>Ga0105048_10007064_pt1 | contig 18071 bp, 16 predicted proteins | sample MAT05_FD_78382 | JGI IMG/M metagenome (GOLD analysis project Ga0105048, IMG submission 78382) | Freshwater microbial communities from Lake Fryxell liftoff mats and glacier meltwater in Antarctica - MAT-05 | ecosystem: Environmental > Aquatic > Freshwater > Ice > Liftoff microbial mat | place...
CAATTATCAAACTCTAGCTGCTCAGTGACTAATAAGGCGATCGTCGGCGGGTGAGCCTTGAGAATACCGATCATAATATTGGTATCCAATAAAACTTTAATTTCTCTCACTAATCCCACTCATCCCGAATTTGATGCTGAATTATTAATGGATTACCTTGGAAACTAGGTGAATTTTGCAAGGCTCCCACAAAAGACGCTAGAGTTGGTTTCTGGGCAGGATGCTTGGCACGGATTGCCTTAGCCTGATGGAGAAATTCTAATACTGCCTGCACTAAATCGTCAGGGGCTTGGGTAATTTCTTGGATCAACTGCTCTCGATCGCTCATCTTTTCAACAACTCCATGATTAGTCCAAATTCATCAAATTAATTCCTGTCATGATAAGGAGAGCATCTAGCCTTGGTGGGCTGCAAGAAGTTGCCGGACTCCGGGAGAACGAAACCCCAAAATAATATCTTTAGGGTCAACACCACGCTGAACCAAGTCTCGATCGATATAAATCTCGGTGCTATTATGTTGAATCCAAATTTGACCCTCAATAATATCTAGATGGATCCCACAACCATAGATACGATACTCATCTCGCCATTCATTGTGCAGCACCAAATAGCGATCGCGCGGAATATCAAAAACTAGTTCAGCATGAGCATCATTTTTAATGAAATCCTCTAGAAAATCCTGCACAATTTGTCGATACTGATTTATTCTATCCATTGATCAATAACCTCCTGACTTGGGTTATAAGTGATTAACCGAACTTCATACCGTTCAATCACAGTCTTTGCAGGTTCAAACCTGATAAACATCTAATAGGTATCCGTAGGGACTGCTAGATAAAGGACTCGTTCCGGCTCACTGGATACTTCTAGAGCAACACGATAGTTGAGAAACTGACCAAGAGCAACATGAAACTCCGAAATAATTGAGCTACCTGCAAAACTTTTCACCTCCACAGCTATCTTCCGACCTGCTATCTCTGCGGCGATCGCTTCCGTTTCGGCGGCTAAGTCAATATAAACATCCACAGCACCATAGCGCAGTTGATAGGGATCATGGGTAATCTGCCAACCATCTTTTTGCAGAGCATTCTTAACAGTGTTGTGAAAAAGGTCTTTTGCCATACTATCTTGTTACTATCTCGTTTAGTGCGATGTGCGATCGGCATAAACAGAACGCTTATCCTTATTTTTCAATAATAGCAATCCTCAATCATTTACTAAATTACAATCTAAAATGAGAACTGCTAGAAATATACCACTGGGATATTTCAACTACAAATTAGCACCGTTAACCTCTCCAGCTTATGAATAAAACCGAAATCCCCTTTGGTAGATTAATTAGTATCCTTGGCTTAGTAAGTGCAAGTTTATTCTTCGTTGGCTGGATTTACCGTTGGGCATACTTCTCCTTCTTTCAAATCCAAATCACCGCCCTCAACCTCCCCACCCAATCCTTCCTCTTTGTCCCCCTCCAAGTCTTCTTCGGCGATATCTCCCGCACCCTAGCCACCATCATCGGCTTGACCGTTGCCGCAATCACCATCTATTCCCTAATTTGGTTATTCAACCTCCTCATCACCAAAATCTCCAGAACCCTAAACCGCTGGGAAACCGAAATTAACTTCCCCAACACCCCTCCCATCAAAAAGAAAAGTAATAAATATTACCTAAAAAAATCGTCCTTAGCTTCTTCAACTTCAATAAAACCAAGTCCAACTCTCTAGAATTTCTGCGCGGCTTGAGCCAAGAACTAATCCTAATCCTCCTAGTAGTTCTATTGCTCTACTGGGTAGCCCGTACCCAAGGAACAAACGATGCCCGCTGGGATGCTGGTTCCCATTCCACTCTCCCAGTTTTCAGCTTTATTACCAAAGAAGATCAATTCCCCCTCGGTGGCAAACTAGACGATCCCTTTGCCATACCCAAAATTAAAGGATTCAGTATTATTGGCGATCGAGGTATGTTCAAAAGCCTCCGAGATAAAGAAGAAACCGATATCACCGACCCCAAAAATCCTAGAGTGTGGCGTTTGCTATTAGAAAAAGATGGCAGGTTTTATCTTTTCTACAATCTCCCCGCTAATGCTCCTAAAGATCAACGCCCTCTAGTTCTCGCCCTAAAAGAAGGGCAAATGCTGATCCTCAGCCCCGAACCTACCAAACCCTAAATGAATCGATAAACCTCCTTGCCTCAATTTATCAGATTCACCAAATTGTCTGAATAGTACTTAAAGCTCGGATTTTCCCATCACGGGTGACCAAAGGAAGACCCAAAGATAAAGCAGTTGCGGCAATAATCCTGTCTGGCATATCTGGCACTACATCGCGGGGAATCTGACGCAGAATTTGTGCTGTGATTAAATCCAGAGGAGCTATTTCTAACCCAGTCCCCAAATCAGATAAAGCATGAATTAACTGCCCAAAAGCCTCTTCAGGCAATCGATACCTTTCCACTAGATAGCCTACCTCTACTACAGAAATGGCAGACACATAAATCGGATAGCCTCCTGCCAAAGCCGTATCTAAAGCCATCATTGCTGCTGGTGATAATCGAGTAATCTCCCGCAAATACCAGATAATTGTATGAGTATCGGCAACAACGGCTGTCATTAAACATCCTCTCTCGGAAAATTACCCCACATTTCTTTTCTAGCTTGGGCCATATCTTCTTCCGTGATCTCAATATCTAAATTTGCCCACATTCCTTTGACACTTTTTAGAGGTTTTTTCGGGAGATTTTTTTGTTGCAGAAACTCAGCAAAATCCAAAACTTCCTGCTGCTGAATCGGAGGCAAAGCCCGTAACTTATCTAAAACTGCTTGCTCTAAATTCATCATTAATTCTCCTCTTAGCATAAAATTGGGTGTGATTTTCATTCATTGTGTCTTACCTTCAATATCTTGATATTTCCTGAGTGTTACATAAAATAAAAGCAACTTCAGGCTTCAGGTCTAAACACTCGCTCAAAAGTTTGCTTGCGATAACGAGGATGCTTTTTCTGTAAAAATTTAAGGGGCGATCGCTCTTTTCCGATTCGCCCGTTCTGACAAACCAGGCGGCGCATCTTCTAATAGATATTCAGGATGTCCCCCCAGTCTTTCAACAATAGTTTGACGCGGTTGCAAACTCAGCCAGCGATCTTTAACTAAGCGTTTAATTAATTCATCACCTGTAGTTTTCTCCTTTCCCAGAATTTCTACTAAATAAGCTTCCGTTTCCTTGTCTAACTCTATACTCAGCATAAAAACCTCCGAATAGTTTTTATGTGGTCGCTCTGTGTATTATGGTGTAGTATAAATGAAGATGAACAAAAGGTGTTATATTTATACTCTGCCTAATGAAAAAATTCAGCGATCGCACACCCTTGAATATCCTGCTCTTTATTTCACCCCCAGTTTATTTCCCAAAAACCTATACCAACTAATAATTACAACCCCTTCCAGCCCTTAACCCCTAGTTAAGAGGCTGTGTTTACCTGTTTTCCGTACCTATACTTGTAATCCTTACTAGCAAAGTCAAGCCCCATGAATACCACCTACAGCACTCCCAACTACATTTTGCCCGACCTGATCGAGATTCAGCGGGCGAGTTTTCGTTGGTTCCTCGACGAAGGGCTAATCGAAGAACTCAATAGCTTCTCCCCCATCACCGACTACACGGGCAAAATGGAACTGCACTTCTTGGGCAAAGACTACAAACTAAAGCGCCCCAAGTACGACGTAGACGAAGCCAAGCGCCGGGATAGCACCTACTCCGTGCAGATGTACGTGCCGACTCGCTTGATCAACAAGGAAACAGGCGAGATCAAGGAAATGGAAGTCTTTATTGGTGACTTGCCCTTGATGACCGATCGCGGAACCTTCATTATCAACGGTGCAGAACGAGTGATCGTTAACCAGATCGTGCGTAGCCCCGGCGTGTACTACAAATCTGAAATTGATAAAAATGGTCGCCGTACCTACAGTGCTTCCCTAATTCCTAACCGGGGAGCATGGCTAAAATTTGAGACCGATCGCAACGGCTTAGTCTGGGTGAGGATTGACAAAACTCGTAAACTTTCTGCTCAAGTATTACTCAAGGCTTTGGGACTAACTGATGCCGAGATTACTGATGCTCTCCGTCATCCTGAATATTACCAAAAGACCCTAGATAAAGAGGGCAACCCCAATGAAGAAGAAGCCCTAATTGAACTCTACAAAAAACTCCGTCCCGGTGAACCTCCTACAGTAGCTGGGGGGCAGCAATTGTTAGAATCTCGCTTCTTCGATCCCAAGCGCTATGACTTAGGGCGAGTGGGACGCTACAAGATCAACAAAAAATTACGCCTGAATATTCCTGATGCTACCCGTATTCTCACTGGGCAAGATATTCTCACTGCCGTGGATTATCTGATCAACCTAGAGTACGACATGGGCAGCACCGATGATATCGATCACTTGGGCAACCGCCGGGTGCGATCGGTGGGAGAATTACTCCAAAACCAAGTCCGGGTGGGCTTAAATAGATTAGAACGAATCATTCGAGAACGGATGACTGTGAGTGATGCAGAAACCTTAACTCCTGCTTCTTTGGTCAACCCCAAACCCCTAGTAGCTGCGATCAAGGAATTTTTTGGTTCCTCCCAGCTATCTCAGTTCATGGATCAAACTAATCCCCTCGCCGAGTTGACTCACAAACGGAGACTATCTGCCCTTGGTCCCGGTGGTTTAACCAGAGAAAGAGCCGGGTTTGCCGTTCGAGATATTCACCCTTCTCACTACGGTAGAATTTGCCCGATCGAAACCCCTGAAGGTCCCAACGCCGGACTGATAGGGTCCCTAGCCACCCATGCGCGAGTCAATCCCTACGGTTTTATTGAAACTCCCTTCTACCCCGTAGAAAAGGGCAAAGTCCTCAAAGATCGCCCGCCTACCTACATGACCGCTGATGAAGAAGATGATTTGCGGGTAGCTCCGGGAGATATTCCGGTAGATGACGAAGGGATGATTATTGGACCCTTAGTTCCCGTGCGTTATCGTCAAGATTTCACCACTACCACCCCAGATCAGGTGGATAGAGTAGCCGTATCCCCAGTGCAAATCATCTCTGTGGCGACCTCCTTGATCCCTTTCCTAGAGCATGATGATGCTAACCGGGCTTTAATGGGCTCTAACATGCAACGGCAGGCTGTGCCTCTTTTGCGTCCTGAGCGTCCCTTGGTAGGAACAGGACTGGAAGCTCAAGCAGCAAGAGATTCTGGGATGGTAGTAGTTTCCAAAACTGATGGGGAAGTTTGCTACGTAGATGCGACTCGGATTCGTGTCAAGGTGGATAGCCCAGAAGAAGGAGCCCCCGCTGAAATTGAGTACGAGGTTCAGAAGTACCATCGATCGAACCAAGATACCTGCCTTAACCAACGCCCTCTAGTCTACGATGGCGATCCCGTAGTAGCAGGTCAGGTAATTGCGGATGGCTCGGCTACCGAAGGCGGAGAGCTGGCTCTAGGTCAAAATGTAATAATTGCCTACATGCCTTGGGAAGGTTACAACTACGAAGATGCGATCCTAATCAGTGAGCGGCTAGTTATTGATGATGTATACACCAGTATCCACATTGAAAAGTACGAAATTGAAGCCCGTCAAACCAAGCTCGGCCCCGAAGAAATCACTAGAGAAATTCCTAACGTCGGGGAAGATTCGCTGCGACAATTAGATGAAAACGGGATTATCCGCATCGGTGCTTGGGTAGAATCGGGAGACATCTTGGTGGGTAAAGTTACTCCCAAAGGAGAATCTGACCAACCCCCAGAAGAAAAACTGCTCCGGGCGATCTTTGGTGAAAAAGCTAGAGATGTGCGGGATAATTCCCTCCGAGTTCCCAACGGCGAAAAAGGTCGAGTTGTAGATGTGCGTTTATTTACCCGTGAACAAGGCGATGAACTGCCTCCGGGCGCGAACATGGTGGTTCGGGTCTACGTAGCGCAGAAACGGAAGATTCAAGTAGGGGACAAAATGGCGGGTCGGCACGGAAATAAGGGGATTATTTCCCGGATATTACCAGCCGAAGATATGCCCTACCTGCTTGATGGTACCCCCTTAGATATTGTCCTCAATCCCCTAGGTGTACCTAGCCGGATGAACGTAGGGCAAGTATTTGAGTGTCTCCTCGGTTGGGCGGGTCATCACTTAGATAAACGCTTTAAGATGATTCCCTTCGATGAAATGTATGGAGAAGAATCTTCTCGCCTCACGGTGCATGGAAAATTAGGCGAAGCAGCGGCAGAAGAGGGTAAAGAATGGATGTTCGATCCAGAACAACCCGGCAAAATCAAGGTTTTTGATGGCCGGACTGGAGAGGCTTTCGATCGCCCCATCACCGTAGGCGTAGCTTATATGCTGAAACTAGTCCACCTTGTCGATGATAAGATTCACGCCCGTTCCACTGGTCCCTACTCTCTGGTTACCCAACAACCCTTGGGTGGCAAAGCCCAACAGGGTGGTCAAAGATTCGGGGAAATGGAAGTGTGGGCCTTAGAAGCCTTCGGAGCCGCCTATATTCTCCAAGAATTGTTAACGGTAAAATCCGATGATATGCAAGGACGAAATGAAGCTCTAAATGCGATCGTCAAAGGTAAGCCCATTCCCCGCCCCGGCACGCCGGAATCCTTCAAGGTATTGATGCGAGAACTCCAGTCCTTGGGCTTAGATATCGCTGTGCATAAGATAGAAACCAACGAAGATGGAGAATCTAGAGAGGTAGAAATCGACCTCATGGCTGATGGTGAATATCGCCGCGCCCCTTCTCGCCCGACTTACGAATCTCTGTCGCGATCGGAGTTTGAAGAAGAGGAAGTATAGGGGGAAGGAGGTAAATAAGTGAAGAAGTTGATCAATTAGGCTAGGTGAATGGGTTCTTGAGGCAAGACTCATTCTGGATCGCAGCTTATCCCTAATACTTCTCTCTACCTCCCCCTACCTCCCCTTACCTCCCCTTACCTCCCCTTACCTCCTCTCCCTACTATTCATCCCCCATAAAAAAACCAAGTATGAGAAACCAGCTAGAACAGCGCTTTGACTACGTAAAAATTGGTATCGCCTCCCCAGAACGTATCCGCCAGTGGGGCGAACGGACTCTCCCCAACGGTCAAGTAGTCGGAGAAGTAACTAAACCTGAAACCATTAACTACCGGACTCTGAAGCCGGAAATGGATGGCTTATTTTGTGAACGCATTTTTGGCCCAGCCAAGGACTGGGAATGCCACTGTGGTAAGTACAAACGAGTCCGCCATAGAGGTATTGTCTGCGAGCGCTGTGGAGTGGAAGTAACAGAATCTCGGGTTCGTCGCCACCGCATGGGTTTCATCAAACTGGCAGCTCCCGTATCTCACGTGTGGTATCTCAAGGGGATTCCTAGTTACCTAAGCATCTTGCTCGATATGCCTCTCCGGGATGTGGAGCAAATTGTATATTTCAATTCCTACGTGGTGTTGGATGCTGGCAATGCCGAGAGCCTCACCTACAAGCAACTCCTGACCGAAGACCAGTGGTTAGAAACTGAAGAGCAGATCTACAGTGAAGATTCTGTTATGGAAGGGGTGGAAGTAGGGATCGGGGCAGAAGCGATCGAGCGCCTCCTCCAAGACCTCAACCTAGAAAGTGAAGCCGAAAGATTGCGGGAAGAAATCCTCGGGGCAAAGGGTCAGAAAAAAGCCAAGCTCATTAAACGCCTGCGGGTTGTGGACAACTTTGTCGCCACAGGTTCTAAGCCAGAATGGATGATCTTGTCGGTAGTTCCGGTAATTCCTCCCGACCTGCGCCCGATGGTGCAGCTTGATGGGGGTAGATTTGCCACTTCTGACCTCAATGATTTGTACCGCCGAGTGATTAACCGCAACAACCGTCTGGCTCGCTTGCAAGAAATCATGGCTCCAGAAATTATTGTCCGTAACGAAAAACGGATGCTCCAAGAAGCGGTGGATGCCCTGATTGATAACGGTCGCCGGGGCAGAACTGTGGTAGGTGCAAATAATCGCCCCCTCAAATCGCTCTCGGATATTATCGAAGGTAAGCAGGGACGGTTCCGCCAGAACTTACTTGGTAAACGGGTAGATTATTCTGGGCGATCGGTTATCGTGGTAGGTCCGAATCTTAAAATTCATCAGTGTGGTCTGCCGAGAGAAATGGCGATCGAACTCTTCCAGCCCTTTGTAATTCACCGTCTGATTAGCCGGGGTCTGGTAAATAATATCAAGGCAGCCAAAAAGATGATCCAACGCAATCATCCAGAGGTAGTAGAAGTTTTGGAAGAAGTGATCACTGGGCATCCAGTCCTCTTAAACCGCGCCCCAACTCTGCATAGGTTAGGGATTCAGGCTTTTGAACCTCTGCTAGTAGAAGGGCGGGCGATCCAACTCCATCCCCTTGTCTGTCAGGCTTTTAACGCTGACTTTGATGGAGACCAAATGGCTGTGCATGTTCCCCTATCGATCGAAGCCCAAGCCGAGGCAAGAATGTTGATGCTTGCCTCTAATAATGTCCTCTCACCAGCAACCGGGAAACCGATCGTCCACCCCAGCCAAGATATGGTACTAGGCTGCTACTACCTAACTGCTGATAACCGTGATGCTACTAAGGGGGCTGGAGTATATTTCAGCAACCTAGAAGATGTCGTCCGGGCTTATGAACAGCGGGAAGTTGATCTCCATGCCAAAGTTTGGGTGAGATACCAAGGACCTATTCATACAGAGAAACCTGATGAGGAGGTTCTGGAGCGGCAAGAGAATGAGGATAGTACGGTGACCAAACTATACCGGGAGCGTCGAGTCCGGGAAGATGCGGAGGGCCATATCATCTCGCAATTTGTTCGTACCACTCCGGGACGAATTATCTATAACAAGACTATTAGAGAGGCTCTTCTTAGTCATTCCTAAGGGAATTAATCACGGCATCATTCCTAAGTCAAATCACTAACTCAAATCACTAACTCAAACCACCAAGTCAAACCACTGAATCATGAGTAAAGAACCAATTTTTTACAACCGAATTGTAGATAAAGGGCAGCTACGTAAGCTGGTATTTTGGGCCTTCACCAACTTCGGCAGTACTAAAGCTTCCCAACTAGCAGATAAATTAAAAGATCTAGGCTTCAAATTTGCCACTAGAGCTGGGATTTCTATTAGCGTTAACGACCTCCAAGTTCCTCCTATTAAGCGGCAGATGCTAGAAGAAGCGGAAGACAAAATTCGGGATACGGAAGACCGGTTTTCTCGCGGGGAAATTACAGAGGTAGAACGGTTCCAAAAGGTAATTGATACTTGGAACAGTACCTCGGAGTCTCTTAAGGATGAGGTGGTTCGTAATTTCCGAGCCACAGATCCTCTCAATTCGGTGTATATGATGGCGTTCTCTGGAGCGCGGGGAAATATCTCTCAAGTCCGGCAATTGGTGGGAATGAGGGGTTTGATGGCAAATCCTCAAGGGGAAATTATTGACTTACCTATTAAGACCAACTTTCGGGAAGGGTTGACAGTAACGGAGTATATTATTTCTTCTTACGGGGCGAGAAAAGGGCTGGTAGATACGGCTTTGAGAACTGCGGATTCCGGTTACTTAACTCGGCGGTTGGTGGATGTATCCCAAGATGTGATTATTCGGGAAGTTGATTGTGGTACTCCTAGAGGGTTGAAAGTTCGAGCCATGATGGACGGCGATCGCACCTTGATTCCCTTAGCCGATAGACTTTTGGGTCGAGTCCTCGCTGAAGATGTAATTCATAACAAAACTGGAAAAGTAGTAGCTACTCGCAATCAGCCTATTAATGATGACTTGGCGCAAGAAATTGGGGCAGCAGTGGATTATGTGATGTTGCGATCGCCCCTTACCTGCGAAGCCTCCCGCTCTGTATGTCAGCACTGCTATGGTTGGAGTCTCGCCCACGGCAAGATGGTTGATATGGGGGAAGCTGTAGGGATTATTGCCGCTCAATCTATTGGAGAACCCGGTACTCAACTTACTATGCGGACTTTCCACACTGGGGGAGTATTTACTGGAGAAGTTGATAGGCAAGTATTAGCTGAGTTTCCGGGAACAGTGAAATTTTCTGATAGCCTGCGGACTCGGGGAGTGCGGACTCGCCACGGGGATGAGCGGGAACAGGTAGAAGTAGCAGGTGATATCTTAATCGTGCCTCTCACCGGCAAGCAAATAGCTCAACCGATTAGTATTACCGTAGCTTCTCTGCTCCTAGTCCAAGATGGACAGCAAGTGGTAGCAGGGCAACTCCTAGCCGAGGTAACTCAGACTAAATCTCGTCGTTCTACCGAAAGAGCCGTCAAAGATGTAGCTTCGGCTTTGGCGGGAGAAGTTATCTTTGCTGACTTAGTTCCAGAAGAGAAGACCGATCGCCAAGGGAATACTACCCGCACAGCCCAAAGAGGCGGATTGCTGTGGATTTTGGCAGGAGAAGTTTATAACCTGCCCCCTACTGCCGAAGCTGTGATTAAAAATGGCGATCCTGTGACCATGGGCAGTATCCTTGCAGAAACTAAATTAATCTCTATTAATGGGGGGACTGTCCGCCACAGATCGGGGCAACGGGAGATAGAAATTATCACCGCTTCTGTGCTGTTGGATCAGGCGAGCGTCTTTACAGAAAGCACTGGCACAGCCGATCAGTATGTCATCCACACCATTGGCAATCAACGCTTTCTCCTGAAGGCGGCTCCGGGAACTAAAGTCCAGAGTGGTCAAGTGGTGGCAGAACTGATTGACGATCGCTACCGCACCCACACCGGGGGCATTGTTAAGTATGCCGGCATAGAGGTTAGCAAGCGCAACAAAGCAAAACAGGGCTACGAAGTTATCAAAGGGGGTACGATCCTGTGGGTTCCTGAAGAATGCCACGAAGTCAACAAAGATATCTCTCTATTGTTGGTGGAAGAAGGTCAGTACGTAGAAGCTGGGACTGAAGTGGTGAAAGATATCTTCTGTCAAAGCTCCGGCATTGTGGAAGTAGTCCAGAAAAATGACATCCTCCGAGAAATCGTGATTAAGCCCGGGGAACTGCACCTAGTAGATGACTTCCCTGATCCTAGCCAAAAGCCAGAAGGTCAAATTTTCAATCCGGGCACCGAAGTACCGGGAGGCGTTTTAGAAGAAATGCGCTACTGCGAGTATGTAGAAACTCCTGAAGGGGGAGCTATGCTGCTGCGCCCTGTAGTGGAATATGCAGTAGCCGATGAACCTAATGTTCCTTCTCAAGCCTCGGTAAACGCTTCTGGGGCGATCGATATTGAACTCCGGGCTGTGCAACGGATCGCCTTCAAAGATGGAGAGCGAGTAAAATCTGTGCATGGGGTCGACTTGTTGCGGACACAACTAGTGTTGGAAATGAACCAAGAGCGGACTGAGCATATTTCTGCTACCCAACTTAGTGCCGATATTGAGCTGATTCCTGCGGAGGGAGAGACAGAAGTAAAACGATTACAGTTAGTGATTTTGGAATCCTTAGTGCTGCGTAGAGATAGCAGTGCTGATCCCCTAGGTGGAGCTACCCAAACCCGCCTATTAGTGGAAGATGGGGATAAAATTCCTCCCGGTGCAGTAGTAGCTCGGACAGAAATCCAGTGCCACCAAGCCGGAGAAGTACGGGGAATTAAGGCAGACTCCGAAGCAACCCGCCGAATTTTGGTCGAGCGTGAGAGCGATCGCTTTACTGTCTCTGTGACTGGCAAAGCTCAAGTCAAAGTCGGGAGCTTAGTGGTAGCTGGGACTAAACTAACTAGTGAAGTTGTGGCTCAACAATCTGGGCAGGTAGTAGAAGTTACTCCTGAAGCAATTACTCTCCGTCTGGCTCGTCCCTACCGAGTTTCTGCGGGTGCGATCCTGCAAATTGATCAAGGAGACTTGGTACAACGGGGAGATAACTTGGTGTTGCTGGTATTTGAGCGATCGAAGACCGGAGATATTATCCAAGGTTTACCGAGAATTGAGGAACTGCTAGAAGGCAGAAAGCCCAAGGAAGCAAGTGTGTTAGCCCGCCGTCCTGGGGAAGCTCAAGTAGTCTATGAGCAAGATGAAACTGTGGATATTAAGGTTATTGAAGCCGATGGCACCATCTCCGACTACCCCCTTGCTCCCGGTCAAAATTCTCTAGTCTCTGATGGGCAAAAGGTAACTACTGCTGAACCCCTCACTGATGGTTTATCTAACCCCCACGAAATTCTGGAAGTTTTCTTTAATCTCACCAGAGAAACCGAAGGCATTTACGAATCTGCCCTTGTGGGATTACAAAAAGCTCAAGAGTTTCTGGTCAATGAAGTGCAATCAGTTTATCAATCTCAAGGGGTGGAAATTTCTGATAAACACATTGAGGTTATCGTCCGCCAGATGACTAACAAAGTCCGGGTAGAAGATGGCGGGGATACTACCATGCTACCGGGGGAATTGGTAGAACTACGGCAGATTGAGCAGGTAAACGAAGCGATGGCGATCACCGGGGGCGCACCAGCCCAGTACACTCCAGTTCTGTTGGGGATTACCAAGGCTTCTCTGAATACCGATAGCTTTATCTCAGCGGCGAGTTTCCAAGAAACTACCAGAGTCCTGACTGAGGCGGCGATCGAAGGGAAATCTGATTGGCTCCGGGGCTTGAAGGAAAACGTGATCATTGGTCGCTTGATTCCTGCTGGAACTGGCTACAATGCTTACGAAGAACCGATGCTCCATAGTGTAGACCCTATCGATCTCTCTAATAGCAGCGATAACTTTAGTTATGGAGATATGGGTCTTGCGGCGGATTTAACTGGTGATGATGTTTTGGTGGATATGGTCTTGGACGATCGCACTGCTAGAGCCTACAGCCCAGAAGACAAGTTAATTTTAGGTATGACTCCTAATAGTCCCACAGTTCTAGAAGTAGAGCTAGAAGATGATGGAGAATACGAGGATGAGACTGAAGATGACTTTGAAGATGACTTTGAAGATGATGCTTAGGCAGTAAGCTGGGTCTAAAATCTTCTAAACTAAAATCTCCGAAAAAGAGGGCTATCCGGCTCTCTTTTTTGGTAGTACTAAACCGGCAAGGATTTCCCTCACAGCGCGGGGGAAATCCTTATTAAAAAATCATTACTTTTTTAGGACTACCTCTTTTTATGGTCAGCATTTGTGAATTTCATGAGAGCAAAATTTTCTAAGTGCCGGGCAGGGAGCGGAGTTCTGGGGTCAGATGAGTACGATCGCCCAATACCTCTAACAAAGGTCCATGGATGCCAAACTCCACTATACTCACGGAAGACACTGGACACCCTAAGCGGTAACGAAATCTCCCTACATCAATGCCCAGAAGACTACAGATCAAGATGCGAATCGTAGCTTTATGGGAAACAATTAGCACATTTCCCGTGGTATATTTTTGCTTGATCTCATCTACAACCTGTAAAGCCCGGTAAGCGATCGCCACCGCCAACTCGCCACCGGTGGGAGCATACCAAGCCGGATCTGCCGACCACTTTAAGTAATCATCATGAAACTCGGCATCAATTTCTGAGACAGTTTTACCCTCCCATTCACCGTAATGGATTTCTTGGAGTCCTTCCCGAATTTGCATCTCTAATTTGGTCTTAGTACAGAAAGGACGGGCTGTAGCGATCGTTCTTTTCCTAGGGCTAACAAATACTGCCTCCCAAGGGTAAGTGCTATAGGTAGCGGCAAAGGCCTCGGCCATCTGCTCCCCTGCGATCGTCAGCTCTGCATCTAGAGAGCCACAAAACTTATTCTCTTGACTAAAGGGAGTTTGACCATGGCGGAGAAAGTAAAGTTTTAGAGTCATGGGAAATATACCTTGAGATTAATACTAAATCGAAAAAATAAATATGATGGCAGGTTATCATGAGGAAGTACCTACAGCACCCTTTGGTTCTAGAAGATTGGGCGATCCTATGGCAAATTTTAGAATTTTCTGGAGATTTCTAGAATTAGAAATTGGTATAAAATAGACTTACTAAAATACAACTGGTTACCAGAGTTACACCATGACTGAACCCACAGCCCGCGAGATATTTCAAGCCGCCTACGAAAATCGCTACACTTGGGATAGCAACTTTCCGGGCTACACCGCCGATGTCAAACTCCAGCAAGGAGAAGAAACTTATATCGGTAAAATTTGCGTCCAGCCAGACTTTACTGTAGAAGTAACAGAAATTGCAGATACTAAAGTTGAAGAAAGTATTTATACTCAACTACGGGATGTCGTCACTCACCGCAAGCGATCGACCTTTGAAAAGGCTCATAGCAAGAACGAGTTTAGCTTTGGGCAATCCGATCCTAGTAACGCTGTGGAGATTCTAGTTAGAGGAGATGCGATGGGTTCCAATTATAAAGTCCGGGGCAAAGAAATTTGTCAGGTTAGTCGAGTTATGGGACGTATGGCTTTTACTATTAATACTTCTTCTAGCTTAGATACTGGCGAAGGCTACGTTTCTGCTGCCTACGATGTGATATTTCGCAATCCCGAAACTCAAGAATTATTGAGAAATAGTAAGTTTGAAGATACCTACGAAAAAGTAGGTAGTTATTACCTAATGACTCATCAAGTAATTCACGCTTTAGAGAAAGGACAAACAATAACTACAGAGTTTAACTTTTCTAATATGCAACTTTTAGAACCTGTTATGGCTGCGATCCCTGCCTAGGCTTTTTGGGAAACCTCTCCATTTCCCAATCCCTAAACACCAGCTAGTTACTTTTGAGGAAACCATGTCTGTAGTTGTTCTCGTTCTGGTTGAGGTGCTAATTATTATTGGACTTTCCCGCCTAGTAGGGCTAGGGTTTCGTTTTTTTAAGCAACCCTTGGTAATTGGAGAAATTGTTGCAGGGATTATGCTTGGCCCGTCTTTACTAGGTTTGGTTGCTCCATCTATTACTACTATCTTATTTCCGCCAGAAACTAGCCCTTTTTTAAATATTTTGTCTCAAGTAGGACTAATATTTTTCATGTTTCTAGTTGGCTTAGAGCTAAATCCCAAAAACCTCAGAGGGCAGTTAAGGATCGCAGTTTTAATTTCTAATATCAGTATTGTCGTGCCATTTTTCTTAGGAACTTTACTAGCAGTACTCCTGTATCCTCTCGTAGATAGTACTAGTAGTTCTTTCCTTGCCTTTGCCTTATTTTTAGGGTCAGCGATGTCCATTACTGCCTTTCCAGTGTTGGCACGAATTATTACTGAAAAAGGTTTACAAGGAACCCGGTTGGGAATCTTGGCATTAACTTGTGCGGCGGTGGATGATCTGACAGCTTGGTGTTTGTTAGCCGTCGCGATCGCCGTAGCTCGCACTGGTACCTATGCTGGAGCGATCCCTACTATTATTGCCAGCCTAGTTTATGTTGCTTTGATGTTAACAGTTGGACGTTGGTTCTTGAAACGTGTAATCAAAAAACACTTCCGGGATGGATATCTTAATCAATCGCTATTAGCGGGAATTTATATGGCGGTAGTTGCCTCGGCTTTGATCACCGAGGTAATTGGAATTCACTTAATTTTTGGAGCTTTCTTATTAGGAGCAGCCATGCCTAAAGATGAGGACTTAGTCCGAGAAATAACCGTGAAAACGGAAGATTTTGTCTTGATATTTTTGTTGCCCATATTTTTTGCCTATAGTGGTTTACGAACCCAGATCGGTTTGCTTAATCGTCTAGAATTATGGCTGCTGTGTGCCTTGGTTTTAGGGGTGGCGATCGCGGGGAAATATATTGGGACTTATGTGGCTGCCCGGGCTAGTGGGATTAATAAACGGGAGGCTTCAGCCCTCGGTTGGTTAATGAATACTCGTGGTTTAACCGAGTTGATAGTCCTAAATATCGGTCTAGAATTAGGGGTGATTTCTCCCTTGATATTTACCATATTAGTAATCATGGCTCTGGTAACTACTTTCATGACTTCGCCCCTACTGGAGTTGATTTATCCCCAAAAGCTGATAAGTTCAGAATCATAAAAACAAGCAGAATTAAAGTTATAAAACTATAAAATTATGAGCGATCGCTTTATTGGAGTAGTGGAACGCCGGGGTGTAGGTATGGGGGCTTGGGCTTTAGTGGCAGATACGGGAAAAGTTTATGAACTAAAGAATGCTCCAGAGACTTTACGACAGGCTTTTATCCGAGTAGAAATAACTGGTCAGATCAAAAAAGATGTGATGACTCTAGCTATGATCGGCCCAGTTCTGGAGGTGGAATCATTTACAGTTATCCAGTAGAGTTATCCAAAGTTTTTTAAATACCTCGTGATAGTTAACAATAGGATTCCCCACGCAATAGAGGAACGTTGAACCTATTTGGATACAGCCCACGATCGCACTTCACCGAGGGTAACGGGGGTTCGATCGCACACATCAATAGTAAAGCGAAACACTCGTTTTGCTCGGCGACCATTTTCGGGATCGAAGAATTTTAATTTCACATCCCAACACTCACTGCCGTAGCGACAGAAGGGGCTTTTTTCGACCTCAATGGTGTCCAGTTCCATGCCGATCGCCACGGGAGTATCCCAATTATGTAACCCTCACCCTAAATCCCTCTCCCAGGGCGGGAGAGGGACTTTAATCCTGCCCCCCTTCTCCCTTCTTGGGAGAAGGGGCTGGGGGAGGAGGGCAACTCTACAAAAATGGGATGCTCCCGATCGCCACTGCCTCAGAAAAGATTTGCACAGCCTGAAAAGCATTGGTAGCAGCAAAATTAAGGGCGCGATCGCGGGCTATTTGTCCTAAATTTCGCAGGTCGTAATAGACGCGATTGAGGAAACTTGTCAAAGAGCTACGCATCCTATTTTCCTCGGCAGCTTCCCGCTCTGCATGTACTGCTTCTAGGGCTGACTCGATTAAAGTATTCACTTTCCAGACGTACATTCCCCTAGGACTATTCACCTTGAGGACAGGGATAACCTGCCCTGAAAAAAGTTTCACGGTTTGATCGGTCAAAACTCCGGGCATACTCACTCGCTCAATGTAATCTGGATTATCTTCTGGCAAAACTTGACCAGCGAGCATATATTGCATTACTTCATAGATATCTGCGGCAAAAGCTCCTACGGGTTCGATCGCATAAACCGGGGTCAATTCTATATTTAATGTCCAGATCAGAGACTTGGTTTCTGAGAGATTAGTCTCCAGATAATCCACTATCTGGCGGGTCTCGTAGGGGTTTGAGGGAACTTGAGTAGCAATATCCACCGCAGACATGAATTGTTTAAATGTATCCCGGCGGGCTTCCGTTCCGAAATCGTAGCCAAGAGTTCCTAGGGCATAAACGAGGTTCGATCGCTGGCTGGGAGTCACACTACTAGGGACAATATTGTCAGGGCTGCCGTTCCTGTAACAATAGGCGCAGCGCAGCTAGTTCCTTTTTTGCGAATTGGTTCATCGGTTCCCGGTTGTGCGCCGAGAATATTCTCCCCCGGAGCCAAAATCCCTTGGCTGGCATACTTCCCGCCAAAATTACTAAACTTAAACGGCTCTCCCGTATCTTTCATTGCTCCCACGGTGAGAACATTATCTAAAACTGCCGGCACACACCAGCACTCCCCTTTATCGTTACCAGCAGGAGCAATTACTAGAATATTATTTTCTTGAGCCTGACGAATAGCCTTATCAATAAATTCGTGGGCAAGACCGCTTTGGGTGGGGTGACAAGCGGCGCAGTGAATTATGTTTGCACCTTGTTCGATCGCCGTACTAATGGCCCGGGATAAATTTAAGGGATTAATAAAATCTTCGCTGCTGTAGGCGATGGGAATATTGATTACTGTAGCGTAGGGAGCAATCCCTTCTACAGGAGAATCCGGCTGCCCACAAATGGTGCTGATAATATGGTTGGCATGGAAACGCAGGTGCAAACTAGCCCGAATATTTTCATCAGGGATTGCTGCCTGGTTAGTGTCATTAATTTTTCGCCACAGATTTACGGTCGTGTTTAGCATAATCACGCTCAACCACCAAGAAAAACACGGTTAAACAACTAGTTTCGTGAGGGAAAGTACCAATTTTATCCGATTTAGTCCGAAACTCTCGAAATAGACATTCCAGATGATTAGTCGTCCGAATA
>Ga0105048_10007066_pt1 | contig 18069 bp, 18 predicted proteins | sample MAT05_FD_78382 | JGI IMG/M metagenome (GOLD analysis project Ga0105048, IMG submission 78382) | Freshwater microbial communities from Lake Fryxell liftoff mats and glacier meltwater in Antarctica - MAT-05 | ecosystem: Environmental > Aquatic > Freshwater > Ice > Liftoff microbial mat | place...
GAAATCGGCTCAGAATCTCTTAAATATTTTAAAGTGGTTAAGGTGATGGGCGACCAGATTGGGGTATCTACTGCTATTAAACCAGAGATCTTAAAACGTCTTGAACGCAATATCGGCTCATCTGATTCACTTGGTCTTATTACTGATGATGTTTATTTTCAATCTTTTGAAGCTTTAGAAGACAGCAAGCAAGGACCAACGCTGGCTTTGGTTGTAGCAGGCGCATGGCTAGAAAGTATTTATATTGCAACAAACCTCGCTAAATATGAGGAAAATAGTCCAGTAATTGAGCGTTTAGCAGATCAAAAATACACGCTTGAAAACCTAGTTGAGTTTTTGAAGAAACATGAAACGGATGTAAACGTTGAGTCGGTAAGAAAAGATTTTGAAGGCTTATTGGCGGAGTTTAATAAAATCTCTGAAAAAGACGCAAAAGCAGAAAAAACAAAAGACAGTAAAGAAGCTACCCTTGCTGGTGGCAAACAACTTGTGATCACACAGGAGACTTACAAAATCATTGTGGATAAAATCAAAGCTATTCGTAATTCATATACATTAACTCAATAATATTTACAATATCATGAAATATTTTTCAACCCTTATTATAGTTGTTTTTACTTCAGCGATCTTTGCGCAAGCAAGTGTTTGTGGACAATTTCACCGCAAGTATTGTTTGTTAGATGGCGGAAGTCCAGGCAAGTGGCAATATAACGCACAAAGTAAAAGTGGTTTGTTTAGCCAGGGAGCAGTGTCAAAATTACGCTGTGTTATTTACAAAGGTATGGATTACCGAATTTCAGTTTGCTGCGACGTGACGATCGGCGATAAAGTGAGTTATAAAATTTTTGATTCACGTACTAGTGAATTGTTATTTGATAACGCTACCGCTGAAGACACACAGATATTCGAATTTCAAAGTGTAAGCACGCGCCAACTTGTAATTGAAGTTGTAGTACCAAAAGGCGCTTCAGAAAAAGACAAACATAAATCGGCCGACGCTGCTTGCGTGGGGTTGCTTATAGAACATAAGATTACCGATAGACAAGGGTTCTCGTCTTATTAATATTCATGCTTTAATTAATTTTTGCCCAACCACAGCGGTTGGGTTTTTTTTTAATTTCGTTTTAAATATAAAGTGATGTCGATTCACAGAGAAATAAAAAGAGTTACCACAAACGTTTTGCTTGAAATGAAAAAAAGCGGCGACAAGATTGCTATGTTAACCGCTTACGATTACACCATGGCAAAGATTCTCGATAGCTCAGGTGTTGACGTAATATTGGTGGGCGACAGCGCTAGTAATGTGATGGCGGGCCATGAAACTACTTTGCCTATAACCCTCGATCAAATGATCTATCACGCAAGCAGTGTCGTGAGAGGCGTGCAAAGGGCGCTTGTTGTTGTGGATCTGCCTTTTGGATCCTATCAGGCGAACTCCAAAGAAGCACTTTATTCCTCTATTCGTATTATGAAAGAGAGTGGTGGCCACGCGGTAAAAATGGAGGGGGGAAGAGAAATTAAGGAAAGTATTGAAAGAATTTTAACCGCTGGTATTCCGGTGATGGGACATTTAGGGTTAACACCTCAAAGTATTTATAGATTCGGTACATATGCAGTGAGAGCCAAAAAAGAAGACGAAGCGGAAGAGCTGATAGAAGACGCTAAATTGTTGGAGCAGTATGGTTGCTTTGCGCTGGTGCTTGAAAAAATTCCTGCAAAAGTAGCAGCAAAAGTAGCAGCAAGTATTTCAATACCTGTGATTGGAATTGGCGCGGGTAGTGGAGTCGACGGGCAAGTGCTGGTAACACACGATATGGTGGGTATGACCCACGAATTCAGCCCGAGGTTTTTGAGACGTTATCTTAACTTATACGAAAGTATGGGTAACGCATTTAAACAGTACTTAGCCGACGTAAAAAGTAAAGATTTTCCAAGCGATAAGGAACAGTATTAGATTGTGCTAAAAGCCGCAATGAGGCCTAGAACGATATTTTTACAGATAACATCTACGATTACCTGATCTTCACTTTTTCAACTTGCATGACCTCTCTTGTGTCGGTGTTAAAAACAAAAACTACAGCAGAAACATGTTTATCATCCACTAAGATACCCTTTGTGGTAAAAGGGGGTGTTTTTAAAACGGTATACTTTAAGCCTTTCACATTAAAATCATTAAAAGAATAAGTTACCGTGTCATTTATTTTTTTTGTAGAGGTAACTAATGGCGCACCCCAATCGCCATTTACAGCGCCGCGAAGCATTTCTTTGAATTCGTAATTTTCAGTTTCAACACCGCGTATATCTTGAAGACCGAATACTTCGTCTTCAATTAAGACAATTGAAATAGATAACCTAGCAGAACTAGCCGCTTTGAAAACAGCTTTTACTTCTGTGTTTAGCGCGCCGGCCGTAGTGTCGTAATTTGTGGTCACATCCAGCTTAACAACCATGGCGTCTTTGTTTGCCATGGCTACAGCTGAAGTCCATTTGGTTTGAAGGATAATTAATCCGTTGCTAGCATAATTTGTCCGGTTTACTATCCCATTCGGGTTTGAAGGAATATTAAATCCCGCCGTGCCATTCCATATATCTCCCACGTCAGTGCGGTAATCTTCTTTAAAATTCCCAAAAGGCTTAGCGAAGCTGCCAGCATGTACAGAAATTACAACCAAAGAATCACCATATCTGGCCAGTAAGTTTGCTGCTGTAACTGCGGCATCCGGGCAATTAGGGCACTTCATACCTGTATAATCTTCAAGAAGGGTTTTTTTATAATTGCTTACTGTGGCGTTATTTTTGGTGATAAACTTGCTACCAACTGCAGATTGTTTTTTTACAATTGGGTCTTTTATTTTATCACAAGAAGCGAGACAAAAAACGAAAAGAATCGAAAGAAGACTATTTTTCATATAAATTACGACAATCAAATGTACTAAAAACTACTCGTAATTGAAAGCGCTACACCATTGGAAGCAGGAACCGTTCTGCAAACGCCTCCAACACAAAAAATACCCGCCCTTTGTTTACCATAACTTAATGAAATTCTATGCGGCCCTTTGTTGTAACCGGCGCTTAAATAAAAATAATGTAACCTCAGCGCAGCTACCGGATTGCCATAATTGTACTGGTCGACCGCGGCTACAAATATGTGTGTGTTTGGAGTCCATTCAATCAAGCCTACAGCCCAGCTTCCTAGGTTTAAGGTATCTTTGTTATCTCTTTGCATGCCTTGCAATTCTATTCGTATTGCGGAGTTGGACTTGTATTTGAACGTTAAATCCACTACTTCTATATGCGCAAGCACATTCTTGTACGGTCCATTCGGCGTGTTATGCTGAACGATATTTACATTATTAAACTGATTGGAATACATAAAAGTTCCCTTAACTTTTTTCGAGAATTTTTTCTGAACTTCTATAAAAAAATCATGATACAGCGCGTTGCCAATCTGTCCGTATTCGGTGCGGTATAATTGTGATGTTGTGGTACTATCGTTTACATTAATTTGTTTTAGAAGACTTGCCTGAGAGGCATTAAGAGTAATATCCATACCGTATTTTCCACCCAAGGGAGAGCCCTTTTGAAACCTATACTGGATCTCAGCCATGCCGCCCACTTCGCCATTCGGCTGTGTGGCGTATGGACTGTAGGCTGGCATTAAATAAGTGTGTTGTTTGGTAGTAGCTGGTAAAAAGTTTATTAATAAACTTTGTAAAGCAGCGTCCCTGTCGCTTCTGAAGCTCATGTTATCAATGCGTTTGGCTTGTAATAAAAAAGAAAGCCCGTTAGTTGCGTAAGATGCAGAAACAAATATCGCCTCGCCATTTTTATAGCTGTAATAGGTGTTGCCCCCAACCGTGCTGTTATTAGCCAAACTTGGATCATTTTCTTTAAGCGCATACTCTCCAAAAAAATTAAAGCCGCCGCGGATGATATTAACCCTGCCACCATAACATCCCACATTTTCAGGAAGTTTAAAGTCAGGATTCGCATCCGCTTGGTACTTGCTTACAAAGCTTCCACCTAATATTACTTTTGTCTTGATTTTACTAGTGATAGAGTCGAGCGCTTCGTTGATATTTAATTCCCCATCAAAACCCCGTACAATACCAGGCCCAAGCGCGAAAAAATTTCTTTGTTTGCCCACAAGACCTTTAATGGTTAATCCCTTTGCGGGGTTTGAAATAACACTGATGCCGTCTAATGAGTTATCGTAAAGTAAGCCAGGCTCGTAATAGGTTCTAAACATTAAACCGCTGCCGAACTGCTCATAAATATTTCCAATAGTAATATCCACTAATTTATCCTGATATCTCGCAAATCGGTTGGTAATTCCCTGTCCCTTGTAACGGGTGTCAAAACCCTGCATCACATTGTTGTATGCTTCGTAACGCAAACCCGCGGAGAATTTACCTTTATTGTAATTGATGTTACCGAATGCGTTCGACAACATTTTTTCTGGTACAGGAGGTGCCCCGATAATTGTATCAGGTCTATAATACTGCGCATCAATTTGAAAATAGCCGTGAACTGATCCAGCGTCGTCGGACGACGTTTGAGCCTCGACGACCTGAGAAACAAAACATAAAAGCATTAAAAAAGTAGCGCAAAGGCTACTTTTATTGTGTTTTTTTAACATACCGCAAAAATAAGACAATTTTTGCGTTAAATACAAAAATTTATCGCCCTATTAGTGCGACAAAGCTTCGCCTTTCGCGAGTTTTTTTACATTGTTATAAAGTTCTTCTTCGTCGCCTTCAGTATAAGAATTGTGGCTCCAAACAATCTTGCCTTTGCCATCTACTAAAAAAGTATGTGGTACATTGTTAACATTCATTGCCCTTTTAAAATCTGAATTTTCATCAATATAAATCTCGAAGTCCCAACCTTTTGATTTTACGTCTGTTACTACTTTGCCAGCGCTTCGGGCATCATCAATGCTTACAGCGATTAATTTTACCCCTGTTTCTTTCGTCCATTCTGAATAACTTTCTTGAATAGCGTCGAGTTCTTTTTTACAAGGCTTGCACCAAGTAGCCCAAAAACTGATAATCATTGGTTTACCATTGTTGGTAAAAGTCGAAGAGTTTACTCTACTACCATCGAGTTTTTTTAATATCACGGCGGGGATTTTGTCTCCGTCGCCGCTAAATGTCGTAAAAGAAAAAATAGAAAATAAGATAAAAGAAAAGAGTATTTTTTTCATAGTCGAAATGTTTAGTTAAAAGTACCAAATTAATAAGCGATAGGGCATAATAAATTTTGGTTTTTCGGGGGTTTAACAATTTATTGCAATTTTGCACTTTGCTAAGCCTTACACACTAAGCCCGACCCCAATAGAACAAACAATGTAAATGAAGCTTTTAAAATTTTATAAAAAGCTTACAAAGCGGCGACATGTCGAAGCAAAGTACAAATTACAGGCAGCAAAACAATGAATTTTATTCGGCGCCACCCCTCCCTACCAAATAGTTTAAACATGTTGTGTTATATATTGTTAGTCAATTTTGTTAGTCTGAAAATGTTGAGGACAAAAAAATCAGAGAATAAATTTATAATTTTGCGATGATTATGAAGACAGAGAAATCGGCGGCGCTTTTTGAAAAAGCCAAGAATTATTTTCCGGGGGGGGTAAATTCACCAGTAAGAGCGTTCAGAAGTGTGGGTGGAAATCCTTTGTTTATTGAAAAAGGAAAAGGTTCACATATTTGGGATGCCGATGGAAACGAATATATTGATTACTGTTGCAGTTGGGGGCCTTTAATTCTTGGACATGCCAACAATAAAGTGTTGGACGCTGTAGATAAAACTATGCGCAAAGGCACTTCTTTTGGTGCACCAACACGATTAGAAAACGAACTTGCTAATTTAATTTTATCTTTTAATAAATACATTCAAAAAATAAGATTTGTGAGCAGCGGCACCGAAGCGGTAATGAGCGCTATTCGCCTGGCTCGCGGTTTTACGAAACGCGATAAAATTTTAAAATTTGAAGGTTGTTATCATGGCCATGTAGATTCGCTTTTGGTAAAAGCAGGTAGTGGTCTTGTAACCTTTGGTAACTCGAGTAGCGCTGGTGTGCCCGAGAGTTTTGTGAACGAGACGGTTGTTGTGCCATTACACAATAAGGAAGCAGTTCAAGAGGCTTTTGAAAAATTTAAAAACGAAATCGCTTGCATTATAATCGAACCTGTGCCGGCAAATAATGGTTTATTATTGCAGGGACGAGAGTTTTTAGAATTCTTAAGAGAAATTTGTTCGATCAATAAAACGCTTTTAATTTTTGATGAGGTGATTAGTGGTTTTAGGATGTGTTTTTGTGGCGCGGCTGGTTTATATAATATTCAACCCGATATCATCACCTACGGAAAAATTATTGGCGGTGGTTTTCCGGTGGGAGCCTATGGCGCGAGTAAAGAAATTATGAATCATGTTTCGCCCGATGGCCCTGTTTACCAAGCGGGTACTTTAAGTGGAAATCCGGTTGCCATGAGCGCTGGTATTGCACAGTTAACAGAATGCTTGGCGCCAAATTTTTATTTAGACCTTGAAGAGAAAACAAAATACTTGGTTAATGGGATCAATAAAGTAAATCCTTTTAAATTATTTAAGTTATTTCATTTGGGATCTATTTTTTGGATAGCTTTTACTGAAAAAGAAACAATAAATAATGCTAACGAAATTGATGCTAACAGTATGGGTTATTTTAAAACATTGTATCACGCGCTATTAGAAAAAGGAGTTTATCTTGGCCCGAGCGGGTACGAAGTTGGCTTTATCAGTCAGGCACACAGCTACGAAGATTTTGATAAAACAATAAAAGCATTTGAAATAAGTTTAAAAAAATTAGTTTAACTTTAATCCGAATAATAACTCTATGAAAACCGTAGACGCAATTAATTTTTCGAATAAAAGAGCGGTTATCCGTGTTGATTTTAACGTGCCTTTAAACGATACGCTCGAAATAACCGATTCAACACGCATTAAAGCGGCGATTCCAACGTTGAAGAAGATCTTAAAGGATGGAGCCAGTATTGTTTTAATGAGCCATTTAGGAAGACCCAAAGAAGGGCCAATAGATAAATATTCGCTGCGCCACATCGTTGCTGAGGTTAGCAAACAATTAGAAACCTACGTTAAGTTTGTGGATGATTGCATCAGCGAAGAAGCTTTTGAAATATCAAGGTCGTTAAAAAACGGAGAAGTCTTATTACTCGAAAATTTAAGATTTTATAAAGAAGAAGAAAAAGGTAATGAGGCTTTTGCAAACGCTTTAAGCAAGCATGGGGAAATATATGTAAATGATGCTTTTGGAACTGCTCACCGGGCCCATGCTTCAACTGCAGTAATGGCTAAGTTTTTTAGTTTAGAAAACAAATGTTTCGGATATGTAATGGCTGGTGAGATCGCCAGCATTAATAAAGTGCTGAACGAGGCTCAAAAACCTTTTACTGCTATAGTAGGCGGCGCCAAAGTGAGCGATAAGATCTTGATTATCGAGCAATTGATGAGCAAGGCGGATAACATTTTAATTGGTGGCGGTATGGCTTTCACGTTTGTAAAAGCAATGGGTGGTCAGGTTGGAAAATCGTTATGTGAAGACGATCGTTTGGAAACAGCAAAACGATTAATTGAAAAAGCGAAAATACGTGGCGTTAAGCTGTGCATTCCCAAAGACGCAGTGATCGCGGATAATTTTTCGAACGCCGCTAATGTAAAAGTCGCCGATATTACGGCTATTCCAGATGGCTGGATGGGATTAGACAACGGACCTGAAACCACAAAAGAATTTGGTGAAATCATTAAACTGTCGAAAACTATCTTATGGAACGGACCGATGGGCGTTTTTGAAATGAGCAATTTTGAATTAGGTACCAAACAAGTAGCTTACGATATTGCTGAAGCGACAAAAAACGGGGCCTTCACTTTAATAGGTGGCGGCGATAGCGTGGCGGCCATCAATAAATACAATCTGGCAGGTGAAGTAAGTTATGTAAGTACGGGTGGAGGAGCTCTTCTTGAATATATTGAACAGGGCACTTTGCCCGGAATTAAAGCCATAGAATCATGAGATCACTAATTTTAATGTTTTCATTTTTGGTGTTATTCACCATCACTTCCTGCAAAAAAAACCGGGCTTGCGAGTGTAAAAATTCAAACGGCACTTATTCAGCCGGAGACATTGAAGGAACGAAGAGCCAAGCGAAAAAAAGTTGCGAGGCTTTGTCAAACGCTGACACCGAATGCAAATTAAAATAGCAGATTACTAACCACTAACCACTCAACGCTCAACTCTAATCTCTCAACCCTCAAACTTTTTCAATGATAAATATTCGCGTTGGTTTCGGTTTTGATGTACATCCTATTGGTGATGGCCGCGAGATGTGGCTGGGCGGCATTAAACTTGAATTCGACAAAGGATGCGTTGGACATAGTGATGCCGATGTTCTGTTACATGCGATTTGTGACGCTTTATTGGGAGCAGCAAACTTAAGAGATATTGGATTTCATTTTCCAAACACAGATCCGAATTACAAAGGTGCCGATAGTAAAAAATTATTGGCCGAGGTTGTTAAATTGTTAAAAGAACAAGGTTACGCCATCGGCAATATTGATTCAACATTAAGCCTCGAAGCGCCAAAAATAAATCCGCATATTAAAAGTATGCAGCAGATCTTAGCGCCAATCTTAGAAGTCACCGAAAAAGAAATTTCCATCAAAGCTACCACAAATGAAGGTTTGGGCTATATCGGAAGAGGCGAAGGTGTAAATGCATACGCCGTAGCGTTGATTTATAAAACTTAAATACATAGTAAGATTTCACGAAATGGTTATGCTTCATTCTTTAAATTTGAATGATGAAATTTACTTTAATGCTTTATATATTTTTTATTTGTCACGCGCTACCTGCACAGATTTATAATTATTATTTTGGTAATCTTCACGCGCATACTGCTTTTAGCGATGGAAATAAAGATTCTTCAGTTTCAGGAATTGCGAGGCCGGACGCAAGTTATGCCTACGCTAAGTTATCAACAGGCTTCGATTTTTTAGGAATATCCGAGCACAATCATTTTAATGTTTCTCGCAATCCGGGATTTAGGCGACCGCTTTATCAGTCCGGATTAAACATGGCCAATGCCGCGAACCAAGACGGCTCATTCTTGAGTCTGTTCGGCATAGAATACGGGGTGTCGTCAGGAAAAAACGGTCACGTCGTCATTTACGGGTTTAACCAACTTATTGGTTGGGAGAGCAACGTGGGAGGTATTTCTGGAAATAACTATGATATTTTTAACGCGAAAAGTGATTACGAAGGATTGTTTAGGAAAATAAAAAATAATCCTGCAGCTTTTGCTTATCTGGCGCATCCATATTGGACAGATTTTTCGAAAGACGGCAACGATTCAACAGCACTGGCATTCTCAGCCTACAACGCGATGTATGATAGCGCCATAGTTGGTTTACCGTTAAGAAGTGGAAATGCTTTCAGCACCTTTGTAAATTACAATGATTATTCGACCGGCGACTATTTTAATTATTATAAAAAACTTTTAAATGTTGGTTATCATTTGGGCATCGGTTACGATCACGATAATCATTATTCAAATTTTGGAAGAAGTAATGGTGGGCGCTTGGTGATACTAGCGCCATCACTCACCCGCACTAATCTTACAAAAGCAATGCAAAAAATGAACTTTTATGGCAGTGATGATTATAACGCTAAAGTTGAATTTACTATGAATGGCAATATAATGGGTTCGGTGCTCAGCGGCAGTCTTTTTCCCACCTTTAACATAGTTCACAACGATGCAGACGGCGAACAAGCAGATACAATTAGGCTCTGGCGTGGCAATAAGAATAGCGGCGGGTTATGGGCTCAGGTATTACAAATGTCGTTAGGAACAAACACATCGGCTTTTACAGATCAATCCATTATTCCAGGAATTGAGTATTATTATTTCGTTGATATTAAGCAGGCCGACGGGCAATGGATCGCTACCTCACCAATCTGGTTCACTTATTTATCTTTTACAAACTCTTTAACAAAAAACGAACAACAATTGGCATTCAGTTATTTCCCCAATCCTGTTTCACAACAACTAAATATCAGTATGGCTCAATGCTTTGAATACACTATTACTATTACCGATTTGCAAGGGCGGACTCTTTTTGACCGTAAGACAAACGAAAAAGATCTAACGATCAACCTCGCCGAAATTTCACAAGGAATGTATATCTTAAAAATAAACGATGGTGTAAAAGCCATCTCTAAAAAGTTACAGATTGAGTAGTGCATTAACCCGCTGAAGCTCGCCTCAATCGATCGTTGATGGCTCGACCCAGTCCGTATTCAGGAAGTGTTTCGCAAATGATAAGTTCTGCATCGCTATCGTCAGCAAGCCTCAGGTATTTAAATAAGTTGATGGCCGCTTCATCAAGATCACCGTTTTTTGAAAGATTAAAAACCAAATTGTGTCTATGACGACTGTAGTCTTTGTTTCCAAAACAAAGTAGCGCAAGTTTGTTCAACGAATTTACTTCTGCAAGCGCATCAATATCGCCTATAAACAAAGGTTTTTTAGGCGCATAATGACTTTTTAATTGACCGGGCGCATTAGGATTACTCGAATTGTTTATGCGCATTTCAACGGGGCCACAAATCTTTTCAATTTTTTCTAAAGCCAAACCTCCTAACCTAAAAACGCAGATCTTACCATCTTCAAGGCCTACGATGGTTGATTCAAGCCCTATGCTACAGACGCCGCCATCGAGAATATAATCTACTTTTTCGCCCAATTGTTTTTGCACGTGGGCTGGCTCTGTAGGACTTACGTACCCAAATGGGTTTGCACTTGGCGCCGCAAGCGGAATGTTTGTGGCTTTAAGAAGCGCAAGGGTTAGATCATGATTGGGTATACGCACCGCCACCTGCGGAAGTCCGGAACTGACAAGATCAGGGATAGTAGCTTTTTTGGGTAATAATAAAGTTAAAGGTCCAGGCCAGAAAGTTTCAGCCAGTCTTTTTAGCCGGTCATCGTCTAAAGTCGTGTATTTACTCAGAGCATCGATGTGATGCACGTGAATAATCAAAGGATCAAAATGAGGACGGTTTTTAGCTTCAAAAATCTTAAGCACTGCTTGTTCATTTAAAGCGTTGGCAGCGAGACCGTAAACTGTTTCTGTTGGGATAGCCACCAGCTTCCCTTCCAAAAGCAGCCTGCCAGCCAGTCTTATATTGTTACCAGTTTGCGCCACAAAGCAAAGATAACGTTTAACAGCGGGATAAGAAGCCAATGAAAAAATATAATGTTCAATAAAGCATTAATCATGTTGCTAAAAAATAAAAACTATTATATTTGTTTAAATTATGGGAGAAGTCATCACCATTAAGGAAAAGCAGTTTAAACCTTACATTTCACAACAGCAAATTAAGATCGCTGTAAAAAGTGTTTCAGATTTAATAAATGCCGAACTTAAAAATGAACAACCTTTTTTCTTAGTTGTATTAAATGGCGCCTTTATGTTTGCATCTGACTTGCTAAAGGAGATTAACATTCCCAGCGAGGTTTGTTTCATCAAAGTCGCTAGTTATCAGGGTACTTCAAGTAATGGAAATGTTACAGAATTGATCGGACTTACTGAAAATGTCGCACACCGAACCGTTGTGATCATTGAAGATATTGTTGATACGGGGTTAACTATAGATACGATTATAAACACTTTGAATAAAAAAAACGTGAAACAAATTAAAGTGGCAACAGCATTTATGAAGCCAGCTTCTTACACCCGACAACACAAAATTGATTATATTGGATTCAATATCCAAAATGATTTCGTTGTGGGATATGGTTTGGATTTCGATGGATTGGGAAGAAACTTAAAAGAAGTATACGTTTTAGTATAAAATAAACTATGGAAAAAATGTTGAATATTGTTTTGTTTGGCCCTCCCGGTGCGGGAAAAGGCACGCAGTCTGAAAACCTGATAAATAAGTACGGCTTGGTGCATCTAAGCACTGGCGATATTTTGCGCACCGAAATAGCCCGCGGAACCGATCTTGGCCGCAAAGCCAGAGACATTATGGATAAGGGAGAGTTAGTTGGTGACGAAATCGTTATAGGTATGATTGAATCAAAACTTGACGACAACTCAAGCGCTAAAGGTTTTATTTTTGATGGATTTCCTCGTACTGCGGCACAGGCTGTTGCCTTAGATGATTTGCTTCAGAAAAAAGGAACAGGGATTAGCGGTATGCTGGCGCTCGAAGTAGATGACCAGGAATTGATCAAGAGGCTATTGATTCGCGGCGAGGGCAGTGGCAGGCCCGACGACAAGAACGAAAGCATCATTCGCAGGAGGATTGAGGAGTATAATAACAAAACGCTTCTCTTAAAAAGCTATTATAGCGAACAAGGGAAATTTCACTCGATACCTGGCATTGGCACTATTGATGAGATCTTTAAATCTTTGGTTGACAGGATCGTGTTTTTGAGAGCAGAAATGGATCTAACCGCGTTGGAATCTGACCTTGAACATTTAGATCTCACCATTCAGGATTTTGACGTGGCAGATGAAATCGCTCCAGAGTTATTACTGGAAATTGACGCCATTAAACGTTTAGAAGCAGAAGAAGCAGAAGAAGAACGCGCTTTACAAAGACAGATAAAAAAAGACGCAAAAGTAATGGCAGAGAAAACTGAGTTTGCGAAGAAGACACTTGCGACCAAAGCGCTTGCAAAAAAGTCCGTTGTAAAAACCGTAAAAAGAAATTCGCCTAAAGCGGCACCTAAGGCTAAAGCAATATCTAAAAAGCCTGCGCAGAAAAAACAAAATAAAGTTTTTTCAAAACTTTCTAAAAAATCGATGGTTAAGAAAAAAGTTGTTAGTGCTATTGCTAAAAAAGCGACAAAGAAAACACAGGCCACTAAGACGGTAAAAAAATCTGCATCAAAAAAACAAACAAAAAAAGTAGCGTTAAAAAAGATAATTAAAAAAGCCGCGGTAAAAAAAGCCATTAAAAGCTTTTCACCAAAGAAAATAGTCGCAAAATCAAAAGCAGATTTAAAATCAATAGTTGCGAAAAAGAAATCTGTCAAGAAAAGTGGCAAACGTAAATAATTTAAATATGTATTTAGAAGCCTGGTCTTGGTTTAAATCGGATTAGGCTTTTTTATTTCTCTCAAGTATGGAAACTAATTTCGTTGATTACGTAAGAATATGTTGCCGAAGCGGAAAAGGTGGCGCTGGATCTGTTCATTTTCACCGCGACAAGCTTACTGCTTTCGGCGGTCCTGACGGTGGTAATGGCGGCAGAGGTGGACATGTTATCCTACGGGGCAATAAACAATTTTGGACGCTCATTCATTTAAAATATAGGAAACACATCATTGCTGATCCAGGCATGGGGGGCACAAGCAGCAACAGCAGTGGTAAGCAGGGGGGCGACGAATACTTGGATGTGCCTTTAGGTACAGTAGCAAGAGATGTGGAGACCGACGAAATTCAATTTGAAATTACAGAAGAAGGGCAGGAAGTGATTTTGGTGCCGGGAGGCAGGGGAGGTTTGGGCAATGCCAACTTTAAGAACAGCACTCTGCAAAGTCCGCAGTTTGCGCAGCCAGGAGAAGACGGCAAAACCGAATGGAAAGTACTTGAATTAAAAGTGCTGGCCGACGTGGGATTGGTTGGTTTTCCAAATGCCGGAAAGTCTACCTTACTTTCAGTTTTGAGTGCAGCAAAACCTGAAATAGCCAACTATCCTTTTACCACTTTAACGCCTAATTTAGGAATTGTAAATTACAGGGATTACAAAAGTTTTGTAATGGCCGATATCCCTGGTATCATTGAAGGTGCTCACGAAGGGAAGGGACTCGGGTTGAGATTTTTAAGACACATTGAACGGAATTCATCTTTATTATTTTTAGTAAGTTGCGATAGCAAAGATATTGTAGACGAGTATAAGATCTTGCTGAATGAGCTAAAAAAGTATAGTCCAGAGTTGTTAGATAAAAAAAGAATTCTGGCCATCAGCAAATCCGACATGATGGACGAAGAGTTGGAAGCAGAAATGAAAAAAGACCTTGATAAAAAATTGAAAGGGAAAAACAAAGTGCCTTATATTTTCTTTTCTTCCGCTAGCCAAAAAAATCTTACCGAGCTAAAAGATATGCTTTGGCGGCAACTGAATGAGTATGATTTTGGATAGTTAAATACCAATATTTAAAAACGCGGCCGGATTTGTCAATATTTTGAACAATTTTTTGTTTAAAACGAATAATCCACTATCTTTGCCATCCTTAAAAAACAAATAACATGCCAAAAATGAAAACTAATTCCAGTGCCAAGAAGCGTTTCGCCTTGACTGGGAGCGGTAAAATTAAAAGAAAGCATGCTTTTAAGCGCCACATCCTTACAAAAAAGGAAAAAGACCGTAAACGCGGTTTGACAAAAAGTGGACTTGTAAGCCCGCAGGATACCCCGAATGTGAAGTTCATGTTGGGAATCTAAGCGAAAGCCCTTTTAAATACCGGTAAAACAATGTTTAACCCGGATTTTAGTCAATCAAGTCTCTTTACAGAGCACTAAAGTTCAAAACCGGGGTAAAGTAGATCAAATGAAGTAGAATAAATTCACTTCACAACAAAAAAGGTCGCTTAACCCTATTAAAAATTAAAAAAAATGCCAAGATCAGTCAACCACGTCGCCAGCAGGGCTCGCAGAAAAAAAATCCTCAATTTAACCAAAGGTTATTGGGGCGCAAGAGGTAATGTTTGGACAATCGCCAAAAATACCCTTGAAAAAGGTTTAACCTACGCCTACCGCGATCGGAAAAACAAAAAACGCACCATGCGTGGCTTGTGGATTCAAAGGATTAATGCCGGAGTGAGAGAACACGGAATGAGTTACTCAGAATTTATTGGGAAATTGAATGCTAAAGGGTTAAAATTAAATCGTAAAGTATTGGCTGATTTAGCGATGAATCATCCAGAAGCTTTTCAAGCTGTTATTAACCAGGTTAAGTAAAAAAAATATATGTGTTTGTAAGATAGCCCTTTTCGAAGGGCTTTTTTATTAGCATTTGACTGTGTTATGCGTAATACCCGCCTGATTTGTAAATTAGTGCAGCGTACAAAGAACGAACCTTTGATGGTATTATCCCGAAGTAAGATAATTGGCTTAAATTATTTTTCTTTTTGGTGTTAGATATCCATAGTCAGTGTCTGTCCGAAAACTAATTGTTTGTATGGAAAAATTCAGTTTCGAGGCGTGTTAAAAAAATGTTTGTGAGGTGTACTGGGGTAAATGAGCGATTATTTTTATTGACACAACGACGAAGACGGAGTGTTCGGCCAAACACTAATTAAAAGCAAAAGCCCAATAAAATATGAACCTTACGATTGCATCGTAGTAATTAGTGTGTTGAAAGCGTTAAAGTTCCGAAGGCTCTCATATCGAAGGGTTTGGACCTGCAATAGGATATTTAACGCGTGATTTGGGTTTAACCAATAATTTACGTATTTTAACGTTATTAGTCCTATTAATTGTTGTTATTTGTATATCAATTATAACGATAATATTCAAAGAACGCATCACAATGAAAGCAGCACTTAAAGTAAGAAAACAAGAAATAAAAGGAACCACCTATTTCGTAAAGTTGCGTATCGACGCAAAAACAGTCATAACAGTAAGAACAAAAGAAAGCTTAAAAAATTGGAAAACGAAATATCCCGACGCTATTGAACTTGCTTAATAGCCCTCAATTATATCCACTTTTTCTTTTTAAAATAAATAATCATCCCTCCTATAACGCTGAGCATAACTAACCAAACGGCGGTATAGCCATAGGAAGACTTGAGTTCTGGCATAAACTCAAAATTCATACCGTACACCCCTGCTATAAATGTCACAGGAATAAAGATACTCGACATCACAGTGAGTACTTTCATTACCTCGTTCATCTTATTTGCGTTAGTACTTAAATAAATATCCATAATACCGCTTAGCAAATCCCTGTGCGTTTCAACAGAATCAATTACGCGAGAAGTGTGGTCTTGAAGATCACGGAAAAATAATTGCGTGTTCGTTGTAATAAACTCCGATTCTGAGCGCGTTAAATTATTCAGCATATCTCGAAGTGGCCATACCTGTTTGCGCAGAAAAATAACCTCTCTTTTTAATTTGTAAAGCTCTATTAAAGATTCGCGCTTCGGGTCATTAATTATTTCCTCTTCTATTTTTTCGATCTTATCACCGATTTTTTCAACGGCGGTAAAATAATAATCCACAACCGCGTCCATTAAAGCGTAGAATAAATAATCCGCTCCTAACTTTCGAACGCGTCCTTTCCCCTGCCTAAGCCGCAACCTAATCACGTCAAAAGCATCGCCGCCATTGGGTTCCTGAAAAGAAATTACGGTGTCTTTTAAAAGGATCATAGAAAGTTGCTCAGAAAAAGCCTCTTCTTCGTATAAGATCATTTTCATGATCGTTAAGATATAGTTTTCGTATTCTTCAAACTTTGGCCGCTGGTCTACATGAACAATATCTTCCTGAGTTAAGGGGTGTATGTCGTAGAGTTGGGTTATCTGACCTACCAGGTCAGTATCGTGAACCCCTTCTACGTTGATCCATTTAACCATATTTTCTCGTACGTGCCTCAGGCAATCGTTAAGATCGAAGAATTCTCGTTCGAAAAAATCTGTTTCGTTAAATTCGATTAAAGTAATCTTTACGGGCTTTCCCGCCTGATCTCCGCTATAAAACATGGTTCCCGGGGGAGCACCGATATTCTGAAATTTACTCATCGGATTCTGTTTCTATATTTTTGTTTCCTTGAACCACCACCACAATTTCTCCCTTCACGGTTTTAGACGAATAAAAAAGGATCAACTCTTTTAAACTACCGCGCTTTGTTTCTTCAAACATTTTTGTTAGCTCTCGTGATACAGAAGCTTTTCTTTCTGCGCCCAAGTGCTCTTTTAATTCCTGCAATAATTTTACAAGCCTAAAAGGTGATTCATAAACGATAAATGTTTTTTCTTCAAGGGCTAGAATTTTTAAACGTGTAAGCCTTCCTTTTTTCTGAGGGAGAAAACCGTAGAAACTGAACTCGTTGCAGGGCAAGCCGCTATTTACAAGCGCCGGAACAAACGCTGTGGCGCCCGGTAGAGAAATTATTGAAACATTGTTTGATATAGCTTCTCGGATCAAAAGAAATCCGGGATCAGAAATGCCGGGGGTTCCAGCATCAGAGATCAACGCAATATTTTTTCCATTGTTAAGCTCTGAAATCAAAGTTTCTAAAATTTTATGTTCGTTATGCTGGTGGTATGAGCGAAGAGGTTTTTCTACTTGCAGGTGTTTCAGTAAAAATGAAGATGTGCGGGTATCTTCCGCTAAAATAAGATCAACAGATTTTAAAACATTTATTGCCCTGAGTGTTATGTCTTCGAGGTTGCCTATCGGTGTTGGTACAATAAATAATTGGCCGCTCATAAATATTGAAGTTAAAGGATTAATTGCAATGGTGCAGGAAATAAGGGAAGAGTTATGAAGAGCCGGAGGTTGAAACCTGAATTTTCTTTTCGGCTAAAGCACTGAGAGCACCAACGAATTCTGGGTTTTTATGAGGGTTACTCGGTGTTTTTGTAAATTAGTAAGATTGTTTCTAACAGTGCAAATCGGTGTTCTACGCACCTTAGTGGCCGATTTAACCGTAAGTCTATTTAAAACTCTGCATATCACATAGTTTTTTGTAAGTACCGTTTAAGGTCTGCAATTGCTGATGGTTTCCACGTTCAATAATTTCGCCCGCATTCATCACAATAATTTCATCGGCGTTGGCAATGGTTGAAAGACGATGCGCTATCACTATGCTGGTTCGGTTTTTCATTAAACTACTTAAAGCATCTTGTACCAGTCTTTCACTTTCTGTGTCTAGGGCTGATGTTGCTTCATCTAAAATAAGTATTGGTGGATTTTTTAAAATAGCTCTCGCAATACTTAGTCTTTGGCGCTGTCCGCCACTTAATTTGCCTCCGCGATCGCCCACATTTGTGTAATAAC
>Ga0105048_10007073_pt1 | contig 18059 bp, 15 predicted proteins | sample MAT05_FD_78382 | JGI IMG/M metagenome (GOLD analysis project Ga0105048, IMG submission 78382) | Freshwater microbial communities from Lake Fryxell liftoff mats and glacier meltwater in Antarctica - MAT-05 | ecosystem: Environmental > Aquatic > Freshwater > Ice > Liftoff microbial mat | place...
GCCGCCGCCCTCGCCTTCATCATGATCCCCATCGTCGCCCGCACCACCGAGGAGATGCTCCTCCTCGTACCCAACAGCTACCGCGCCGGCTCATTCGCCCTCGGCGCCACCAAGGCCCAGACCATCCTCCGCGTCGTCCTCCCCGCCGCCTCCGGCAGCGTCGTCACCGGCATCATGCTCGCCCTCGCCCGCGTCGCCGGCGAAACCGCGCCGCTCCTCTTCACCGCCCTCGGCAGCCGCTTCCTAACCCTCGACCCCAACCAGCCCTTCCCCTCGCTCACTGTCCAGATCTACACCTACGCCACCGGCCCCTACGAGGCCGAGCGCCGCCTCGCCTGGGCCGGCATCCTCGTCCTGATCTCGATTCTCTTCGCCTTGAACCTCACTATCCGCGTGGTCGCCGCCCGCTCCGCCCGCCACCTCAAGTCCAACTGAGTGCCATGATGGAAAGCCCTACCCAACCTCTCCAGATCAAGCTGCCCGCGGCCCCAGCTTTCCCCCCAGAGCGCCCCGCTGGCTACAACATGCTCGAGGCCATCCGCCGCAACGAGCCCGTCGAGTCCACCGTCCACGAGAGTGTTCACGCCCAGCCTGCCGTGCTCAGCATCCGCGACTTCGAGCTCTGGTACGGCAAGTCCAAGGCCCTCCACGGCATCAACATGCCCATCGCCCGCAACCGTGTCACCGCCCTCATCGGGCCCTCCGGCTGCGGAAAGTCCACGCTCCTCCGCTGCATCAACCGCCTTAACGACCTCGTCGACGGCGTTCGCATCCACGGCCAGATGACACTCCAAGGCTCGCCCATCTACGGCCCCGGCGTCGACGTCATCGGCATCCGCACCCGCGTCGGCATGGTCTTCCAAAAATCCAACCCGTTCCCCATGTCCATCTTCGAGAACGTCATCTACGCCCTCCGCATCGCCGGCGAACGCCGCAAGTCCGTCCTGGCCGAACGCTGTGAAGTCGCCCTCCGCAACGGGGCCTTATGGGACGAGGTCAAGGACCGCCTCACCGAGAGCGCCCTGGGCCTCTCCGGCGGCCAGCAGCAGCGCCTTTGCATTGCCCGCGCGGTGGCCTCCGAGCCCGAAGTCCTGCTGATGGATGAACCCTGCTCCGCCCTCGACCCGATCGCCACGCTCAAGATCGAGGAGCTTGTCCGCGACCTCTGCCAGCGCCTCACCGTCGTCATCGTCACCCACAACATGCAGCAAGCCGCCCGCGTTAGCCACTACACCGCCTTCATGTACCTGGGCCGGCTCGTCGAATACGGCCGCACCGCCGACCTCTTCCAAAATCCGCTCCTGCCAGAAACCGAGCAGTACGTCACCGGCCGCTTCGGCTGATCCGCCCAGCATCAGCGACCGCTAAACGCCTGCCCCGGCCGCCCCCAGCCCCCTAGAATCCGTCGCGCTCCTCCCGGCCGCCCGTTTGGGCGGCGGCGCGGTTGAGCCGACACTCGGTCATCACGACGGAAAGCGTCTCATGTCCACCGCCGTCAGAGCCATTCCCCCTTCGATCAACGGCTGGAACGCCCAGTACATCGAGGATCAGTACAACCGATTCCGCGCCGATCCGGCCTCCGTGCCCGATGACATCCGCGCGTTCCTCCACGGCTTCGACCTCGCCATGGCCGCACCGCGCGCTCAGGGCACCGCCGCCGCGGCCCCCACCGACGCCCGCGCCGCCATCGCATTCGCCCTTGCCGTCCGCGGACTCGTCCACGCCTTTCGCACCAACGGCCACCTCGCCGCCGATCTCAATCCCTTCGGCCCCGGCACCACCATCTCCCCCGAACAGCTCCGCCCTCATGTGCCCGTCGGCGCCCTCGATTCTCTCGAGCTCTCCGCTCACGGCCTCCAGCCCGCCGACCTCGCCAAGCCCGCTATCGGCCACGGCCTCCCGCTCCCCGAGAACGCCACGCTGCAACAGGTCGTCGACTTCCTCCGCGCCCGCTACACCGCTTCTACCGCCTGGCAGTTCATGCACCTGACCGACCCCGCCGCCCGCCTTTGGTGGCAGCAAAAGGCCGAAGCCGACAACACCCAGCCCACCCACGACGAGCGCCTCCAGATCGTCGAGCTCCTGTGCCGCTCCGAGCACCTCGACGAGTTCCTCCAGAAGCGTTACCAGGGTCAGAAGCGTTTCAGCCTCGAAGGCAGCGAATCGCTCATCCCGCTGATGGAATGGCTCATGCTCGCCGCCGCCGACACCGGCGTCGCCGAGACCATCATCGGCATGGCCCACCGCGGCCGCATGAACGTCCTCAACATCGTGATGGGCAAGTCCTATCAGCAGATCTTCACCGACTTCGAGCACAACTACCGCGAAGAGTTCATCGACGGCGGCGGCGACGTCAAATACCACAAGGGCTTCTCCAGCGAGCGCGTTCTCCGCTCCGGCAAAGACATGCAGCTCTCGCTCATGTTCAACCCCAGTCACCTCGAAGCCGTCAACCCGCTCGTCTGCGGCAAGGCCCGCGCCAAGCAACGCCTCCGTGGCGACACCAAACGCCGCAACAGCGTCCTCCCAGTCATGATCCACGGCGACGCCGCCCTCATCGGCCAAGGCGTCGGGGCCGAACTCCTCAACATGTCCCGCCTCGACGGCTACAAGACCGGCGGCTCCGTCCACATCGTCACCAACAACCTCATCGGCTTCACCACCGACCCCCGCGACGGCCGCTCCTCGCCATATTGCACCGACTTCGCCCTCGGCTGCGATTGCCCCGTCATCCACGTCAACGGCGACGACCCCGAGGCCGCCGTCCGCGCCGCCCGCCTCGCCGCACAGTTCCGCGCCGAGTTCGCCCGAGACGTTTTCATCGATCTCTACGGCTACCGCAAATACGGCCACAACGAAGCCGATAACGCCGCCTTCACCCAGCCCATCCTCGCCGCCCTCATCAAGGCCGACGACAAGAAGGGCGTCCTCGACCGCTACACCGGCCGCCTCGAACAGGCCGGCCTGGTCAAGAAAACCGAGATCGCCGCCCTCAAAGAACGCCTCGATGTCGACGTCAACAAGGCCCAGGAAGAAGTCAAGCTCGACCCCGCCAAGCCCGTCGTCGATCCCGGCCTGGGCCGCTGGGTCGGCATGGTCCACGACTACAGCCACGCCCCCGCCAAGACCGGCGTCTCCGCAGAGCTCCTCCGCGAAGTCTGCAAGACCCTCGGCAACATGCCCGAAGGCTTCACCATCAACCCGACGCTCAAAAAGATCGTCGATGCCCGGGCCGCCCTCGCCGACCTCATCGGCTCCAAAGACCCCACGCCCCACCTCTCCTACGCCGACGGCGAGACCCTCGCCTTTGGCACCCTCCTCCTCGAAGGCACCCCCGTCCGCATCAGCGGCGAAGACTCCCGCCGCGGCACCTTCAGCCACCGCCACGTCCTGCTTCGCGACTTCCAGACCGGCGAAGCTTTCATGCCGCTCAACGCCATGCGTCCGATCACCGAATTCCCCTACGACGTCAAGTCTGCCGATGATCGCGGCGCTAAAGACTCCACGGGCCAATACATCCAGTCGCGACTCTGCGTCTACAACAGCCCGCTCTCCGAGTACGCCGTCATGGGCTTCGACTTCGGCTATTCCATGGCCGACCCGCACATGCTCGTCTGTTGGGAGGCGCAGTTCGGCGACTTCGCCAACGGCGCCCAGATCATCATCGACCAGTTCCTCGCCGCGACCGAGATCAAGTGGGACCGCTGGTCGGGCATCACCCTCCTCCTGCCCCACGGCTACGAGGGCCAGGGCCCCGAGCACTCCTCCGCACGCATCGAACGCTTCCTGCAGCTCTGCGGGAACGACTCCATGCAAATCGTCTACCCCAGCACCGGCGCCCAGATCTTCCACCTCCTCCGCCGCCAGGTCCGCCGCAACTTCCGCAAGCCCCTCGTCATCTTCACGCCCAAGAGCAAGCTCCGCCTGCTCTCCAGCCGCATGGATGACCTTATCACGGGCACATTCCAGGATGCCCTCGACGACCCGATGTTCATCGCAGGCCCCGACAAGCGCAAGCTGGTCAAGCGCGTGATCCTCACCGCCGGCAAGATGTACCACGACCTCGCCGAACGCCGCGCTGCCGTCGGCCGCACCGACACGGCCCTGGTCCGCATCGAACAGTTCTACCCGCTCAATCACGAGCTCATCAAGAAGATCCTGGGCCAATACCCTTCCAGCGCAGAGCTCTACTGGGCACAAGAAGAGCCCCGCAACATGGGCGCGTTCCTCTTCCTCGATGACGCCTTCCGCCATGAACTCGGCAAGCCCGGCCTCAAGTACCTCGGTCGCCCCGCCTCCGCCACCTGCGCCTCCGGCGACACGCACCAGAACGACGAACAGCAGGACGCCATCCTCACCGCCGCCATCGGCCCCATTCCCGCTGTGAATAGGGATCACCAGCACGCTCCCAAGCCCGCGCCAAAGCGCTAGCCTCCGCCCCGACCACTCCTCCACCCTTTCAGCCTTCTGGTCCAACCCCCTATGCCCAAGCTCATCGACATCGTGATCCCCGCCACCGGCGAATCCGTCACCAGCGGCGTCGTGGCTAAATGGTCCAAGCCCGACGGCGCCGCCGTCAAGCGCGACGAAACTGTCCTCGAACTCGAAACCGACAAGATCACCGTCGAAGTCGCGGCCCCCGCTGCCGGCAAGCTCAAGCACTCCGCCAAGGTCGGCGACACCGTCGCCGTCGGCGGCGTGGTCGGCCAGATCGAAGAAGGAGCCGCCGGCGAAACCGCCGCGCCCGCCCCCGCCCCCGCCGCGCCCGCCCCCGCCGCGTCCACCCCCGCTGCCCCCGTCCCCGCTCCCGCTAGCATCCAGCCCGAACCCAAATCCGCCCCCGTCTCCGCGTCCAACGGCCAACCCGCCGACGCCCGTGCCACCCCGCTTGCCAAGAAAATGGCCGACGAGCACGGGATCGACGTGGCCGCCCTCGCCGGCTCCGGCCCCGGCGGCAAGGTCCGCGAGCAAGACGTCCTCGCCGCCGTTCAGGCCCGCCAAGCCGCCCCCGCAGCGACCGCCACCGCCACCGCGCCCGCTCCCCGACCCGCCAGCCCGGCGCCCGCCGCCGCCGGCTCCCGCCGCGAGCGCATGTCCCCGCTGCGTCAGCGCATCGCCCAGCGCCTCGTCGAGGCCCAGACCAACGCCGCCATGCTCACGACCTTCAACGAGGTCGACATGTCCGCAATCATGGCCCTCCGCACCCGCTACAAGGAAGAGTTCGAGAAGAAGAACGCCGTCGGCCTCGGCTTCATGTCCTTCTTCGTCAAAGCCACCGCCCTCGCGCTGCAAAAAATGCCCGTCGTCAACGCCAGCATCGTCAGCGGCACCGCCGGCGAGATCGAAGTCGAGTACCACGAAGCCTGCCACATCTCCGTCGCCGTCAGCACCCCCAAGGGCCTCACCGTCCCCGTCCTGCGCAACTGCCAGAGCCTCTCCTTCTCCCAGATCGAAGCTGGCATCCGCGACCTCGCCGCCAAAGCCCGCGACGGCAAACTCGCCCTCGACGACCTCCAGGGCGGCACCTTCACCATCACCAACGGCGGCGTCTTCGGCTCCCTCCTCTCTACCCCCATCCTCAACGCCCCCCAAACCGCCATCCTCGGCATGCACACGATCAAAAACCGCCCCGTCGAAAACCCCGACAAGCCCGGCGAGATCGTCCTCCGCCCGATGATGTACCTCGCGATGTCCTACGACCATCGCCTCCTCGATGGCCAGGAAGCCGTGACCTTCTTGATCTCGATCAAAAACGCTCTCGAGCGCCCCGAGCGCATGCTGCTGGCCATCTGATCGGCCCAATCACCCGCCCCACAAGTCGCGTCACCCTCTTGACCGCCGCCGGGAATTGACGGCCGAGGCGTTAGTTTGGTGACCCCTTTAAGGCAGGCTGCGCACGGAACGGCGGGGTGAACGAGCATCCGTAGAATCGAGCCGTGGCACCCATTTCATAGGAAAACCTACCCGATCTGGCCTAGTGTTGGCCCGAATCGGGGGGATCCTCGCCCCCATACGGAGGGCTCAATGAGTGATCGGAGTCGTGACGAAATGTCCATGCAAACGCCTTCGGACGGGCTTTCCAGGCTGGCCGAGCGCGTCAGTTGGCTGGCGCTCGTAGACGACGTCGCGGCCGATTTGGCCGTCGTCGATCACGATGGTCGCTTCCGCTACCTCAGCCCAACGGTGCGTCTATGGCGCTTTATCGCGGGCACTTCCGCGGGCGCCGCCGGGCCCGTCGGCAAACTCATGCACGAGGTCTTCCCCCGTGAAATGGCCGAAGAGCGCCTCGGCTTCGTCCGCCGCGCCCTGGCCGACGCCGCCCCCCTCGTCGTCATCGAGATCTGGCGCGGCATGCGCACCCGCACCACCTTCCGGCCCATGCCCGCCGAGCAACCCGGCACATCCCTGATCCTCATGGTCAGCCGCGTCGTGCTCGACGGCCATGACGACGACGAAGCCGCCGCCCACACCCACACGCAGGCCGTCGTCAACGACATGGGCCCGCTCTCGGCCCTCACGCCCCGCGAACTCGACGTGCTCGCCCTCATCGGTCGCGGGCTCTCCACGGCCCAGATCGCTCTAGCCCTCTTCCGCAGCAACAAAACCGTCGAGGCCCACCGCCTCTCGCTCGGGCTCAAGCTCAAGGCCGCCAACCGTGTCCAGTTGGCCCGCATCGCCCTCCGCGCCGGCCTCACGCACCGCAAGATCGAAAGCGGCCGCCCGCGCCCCGTTGTCGAGGTTCCCGTTGCCCCGGCCGCCGCGCTCGTTGAAGACGACGCGTAAGCCCGCTTCGGATCAGCCCGCGTTGGCGTTCTTGAGATCCCCAAAAGCGTCTTTCGATCCGCCCTGCAGGCCCATGAGCATCAGGCCAAGATCGCGCCCTTCGCCCGCTTTCCGCGAGCGACGCCTCAACTCGAACGCCGCCACGTCCGCCAGGGTCATCTGCCGCAGATACGCCATGTAGTTGTTGCGTTGCCCGACCCAAAACTTGTGCGCCGGGCAGGCCCGCTCGTCCGAGCACTCCGCCGTACCCAGCATGCACATGGTCTGAACCGACGGGTCGTCTAGCGCCACGCAAATGTCGTGGAGCGTGATCTCCGTGGCCTTGCGCGCCAGCACCACCCCGCCGCCGATCCCGCGCTGCGTGACGATCAGCCCCTTGCGAGCCAGCGAGTTGATGATCTTGGCCAGGTACGACGGCGGGATGTCCGAACTCTGGGCCATCTCCTTCACCAGCACCGCCTTCCCACCCGCCGCGGCCACGTACCCCAACGCGGTGGCCGCATACCCGGACGCTTGGCTCATCATCGCACAGATTCTTGAAGGCATTGGCTGAACACGACTCGATGTCGCCGAATCAACGCCGACAAGATGCCTTCAAACTCGTGTATTCGCTATTCGGTTTTGAGACGCCCAAGCAAACGGACGGCCTTCCCACCGGCTCAGATTTGCATAAACCCACGCACGATTCACGCGTGAGGCTTCAACAAGCGGGCAAGGACTCCGCAGATCACGCCAGTCAGGTCGCTTGTTCGGGTGGCGGTGCCCGAAGGTCTCCCCCGTCCGCTCGAAGCCCCATAAGCGGTATCCGCATGGGCCGCATCGTGCTTCTACACTTGTTCGTGCCGATCCGCGCACCAGATGATCAAGGCGTTGCTGTTCCGCTCCACCTCGCAGGTTTACGCGCGGCGGCGTGGTGGGCGCTGCGTGGAGCCGCCCGCAACGCCCGGGAACAAGCTCGTCGCGGGGCTGTGCGCTACGGCCTGCGCACCCTCCGCCGACACGCAGGGAGGCTGCTGCTCTTCGGCGGCCTCTTCACGCTCGCCGCGCTCACCGTCATGCTCACGGTCCTCGAAGGCCCGACCGGCGTGTGGCTGATCATCTTCTCTCCCGTCGCGATGACCTGGGTCTCGATCGGCCTGGCCGCGATCGCCAGCGTCGCCGTCTCCTGGCAGGCGATCAAGTCGACCATGACCGACGCCATGCTTGGCTTGCGGCGATGTCCGGCCTGCGCCTACTCGATCGACGCCCTCCCACCCGATTCGGACCAGCACGTCCGCTGCCCCGAGTGCGGCGCGTCGTGGCTGGCCACGCGGCTTGGGCGCGATCGGCCCATGGAGCGAAGGGTCATCATTCTCGACCAGGCACCGCCGCCATAGGCGGGGGCTCGGGCACCACCTGCCCGCCGCAGATCACCAGCTCGATCGGTTGGTCGCCCAGGCAGAACGCCAGCGCCCGTTCATCGCGGTGGCGCAGCAGCAAGAGGTCGGCCCGCTTCCCGGCCTCGATCGTCCCGCGATCACCAAAACCAAGTAGCACCGCCGGATTGATGGTGCTGGCGGTGATCGCCTCGGCAGCCGTGAGCCCGCACCCGCGCACGGCCAAGGCCAGCACCATCGCCATGCTGTAGCAAGGGGCCGAGCCCGGGTTGAGGTTGCTGGCCACGCACACGGCCCCGCCGGCGTCGATCAGCGCCCGCCCGTTCGCGTAGCGCCCATCGAGGTGCAGCCCGCAAGCCGGCAGCAAGACGCCCATCGTGCGGGACGCCGCCAGCCGCGCCAGGTCGTGCGACGGCGTGGCTTCGAGGTGGTCCACACTCAAGGCGTTTCGCGCGATGGCGAGATCGACCATGCCCAGCGAGGAGAACTGGTCGGCGTGAACGCGAACAGGGTGGCCGTTGAGCTGGGCCGCGGTCAAGAGCCGCTCGCACTCCTCCAAGGTCCACGCGCCGCGCTCGCAATACGCGTCGATCGCCAGACCCGGGTAGTGGGCCGTCACCTGCGGGAGCGTGTGCCGGATCGTCTCGTCGATGAACCCCTCCCGCCCCCCGGGCGCGGCGTCGTCGGTCGCGTGGCCCAGCAACGCCGTCGGCACGATCGTCCCCCGGAACGCGCGGGCGGCGTCGGTGATAGCCCCGAGCATCTTCAACTCGGAGTCGGTGCTCAGGCCGTAGCCGCTCTTCACCTCGACGGTCGTGGTTCCGTTGCGCAGCAGCAGGGTAAGACGATCAAGGAGTTCGCTGGTGAGGTCGGCCCGGCTCGCAGCCCGCACGGTCCGCACGCTCGCCATGATGCCGCCGCCGCGAGCGAGGATGTCGAGATACGGCGTCCCTTGCAGCTTGAACTCCCATTCATCCAGCCGGTGGGTCGCGCCGCCGCTCCAGCAGGCGTGCGTGTGCGCGTCGACGAACCCGGGCATCAGCACGCGGCCCGCGGCGTCGATCACCTCGGCGTCGGACGAGCTGACGCCCGCGCCCACAGCCTGGATCAACCCCCCCGCGATCAGCACATCGCCGTGCGGCAGCACCGAAAGCTCGCGCATCGCGCCCCCGCGCCGCGGCCGCCCGCCCCCCGATAACGTCAGTACCCGGGCATCGCGGATCAGCAGCGGCCGCTTGGGCGTCGCCCACGGCTGCCAGTAACGCGAAGACGTGACGCCAGCTTGAGTCATGGCCAATCTATCCCCGGTCCGGTCAGGCGCTCCGCCACCCCGCGAAGGAACGACAGGAACAGGTGCGCCGCCACCCGCGCCGTCCGTCCGTCCACGTCGAACCTCGGGTTCAACTCCATCAGATCAAAGCTCCCCACCCACAGGCTGGCGCCGGCGGCGTGCGCGATCCGCGCCATGGCGGCGCTTGAAAGCCCCTCGGGGTTGGGGGCCGACACGCCCGGCGCGACCGAGGCATCGAGCGCGTCGAGGTCCAGACTCACGAACCACGCATCTTCCATGAGCCGCGTCAGGGCGTCGCCGTCGCCGCTCGGGCCCTCCTCCAGATCTCCGTCCGGTGCCGGGAGCGGCTCGACCCGGCCGCCGTGTTCAATGAACCACCCATAGTGCTCGGCCGAGTTCACCAGCGGGTTGGCCCCGATGTTGACCAGCGACTTGAGGCCCGTCTGCTCTAGCAACGCGCGGAAGGCCATGCCCGAACCCGGCTCGGGGCGCACGTCGAGGTGCGGGTCCACGTACACGCCGTTGGGCGGCGGCCAATCGCGCTGGTCGTGCGACGCATGGAACTGGAGCAAAGCCCGCACAAGGGGGAAGGTCAGGTCATGCCCCCCGCCGATGCCGACGGGCAAGAACCCGGCGTTCAGCAGCGCGAGCGCTACCGTCGTCACGCGGTCATGGGTTTGCTCGAGCGAATCAGCGGGGACAATGTCGCCGGCGTCGAACACCTCGGGCAACGACAGCCCGCGGCTTGGAAAGTCCATTGGAACCGCGTGGCCGTAGCGGGCCAGGGCGGCCCGGAACGCCGCCGGGCCTTCGCGAGCCCCGACTCGGCCGCCATTGAGACCGACGCCGGTGTCGTCGGCCAGCCCCATGATGGCGACCCGCCTGCCCAGGGCTTCGGGCGGCTGCGATGCTCCCAGAGGCTCCACCCGCAGAGGGTCAAGCGCGCGGATGTTGGCGGCCAATCGGCCGGGGGCCGCGTTCGGATAGACCCCGGGTTGGGTCAGTCTGCCCACCCACGGAGCCTACCCGATCAATGCGCCACCGTGCGACGGCCGCGTTGCGAGCTAAGCCGCCGCGGTTATGCTGCCGGTTTCACCCGAAAGGATTCGACATGCTCACCTGGAAACGTGTACTGCGGACCGCGAGCTCGGAACGCTATCTGGCCTTTGACGACGCCAAACAAGTGGGGATGGTCGACCTGCACTTCTTGCCCGGCGGCAGCGTACACGGCACGGTGGTCCTTCTCCCGCGCGAGGACGGGTCCGACGCCGGCTGGACTGAAGAGCAGATCCCCGATCTGTTGGCTTCGCTAGACGAGGATCAGTTGCCCACGGCGGACATGGCCGACGGGAACTTCAGCTACACGGTGGTTTCGGGGACGATTATCGGGCGGTACGAGACCGGGCAAGATGACGAAGACGACGAGGGTTGAGCGCCAAAACGACAAGAGGGGCCCGGCTTGAAGCCGGGCCCCTGTTGCTCTGAGGAAAGTGATCGGGCCCCGATGGGCCCAGGAATCTCTGGGGATTAGCGGCGGCGACGGAAGGCGGCGAGCCCACCGAGGCCGAGCAGGGCGACGGCGCCCGGCGTGGGGATCAGCTCGACGCCGCGGAAGGGCGCCTGAACCGAGGAGGTCGCGAGGACCGAGAAGGCCGAGCCGACGCCGGCGTCGGTGACGCGGACGAGGCTGGTGGCCTGGTTGGGGAGGTTGCCGGTGATGGCGAAGATCACGGTGCTGAGCACGCCGTTGACGTTCTCGCGACCGATGGTGAGGCTGCGTAGGCCGATGTTGCCCAGGCCATCTCCGAGGGTGTAGGAGAGGCTCCACACGTTAGCGACGCGGTCCCAACGCTGGAGGCCGCCACCGCTGGCGACCGAGCGGTCGTCGGCGATGTAGACGGTGCTGGCAGCGACGAACTGGAAGTCGTTGGGGCTGGAGCCGGTGCCGGTGTCGATGACGCGGAGGGCGGTGTTGTTGGCCTGCATCACGCTGATGCCGACGAAGTTGCCACCGGCCGAGTTCTGATTGGAGCTGGCGTAGACGCGGTTGGCATCAAAGGTGTTGATGTTGACCACGCGGACGTTGTTGAGGGCGGGGCCAGCAGGGCTGATGATGGTGGGCCCGGAGAGGACGGCGTCGACCGGGGTGCCAGCGACGGCGAAGCCGATGCGGCGGACGCCGCCGAGGTTGATCGAGCCGCCGTTGCTGTTGCCGCCGCCGATGACCGTGGTGCGGCCATCGACGGAGGTCACCGAGCGGAGCGCGTCGCCGGTGTAGGAACCGACGAGGAAGCCGTTCTGGTTGGCCTGGAAGGCCGTCTGGGTGTTCTGAGCGAGGCTGCCGATGGTGACGCGGCCAGCAACGCGACGAGTAGCGTCGGCGTTGGTACCCTGAACGGCGAGCGTGCCGGGGGCAGCGTCATAGCCACCGACGAACAACTCGGACTGACCCGAGGAGTTCAGCGTGAGGTGGCCGTTGGTGGTGCCGGTGCCGTTGAGCGTCACGGCCCGTTGAGCGCCGGAGAGAACGGTCCGCATGAGGACCTGGTCACCGGTGAACTGGCCAGCGAAGTTGAGCTCGCGGAGCACGACTTCGGCCGCGGCGGAACCAGCGGCGAGCGAGCGGTTGGTCAAGCCAACCTGCGAGACGACGAGGTTTGCGTGATCGAAGAGACCGTTCGAAACGGCCGGCAACGGGGCGACCGGCAGGAACTGGGCCGACGCGGAACCCGCGGCAGCAACCAAAACAAGCGCAGAAATAACAACGACGTTCTTAGTACTTTCCATCTACCCTCTCCTCAGAAAATGGGGTGCATGTCCGTCCGAGGTGTTCCCACCTTCGGCTCCCCACAGCTTACAGCCAAAAGGGCGAGTGAGAAGGGAAATCACGAAAATTTTGTGAGGAACCGGTTTGACCCGTCCGGAAATCGCAAATTGTTGAAGCGAAAACTCCCCAGTTTCACTTGAAGAGATGCCAGCACAAGAAAAAACCCCCAAGTAGTTGGGGGTTGCGGGGATCGACACCTGTTGTGGATAACTCGGAGGGCCGAGCTGGCAATTAGCGGCGGCGGCGAGCAACGAGCAGACCACCCAAGCCAAGCAACGCAGCGGTGCCGGGCGTGGGGATGATCTCGACGCCGCGCCAGTTGGTGCTGGTCGGGGCTGTGGCGAGGACGGAGAACGCGGCCGCGTTGCTGGTGTCGGTGATGGTCACGAGGCGGTTGTCTGTAGAGATGGCGAAGAGTGTGGCGACGTTGCCGACGACTTCGCCCGCGAGGCCGCGGAGGCCGGCGAAGCCGCCACCTGCGATATTGGCAAGGTTGAAGGTGTTGGAGATCGCCCAGGTGCCAGTGATCACGTCATTGGCGCTTCCGCCGCTGCGGGTCCACTTCTGCAGGCCGCCAGAGATGGTAACGCGGTCATCGGCGACGTAAAGCACGGTATCGCTGGCAAAGAAGAAGTCGTATGCGCTGGGGCCGCTCGCCGTGGGGAAGCCGGGGAGGAGCGTGGCGGTGCCGCCGGAGATCAGGCTGACGCCCTGGAACGCTCCGCTGGAGGCCGAGGCGAACACTTGGTTGTTGAACAGGTTGACGTTACGGGTGTTGGTGAGCGTGCCCGAGAGCAGGGTGGTGCTGGTGTCGCCCGCGGCCGCGCCGGAGCGGACGCCGCCGGTGGTGGTGGCGGTGCCAGCGGTGAAGTTGACGTTGGTGGACTCGTCAAAGACGGCCGAGCGGATGTTGTTTCCGCTGTACGACTGGCCGTAGTTGGCGTAGCTGACGCTGCCGGTCCAGGTGTCGATCTGACCGACCACGCGGCGGGTGGGGCCGCTTCCGTCGGCGGCGTTGTTGAGCGTGGCAACGACGCCCGCGGTCGTGGCGGCGGCGTCATAGCCGGTGAAGCTGAGGAAGCGGCCCGAGCCGGCCGAGCGGGTGATGGCACCTTCACTGGAGGCGGTGCCGCTGTTGGTCAGACGTGAACCCGCGGCGGCTCCGGAGTTGACGAGGATCTCGGTACCCGAAGCGGTGCCCGAGCGGTCGAACTCGCGTACGCGGACGCGGGAAGCCGCGTTGCTTGCCGTGACGATCGCGCCGGTGGCGTCGACGGTCTCGATCTGGGTGATCGCGAGCCGATTTTGGACCAAGAACTGGGCGTTGGCAGTGCCCGCCAGAATGGCGAGCAGGACAGACGACGAAACGATCAGCGATTGACGGGTCATGACTCTCTCTCCTCAAACACGTCGGGCCAGGGGACGAACTCCGCCCACGCTGCTGGTCTGACGCGAGGGCAAGTATGTTCACCGGCCAGCTGACGGTCGCGTGGGATCGTGTGATCCTCGCGCTAAGACTGCGGAGAGGTTGTCCAGATTAACAGCAGCGACCGCCATCGGGCCAGCAGGCGGGACAGCTTTGCTGGCCGCATCAAGAAGATTGCTCGGCTATTCAGCCGTTCTTCTGGGCAAAGTCGCGGATCAAGTCGGCCAGGACGTCGGCCCCCTCGGCGGGGAAGGCGTTGTAGAGGCTGGCGCGCATGCCGCCGGTGGCGCGGTGGCCCTTGAGGCCGTCGCAGCTGGCGGCCTTGGCCTCGGTCATGAACTTCTCGTCCAAGGCGTCGCCGCCCTTGGCGCGGAAGGTGATGTTCATCAGCGAGCGGTCGGCCTCGCGGGCGTGGCTGAGCCAGAAGCCCTGGTTGTCGTCGAGGGCCTTGTAGATCACCCCGGCCTTGTCGCGGTTGATCTGTCCGAGCTTCGCCAGTCCGCCCTGCTTCTTGATCCACTTGGCCATCAGACCCACGGTGTAGATGGCGAAGTGGGGGGGCGTATTCGGGCGGCTCTCGTCCTTGGCATACGTGCGGTACTGCGTCATCCGCGGGATGTGCTTGTGGCCCATCTCGATGAGGTCGTCGCGGATGATGACGAAGGTCGCGCCGGTGGTGCCGAGGTTCTTCTGGGCCCCGCCGTAGAGCACGCCGAACTTGGTGATGTCGATGGGTTCGCTGAAGATGTCGCTGGAGGCGTCGCAGATCAGCGGGGCGCCCGCGGGCGCGTTGGGCAGCCGCCCGCGCCACTGGGTGCCATAGATCGTGTTGCTGCTGGTCATGTGGACATAGGCGGGCTTGGCGGAGTACTTGGTCTGCTCGTCGCTGGGGATGTAGCTGTGCTTCTGGTCGGCGGAGTTTGCGGCGACATGGATCGAGGCGGTGGGGTTGGCGCCCTGGCAGTATTGCTGGGCGTCTTTGACGCTCCCCTCGGCCCAGTAGCCCGTGACGATATAATCGCCGGTGCCGCCGATGGGCAGCAAGTTGGCCGGAACGAGCCAGTTCTGGCCCGTGGCGCCGCCGGTCATGAAGAGGATCTTGTAGTTGGCGGGGATGCTGCCGATCTCGCGGAGGTCGCAGTCGACGTCGGCGACGATCTGGTCATAGTGCTTCCCGCGGTGCGAGAGCTCGAGGATGCCCATGCCGGCGCCCGCGTAGTTCCAGATGTCCTGCTGAATCTGCTTGATGACTTCTTCGGGGAGCACCGAGGGGCCCGCGCCGAAGTTGAACGCGCGGCCGCCGGCGGTGGTGGCGGGCTTGGTCGGGCGAGAGGTCTGCATGGTGGTCATGGGATGGTCCTTCAAAGACGAGCTTGCTGGATTATTCACTGTTGCGTGCGGCGGGGCGGGCGATTGTTGGGAAACTCTGCCCCGGGCCCGGCGGCTCACGGACCGGCGTCGTTGACGCGGTTCTCCCAGCGGCCCGTGTCGCGGAAGACGCGGACGATGCGGACGACCTCGTCGGCGACGGCGTTCTGGGCCTGGTCCGTGCTCGCCCCGATGTGGTGCGTGCCGATCACGCCGGGCAGGTCGGCGAGGGCGGATTTCCAGGCGGCGTTCCCGCCAGCGGGTTCGCCGGCGTAGACATCGAGCCCCACGCGAAGCGACTTGGCCTTGATCGCCTGGGCGAGCGCGGCTTCGTCGACCACGCTGCCGCGGCTGGTGTTGATGAACGCGGCGGCGGGCTTCATGGCGGCGAAGAACGCGGCGTCGGCCATCCGCTCGCTCTCTGCGTTGGCGGCGACCATGACCGAGACGGCGTCGCAGCGGCTCAGCATATCGAGCATGTGGGCGCGGGTGGACCCGCCGAACTCGACGCCTAGGTCGGCCGCGCGGTCCTTGGTCATGTTGAGGGAGTGGGCGATGACGTGCATGCCGAAGGCTTTAGCGCGGGCGATGACCTCGCGGCCGATGCCGCCGGCGCCGATGATGCCCAGCGTCTGGCCTTTGAGGCCGCGGGCCTTGCTGTATTCCTTCTTGTTCCACGCTCCGGCGCGCAGCTCGGCGGATTGCTCGACGATTCGGCGGTCGAGGGCGAGGAGCAGCCCGAAGATCAGCTCGGCAACGGCCGAGGCGTTCATGCCGGGGCAGTTGCAGACGGCGATGTCGCGGGCCGTGGCGGCGGCGAGGTCAATGTTGTCGTAGCCCGCGCCGGCGCGGATGATCCCCTTGAGGGCCGGCGCGGCGTCGATGGCGGCCTTAGGCGTCTTGCTGCTGCGGACGATCAGCACCGTGGGGTTGGCCGCGCGAATGGCCGCGGCGAGGTCGCCCGCGCCGGCCTCGGGCTGATTGACCAGCTCGAAGCCCGCGCCCAAGGACTTGAGCCCTTCGAGGCCTATTTTCTCGAACTTGTCGGCCACCAGAACGGTCGTGCTCACTTCGCGGCTCCTTGCGATGCAAAGGGCATGCTAGCGAGCGGCGTGCGTGGCAGTCGAGTGCTGGAGGGGCTAGAACGTCGGTACAAGGCGGCGCGGATTATCGGTAAGGTTCGCCGGAACCGGCGTCAATACCGCTGAGGCCGCCCACGGTCCAGCGATGGAAGCCATCGCGGCCTTGGCCGCGAAGCCCGGAGCTGTCGGGCCAGATGTCGTAGCCGAGGGTTGGACTGGCTTCGTAGTTGATGAAGGCTCGGCTGACGGCGTTGTTGGCGGTCAGATAGCCGCCGCGGTTGACGTTTCGGGTGGGGACGGCGCGGACGCTTCCGTCAAAGAAGCCGCAGGTGGGCTGGGAAAACTGGTGGGTGAAGAAGTAGTTCACCTTGCCGACGTGGCGGGCGATGTCCTCCATGATCTGAATCTTCTGAGAGGGGAACTTGACATCGCTGAGCTTGCGTGAGCCAAGCCGCCAGCGGCTGGTCCGGCCCGCGCCGGCGGGGTCATAGAGGTATTGATTGCTAGTTTCGCCCTGGATGAGGGACCCGCCGCTGGCCCCGAACTTATCGCGGGTGTACGTGGCCGAAACGATCTGATAGCTGCTGGAATAAGGCGCGCGTTCACTGGGGAGGTTGAAGCGGGCCCGCACCGAAGCGGGGTCTGGGAACAGGGCCTCGGCCCATTCCTGGCGCAGCCGATCAAAGGGCGAGCGGATCATCGGCTCGGGAAGCCGACCGGTGAGATAGTCGATGACCGGCAGGTGGGAGTAGCTGACGTGCGGGATCCAGTTGGGCTGAATGGGGAAACTTTCGTAGGTCGGATTGGAGCGGCGGCGGATGATGTCGACGGCTTGGAACGCCGCGGCTTGAACGTCGTTGGTGGCCCCGGCGGGGTTCAGCCCGGGGAAGCGAGTTGGAGCGGCGAAGCCGGCGCGCCAGGTGTAGCCCCAGATGAGATCCTTGAACTCAGCGGCGTAGGCGCTGCAGCCGGTGCCATAGTTGGCGATGTTGGCGATGTTTTGGATCTGCCGGGCGGCGCGTCGAGCCTCGGCGAGGCCGGGCAAGAGCACCGCCACCAGCAGCGCGATGATCGCGACGACCACCAGCAACTCGATCAACGTGAACGCTTTGGACGCACGGCCGCGAAGGAAACTGAACATGTTCAAACTCCGCATTGAGGGGCCCGCCGCAGAACGCGGCATGCACGCCCGGGACAGAACGCCCCGAGCGCTAGCCAAAGTCTAACACCAAATGTGGAATGTGCAACGTGATCGGGAATGGTGAGCAACTGAACTGCGGCCAGCGAGCTAGGTGGGCGATGAAAAAAGGGCACCCGACGGAGTCGGGTGCCCTTTGAAGTTGACTTTCTTGCGGGTAGAGAACTTAGTTGGGAACGGGGCCGAAGAGGGGCTGAGGGCCGCCGATGTCTATACCGCGGAGGCCCTTGGCGGTCCAGCGGCACTTACCTGGCTGCACGATAGCGCTTCCGCTACCCTGCCAGAGTGGGTAGTCCCAAGCCGTCCTGCTCTCATAGATGATCACGGCAGGGTTGAGTCTGGCGATGGCACCCGGGTTTTGAACCCAGTAGCCGCCCGCGTTCATATCGCGGTTGGCGATCGATCGGGCCGAGCCGTCGTACATGGAACAGGTAATTTTCGCAGCAGGGTGAGTGTAAAAAAGCGGGATCTTGGTGGAGAACCGATCGACATCCTCGTGCACGGACACCTTCTGAGCGGGAAAGAGCACGTCGGATCGGAGGCGGCCGAGTTTCAGGTTCGCTTGGCCGAGGATGCTGTAAGTGATCTGTGATTCACCTAGTTAAATGAAGCTATCTGTTCGGGATTTGTCGGGGATGTACTAGTTGGAAGCCCACTGGTGGCTGCTGCTGATCGGCCAGATCGGCCGCATCCCGTCGAAGCTGGCAC
>Ga0105048_10007074_pt1 | contig 18058 bp, 16 predicted proteins | sample MAT05_FD_78382 | JGI IMG/M metagenome (GOLD analysis project Ga0105048, IMG submission 78382) | Freshwater microbial communities from Lake Fryxell liftoff mats and glacier meltwater in Antarctica - MAT-05 | ecosystem: Environmental > Aquatic > Freshwater > Ice > Liftoff microbial mat | place...
AATCACGAGACGGTGCGCGCAGCCATTGGGAAGATGGCGGCTGCGGGCTTCTGGGATGCACCGGACACGCGCAAGGCGGTGTTGGCACGGCTGCCCGGATATAGGCTGTCGAAGTTTCAGGACTGCTTGCCTGAGACGTTCGCGTTGGAGGTGATCGAGCGCTACCTACTCGATGTGGAGGGGACTACGAGGTGGCTGAACGGACGGGCATGAGCCTGCAGTGCAGATTGGTACGAACGAGATACCCTCTGCCACCTCGTACACTCAGGGCTTCATGAGGGCCATGCAAGAGTTTTACGTGAAGAACCTTGAAGGCAAGCTGTGGGAGATGCGCATGAAAGGTCGCGATGGAATTGCACGAGCGATCTATGTGACTGCGACCCGCGAGCGGGTGGTTGTCGTGCATGCCTTCGAGAAGAAAACGCAGAAGACGCCCACCCGGGCGCTCGAGATCGCGCGAAAGAGGTGAAGTGATGGCTATCTCTCTTGGGAAGCTGAAGCGAAAGTGGCTGAAGGAGCCCGGGTTCAAGCAGGGCTATGATGCGCTGGCGCCCGAGTTCGCCGTTGCAGGTGTGCTCATCGAGGCGCGCACGCGAGCGAAGCTGTCACAGGCGGAGCTGGCGAAGAAGATGGCGACCTCGCAGTCGACGATCGCGCGGTTGGAGAGTGGTGCGGCGAAGCCGAGTTTGTCGACCTTGGACAGGTTTGCGAAGGCGACGGGCATGACCATGCGCGTCGTGTTCGAGCCGGCGAAGGCTCAGAGAAAGCGGCGGGCGAACAAAGCAGCGTAGAACAGCGCATCCCGACGCTCATTCAGACGATCGAAGAGAAGCTCTGACCGATCTCCGTCGCATTGTACGCGCCTGTCGCACGGGCTTCGGCTTTGTACCGGCGCTCGAACTCGACGTGGCCAAACTCGGTCCAATCGCCAAGTTGCTCCTCTACGGGTCCATCGAGGTTGCACACGCTCTGCTGCCGGGGATGCGCGCGGCGACGGAGTTTTCGTCTACACCTTCATTTTCACACTAAACGCAGGCGGCAAGGACAAGGGCATTAACGTGGGCACCGTGACGATCGGCGCGGTCATCGAGCGCTCGGCTGACCTCTACGCTGCGCTCACATCAACCCTGAGCTTGATCCCGGCCTCGTCTAGCTGCGCCTGAAGCGCCAGCTGCACAAACTGTCCTTCGTGGTAGCCGAGCAGTTTGGCCCACGCAGCGGCACGTTCCACGCTCACGCCCCGCCGCCCCAACTCGATGTCTGAGAGGTTGGTACGCGAGATCCCGAGCTGCTTCGCGAACGCGGCGAGCGACAGCTCTTCGCCTAACCTGATCGAGCGCAGCATCTTCCCAAACGTGGTTGTACCCACGAGCTGTTCAAGAAAAGCCGTAGCTTCGACGGATCCTTTGGGGAGGCGCCCGACCGTGCTCTTCCTGCTGCTCTTCTTCTTGCTGGCCATGGTACGCACTCCTTCAGTACTCGTGCTTGTGCACCTCTTCGACAGAAACGAACTCGACGGTACCCTGCGCGATGAGGTAGATGGCACGATATGCGCGACTGAGCCGAATGGACCGCTGACCGGCGCGTTGGCCTTTCAGCGGCTCGTCGTGGTAGCCAGGAACGCGCCGAACTTCCTCGAGTCCATAGATGCCAACGGCCTGGGCCCACACCACGAGCTTTTCGGCGACGTGCTGGGGCACCTTCCGAAGCTGCTTCTGCGCAGCCGACGAAACCAGCTCGGCACTCTGAGCAGCCGCGTCATCGTCGAGCGTAGAACAGCGCGTCCCGACGCTCATTCAGACGATCGAAGAGAAGCTCCGACCGGTCGCCGGGGCTGGTGCGGGAACGTCGCGTGAACGGGGGATGCACCATGGAACAGCCACTATTGTAGTCGCACGCGCTCCAGGACCGCCCCCGGTAGCGCGTCAGCGAGACACTCGGCTGAGTCGCTCGCCCATGGCGGTCGTCAGTCGCGCGTGTGACTGACCCAGTTCCAGCAGCCCGTCGATGAGGTGAACCTGAGCGTCCGCCGCGGCTTGCTCGCGGATGTTGACGAACAGAACGGTTGTCGCGCCGAGCTCGAAGCGCTCTCGTTCTCCATCCGCCACCCGTCGGGCCGCTTCCGTCCCTTCGCGCGCTACCTGCACGCGCTCCTCGGCAGCGCGGAGTTGCGAGAGCGCGTCACGCACCTCCGCGCGCACCTTGTCCCGAAGGAACGAGTTACGCTGTTCGGCCGCCGTGAGCTTGGCATCAGCGGCGTCACGCTTGCCACGGGCACGGCGCTGAAGGAGCGGTACCGAGAGCGTAACTCCCACCTCCACCACTGTCGGAGCCAGAGTGGGCGAGAGGTCTGACGGTCCAGTTCCGAAGTCTCGGGAGACTTCTCCGAATGCGTCGAGCCTGGGCTGGACGGCGTTTTCGGCAGCCGCGAGCTCCACTTGAGCAGCTTCGATGAGCGCCTCGCCCTGAGCAAGCTCGGGGCGCTTGAGCAGCGCGCGTTCTTCGGCCGCGATTGCCGCAACGCCAGTAAGGTTATGGACTTCAAGGTCTGCAGGCAGTTCCTGGACCCCGGGTACTCGAGGCTGTCCCGAACGGTCGCGCAAGAACAGCGAAAGATCGATGGAGGCCTTTTCAAGGGCGCGGCGGGCCGCGACCAGTTGCCGCGTCCGGTCGAGAATCGTGCGCCGGTTGTCGAGCTGTTCCAGGAAGGGCAGCGCTCCCAGTTCCACCATCTGCTTCACCTGTCCGTCCCGCGAATCGGCCAACGCGAGCAGCTCAGTGAACACGGAAAGCCTGCGGCCCGCGGCCACCCATGCGTAGTAAGCTTGAGTGCTCTCGCGCTCCATCTCGAGCATCAGACGCTCGTAGCCCTGTTCGCTCGCGCGGGACTGGGCACGCGCCCGCTGCACGCCTGCCCGCCGCGCATCAATGCTGCGTCCCTGCAGCAGTGGCAAACGTATGCCGCCTCGAATCTCGCCTGCGTCGAGCGTGCGCTGCTCTCCGTAGTACGGGGCCACCTTGCCGCGGGTTACTCGATAGCCCGTGTAGAGCGCCGCCCCAAGGGCGGGGGTCGGCTGCTCAATCAAGACGTCCAGCCGCCTGGGGTCGTAGTATCCCGCCGGGGCGAGCCGCCCCTGTACGCTGAGGACAGGGTCGAACTCACCACGAGCCGCGCGTAGTTCCGCTTGTGCCTCCTCCACGTTTGCCAGGCCGGCCTCAATCAAGGGGTGATGGGTGCCCACGGACTCGAGCACGCTCGCCAGCGTCAGCCACGCCTCGGGCTGTTGCGCGGGCACGACGCCGGGCTGCATGAGCCACCCAGTGCACAGCATCACCATCACCGCCCAGCCTCGATGGCCCTTCACGACATCACCTACTTCCCAACTGCTTTCGTTTCGCCGTCCGCGAGTGGAGTCTTCAGCATCGGCGGAAAGCCATTGAAGCGGCGCCACAGCTCGAACCCGAGCTTCACCTGCTCAAGCAAAATCCATCCTCTGGCACGCACGCCTTGGCGTAGGAAGCGGGGGGCGGGCCATGGATCGTCCTTGGGGTCGGGCACCACGACAGCGCGGAAGTTGCCGTTGCCATCGTCGTGCGCATCGATGAACCGAATCACCCCCCCGAATGTACCCACGGCCACCGAAGGCCAGCCCGTAAATTGCACAGCCGGCCAGCCCTCGAACTGCAGACGAACCTTGCGCCCGTCCGAGAGGATCGCGGCATCGTTTCCGTCGACCCAGAGCTCCACCGCCCGATTCTCGGTGTCAGGGACGAGCATCGCCAGCAGATCTCCCTGCTTGACCTGCGTACCGCCCTCGAGCGCGAGTACCTGCAACACCACGCCTGCACGCGGCGCGCGTACCAGCTGCCCGGCCTGACGTGAGATGGTGACGTCGAGACGAGTCAGCGAGGCACGCGAATCGGCAATGTCCGACTGCCCCGAACGCAACTTGGCCTCGGCCTCTTGCACTTTTTGATCGCCCTCGGCACGCGCCTTCTCCAGGCCAGCGTGGGCTGCGTCCACCTCGCCGACCGCCGAGAGGATGTCGGCCTGAGCGCCGTCGCGGTCGGTGCGCGCCTTTGTGGCGCCAAGCGTGGCGAGCTCCAGGTCACGCCGTGCTGCAAGCCCGCGATCCGAGAGCGCCTGCGTGCGGCCGAGATTTAAACTTGCGGTTTCCACGCCAGCCTCTGCAGCCGCCAGCTTCTGCTCCGACGAACGCAGCTTCCCCGTGGCGGCGCGCACCTTGGCCTCGGCAGACGCAAGGTCGCTACGCCGGCCAGCGATCGCTGCGAGGATTTGCTTTTCCAAGGTGCGAGCGCGATCGGTATTGTTGTCGAGCTTGTTGGACACCGCATCCCGTTCGGTACCCAGTCGCTCGACCAGCCGCGGATCGTTGTCGACGATCTCCACAAGCGGATCTCCCGCCGCCACGCGCGCACCCTCGTACACGAACCAGCGCAGCACACGCCCACTCACCGGGGCCTCGACCGGCTGCCTACGCTCGCTCGGCACATAGGCGACCACGCGTCCGATGCCTGCAATGCTCTGCTGCCAGGGCGCCGTCAGGCTGACGAGCGAGAAGAGCAGCAACGCCAGGCACAACGCACGGGCCACCACACGCGGGCGCTGCAGCGTGGGAAGCATGTGTGCGGAAGCAAGCCTGGCACCACGCCGCGTCGAGACCTTTGCGTGCTCGCTCATGTTGCTTTGCCCTGCTCGACGAAACGGCCAGATTCCAGTTGGACCACTCGAACCCCATGCAACTCCCCAGCTCCGGCCACGTCGCCAACCAGGAGCAACGTCCAGGGAGCCCCCGGATGGGTCAGTGCAGCCAGCGCGCGCGCACGGTTCTGTCCATCCATGGCATTCAAATCTGCATCGATGGCAAGTAGCCCGGGCTCGCCGATCATCGCCCGCGCAAGCGTGAGGCGCAGCGCCTGACTGTGGGCAAGCGGCGCTCCTCCTCCCGGACCGAGTACCGTATCGAGACCGTTGGGCAGTCGCCCTAGCTCGTCGGTGAGTCCCAGTTCTTCGAGCAGAGCGCGAACTCTGCCCACCGGTATATCCGTGCGTCCGAGCAGTACGTTGTCGAGGGCGGTGCCAGGCACGAGCTCGGGTCCGGCAACGATGGCCACGCGCCCGCGCAGGGCGTGGCTCGACAGCTCGCGCAGGTCCACGCCATCCAGCTGAATCAGACCGCGATCGGCACGACGCAACCCGAACATGAGCGCTAGCAGGGTGCTCTTTCCGCTCTCGCCCGGGCCAAGCAGAACGACCCGCGCACCGCGCTCCAGCGTAAGGCTCGCCTCGCTGAACAGCGGCCGGCCATGGATCGACAGGCTGAGGTCGCTAATCTTGATCTCCGCTGGCCCGCTTGCCTCGGCAGGGAGACCGACGCCTGCGTCGCTTTCTGTTGGCAACTCAAGCAACCCATCCAGCTTGTACACGCTGGTAACCAAGTCGTAATAGGTCTCCACGTGCTTGCCGAGGTCGCTCAGCGCGCCCACAACCATCGTGACGATGATTTCCGAGGCCACCAACTGCCCGAGCGTCAGCTCACGCTCCACCACCAGGTAGCCGCCCACACCGAGCAGTGCCGCACTGGCAATGGCCTGGGTGATGAGGGCGCCAATGATCTGCCGCATCACAACGCGAAAGTGATTCGAGCGCGCCTGCAGGTACGAACCAGCCAAGGCGTCGAGCCGCGCGCGTGCGTACTCTTCGCCTGCCGCGTGCCCGAATGTGTACTGGGCACGAGAGACCTCCACGAGAAGGTCGGCGGTGGCGTATTTGGCGGAGGACTCGTGAAGGGCGGAGGGCACCCCACCCCGCCCGAGCCCGAATACGATGACGAAGATCGCAATGAGCAGCAACGCATCGAAGGCGAGCAACATTGGGTGATAGAACGCCAGCACGGTGAGTCCGACCGCGGTCGTGAGCACGACGTCGACGCCCCCGACCAGGAGCGAGGCCATGCTCTTTTGGATGCTGAAGACTTCGAAGAAGCGGTGGGTGGGATTGGCCAGACCGAGGAACTCATCGCTCGATTTATCGAGCCGGGGCAGGAGGTAGGTCAGCCGAGAGACTGCATCGAGGAACATGCGACGCTGCAACCCCTCGACGACCCAGGCCTTGAGCGCCTTCAGGACGCCCAAGAAAACGAGCCCCAGTAGCAGGAGCAGGACCAACACTGCGATGGGTTGCAGCACCGTGCCGAACGCAGCAGTACTGACAAGAGCCTGCACCGCAATCGGCGTCGCCAGCGTAAGAAGCCCCGCGAACGCGGCGTAGACCACGACCGTCCAGATGTACGGACGATAGAGTCCGAGGAAGCTACCCAGGTGTGTGAGCGGTTCGACCTGCACAGGCCGAGACTCGTGCGTTCGCATGGCGGCAAAGGTGGCGGGCCAGGAGCCATCAGTCCAACAGTTTTCTCGCGCCATCTCAATCATCGGTACGAAGCGCAGCGACGCGCACCCCGTAGCTGGAGCCACGCGATTGCGGATTTCGACATGCGGGTTAAGTTTCGTGTACCCTACGTCGCATGTGTCCCTTCGACGACCTCGCGCACCGCGCATGAACGAGCCGAAAGAGAGCCAAGACAACATGCTGCAGGTCGCGCGATGGCTTCAGCTCGTATAGGCCGCAAGTCGACAGCAGCGACTCGGACGCGCGAGCCTCAGTCGGCGTGGACCTTTCTCACCAATCACGCGCACGTGCTGCTTTGTCTCGCGCGCGATCCAGAGGCGCGGATGCGCGACGTCGCCGAGCTCGTAGGCATCACGGAGCGAGCGGTGCAGCGAATCGTCTCCGAGCTGGAAGAAGCCGGCTATATCGAGCGGAGCCGCGACGGCCGTCGGAATCGGTACAGCGTGCAGGTCGACCTCCCGCTTCGGCATCCTATCGAACGGCACCGCCCAGTATCTGCCCTGATCGCCCTCCTACGACGGGGCAACAAACCCGCCTCGGAATGACGGTGCTCCGTCACGCCTTCGTGACCCCACGCGGGCGCTGCATGTCGAGGAGGTCTTCTTCATCACGCGTGAGCAGTGAGTGCAACAGCGGATGCTGGTACTGGCGCTGAACCGTAATGGCGTAGAAGTTTTCGAACAGGCTGGGAATGATACAGTACTGGTGCAGGACTCCGCTCTGTAGCTCATCGCGCACGACGACGGATGGCACCACTGCGATGGCATCGATGTCACGCGCCAAGAGACGCATCGTCGCCATGTCATCGACCTCCGCCACCACGTGCGCGGCGACGTCCAGTTTTTCGCACAAAGCATCGAATTCGGCGCGAATGTCGCTGTCGAGTCCGGGCAGAATCAAGGGCAGACCCTGTACATCTTCGGGGAACTTGAAGCTGCGCCGTCGCCGATGACCTACCATGCTCACTTCCTGGCGCGCGATGCGGCGGCAACGGAACGCGCGCTTTGGTTCGCGGCGCGGCGCCTGATTGGCGAGTACCAGGTCGAGCTCATGATTCGACAAGCGAGTGAGCAGATCGTCGAGGCTTCCTGACTGCAAACGCAGCTTCACGCCCGGCTGCGTCAGCAGAGGCTTGATGAATGACTCCTGAAAGTTGCGCGACAGAGTCGCGACCGCCCCGATGCGGAGCACTTGCTCGCGCCGTCGGCCCTGCCGCAGCGCTGCCACCAGCTCTTCGCCCGTAGAAAAGATGGCATCCGCGTACTCGAGCGCCAGGCCTCCAGCCTCGGTCAGCACGAGTCCGCGCCCTTTGCGCTCGAACAGTGGCTCGCGCAGCTGCTCCTCGAGCTGACGAATCTGCGCCGATAGCGCCGACTGCGACACACGCAAACGCTTTGCGGCGCGGGTCAGATTCCCCTCCTTTGCCACGGCCCAGAAGTAGTGCAGATGGTGAAAGTTCAGCCGGGTCTCAGTCACGAGAGCGTTCTCTTCCATAGAACGAATATAGCTGTTTAATGTCTTTTTCGCGAACGCAATCTCGGGCTAGTTCTGGGCGATGGACGCACAAGCTCTGTGGCTGACTCTTTCGCCGGTCTTCGCGCTGGCCATCCCGTTCGTACTGCTCGTTTCCGCAATCCTGTTGCGGCCTTCAGCCCCGTTGCAGCAGGTGGTGCGCACCACCACGGTCGGCGCTGGCATCGCCGGTGTCCTGACCGCGCTTGGCGTCGTGGCCGCTCTGACGGGGCACCCACTGCCGAGGGTGGCACTGGGTGTGCGGCTCGACGGCCTTACCTACGCGATGTTGCTGCTGGTGTCCGGGCTAGCCCTGGTCATTGCGCGCTACTCCCGCTCCTATTTGCATCGCGACGCCGGGGAGTACCGGTATGCCCGCTGGCTGCTGGCTACCTTCGCTTCGGTGACCACGCTTGTATTGGCCAACAACCTTTTGGTCATTGCGCTTGCCTGGCTGTGCACGGGCGTGGCGCTCTACCAGCTGCTCACCTACTACGAATACCGAACGCCAGCTCTCATCGCAGCGCACAAGAAGTTCCTGGTCAGCCGGCTTGGAGACGTGTGCGTGTTCGTGGCGCTGGGGTTGATTCATTCCACGGTGGGCAGCCTGGAGCTGGATGTGATCGAGCGCTGGCTCAGTACGCAGAGCGCGTTGCCCATGTCGCTTGAGGTAGCCGCCGGCCTGCTGGTTGGAGCGGTCGCACTGAAGTCGGCGCAGGTGCCGTTCCACGGCTGGTTGATGCAGGTCATGGAGGCGCCCACGCCCGTGTCTGCGCTGCTTCATGCCGGCGTCGTGAACATCGGCGGCTTCTTGATGATTCGTCTCGCGCCGTTCATGGCACAGGCGGCGACCGCACAGTTCATGCTGGTGGCAATCGGCATCTGTACCGTGGTGGTGGCTTCGCTCGTGATGACAACGCGAGTGAGCGTCAAGGTGGCACTCGCCTGGTCCACCTGCGCGCAGATGGGATTCATGGCCGTCCAATGTGGACTCGGTTTGTGGCACCTGGCTTTCTTGCACCTGCTGGCGCACTCGCTCTACAAGGCTCACGCGTTTCTCACATCGGGCAGTGCGGTGGAGAGCTGGCGCGTCGGTGCGCTGGGCCCTGCGCCAAAGGTCGCGTCGTGGTGGAACGTCGCGACAGGAGGGGTCGTTTCTCTTCTGACGGTGACGTTCTGTGCAGGTGCTGTAGGCATGGCGACAGGCGGGCTGGGGCGCGACGCTTCCGTCATCATGCTCTCGCTTGTGCTCACGTTGGCGCTTACGCCGATTTTCGTGCGGGCAAGTAGTCAGGGAATCTGGCGTGCTGCCGCGCGCGGTGCCCTGGTAAGCAGCCTGTACTTCGGATGGCACGAGCTCTTCCGCCATGCCTTTCCTGCGCCCGCGATGGCTGCGCTTCCCCTCGTCAGCTGGATCATCGTTCTGACCGGACTTGGAATGTTGTTCGCCGTCCAGTTACTTCTGCAGGCCAATCCAGCGGGGACGCTTGCAACTCGGCTCCATCCGATGTTGTTTTCCGGCCTGTACCTGGATGATATCTTCACGCGGTGGACGTTCCAAATTTGGCCCCCGCAACTCCCCGCACAAAGCCGTCATCAAAAGCCAAGCTCCGTTACCGCAGTGTTGGAGGCCTGAATATGAAACGCACGAACAGTCTCTCTCATCCAGAGCATGCCGCGGACACGAGCCCGAATGCTTCACAGCGCCTCCATGTTCAGGCACTACTGGAGAGTGCGTGCGGGCGCATCGCACCGACGTGGCCGCTGGATCGATTCATTGCCGTCAATCCCTTCTGGGAGATGAGCGATCGTTCGATATCTGAGGTGTCGGCAGAGTTGACCGCGCTTTCGGGCGCGCGTCTTTTGATGCCACGCGCATGGTATCGGGCTGCATTTCGTGCAGGGCAGCTGCGCGAAGAACATTTGTGTCAGGCGATTGCCGAGGACGGTGCGGGCGTCACGCTTGCCGAGTTGTACGAGGTCATGCAAGGAGGCGAACCGAAGGTGGCTCGCCGCGCGCGTGTGATGGATGTTGCGGATGAGGCGCGTGATTTGGTTCACGAACCCGCGCTGCGCGACTTCATCACGCAAAGCGTGAGTCAGCTTTGCGCGGCGTTCTTCGACGCAGGTCAAGCCGAGCTTGGGCCAGACCGTACCGGTGGGCTGTACGCCTGCTGGAGGCGCCATGCGGTTGTCGACAAGAGCCCAGGTCTTCTGGCAGGGCTTCGTGGCTACGGCGCGGTTGCGCGCGAACTGCCCACCGACGCGCTGGAGATGGCGACGCTTGCGCTCAGCATGTTGGACGTGCCCGAGCAGGAACGCGGGACCTACCTGACCGGGCTTTTGCTGGATCTCAACGGATGGGCCGCCTGGTGCGCGTACAGACGCTGGACGGCCCGACAACAAGGTGAGAGCGACTCGGCGCTCATGGAGCTGCTGGCCATACGCCTCGCCTGGGAATGGATGCTGCTGCGCATGGGTGGACCCAGTTTGGCGCGTGGTTGGCAGCTTGCGATGGCGACCTGGCCGGCTTCCTTGCACAGTGCCCGAAACTCCCAAGCGTACGATTGGCTGCTGCAACGCGCGCTGGAGTTGAGCTGGCAGGAGCAGGTTTGTCGCCAGCTTCCGCAAGGCCTGAGTGCATCGGCACCGAGCGATCCCGCTGTGCAGGCGGTGTTCTGCATCGACGTACGCTCCGAGGTGTATCGGCGTGCGCTCGAAGCTTGTGCGCCTGCTGTACAGACGCTCGGCTTTGCAGGCTTCTTCGGCCTGCCTATCGAGTACCAGCCACTTGGCGCGAGCGCGGCTCGGCCTCAGCTGCCAGGGCTGCTTGCGCCTCGGTTTCGCGTGACCGACACCGGTTTGCCTCCCGAGGTTTCCGCCCAGCGCACGGAGCAGCTGGCGCTTCAGGGAGCCTGGAAGAGCTTTCGGACGGGCGCGCTCTCGGCATTCTCGTTCGTGGAATCGATCGGGGTTTCTTACGCCGCGAAGCTACTCCACGCGAGTTTCCACGGAGAAGGCACGCCACAGGCGGAGCGCGCAGGTTGGCGTTCCGCGGAGGACGCGCCGCACAAGCCGCGGCTGACCGCCTCGCTGGACGGCGGTACGCTCGACCTGAGCGCGAAGGCCGATCTTGCGGCAGGAATGCTGCGCGCCATGAGCCTCACGCACGGGTTCGCACCCGTGGTGCTGCTGGTGGGACATGGTAGTCGCTCGCGCAACAACCCACACGCTGCCGCGCTCGACTGTGGCGCGTGCTGCGGGCAAACCGGAGAGGTGAACGCGCGGGCTGCCGCAGCGCTGCTGAACGAGCCCGAGGTGCGGGGCGCCCTGGTGCAGCGCGGGATCGTCGTACCTGACCAAACTCGTTTCTTGCCGGCGCTGCACGAGACCACCACGGACGAGGTGCAGCTGTTCGACCTGGACGAGCTCCCGGGTTCGTACTCGGGCAAGGTGTCGCAGCTTGGCGCGTGGCTGCGCACGGCAGGCGCCGCGGCACGTAGCGAGCGGGCTGCGGGCCTCGGTCTCGACGCAGCGAACGCTGACCGTCTGCACTCTGCAGTGCGCGAGCGCGCGTCCGACTGGTCTCAGGTGCGGCCGGAGTGGGGCCTTGCCAACAATGCCGCCTTCATCGTGGCGCCACGCGAGCACACGCGTCATCTCGACCTTCGGGGACGCAGCTTTCTGCACGATTACCGTGCGTCGGAAGACGAGGGGTTCCGCGTTCTTGAGCTGATCATGACCGCTCCGATGGTGGTCACCCACTGGATCAACATGCAGTACTACGCCTCGACCGTGGACAATCTGCACTACGGAAGCGGCAACAAAGTGCTGCACAACGTGGTGGGCGGGCATCTCGGTGTGTTCGAAGGAAATGCTGGAGATCTCCGAATCGGTCTACCCATGCAGTGCCTGCACGACGGGCAGCAGTGGATGCACACGCCACTGCGCTTGTCGGTGTTTATCGAAGCCCCGCGTTCCGCGATCGAGGCCATCCTGGACCGGCACGACAAGGTGCGGTCGCTGGTGGATAACGCCTGGCTCGACCTATTCCAGATCGATGCGGCACAAGGGCAGGTGCACGCCTACCGCCGCGGCGGCTGGGTCAGCACTCAAGTGTGACCGGCGTAGAGCGCGAGGCCCAACCATTGGGCACTCGGCTCTACGCAACTCCGCGGTCCCGGCCTGGTGCATTGACCAGACACGCAACATTGCCGTGCGCGAGGCGGTTTTCCAGCATGAGCTGATGCGCGGTGGGGATCTCGGCAAAGCCGAAGGTCGCCGACAGACACGGATCGATGCGACCCGCGCAGACGAGATCATTGAACGCCTGCGCCTGGCTGTCGTTGGCGAAATGTGAGCCTTGCAGCCGCTTTTGACGCATCCAGAGGTAGCGCAGGTCGACCACCGCTCCAAAGCCGCTCGTGCCGGCGCAGGTGACGACCATGCCAGCGGTGTCGCATACGATCATTGAGGTGGGGATGGTGTCTTCACCGGGATGCTCAAATACGATGCGAGGATTGCGTCGCTCTCCGAGCGCCTCCCAGAATGCGGCACCGAAGCGGCGGACATTCGAGAGCCACGCGTCGTAGGCAACTTTGTCCCTCCAGGAGGGTGGCGCCCCCCAGTGATTGAACTGGCGACGGTCGATGCAGCCGCGTGCGCCGAGTCTCATGCAAGCGGTCGCCTTCGATTCGCTCGAGACCACTGCCACCGACTGACCTCCGAGCTCTCGTACGATCTGAATCGCCATCGAGCCGAGACCGCCAGCGCCTCCCCACACCAGCACGGCATCGCCGGGCCGCACTGCGTGTGGCGCGAACCCCGTGAGCATCCGGTACGCCGTGGCTCCCACGAGCGTATAGGACGCGGCTGCTTCCCAGGTTAGGTGGGCCGGTTTGGGCAAACACTGATGCGCTTGCACCTTCGCAAATTGGGCGAAGCCGCCCCAGTTCGTCTCGTAGCCCCAGGTTCGAAAGCTCGGCAGAAAGCAGGGATCCTCGTTGCTCTCAAGTGCGGGATCGTCGGGGTGCCACTGGCCACAGTGCACGACGACCTGATCGCCGGGCGCCCATGCTGTCACCTCGCTGCCGACAGCCCAGACGACGCCCGATGCATCGCTTCCGCCGATGTGAAAATCGGAGCTATCTGGAAACCAGGTGTCTCTTTCACGCTGCCGGATCACGTCTACCGGCGCCCCCAATGCCGCCCACACGTTGTTGTAGTTCAGCCCCGCGGCCATGACCCACACCAGCACTTCGTCAGGCTTGAGCACGCTTGGGGTGGGGACCCACTCGGGAGCGATGGCGGTTCGCGGTGCGCCGTACCGTTCGCGACGGATCACCTGTGCCTGCATGTACTTTGGCACGTGGCCGAGAGGGGGCGTCTCGCCCAGGTCGTAGCGATCCTTGTGCTGCATGAAAATCTCCGATTCGCGTCTCGCCATGGTCTGTACTAATTGCGCTGTGCCCAGGTTGTCAGCTGCGCCTCGTGCGAACTGCGCATCCTGGGCACGTGCAACAGGCCGTGGGGTGGGAAAGATCAAAGTTGGTCATCCACCGGCCCCTTTTGCGGAGACGATTCCTCGCTCCCGGTCATCGACGAACCAGGTGCCGCCGACGAGTTTCGGATAGTGATCCTGAAGCTCCCGCATGGTCGCGCCGATGCAGTCGCTGGCGTCACTTGCACCAAAGACCGGGAAGAACGTTTCCGGTTCGCGGGACGACCGCGCCGAGGATGCCGTGCTCGAAACAGCGGCGAGGATCACGCGTCGACGCTCTGCAGAGCTCAGTGCCTTGCGCAGGACGATGCCGTCGAACCGGCAGAGGGTCCATAGTCCTGAGAGGGAGAAGGACTCCAGGATGCCCACGGCCGCAGCTCCGAGTTCGCGATCGAACCAGAACCACGCAGGCAATTCCGCATCGAGCTCGCGCCTGAGCCAGATCCCGAGAACCTCGTCGGACTCGCGAGGCTCCCCGAGGTGTCGCCGCCGGTAGACCAAAAACTCGCTGGCCGCCTTGACGGCAGAACGCACATCGTCCGCGCTTCGAACCAGAAGAAGCATGTGCATCGAAGGCCTCTCTCCGAAACAAGAATCGGGACTCGCGATTTTAATGTCGCGTATTGTCTAGCTCGAGTAATGCGCCGGCTGCAAGAGGAAAAGGCGCTGAATACGGTGTGAGAACGCGCAGTCTTTGCACAAGGTGGAAGCTTGACTCGCGACTTCCATGTCGCATATGGTTCGGCGTAGGTAGCGGGCCCAGGACTAAACCGCAGGGAGCACTTAGAAAGGACCGGGAGTGCAAGCACCTTCCATCTTACTGATCGTCGGTACGAACACTGGCGTGGGCAAGACGTGGACCGGCTGCGCTCTGGCTCGGGCGCTTGGCCGAAATGGCCGCCGAGTCGTCGCCGTGAAACCGCTCGAAACAGGATGTTCGGGCCCCCCAGCCGAGACGGAAGACGGGGCCCTGCTGGCTCGCGCGACGGGTCAGGCAGAGCCCCTGCACGCGTTGTTTCGATTTCGCGATCCCGTGGCCCCACCGGAAGCGGCTGACCGCGAAGGTAGGCAGATCGACTTCGAAGAGCTCGTGCGCCGCGTCCGCGCCCACGCCGCCCGCGCCGACATCTCGTTGGTCGAATGTGCCGGAGGCCTGCTCTCTCCGCTCACCTGGGAGCATAGCGCCTTGGACCTGGCGCGAGCGCTCGAGGCCCGGGTTCTTCTTGTCGCGGAAGACCGACTGGGGACGATCAGCCACACGTTGATGGCGCTCAAGGTCCTTGAGCTGAACCGGCTCGAGGTTCTGGGTGTGGTCCTTACCGCGCCCGAACAACCGGACGCCTCGACCGGCTCAAACGCTGCCGCCATCTCCAGACTCTCCAGTTGCTCCCGTATCCTTCGCGTGCCTCGCGCGCACGATCCAGAAACCAGCTCTGATTCCGTCCAGGGGGTTACTCAGTGGCTGCAGCCCGCATAGGCCGCAGGGTCACAGCTACAAAGAATATCGTTGCGAGAAGCGGCCGCGAAGGCCGAGCTGGACGGCAATGCCGCCGATGAACGAGAAAGCCATCCGTTGGACCGAGCTGGAGGTGCTGCGGGCGCTGGGCCAAAAGGAACACGCGCACGAGGGCCGAACCTTCCGCCAGGTCTCGTCGGACACCCGGGCGCTCAATCTCGGGGATCTCTTCGTTGCGCTTCGGGGCGCGCGCCACGACGGACACGACTTCCTTCAGCACGCGGCCGATGCTGGCGCGCAGGGAGCAGTCGTAGAAATGGTCCCGTCGCGATCCCCGTCGACGCTCCGATATTTCTTGGTGCACGATACGCTCCAGGCGCTTGCTGCACTTGCGCGGCATCGCCGCATGCAACTGGGCGCGCGCGTGGTGGGCGTCGTCGGAAGCAACGGAAAGACCACCACGAAGGAGTTGATCCGCGCGGCCCTGGCGCCGAGGTACCGTGTCCACGCCACGGAGGGCAATATGAACAATCGGATCGGCGTGCCTCTGACGATCCTGTCTGCCCCCCACGACGCGGATGTGTTGGTCGTGGAGATGGGCACCAACGAGCCGGGTGAGATCAGGCTGCTGAGCGGCATCGCGCGGCCGGACGCGGCCGTGGTCACATCGATCGGGGAGGAGCATCTCGAGAAGCTTGGGAACGCGGAGGGTGTGCTTGAGGAGGAAGTCTCGATTCTCGGTGGGCTCAGCGCGCACGGGATGGCCCTGGTGGCGGAGGATCCACTGGCGCTCACGGAGCGCGCGCGACGCGCGGTGGGACCGGAACGCGTGCGGGTCGCCGGGTTCTCCGAGCGGGCAGACCTGTGCCCGGACGGAGGCAGCCCTGGTGTGAGTGTTGAGCCGGACGGAACGACTCGATGGCGCTGGCGAGGAATTCCGGTCCACCTGGCGCTACCCGGGCGTTGGAACGTGCGAAACGCCCTCCTCGCGCTGGGGTTGGCGGACGCGTGGGGTGTTGAAGCGGAGCACGCGGTGCGCGGGATCGAGGGAGTAGCCGCATCACCTTTGCGTGGAGAGTGGAGGTGGGTTGGCGGGCTGCGCGTGCTGGCGGACTGCTACAACGCCAACCCCCCCAGCTTGTGGGCCGCAGTCGAGTTGCTGACCACGCTCCTGTCGGATGGGCCCAAGGTCGTGGTCCTGGGCACCATGCAGGAGCTCGGCACCGAGAGCCATGCTCTGCACGGGCGCGCAGCCGAGATGATCGCGCATCGCACAGGCCAGGGTATCGACCTAGTGGTGGCAACCGGGGCATTCGCATCCGCGTTCGAGCCGTTCGCCGCCGCGTTAGGAGACCGGCTGGTCATCTGCAGCGACGCGATCGCGGCGTACCATGCTGCGCGCCCAAAACTCCGAGGGACCGGGACCCTGCTGCTCAAGGCATCGCGCAGCGAGGCGCTCGAACGCTGGCTACCGCTCTTGCAACGGGATTTCGCGCCTGGGGACTCCACTTGAACACGCCTATCCAAGGGTTGGCTCCGACACTGCACGAACGCGCGCATTCAAAGAGGACTTGCGCTTCGACACCGCAGTCATTTTCGTGACCGTGATGAACCCACACGCGTTTGCATTCTGCCGAGGTAGCTATGGTAGAACACAGAAGGCGACCCGCTTCAGCCAAAGACCTTGAGCTTCGCCGCCTCGCTGATCGCGATCACGGCTGGATGCTTGAGCCGCCGCTCTACGGAGATGGCGTAGAAGCGCTCGCGTACGTCGTTCGTGCGGCCCACAAGGCGAACGCCGTATTGACGCTGGACCTCCTTCGAGATTACGGACGGCACAGGAAAGATGCCCTGCCCGGTCTGCCCGAACACTTTGAGAAGCGCGCTGTCTTCGAACTCAGCCACCACATTCGGGCGGCCTCCGATTTTGGTAAACCACTGATCGAGCGCCCGGCGGAGCACGGTGTTGTCCGTCGGTAAGAGGACGGGAGCGCCATCCAGCGACTTTGGAAAGGCACCGCACAGAGACGCCGCGAGCTTCGAAGTACCCAGAAAAACAAGGCCACACTCGCCGAGAAGGTGACTGAACGCTCGGATGCGAGCAGACGGTGGGACAGGCGCATCGCTAATCAGCACGTCGAGGTCGTGTACGGCTAGCTCCGCCAGCAAGCGTTCGGGTTTGTCTTCGCGACACACGAGCCGGACCGGCTCTGCGAGATGCAACGCCGGCTCGAGGAGCTTGCGCGAAACGAGTTTCGGGACCACGTCCGCGATACCCACCACCAAACGCGACGGACCGCCGACGGTGTGGCCCTTGAGCGCTTCCTGGAGCTCTTGGCCAAGCGAGAAGATCTCATCCGCGTAGCGGTAGGCAACCCGACCGATCTCCGTGAGTGCGAGTCGACGCCCGCTGCGCTCGAAGACCTTCTCGCCGATGGCCTCCTCGAACGCACGTATCTGGCCACTCACGGTCGACTGAGCCAATCGCAGTCGCACGCTCGCTGGAGCCAACCCGCCCTCCCGAGCGACGAGCCAGAAATAGAGCAGGTGATGGTAGTTGAGCCACTCCATGGCGCAAACGCTACTTCGCTATTTCCGAAGCGTCCAGCGTATATTTCCTGATTATCGAAGTGACTGCCGACTGCTATCCTCGCGAGGCGACTCAAGCCATGACAGCCAAGAAACAGCGGAACGCGCGCCCGGCTGCCAGCGCCGACATTCACCAGGCCGCTCAGATCCTCCGCGCCGGAGGGCTCGTCGCCTTTCCGACTGAGACCGTCTACGGCTTGGGCGCGGACGCCGAGAACCGCGAGGCTGTCGAGCGCATTTTCGCCGTCAAAAGGCGGCCCACCACCCACCCCCTCATCGTGCACCTTGGCTCCGCCAGCGATCTGCCAAGGTGGGCAGCAGAGGTTCCCCTCGCCGCGAAACTTCTGGCCGAGCGCTTCTGGCCAGGGCCGTTGACGCTCGTCTTGCGTCGAAGCCGCCATGTGCCCCTGGCCGTGACCGGCGGTCTAGAGACCGTTGCGTTGCGGGTGCCGGCCCACCCCATGGCCCTGGCGCTGCTCCATGCGTTTGGAGGGGCCTTGGCAGCTCCTTCTGCGAATCGCTTCGGGTCGGTTAGTCCCACGGTAGCCAGCCATGTTCTCGAGGACCTTGG
>Ga0105048_10007075_pt1 | contig 18056 bp, 13 predicted proteins | sample MAT05_FD_78382 | JGI IMG/M metagenome (GOLD analysis project Ga0105048, IMG submission 78382) | Freshwater microbial communities from Lake Fryxell liftoff mats and glacier meltwater in Antarctica - MAT-05 | ecosystem: Environmental > Aquatic > Freshwater > Ice > Liftoff microbial mat | place...
AGGACGAGCGGCTCGAACGCTTCCTGGCTCAACGACCCGGAAATCCGCACCACCGTCGTAAGATCGCCTGAACTCTCGCACGCAAAGTCAGGCCACGACCAACGCAAATCGTGTCCTGGCCTCATGCTTGTCGAGTTCCGCCAGCGCCTTGCGGACCTTTTCTTTCAACGCGGCCGGTGCAATTTCGTGATTGAGCACCATTGCTGCGGCTGCCTTCTTTTCCTCCACGGTTGAGGTCGGTATGCCGCAGACGGCCTCGAACAGGTCGTTCGCCATCATTGCGCCGAAGATACTTCGTGGCGGAGTTGGCCGAAGTTGTGCCGACAAAATCTTGACGGCTTCCTTTCGGCTCGCGACCGCGTCGTCGGGCTTTCCATGCAGTTCTTGAATTGTCGCGATCCGATTCAGTTGCCGTCCGTACTCGTGCTTGGCGACGAAGGCCAGTTGCTGCTTGGAGTGGTCGAGTGACTTCCCGTACTCTTTCCGGCTGAAGTAGTAATCGCTGGCCGTTTCGAGAACCTTTGCTTGCTGTTCGGCAGCCCAGTGTGGGAATCGCTGCACGTCCGCGAGACCGGAATCGACATCGCCCGCCGTGGATTTTGGATCGCCGCAGACCGCTTGAAACGCGACCAGCAGTGCTGACGATTGCTGGCTTGTCGTCGCGTGGGTATCGCGGCTGACGGCCTTGCAGAATCGCAGCGACTCGGCGTACTTCTTCTCGTGAAGTCTCATCATCGCCATCAGATAGTTGGCCTCGGCACGATGAACGCCTCTGTTGTCCTTCGCTTCGAGATAGACATTCGCGAGCGATTCTGCCTCTTTCGGGTTCGCCCTGAACGTCTGGAGAAACTTGTTGCGGAACGCCACGAGATCGGCATGGCCTTTGGTGCCGCGAGGCGTGTCTTCTGCCGCGGTGACGAACTTCGTCCTGACCCACGCTTTGAGTATCGACGCACCGTATGCTCGGGCCATCGCGGGGTCGGAGGGAGTGTTCGGTTGTGCATACGGGATCTCCAGCGTCGCGGCGAAGACGGCGTTCTTTCTCGTTGCGAAGTAGTGCGAGTTGATCTTTCGGTTTTCTGCTCCGGGCTTCGCCGGATCGGTCAGCAGGTTGATTGGCGTCATCGCCACGCGAGGCCGTTCTTCGTTCAACCATGCGCTCAGTTCGTTGACGTTGTCTTTGATGTGCGGGACGCCCAGGCCGAGAAAATGGAAGGCCTCGTGAATGTCGCCTCGCAGGTACGGGCAGTGCAGATCGAGTGAAAACCGGATGTCGCGCAGTTCGGCCAAATCTTGGATCGCGATAATTTCCGAGTAGATCGACTCCTTGCCGTAGTCGCGGTTGTGGTCGTGGGGCGGTCGGTTTTTCCCCTGATCGCCCGCGTGAACGCCGTCCCCATCGACCAGAGGAACCGCATAGATGACGTACTTCTGGCGGAAGGCGATCCCGGCTAACGAGTCGGACATCGCCTCTTGCAGGATGCCCTCGAGAACGTAACTCGCGAGGGACTCACAGGCGTGATGCCGGGCTGTCAGCAGGACGGCTTGCACTCCCTCCCCAGGCTTGCCGATTTGGAGGAGATCGACTTCACGGCCTCCGACTCGCGTTTTCGTGAGGACACTGCGTTTCAGGTGCGTGTTGGCAGCGTGTTTCGCCAGGAATGCGTCCAGGTCGCCCTGCAAGTACGGGATCGCGACAGCGAAGCGAACCTTTTGCTTGGCCTCCGTGAAGCGAAACGCGAAACGATCCTTCCGCACCACGGTCTTGTCGTTCCCAGCAGTCGGTGCGTAGGTCACGTGTTCCGCACCGAGCCAATTCCAACTCTTGCCGCCGTCGTGGCCGACGGCAGGCCCGCGAACTCCGATCATCGGGGGATTGGCGAAATCGAACGTCACCGTCCCGGGCTGCGATGCTTCGGCCTCAAAGTGCCAGTAGAACCAGACCGGGCCACCCCGCAGGTCGGGTGCGATATCGACGGCGCTTCCCTCATTCTTCACGACCTTGACGTTCCCGCCGGGAAAGTCCGCGCGGATCGCGACCCGCATCTCGTCGCTCAAGACCTGCCCGGGCAACAAGGCGAATAGAAGCGTGGGGAGAAGTGCTCTGAAGGGCATCGGCGTTTCCTCACGATTGGGCAATGTGCGGAAAGAATCGGTCCGACCCATCCAGGATGGCTTCTCAGGTCAGGTATGGGCCGAAGGCACATCTGAGTCAGGGTTATTCCTTGGCATTGTAGGCCACGTCGGCGGACACCCACCGGGTGTTCCTCATCCAGAACGGGTTGGGCTGATGGGCTGGCATGGCACGGCACCGGCTCGAGACGAGCGACATGCTGGCGTCGCAGATCGCGCTGACCTGCGGCTTCTATGACCAAAGCCATTTCAACCACCACTTCAAGACCCTTACCGGGCTGACGCCACCCGAGTACCGGCAGCGTTTCCGTACAGCATAAGTGGGGCCGAGTTCGCATCGCAGAGCGGACCACCTGTGCGCATGTTTCACATCGCGCGACGGTTTTGGAAAGTGCGAGGCACGGGTTCCGGCATCACTTTCGCTTGGGCGGAAGTACCTCGTGCTTGAGGTGCGCCGGCAGCTTGTACCCGACCTCCAGGAACGACACGAGATCCAGCACCTCCTCCCGGGTCAGTACGTTCAGCAAGCCCTCCGGCATCGGAGACGTTTTGGTGGGAAAACGCTCGTCCACTTCCTTCACGTTCACCCGGGTCACGGCCGTGGGGACGAGCAGGTTCGCGACGACGTGGTACTCGCCTGCCTCCTGCTTGACGACCACACCCGTGACCGCCCGGCCGTCGCTCAGCGCAAGCCGCTGCACACGGTACTGGTCCGGGATCTCGGCCGATGGCTCGATGATCTGCCTCAGAAGCTTGTCGCCCTTGAACCGCTCGGCCACGTTGCACAGGTCCGGCCCGAGGTTGACCCCGTGCCCGGCGATGGCATGACACTGGTGGCAGTTCGCCTTCAGGAACGCCTGCATCCCGCGGACCACCGTGGCGTCGTCCTTCTTCGTGACGACCTCCGGGAAGTCGGCAAGCTTCCACTCCTTCACGACCGAGGGCTTCCGTGCCGCGAGCAACTTCTCGGCCTCGGCCTCGGTCGCGGCGACCACCATGTCGCCCTTCATCACAACCCAGTGGCCCGGGAACGTGCAGAGGAAAGGGTACACGCCCGGCTCGGTGGGTGCGGTGAACCGCAGCACCGCGACCTGCCGCCCCCGTGTCTCGCCGACAAGTGGCGTCGCGTGGAGGATCAGGTGCTTCTTGTCCGCCGGGATGAAGTCCGAGTTCGCGTTCTTCGGGTCGCGAGCCATCTCGTTCGCCGCCGTGCCGACCTCAACCAACGCGTCGGGCTTCACGATGACGAGGTTGTGGTCGGTAGCGTCCGGGTTGGTGAACACGACCTTCACGGGCTGACCGGGCATCGCAATGAACCGGTCCACCGTGAACAGCATCCGCTCCGGGACGCACGAGATCGTCACGACCTTCAGGTTCTTCTGCTTGTCAAACGTGGCCTCGGCGGGCGTCGCCTTCGGTTCGCGGAACTCGTCGGCGAGGGCCGACTGCCGGAGCCACTTCGCCACGTCGTAGCGCGGGTTCCCGTCCCAGTGTGGCTTCAGGGTGCGCGAGCCAAGGGCACAGGTGATCGCGTAATCGAGGTGGCCGCCGCGGGGGTGCTTGAACACGTCCAGCATCGCGTCGAGAGCGTCCTTCGTGCCGACGTAACTGGCGGCGATGGCGGCCTCCATCCGCACGATCCCGTTCGGGTCGTTCGCGGCCTTGCGGAGCAGCGCGGTCGCGTCGGGCAGGTGCGGGTGCCGGTAGCGGATTTGTTGCACCGCAGCGGCCCGGGCGTGGTGGTCGTCGCACGCCAGGAGTTCGCGCAAGAGGGCGTCGTTCGCGGCACCGACCCACCGGTACGCCCAGAGCGCCTCCGTCTGGTGGTGCCGGTGCCGCGGGTCTGTTGGCCGCAGCGCGGCGACCCAGACATCGAGCGCCTTCTTCACCGCAGCCGAGTCGCGGTCGCGCAGTTCCCGCTTGGCCCAATACCGGTAGCGGTACTCTGGCTGTTTCAACAGGTCGAGCAGATCACCCACGGCCGCCCCGGCGATTTTAGGTGGGGTCTGGAGCGCCACGCCGCGGGCGGTGATCCGCCAGATGCGGCCCGAGTGGCGGTCGCGTCGCTCGTCGCGGAGCGCGTACTGGGCGTGTCCCTTCACCGGGTTGTACCAGTCGCACACGTACAGGTCGCCCCGCGGGCCGAACTGCACGTCCACGGGGATGAAGCTCAGGTTCGTGGAGAAGAGCAGGTCGCTGACGTACTCCTCTTCACACCCGAACGGCCCCTCCTTCCAGCGATGGATCTCGATCCGGTTCGTCGGCTTGTACCGGGCCTTCACGAACCCACCCTGGAGTTCCATGGGGAAGGTTGCGAAGTCCACGAACTCGTGCCCGCACGTTCCGGAATACGCCTGCAACCCCTTGGGAGCCGGGTGCTGCAACGGGTATTCGGGATCGACGGCGTGGAACGCCGCCGCGAAGACCGGGTGGCTGGCGACGTGTCGGCCCCAGTCGTCGAACGTGACGCCCCAGGGGTTGGTGCTGGGGTACGAACCGAAGGTGGTGAGCCGCTGGGTCGCGGGGTCGAACCGGAACCACCCGCTGTTCTGCAGTCGCACCGGTCCGTACGGCGTTTCCACCTGAGAGTGGTGGAAGATCGACTCGCGGAAGATGAGTGAGCCGTCCGGGGTCCACGTCAGGTCGTGGATGGCATGGTGCGAGTCCTCGGTGCCGAACCCAGTGAGCACGACACGGTGGACGTCGGCCTTGCCGTCGCCGTCGGTGTCTTTGAGGAACGTGAGGTGCGGTTGCTCGGAGACGTACACGCCGCCGTCGCCGAACTCGAACGACAGGGGGACGTGCAGGTCGTCGGCGAAGACCGTGGACTTGTCGGCCTTGCCGTCGCCATCGGTGTCTTCGAGGATCACGAGCCGGTCGCGCGGTTCCTTACCGGGGTAGGCGTGCGGGTACGTGGACGAGCAACTGACCCACAGGCGGCCACGGGCATCCCATCGCATCTGGATTGGGTTGGCGATCTCGGGGAACTGCTCCTCGCCGGCGAACAGGTTCACGTCGAACCGCGGATCGACCTTGAACGCCTTCTGCTCCTCGGCCGGGGTGAGCCAAGTGTTGACGCCGCGGGTCTGGTCCACGGGCGGCAGCGGCGGCACGTTCGAGTCGTCCACCTTTGCGGGGGCGACCTTACCCTGGGCGATGGCCCAGAGGTGCCGGTCGCGGTTGGCGACCAGCAGGTCGAAGTTCCGCATTGCCGGGAGGAAGTCGAGGTAGCCGTACAGCTTGTTCCGTTCCCCGGTGTAGTAGAAGGAGTTGAGCGGCCGGTAGCGGCGGAAGAACTGGAGATCCTTGTCGATCACCGCCTTCCGAAGCGGCTCGACGAGGGTGGCCGGTTCCTCGCCGAAGAGTTGCGAGAACAGAACCCGCGAGAACAGGTCGTACCCCTTGGCCGTGAGGTGAACGCCGTTGAACGTCAGCCCCGCATCGGGCCGCGCCATCGCCTTGGCAGTGGCGTCGTACACGTCCGCGAAGCCGACCTTCTGCTCGCGGGCGACCTCGCGCATCGCATCGACGTAGAGCTGCAGTCTCGCCGCGTTCAGGGTCGCGGCCGGGACGCCAGGGACGTTCTCGTTCCCGACCGGCGAGACGAGTACGATCCGTGGCGCGGTCTTGCCGTTGAAGGCCTTCGCCTTGAGCCCGGCGAGGAACGCCGCGAGGTCCTTCTTGAACTTCGGCAGCCCTGCCTCACCGGCGAACGACTCGTTGAACCCGAACGCCGCGAGGATGACATCGGCTCGCTCGTGGGTCAGGTGCTGTTCGAGGTCGGCGAAGTTCTCCGGTCGCGGCCGGAGGGTGATCTCGTCGGCCGGCCACGCGAGGTTGCGGACGGTCAGTTTTCGCTCGGGGAATCGCTTCTGAAGGTATGCCTCGAACTGCCCGTGCTCCTGAAGTCGCTCCAGCAGCGTGTTGCCGATGAGCGCGACCCGGTCGCCGTCTTTGATTGCCAGTGGCAAGGCCGTGTCGGCGGGGTCACAAGCGGCAGCGCGGGGGGCCGTCTTGGCGTAGATCCCGTAGCGCTCCAGCCCCGGATCCGCGGGGGGCGCCTTCGGCTGGGCGTGGGCCGGGGAGGAAGACAACGCCGATGCGACGAAGAACGCCGCGAGCCAGACGAAGACGCGGGGAGAGGGGCGAATCATGAGGGGCTCCGGGAGTGGTTCCGAAGGAGGCAGGTCAAGGTTGGACGTCCGCGAGCTTCACCCCGCGGCGGTATGGGTTGGCCTTCCACAGTGGGCTAACGTCGGCCTTCTCGGGGATCTTCGCGTCGAGCCCGACCGCCCAGTAGCACGCGTTCACCATCATGCGACGGAACGCCTCGTTGTCGAAGTCGCTGCCGCCGGCCATCGCCCCGCCCATCGTGGTCGTAAACACCCGGCCCTTGGCCCCGACCGGCCGTGAGTATGTCCACGCGACCGGGTGCATGGGGGCGTTCTTGTCCACCTCGCGGTTCAGCCGCTTGAGGAACTCCGGCGGTGCGGGCGTGTCGTCCGGTTTCATCCCGCGGAGCACCTCGCCGAGCAGCACGGGCGAGCACCCCTCGGGAAGCGGGAGCGTCGCCTCGTACACGTCCGTCGGCCCCCAAATCTCGCCGTCCTTGATCCCCTTAAGGATCGGGTGGCCAGCCGCGTCGGGCGCGAACTTGCCCCGCGTGCTCTGCTTGCCGTGGCCGCCCCAGTGATTCACCCACGTTTGCCCGAGCACCTGCCGCCCGAACCCGCCCGGGAAGTCGGCCTTCGTGTTGTTCCAGGCGTACTTCGCGTGGGGACTCGCCGAGTCAGCCGGGTAGGCGAAGGCGTGCGTCGCGGTGCGGAGCCCGATCACCGGCTTGCCCGAGTTCAGGTAGTCGGAGATGTACGTCATCTGCGCATCGGGGAGGCAACGAAACCGGGTGAACAGCACGAGCAGGTCGGCGTTCCGGAGCGCCTCCAACCCGGGGATGTGGTCCTTCCGGCCGTGGTCGATCGCCCCCGTGGCCGGGTCCTGGGAGAACAGCACGGTGCAGTCGAACCCGTGCTTTTCGGCCAAGAGGTGGGTGAGTAGCGGCATCGACTCCTCGGACTTGTACTCGTCGTCACCCGCAACCAGGACAACCCGACGCCCGTTCCCGGACACTGTCTTCCCCTTGAAGAAGATGTGGTCGCTCGGGCGGGCTGCGGCGGGGAGCTCCGTCGGCAGGTTGTACTTCTTGGTGAGGTACGCCTCGACGGCCTTCCGGTCGGCGTCGCCGAGTGCCGTGTTGTACAGCAGGATCTCCGCGACGTCGCCCTTCCAGCAGCGGTCGGGGAACGCCCGATCCTTGGCGATGAGGTTGGCCTCGACCCCCTCGGTGGACTGCAGCGTGATCAGTCCCAACTCGGCCGGGAAGTCGGTCTTCGCCGCCTTCACCGCCTGGCCGTTGAGCCACGCCTTGCCATCCGAAAGCGGGTCGCGGCCCCCGCAGAGGATCAGGTCCGTGAAGTGCGTCCCGGGGTGAAAGTGGCGGGTCTTGGTGTCCCCCATGACGAACCGCTCGACGTACGTCTGGAGTGCATTGCGGTCCTTGCGGACGACCCAGAACACGGTGCGGATGTCGCTCACCCGCTCGAACTCGAACGCGGCGTGTTCGCCCGTGAAGCGCAGGACGGGTTGCCCCCCGGCCGCGTTCGGGACGACTGTCGGGTTGGCAGGAACGTCCTTCGGGTCGGCCTGCCGCCTGGCGTGGTTCTTCTTGCCGCTCTGGTCCAGCAGAGTTCGCACCGAGCCGTCTTTCATCTCGACGGCCCCGGCGTGGTACCAGAGGACGAGGCCATCGGTCGGGACGTCGGCAGCCCCCGCGGTGGGCGACAGGGCCACCACAAAGGCGAGGGCAAGCGGAAGGCGGGTCATGGGGTACTCCGTCGGCGGGGTGACCGCGTGTCGCGTGAGTGGGTCAAGGGGTGGGGGGCACGTCGGCAACCGCCAGCGCCGCGTCGTCGAACACCACCGCACCCGAGCGGCCGCGGGCGGCGTAGAGGATCAACTGTATTGACACGGCGGCGGTGCCGGGCGGGGCGACGGCCACCAGCCGGGCTTGCTCGAACCGGCCGGGGACGGGGCGGCTCGTGAGCAGGTGCTGCTTGACGAACCCGAACTCGCGGTCGTGGGCGTCCAGGAACACCACCTTCAGACCGGCGAACTGTCCGGGCGAGATGGGGTCGTCGGCCGGGGTGGCGGCCCAGACCGAGGCCACCACCAACTTGCCGCCAAGGTCGCCGGTACTTACCCACTGCCGGCAGAGCGGGAAGGCGGCGAATCCGCGGGCGGACACCCGCAGCCCGGGACCCGCCCGGCCCCGCGCGTCTGGGGACAGGTGGCCGTCGGTCCCGCCCCAGGTGTCGGCGGCCAGGCCGCGGTCGAACCCCGGGTCGCGGATCCGGTTCTCCCCGGCCGGACCCGGTGCCTCGGCCGACGGGACGAGCCCGCCCAGATCAGCCAACTCGGCCGCCGTCAGCGCGCGAACGACCAGTTGCCCGTCCGCCCGGACCTCGGCAGACTGCCCCTTCCGCAGCGACGGGCCAGAGGCCGACCCGACCCGCACCTCGCCGCTGACCACCGCGACCCGGGCAGTTCGGTCCGGCCGGGACTCGACGGCGAACTCGGTCCCGAGGTCGATCACCTCGCCAGCGGGCGTCTCGACCACCACCCGGGAGGCCGGCGTCGGGCAACGGCAGAACACCCGGCCGAGGTCGACGGCCACCCGGCCGCGGGCCGGGAACCGCAGCGCCGCGGGTCCGCGTGCGACGACGGTCGCCCCGTCAGCGAGGAGGAACTCGGCGGTCCCGGCGTCCAACCGCAGCGCGACCCCCGGAAGCTGTCCGGCGGACAGGGCGAGGTCCACGTTCGGGTCGGCCCAGACCGCTCCGTGGGCGGCCACCAGGGTCGCGTACGGAACGGCCGGCGCCTCGGCCGAGGTGTCGGGCCCGGGGCCGGGGGGCGGGCGGAGCAGCACCCCTACAGCCACCGTGGCCGCCAGCGCGGCGACCACCGTGACCACCCGTCGCCGGCCCCGGCGGGCGGTCCGGGGAACAGCGACCGGGGCAGGGGCTTCCGCCCAGCGGCGCTCGAGTGAGGCGTGCAACTCGACGTACTGTGCGTACAGCCGTCGGACCTCGGGGTCGGCCTCGATGCGGGCGTCCAACTCCGCGAACTGCTCATCCGTGATGGTCTCCTCGACCAGTTCGGAGAACAGGCGAGCGAGGTCGTGCGGGAGCGGGTCTGCCTCGACCATCGGTCATCGTTCCTCGGCCAGGGTGCGTGTCACGCAATCCATTAAACTCTTGCGGATGCGCTGGAGAGACTTGTAGAGGGCGTTTGCCGTCTGTCCGGTGCGATCGGCCAGGACCGCGACGTCCTGCTCGGAGGCGTACCGGAGGCGGACGAGGTCGCGGTCGGCTGAGGGGAGCTTCCCGAGGCAGCCGTCGAGTGCCTCGCGGCGGGAGTCGGCATCCCGGGCGTGTTCGGGCCACTCCACCGCGAGAGCCTCGACTGCGGCGTCGGAGAACATGCGGCGGTGCGTCTTCTGGCGGCGGCGGAAGTTCAGCACCTGGTGGTACGCGAAGCGACAGGCCCACGGGAGGAAGGGGCGGTCGGGATCGAAGCTCGCGAAGTTCTGCCACAGCGCGGCGGCCGCTTCTTGCACCACGTCTTCTGCGTCGGCCGGCGACGGGAGCAAAGTGAGGACGTACCGGTACAGGTCGCGTTCGTGTCGCGCGAAGAGCATGACGAACTGGCGGGAGCGGTCGTCGTCCACGGGCGTCTCCGGGCCGCAGCGGGGTCGCACCTCTATATGGTTACGAAGCGGGCGGACCTGCCGAAAAATCCCCGGGCGCGAAAAATATGGCAACGCCGCGGCAGATTCGTCGGCCCGGTGACCAATTCAAGAAGCCGGAACCAACCCGGCCCCGCCCCGCCCCCCGCTCGGAGTCCGCGACCATGTCCGACCTGCTCCGCCGGTCCGACGGCCTGACCCGCCGTCGGCTCCTCGCCCACGCCGCTCGCTCCTTCCTGGGTGTCGGCCTTCTCCCCGTTGCCCTTGGCGCCGCGGAAACGGCCCCCGCCCCCCGGCCCGGCACCCCGGCCCGGCGTGCGAAGAACGTGATCTACCTCTATATGGACGGCGGGATGAGCCACGTCGATACGTGGGACCCGAAGAACGGGGACGTCGCTGGCCCGACGAAGACCATCCGCACCAGTGTCGAGGGGATCCAGCTCGGCGAGTATTTGCCACGGACCGCGAAGCAGATGCACCATGGGGCGGTGGTCCGCTCGCTCACGTCCACTCAGGGGGCGCACGAGCAGGGCAACTACTTCATGCACACCAGTTACCAGCTCCGCGGCACGATCGCCCACCCGTCGATGGGGGCGTGGCTGAGCCACTTCCAGGGGGCGGGGAACCCGGCGCTACCGGCGATGGTGTACGTCGGGAACGCGAGCCGCCACCCGGGCGCGGGGTTCCTGCCGCCCGCGCACTCCCCGCTCTTCGTGAACAACCCCGCCAACGGCCTCAAGGACATCGAGCGGCGGAAGGGCCTGACCGCCGACGGCCTCCGCGACCGGCTGCGGCTGTCGGCCGACCTCGACGCCGAGTTCGTTAAAGAGTTCCCGAAGCAGGGCGGGGTGGCGGCCCACGCCGAGGCGTACGACGGCGCGGTCAAGATGATGGCCTGCAAGGATGTCGCGGCGTTCGATCTGACCCAGGAAACCATCGCGACCCGTGACAGCTATGGCAAGGAACCGTTCGGCCAGGGTTGCCTCCTCGCCCGGCGATTGGTGGAGCGGGGCGTCCGGTTCGTCGAGGTAAGCCTGCATGGGTGGGACACACACGCCGGGAACTTCGTCGTCACACCGGATCTGAGCCGGCAACTCGACGGCGGCCTCGCGAGCCTCGTCGGCGATCTGCACGACCGCGGGATGCTGAAGGACACGCTCGTCGTCGTCGCCACGGAGTTCGGGCGGACGCCGAAGATCAACACGAGCCTCGGCCGCGACCACTACCCCAAGGCGTTCTCGGCGGCGCTGTTCGGCGGTGGAGTCACGCCCGGGGCCGTGTTCGGCGGCACGGACAAGACCGGCGAGGAGGTCGCCGACGACCTCCTCACGCCCCCCGACTTCAACGCCACGATCGGATACGCCCTCGGGCTGCCACTCGACGAGATCGTCATGTCCCCGACCCGCCGGCCGTTCAAGGTCTCCGACAAGGGGAAGCCGGCCGTGAAGCTGTTCTCCTGACCCCCACACCCCGAGGCTGCCATGAAGACGATTCCCGGCGGTGTGACCGCCTGCCTGCTCCTCGTCGCGGCCGCGGCCGCCCCCGCACCGGCCGCCGAGCCCGCCCCTCCGGCCCGGACCGCCCGCGCGGCCGCCGCCGAGATCGACGCGCTGCTCGAAGCCCACTGGAAGGCGAACGGGGTCACCCGGAACGAGCCGATCTCCGACGAGGTGTTCGTCCGCCGCGTCTACCTTGACCTCGCCGGCCGCATCCCGACCGGTGACGAGGCAGTCGCCTTCCTCCGCTCGACCACCCCCGACAAGCGGGCCGCCCTGATCGACGATCTCCTCGCCCGCGAGAGCTACGCCGCCCGCTTCTTCCACCTCTGGGCCGACGTGCTGCGGTACAAATCGCGGTCGGTCAATCAGGCGAACGTGATCGAAGCCGTGTACGGGACGTACATCCGCGAGAGCCTGCGGTCGAACAAGCCGTATGACCGGTTCGTCCGCGACATGCTGGCGGCCAAGGGGTACGCCTGGGACAACGGGGCCGTCGGGTACTACCACCGCGACCCGGACATGCCGCTGGACAACATGGCGATCACATCCCGGATCTTCCTCGGCACCCGCATCGAGTGCGCCCAGTGCCACGACCACCCGTTCGACAAGTGGAAGCAGACCGAGTTCTACCACCTCGCCGCCTACACGTACGGCACCAAGTCGGTGAACGAGCCGTTCGCTGCGGCACGGGCGGCCATCCGGGCACGGGAGCAGGCGATCAACGCCGACTTCATCAAGGAGAAAGCCACCTCAGCCGACGGCGGGAAGGCTGCGGCCGAGAGGAAGAAGGCCCGGCTCGACGAGATCGAGACTCGGGGCATCGCGGGCGTCATCAAGGGGTGCGTCGGGCAACTGTTTAGCCCCGTGGGGTTGGACCGAGACGCGGGCCGGGTGCTGAAGCTCCCGCACGACTTCAAGGAGAAGGACGGCATGCCGTTCGAGGCGATGAAGCCCGCGACGCCGCTGGGGCCCACCGCGGAAATCGCACCCGGGCAGGACCCGGCTGTGGCGTTCGCCGCCTGGGTGGCTTCGCCGAAGAACCCGCGGTTCACGCGGGTGGTCGTCAACCGGCTGTGGCGGGAGCTGTTCGGCGTGCCGCTGACCGAGGCGTTCGATGACCTCCGCGACGACACGAAGGCGATGGTCCCCGAGGTGGAGGCGCACCTCGAGCGGCTCATGGTCGCGAGCGGCTACGATATGAAATTCTTCCTCGCCGCCGTCGCCAACACCAAGGCGTACCAGTCGGCCGCGAGCCGCGACGAGTTCGCCCGGGGGGGCGTGTCCCACTTCACCGGGCCGGTGCTACGGCGGATGTCGGCCGAGCAGGTCTGGGACTCGGTCGTCGCCCTGGCGAGCCACGACCCGGACGCCCGGGACCGCGACCGCGAGGCTCGCGAGGAGCGGCGGGTCAACGTCTCGAAGATGGCGTTCGAGGCGTACCTCGAGTTCGACGGCGAGAAGTTGCTGGAGATGGCGGCCGCCCGGTTGGTCCAGGAGCGGGAACTCGCGAAGCGGGAACTCGCGATCCGCGAGGCGATGGTGGTCGCGAAGCGGAGCGGCGAGACGGAGAAGTTCCGCGACCTCGCCCACCAGGAGGGCGACATCTCGCGGCAGCGCGGCGAGGCGCTGGCCCGCGGGTTCATCATGCCGCTGCTCGACAACCTCGCGAAGAAGAAGGGCGGCCCCGGCGCCGCACCCGTCCCCGACCCGACGTACCAGGTCCACCCGAACGCCCGCGTCCTGACGAGCGAGACGTGGCGGCGGATGCACGTCCCCGGGTACGGCCCGGCCCCGAAGTCGCAGGCGGAGAAGGACGCCGAGGCGGCGACCGAGCGGCAGCGGTTCGCGGACATCGCCGCGAAGCTCGGGTTTACCGGGGCCGACCGGGACGGGTTCGTCTCGTACTGTGAGCGGGGCCGGGCCGAGTGGCTCCGCGCGTCCGAGCTGGAGAGCCCGGCCCCGCGCGGCCACTTCCTGCGGACGATGGGGCAGAGCGACCGCGACTTCGTGGAGAACTCCAACCGCACGGCGACGATTCCCCAGGCGCTCCTGCTCCTGAACAGCGACCTGATGACCGAGCGGGGGGTGCTGTCGCGGTACTCGCCGCTGATGACGTTCGTCAATCGCGCGAACACGCCCGAGAGGAAGGTGGAGGCAACGTTCCTGGCGGTGTTGTCGCGGAAGCCGACGGCGGGTGAACGTGCAGTTTGGGAGGCCGCCTCCGCCCGCGGCCTGACTGTCACCGACCTGGCATACTCCCTGCTGAACACGAAGCAGTTCGTGTTCGTGCGGTAGGCCACGGCATCGGGAACGCCCAGCAGCAGTTTCTCCCGCACGCAATCGAGTGGGTGTGGAAGGGATATGCATCGAAGAAGGACAAGTAGTCGGCGCGAGGGTAAGGCGGGGCTGAGCAAAAAAGCAGATTCGATTGGATCGGCGTGTCGAGGGACTGGAAGGGGGTCTCCGCGGCTATCGACCACGCGTCACGTGACGGACGAACACCGTCGAATCGCTTCCCGGTCACAGCGGTGCTCCAACGGTGAGGGCGGCGAAGAGGTCGCCTTCACGCGGCACCTGAGGTATCCATCTTCCGAATTTCCGGCGGCGCCGGTCCTGCTCCCACCAATCGTGCGAGCAGGACCGGCACCGGGACTTCGTCTCGACGAACTTGCCACCGCCCTCATCCGGCTTCGCTTCGACCGTTCGCCTTGCCCTGAACATGTAGCCCTTGTGCTCGCACTTCGGACAGCGGCGGTCGGGGCGCTCGAAGGGCGTCATGCAGCGGGCTTCGGGACGCGGGGTAACGGGTAACGCGCTTGAGCGCCGAAACCGCCCTCCCTCTACGCAGTTTGACACATCGCCACGCCGTGGTTACCTTCTCCACCCACTCACCTCGCCGGACCTATCCGTCCGCGGGTGGCTCATCAATGGAGAAGAGACATGGCCAAGCCAGCAAAGAACACAATCTGTCTCTGGTACAACCGCGACGCCGAGGAAGCGGCGAAGTTCTACGCCGCGACCTTCCCCGACTCGGTCGTCAACGCGATGCATCTCGCGCCGGGGGACTTCCCGTCCGGGAAACAGGGGGATGTGTTGACGGTCGAGTTCACCGTGCTGGGCATTCCGTGCCTCGGGCTCAACGGCGGGCCGGCGTTCAAGCACACCGAGGCGTTCTCGTTCCAGGTCGCGACTGCTGACCAGGCCGAAACGGATCGATACTGGGACGCGATCGTCGGCAACGGCGGGCAGGAGAGCGAGTGCGGTTGGTGCAAGGACAAGTGGGGGTTGTCCTGGCAGATCACACCGCTCGCCCTGACGGAAGCGTTCACCGGTCCCGACCGCGACGCCGCCAAGCGGGCGTTCGACGCGATGATGACGATGCGGAAGATTGACGTCGCCGCGATCGAGGCGGCGGTACGCGGCTGAGAGGCACACCCGACGGCGGCGCGACAACATCTCTGAGAAAGCTGCGGGGTCATGACGAGCGGAACCAAGTGAGTGCTGGAACACCGGAAGCCGGGGGGATAGCCATCGTTTCTCCCCATTGATCCCCATTGAGAGCTACGCTTGACGGCCCTCTCACCTCGCGATACATACCGGCCTCTCACGGGTACAGCTTTCTTGTCTTCACCTCTTGCGAACCGCTAATATTCTCGGAGACCACCATGACTCACCGGCCCGTGATTCTCCTGTGCGGAGTCGTTCTGGTGACCGGTCTTGTGGTTCTGCCGGCGTGCACAACGAACAGGCCGGGTGCCGAGGGCGGTCATACCGCGTCCCTCGAGCGAGTGGTTACCACAGCCGACGATTACAAGCCGTTCCACGCTGTAAACCCCAAGAATCCGAAGGTGTTCTTCGAGATCGCCATCGACCGCAAGGCGTCTGGGCGCATCGAGATGGAACTGTTCGCGGACACGTGCCCCAAAACCGCCGACAACTTCTTGCAACTGTGTATCGGCACCAAGAGCAAGACGGGCAAGACGCTTGCTTACAAGGGCTCGTCGTTCCATCGCGTCATCCCCGACTTCATGTGTCAAGGGGGTGACTTCACATCTGGTGACGGGCGGGGCGGCGAGTCGATCTACGGCGGGAAGTTCGACGATGAAACCTTCCAGGGCAAGGCGGGCAAACACTTCGGCCGCGGCACCCTCTCGATGGCGAATGCCGGTCCGAACACGAACGGCTCTCAGTTCTTCCTCTGCACCGCAGCAACGCCACATCTCGACGGCAAGCACGTCGTCTTCGGACAGGTCGTGAATGGTTATGACGTGGTCAAGAGAATTGAAGCCGTGGGTTCGCAGAGCGGGAAGACGTCGGCCAAGGTCACCATCAGCGATAGTGGAAAGGTCGAGTAGGTCTTGTGTACGGGGGCACCCGCACCTGACGGCGAAGCCGCGATGCCCATTGTCACTGCTCAGGCCAGGTTGATCTGCCACGACGCGCCGAAGCCGTCGTTGAGCCACGCGAGCTTTTCGCTCTACCCGGAATCTTCCAGCGTAGCGACCCCCCCGTGAGGTAATCGAACGCGGGATATCACTGCCGCTCTTTGCTCCGAGAAACTCAAGTAGAAGGGATGGCACCGGCCACCGCGTCGATGAGGTCGTCGAGCCCGACAGCCGCGTCTGGGCCGCCGATCGTCAGCCACACTTCGTTGCGACGAACTTCAATCTCCAGCGTTCGCTCGCCGCCCGTGATGGTTTGGGGGCCTTTCGGCTGATCGGACAGGACGCTCATCAGTTCGTCGGCGGAAACAGTGACGTGCGACAACTCGGTGCCGAGTTTCCGGTCGCGGATTACCAAGCGAATGCCGGCCTCGGCTGCGCTGATCTCAACCAATCGTTCAATCCCGGTGGTCTGCGAAACGCCGTCGATCATGCCTGCTCCTTGTGGAAAGCTGGCAATGCTACCGGTCGTCGTTCAGCAGGGATACCCCAGATTACTCGTCTTCGTCCTCATCTTCTTCCTCAACGTCCTCGTCACTCTCTTCCTCGTCCTGCTCTTCATCATCGTCTTGCTCGTCATCCGTGTCGTCGTCGTCTGGCTCCTCCTCGTCCTCCTCTTCATCTTCTTCCTCTGCAACGGCGATGATGTGGAGTTCTTCTGGCTCGCTCACATAGAGTTTGAGCAAAGGGTTCTGTGGCATATCAGTCTCTCTCAGTGCAGGATTTACAGTGGAGGAATCGGCACCCCATCTAACCAGCATTTCGCGCGCCGGCCGCACAAATTGCTGATCCGTCCCCTATCTCTCAGTAGTAGGCTACTTTGACCATCAAAGTAATCGCACCTCCATCGCCCGTACGATCACCTTCTCCTGCTTGAACCGCTTTGCGAGCCGCTGCCGGTACTTCGCCCACCACTTCACGTCCAACTCCTCCACCATCACCTCATAGATCACGATCTCGTCCTTGTCGGTTTCCGATGAACCTTCCTTCCACAGTTCTTCCGCTGGAGCGCGGGTGTGGGCTGTGAGGCCGCCGAACTTCTCGGTCAACTCGTCGGCGACGGCGTGGAATAGTTTTCGCCCGAGTGGCTTTCCCTTGTTGTCATTCAGTGGCAGCAGGATGTGAATAAGATGCATGGGAATCCAGCCCGCAATTTTTGTACCTCTCGGGCCGGAGTGCCATCCCCACGCCAATCCCCCAGCCTCCCGTAGCGGACCTATCTTGTTGCAGCCATCGTGTCCTGCCCAGCCGCGCACTCACCGTTCGTTCATCACCATGCTTTACGCTGTTCCTGTTGCCGCATGGATTCCGGCGGCCGGCGGGCATGCGACCATGGTCGCGGCGTCAAGGACGTGACGCCACCCGTCGTTATCTCCTGATACTTCAAACGCTCAGCCCTTCGGGAACACCGGCGAATTTTGGGATGCTTGGTGTTGAAGTGAGACCGTAAACAGCAGGGTACGATGTGTCGAGGTCAGCAGGAAAACGAAAAAGGGCCAACAACCGGGGGAGGTTGCTGGCCCTTGTGATTGGGATCCGTCGGGGGAGACGGTGTTTGGCCTTGGGGAGAAGGCTTCGTCTGGCCTGGGGAAGGTTCGACGGAATGAAGTAATGCAGTCGACGTGCCAGTCGAATGATGAGAAATTGACATCTGCCGCAACCACTGGTTCTGGCTGAGGCTACGATTTATCGACCCGAAATGGATTCGTTCGGGGCGTGTAAGCCTTACTCGTGGTGATGTAAGTTCGGCTTACAAACGTGTCAGAACAACGATCACTGCTGAAACCTCTTCACCTTCGCACACAGTGATGTTCCTTCCGCGTAGCCAGCCAAGGGATAGATACCGGGCAACGGGGTGGTTGTGCACAAGAGGACCGCCCCGCTGGATTTGTTTCAATGAGTGTAACTGCTTCACGGGGCAGTTACTTCCTTCGATGGCATGTCCTGTCGATTCCCGAGTTTCGACTGTTTGAGGGAGAGTACGTTACAAGCATTAAGGTCAACCCACGCATGGAAGGAAGATTCGTTACCAACCAATTGACGCTCTTGGAAACACAGTTACCAGCAATTCCCGACCGTTGATATTTCCCTGAAAATGTAGCCTTTCTTGATCTTCCCTTTCGTAAACGCACTCGGCGCAGTACTTTCCCAGAACCCCCATCTTTTCTTGTGGGCAGTCAG
>Ga0105048_10007077_pt1 | contig 18056 bp, 14 predicted proteins | sample MAT05_FD_78382 | JGI IMG/M metagenome (GOLD analysis project Ga0105048, IMG submission 78382) | Freshwater microbial communities from Lake Fryxell liftoff mats and glacier meltwater in Antarctica - MAT-05 | ecosystem: Environmental > Aquatic > Freshwater > Ice > Liftoff microbial mat | place...
CATCGAAGGTATTCTTACCAGTAAACTTAACGCTTATAGGCTCAGGATTGTCACCAATTTTGCGGCTGATGCTACTAACGGCAACACGACCAGCATTCACCTTCTCAGGGAATACACCATCTAGAGGATGGAGATAAACTTGGTCGCCATTAGGAAATTCGCGCCAAATCTTATAATTGGTGATCTTAAATTTACGCAACTGCGTGCCCAAAGCCAGAGCTTGCTCTTTCTTAGCTAAGTAAAGCAAGTTGTCGCCGCTGACCATAGTTGCAGCACCGCCTGTTGGCATTTCAAATACTTGCTCTTTGGGGCTATTCCAAGAGATCAGGTACTTTTCTTCAGTGAAGGCGGAGTTGAGCAAACCACCAGTGCTTCCGCCCCAAATTGGGGTTTTGCCAGTGGGCTTAGGAGCAGTAAATGTTGCTGCTACTTGCGCTTGTTCTTCAGACATTGAGATGTTCTCCCAAATTGCGTATACGCTTTTGATATCAAGTGCAAAGATATCATTTCTACCCACCCCTGCTTCAAGCTTACTTAACGTTACTTCACGAAGCTTGACAAAACTTTTAGAGAAAAATCACGTAGAGCGCGATGTTTTCTTATTTATGAGCTAATGTTTATGAGCTAATAAGGCGGCTGAGATATCGTTCTATAAGTATTACGGCAACGATGTCATCAATTGGGCGATCAGGCGATCGCATTCCCACGGGGACTAATTTCATCAAACCTTTAGCAGGATAAAGTTGCTTAAATCTTTGACGAGCCTCTTCACTACTAAAGCGCTCGTCTACAGTAATGATCCGCAAATCAGGGAATGTGGATTGTAGATCAGCTTTCCATTGTCTAGATGCAGTCTGATCACCCATCACCATCAGCGAAATGGGATAGCTATTTAACAAATTACCAACTTTAGCGATCGCTTCTTGACTAGGAATGACTGCCTGAAAATGTAGCTTGCGATCTAAGCCCATGACAGCGACACCACATTTTTGTTTTCCTGGATCAAAACCTAGTAGCACAGATATTTTTGATGATTAGTAATAGGTAATTAGTTGACTACTTATCGTAGGTCTTGGGCTACACAAATAATGCAGCTCTTCTTGCGTTCTTAACACTATAACCTTTGAATAAACTCGTTAAGCCCTGTGCGATAGATTTGGAGAGAGTCTAAAAAGCCATTGTTATGATCGCCGCTGAGTTTAATTAGTCTTTTAGGCTCATTGGCTACCTGAAAGTTGCGATCGCCATGACTAAACGGAATGATCTCATCATCGGTGCTGTGAATGATCAAAACAGGAATTTTGATAGTGGGTAAGCGATCAATCGAGTTGAAAGAAAAACGCGAAATCCAACGAATGGGCAAAAATGGATACAGCTCAGATGCGCGATCGCTAATCGAGGTAAATGTTGAGGCAAGAATTAGACCACCTGCAGGATTTTTAATCTCTTGCTGTCCATTTTTCTGAGCTATGTATGAGGCGATCGCTCCGCCTAGCGATTCACCGTAGATAATAATTTTTTTAGATGGGATTTTTCGTTCTTGGGTGAGATATTGCCATGCGGATTCAACATCGGCATAGGTTCCTTCCTCGCTAGGTTTTCCTTTGCTCTTGCCATAGCCACGATAGTCAAACAGGAAGGTGGCAAGTCCTAGCTCTCTAAAAATCGGTAAATAACTTACGCGACTGCCAATATTGCCCCCATTACCATGACAGAACAAAATCACACCTTTACCAATAGAATCGTTATCTTTAGCTGGGACAAACCAAGCTGCTAAATTGATATTATCTTTGGTTGTAAGCTGAATATCTTCAAAGTTTAAACCAATCGTTTTAGGAGTTTCTAATACGTCTTTACTAGGCATAAAAACTAGATTTGACTGCCCAATGTACAACATAATTGCTAGACCAATATAAGCAAAAGCAACAATGCGAAGAAGAGGCAGTAAAAACTTTTTAAATATTGATCGTAGTATTAGCATTACATTTACAGCATTTCCTAATTTTAAGAGCCAGTAGGTTAAGGATTTAGGTCGCTTATTCTAATAGGCAGAAAGTGTACTTCTAGAAATTATGATATTTAATTTCCTAGCAAATTTTTGACAGCTTCTTTAATATTTTGCTGCTTGATTAATGATTCACCAACTAAAACTGCACTTATGCCACAACCTTGTACAAAGCCTAAATCTTGTTGGGTGAAAATACCAGATTCGCTTACCCACAAATATTTCGCGCTGACTGCTGGATCTAATCTATCCATCAGAATTTTAGTCTGTTCAAGCTCAACCACAAAGGTTTCTAAATCCCGATTATTGATACCAATGAGATTTACATCAGGAATTTGTAAAACTCGATCTAGTTCTACTTGAGTATGCACTTCTACTAATGCTGTCATTCCTAATTGATGGATTAATGCTTGTAACTCTGCTAACTCGGCATTAGTAAGAATTGCAGCGATTAACAAAACTGCATCCGCACCATGCGATCGCCCCAAATATATTTGATAAGGATCAATAATAAATTCTTTGCATAAAAGCGGTAGTTCAACTACTTGACGTACTAATTGCAGATTAACAAAGCTACCTTGAAAGAACTTTACGTCAGTCAATACTGAGAGGCACCTTGCACCGCCTTGTTCATATGCTTGGGCGATCGCTACAGGATCGAAATCTTCACGAAATACGCCTTTACTAGGGGATGCTTTTTTGATTTCGGCAATTAGGGCTGGTGTAGTGCGGAAATTTTGCAAGCTACCATAAAAATCTCGCGGCGGACTAGCATTGGCTAATTTAGCTTTGACTGACTCAATTGACTCATTGGCATACATCTCAGCAACTTCTTGCTCCTTATGCCAAACAATTTTTTCTAAAATATTTTGGGGAGTATCAGTCGGTGCGGCGATCGCATAGCCCTTACTGATAGCACTTTTAGATTGACGGCGTACTTGCATTTACGAAAATATTTTTTGTTATGGAAGAATACAAGTTTTAGCATAAAACGATTTTGGGCGGGTTTGTGCTTATACCGCGTCTAGGATAAAACCCATAATTATTTTAGAGGGTCGCAGGGCGACGCCCCGCTTCGGGTTTCTTCTGCGTCCATGTTGAAAACCGAAGTTTTCAATGAAGTTTTCAATGAAGTTTTCAATATGGACGAGGTATATCAGTGACCTAGGTGATAAGAACTACAAAATCAGTTTTGATACTTTTTGTAAATTGCTTTATAAATTAGGAGTTTCTTTAGAAGTAATGCGGTCATTTTTCGGTATATTTGCCTTTGTAATGTGAGTTGAGCATAGTTTTTATGAGCGCGATCGCAAACTCTAACCAACCCGAAGGCAAGCCAAAAGCTTCGCGAGTTAAATCTTATTGGCACAATATCCATTGGCAAAAGTTCTTTAGTTTGACAATGGCGATCGCCCTGTGCTTTTACCTCACGGCTTGCGGTGTCAGCAAAACAGCTAGTAAAGCCGCCGCCAAAAAACTTGAAACTACTAACATCATTGAAGTTTCATCACCCACTGAAATTCAACGGCTGAACAGTCTGCTTGATCGCTACGAACCGCAGGTCAGTATCGTTAGTCCTAAAGCCGAAGAGGTGCTTAACGATACTAAAGTTGCCGTGAAATTTGATGTTAAAAATTTACCAATCTTCAAAAATGCTGATTTTGGCTTAGGTCCGCATATTCATGTGACCTTAGATAATCAAGAATATAAAGCTGTATATGATCTCAGCCAAACCACGACATTTGACAACCTTAGCGTCGGAACTCACACAGTTCGTGCTTTTGCCTCACGTCCTTGGCATGAAAGCTTTAAAAATCAAGGCGCATATGCACAGGTTACTTTTAATGTTTTGACTAAGACTAATGAAAATAGTCCCGAAGCAAAAACGCCTTTGCTTACCTATAGTCGTCCTGTGGGAACCTATGGGGCTGAACCAATTTTGCTCGATTTTTATCTACAAAATGCACCTTTACATTTGCTAGCTAAGGAAGATGACACGATCAATGATTGGCAAATTCGCGCCACAGTCAATGATCAAAGTTTTACTTTTGATCGCTGGGAGCCAATCTATCTCAAAGGCTTTAAGCAAGGCAAAAACTGGGTAAAGCTAGAACTAATCGAAGATGATGGTGATGCGATCGCCAATGTATTTAATAGCTCTGCTCATCTAATCGACTTTCAACCCGATGGTACAGACACGCTAGCGCGTTTAGTCCGTGGTGAAAAGATTGCCAATATCGAAGCGATCGTCAATCCAGACTATGTACCACCCGCTCCTGAAGTCACACCTGCTCCTATTGATTCAGTTGACCCTGCAACTGCAACTACAACTACGGCAAATCCTGACCTAAAGGCAATGGAGACACCTAAAACTCTTGTTCCTAGTCCTCCAACTGAGTCTCAGGAAGAAGCCAAGTATACGGATAAAGCTGCTCCGACTTCTGTAATTCCGATTCCGATCGCACCAATTAAATCTGTGCCAAAAGCGATCGCGCCAAAAGCTGAACCAACCCCAAATACTGTTCTTAAGGAAGAACCTGAAGCGATCGCTCCAAAGCCTCGCAGAGACTACTTAAAAAATTACGGTTCTAGTTCTCGTAAAACTGCTCCAATTAAGCCTGAAGTAATCAAGCCTATAGAAAAACCAGAGGTAAAAGCTAACAATCTTGAAGAAAATTCTAAAGAAACCACAATTGCCCCCAAACCTATAGACAGTCTTCCAGAATTAATTGATTTATCTACAACCACACCCACTCCAATTAAAGTATTAACTAAATCTGAAAAATAGACATTAAAAAAGGCAGTTAAATAAAGCCTCAACAGGATTTATTTAATACAAAAAATTTTTCAAAAGTGCCGCTTCGCGGCACTTTTGAAAAATTTTTTGGGTTTTTATAACAGCGCAAAGCGCTGTACTTTCTTTATTTAATGTTAAAAAAAGATATAGCAATCCTAAGTCATTTGTGGAGAAACAAGGGGCTTAAGCCCCTTGTTATAAGCCTTATACTTCCACGACTCATTTAGAATTGCTATAAATACAAGCGCATCTCTGTATTTTGTAGGAACCTCTATTTTGTAGGAACATTCTCAGATGAGTTAGTTGGGCTAAGTTGACTAGTTTTCTTTTGGATATCAAGAACGCGATAAATTCCTGTTTCCTGTTTTTTTCCTTTGAGCGCGTATTTGCCCACAAACTCAGTTTGAAAATTATTATCTAATCGCTGCTGCGTCTCTTCGCTAATCAAAATGTGATGTGGCCCGCCATCGACTTCTTTATTAAAGCTTTCTAAACGCGCCGCAATATTCACCGTATCACCTAAAACTGAGTATTCCAAACGCTCAGCACTGCCCAGACTTCCTGCAATCACGATGCCAGAGTTAATGCCAATTCCAGTTGTGACTGGCGGTAGCCCTTCGGCAACCCATACTTCATTCATTTTTGCTAATTTATGGGCGATCGCCAAAGCTGCATCAACCGCAGATTGAGCATCACGAGTACGCTCGACCTCATTACCATGCGGAACTGGAACACCAAAAACCGCCATTACCGCATCACCGATATACTTATCGACCATGCCTCCATGAGCAAGAACTTCGTTAGCGATCGCACCTAAATAATTATTCAACCAATTTAGCGTTTCCCCTGGGGCTTGAGCTTCAGCCGCCGTACTAAAATTTCGCATATCGGTAAACAAGACGGTGACATATACCTCTTGACCAGTGATGCGCCCTTCTTGCATAAATTGCTCGCGATTTGTCCAAATAATATCGACTAACTCTTTGGAGACATGACGCGAAAACAATCCCATCAGCACTTTTCGTTCTGACTGCTGAATTGCTAATTGGTAAGCAGTAACCAGTACATTAGCAATAATCAATCCTAATAGAGAAGGAAATAATGGTATCCATAAGGCTTGACCAAAGGCAAAATAACCTACCCCAACTAAACCAACCGCTAAGACACTTAACAGACCAATACTTTTAAACGCATTGGGAATAAATGTCGCAAGCCCGCCACCAACGATCGCCCAAACCGCAATCCAGAGATTTTCGAGGTCATTTGACCAAACTTGAATGAATCGCTGATTGTCTAAAGTGGCACTAATTAACTGACTGACAATATTGGCATGAATTTCCACCCCATACATCAACTCTCCGTCAACTGTGACAGGGGTGGGATAGCTATCTTTAAGACTCTCAGCAGTTACTCCAATCAGTACGGCGCGATCGCGTAATTGATCAGGTGTAACCCGTCCATCGAGCACATCGATAGCCCGAATATGCTGAAATGATCGGGGATTACCACGATAGCGAATCATCATTTGATAACCACTATCATCTTCTTTACGATACGCGCCATAATTCGGGGTCAGTCTAGGAATAATTTGTTTTCCAGCCGTAAACTGAATTGCAGTTGGATTAAACTCAATTTGCTTGTTATGTATTTTTTGCAAATATAAACTTGCAATTTCAAAGGCAAACGATCCTGTATCTCCGACCACAGCTGCCCGACGGACGATCGCTCCTTTGTCAGTATAAAGATTGACAAATCCATAACGGCTAATTTTTTCTAAATCACTGGCAGGCTCGACACCACTCCTACCTACTACAGTCGCTACAAAATTTGCATTAATTACATTACCCGCATTTTTAATTGCCGCAACTAACTCACTACGTCCTTCCATCACAGGTATATCTAGATATTTATCAATGCCGATCACTGCGGGTTTAGCGATCGCAATTTGATTAATCAGTTTGGCAAATAAGCGATCGCTAAACGGCCAACGCAATTTTTGAATATCCGCTTCCGAAATCTCGACAATCACAATACGGCGATCGCTTGGTTCATTGAGTTGCGATCGCATCAAGTTGTCATAACTCCAAAGCTCAACTTGTTTAAAAGCGCCGTTTTCTCTTAATCCCAAGACCCCCAAGGACACTGATAAAGTAATCAATCCCGCAACTAGCTGCTGCTGATTACGTTTACAAAAACTACCAATGTTAATTAAAGAAAGAGGAAATTTCATTTCGATTGCCGAAGAGAAAGCATTGCTTTAGATTCAAGTCTAACTGCATCAATCTATTCTCATACATCAGTTAAATAGCTTGAACTCAAAAAAATAGAGGCGGCGCGAAGCGCCACCTCTATTTTTTTTTAGTTTATTTCCAATTTTTGGCAACAATTTCAGCCAGATCAACAACACGTTGGCTATAACCCCACTCGTTGTCATACCAAGCAATAACCTTAACCAGATTGCCGCCCATCACCATTGTTAAAGAAGAGTCAACGATGGAAGATGCGTCAACGCCACGATAATCAATTGATACTAGAGGCAACTCGTTATATTCCAGAATCCCTTTCATTTTGCCTTCAGCCGCAACCCGAAAAGCTTCGTTAACTTCCTGAGAGATCGTATGCTTTTCGACTTCTACTACAAAATCAACAACTGAGACGTTAGGAGTTGGGACTCGCAAGGCAATCCCATTTAGTTTACCCGCGAGTTGAGGCAATACAAGAGCAACTGCCTTAGCGGCTCCAGTTGATGTTGGCACAATGCTTAAAGCAGCGGCTCTAGCACGACGCAAATCACGGTGGCTAGCATCAAGCAAGCGTTGGTCACCCGTGTAACTATGAGTAGTAGTCATCATGCCTTTGACAATGCCAAAGTTTTCGAGAATGACTTTAGCGACAGGTGCTAGACAATTGGTGGTGCAACTAGCGTTGCTGATGATGTTGTGAATATCATGGTCATATTTTTCGTCATTTACGCCAACGACAAACGTACCATCTTCATTTTTTCCAGGAGCAGTGATTAAAACTTTCTTAGCGCCTGCGCCAATATGTCTGCTAGCGCCAACTTTATCGATGAATACACCTGTAGATTCGATAACTAGATCTATACCCCAATCTTTCCAAGGTAAGTTGTCAGGGTTACGATCAGATACTGTTTTCAGCTTGTGACCATTAACTGTGATCGTATTATCATCGGCGGTGACTTCGCCGTCAAATTTACCCAGCATGGAGTCGTACTTTAACAAGTGCGCGTTAGTTTTAGGATCAGAAGTATCGTTAAGACCAACTACTTCGATGTTCGTCTCTGTACGCCCTGCCCAGCATCTGAGAAAGTTACGTCCGATGCGTCCAAATCCATTAATCGCTACCCTGATAGTCACTGCTTATCGCCTTTTATCTAAATTTAACTTTTTAACTTTAATCTGATGCCCATGATACCGAAAAACCGCACCGATTTATTCGCTGCAAAAACTTTGCTTTTGCAGTTTTTACGGTGATTAACATCCAAAAAACAAATAGGCGCGAAGCGCACTCTGCTTTCTAAAAGATAAGTAAATCCTCTCAGTGCGAGGATTTACTTATCTTTTAGCTAAACTGTAGTGGGAATTTTAGATTTAACTGTCGCAAAGCTAGGTACAACGATCGATTTATCCTGTTTAGTCAGGCGATCGTATAGCTCTTGGGTGTTGGGGTAGTTAGCAGCAGGGAATGTCTCAAAGCGGTTGTAAGGTACAACGTCTTCCCCAAAGGTATCGAGAAATTCAAGGCTATTAACCATTTCTGTCACCATTGCTTTAATCCCTTTAGTTGCCAAAATCAAGTTGTATTTGCGGATTTCAGCTTGATCAAGGGGTGCACGTCCGAGGAAGTGCTTTGTACCCAATTCAATCACCTTCGTATTAGGGAATGGTGTATAGAATTCCTTGGTGTAAAGCTCAGATGTACCGATCGCCAAGATAAATTCTTTGACCGTGATTTCTTTGTTGAGCAGCTTGGAAGTATATTGGCTGAACTGTGAACTAGCAACATAGGCATCCATGTCGCGCTCAAACACTTGACGGTAAGCAGCTCGAACCAAAGCGCCTGTTTCCAAAGGATCCGTAGTGGTGAGCTTAAAGATCTTGCGTTGTTCGCGCTTTTTATCAACTCCTTGATTGACGCGATCGCGGATTGACACTTCAGAGCGATTTTCAGTAACTTGACCAAGTTCGACAAACTTAGGTGTAGGTTCGACGACAACTTTAGTGCCTTTCTCTTCACCTAGTGTGCTGTTGCGATTGTTACGAAGCGATACACCTGCAGGTGTCAGATAACGCTCATAAGGAACGGTATCTTCACCAAAGGCTTGTTCATATTCCTTAGTTTCAAGGATCGCATCAACTACTGCATAGAAGCCTTTCTTTGATGCAAGATCGAAGTAAGCATTCATTTCTTGGCGACCATAGGTAGGACGACCTAAGAGACGGCGATGGGTAAATTCGATCGCTTTACAAACATAAAGCTTTGTCCAGTAGCGATCGCGGAAAATCGGCGACTTAGCCAACATCCGGACAAACTCACGTACGGAGATATCACCATTTTCTAGTTTGATTTCGCCAACTGTGAGGCGCTGACCAGAATAAGGCATAAAGCCAATAAGTTGCAGATAAATCGCGCGAATTACGGCTTGGGTGGAGCTTTCAGAATAGGTCACGCTTGTACCTTTAACTGATGCTTTTTTGCCACCCTTACTAATCTTGACGTTATTACGCAGAGTTTGATCGAGCTTGAATACTCTAGGACTCATCGGATCGATGGAGCCAGTTGCCGCAGGATTGCTAAGTTGATTGGTAATACCAGCACCATTGCGGATCAGGATACGACGAGTATCTTTGCCGAAAGGAGCAGGAGATGCGCTAGGGTTGCGGGTTTCTTTAGGGAAAATCGCACCAAAAGTAATTTCTAAAGGATCGTGACCAGCGCCATAAACGTGCTGATCGGGCAAGGGATGCTGATAAGCCGCAAACAAGGTAATAAATTGGGGAACCTTGCGGAAAGGAGCGGAGTAATTAAATAAGTCAAACTGTGCGCCCCAGTTACGTGCAGTTTGAGCTTCTTGTCCAAGACCGCGCAAATAAGGTACGGTTTCTTCGCCGAAGTAGTCGCTGTATTCTCTAGAGTTAACTAGTGCGTTTACAAGCGCGGCTAGACCACCTTTAGAGACGATCGCAAAGTAAGCAGCCACTTCTTCACGGCTTTCAGGCGAGCGACCAAGGAAATGCTTAAATGCTAATTCGACAGCACGAGAGTTAATAAAAGGTAGGAAAAATTGATCGCGATACAAAGGCGATGTGCCTAGGCGGCGAACAAATTCACGTACCGAGATTTCGCCATTCTTGACCTTTGAATCTAGGTCAGAGACACTTTGGCTATACGCCCTGGTGATATCGCGCTCGAAAACTTGACGATAGGCAGCTTTAACTACATCATTTTTTTCAGTTGCCGACATGCCATTCTTCATCACAAACTTTTGACGTCGTTCGGCAGTATTGAAATAGGTCTGAGGCAGTGCTAGACCTTGCAAATCAGTCGAGTTACGCTGACGGACTTTAGGCGATGGAGTTGCGGCTTTAAACTCAGCGATCGCTACATCCATATACTGCCTGACAATCTCGATCGCATCAGGATCATTAAGAAAATAACCTGCTGCTGCCTGCTTCATGGATTGTAATGCAACGATTGTGGCATCAGTCGAGCAAGCAGCTTCGATGATTTCACGCAATCCACGTACGTTCTGAGCAAGGATATTTGGATCGCCAGCCACGATCGCATAGGTGGCATAACGCAAAAACCATGACAAGTCACGCAACGACTTTTTCATGCGATCTGCGCCATAACGAGAAATGTTGATAGGACGAAAATTAGCTGGAACAACGTCAACAACGCCAGTAACTCCGACATTACTGAAGAAACTTTTAATTGTTCCTAAAAATCCACCTTCATTTCCGTCGCTATAACTGGTTGTACCAAGTTCCATGCCACGCTTGACATCAATCAAGCGTCCATCTTGTCCAACTTCTAGTGTCTCGCTACCCTTGGCTCTTTCCAAAAATGCGCTCGCTGAACCACCCGTAAAAATACGACTAGCCGCTTTAGAAACGATGTTTTCTGAATTCACAGTCAGAATTCCAGCAATTTCGATTCGCTTTTGTCCAGATTGAAAATATGTGGATAAATCATCTAATTCGCTACGAGTAGCAAAGCGATCTTGTTGCTCTATCTGAGAAATTGTGGAAGTTATAGCGGTCTGATATAAACGAGGGCGGGCATTTACTGCACCACTTGACGCTGTTACGCTCATGTGTCTGCCTTATAATCTTTTAAAGGGTATGTAAAAAGTCGAAATAATATCTACCCAGTATAGGGTTTTCCAACTTAAATATATAACTCTATCTCATCAGAAAATGCCGCATTTACAGGCATTTCAACCAAAAAGTCACGATAAGTTTTGTAAAGCAAGGCAGTGGGTTAGGTTGGATGTTTATATGTGACTGTATCTAGGTGAATCTAGATGATAAATGCGATCGCATATATCTAACCAAATAACATTAATCGTCTATGCAAAAGAATATTCCTAGTTCGATCTATCTAGCGATCGCAGTTTTTATTTTTGCTTCTTCTAACTCGATCACTCGTAAAATCGTACAAATTGGACAAAATAATTTGATTGATGGCAGAAATCCGATTTCCCTCTGTAACGTCTTGTTTGTCGGGAATATTACTCTTATATTGAGTGTTTGTTTCTTAGGCGCAAAGCTAAATGCTTGGACAATTGTTGGATCTTTACTATCATTTGCAGGAGTAGTCACGACTGCTCTGTTGACATCCGCGCCGTAGAAGATAGCAATGGCTGGATTTCAGATTGGGATAGGCGAAACATTAGTAGCGATCGCTTTTTTAGCGGAGTTTCTACTTGCGTTCATCCTGATGACTTTAGTATTAAACATTTCCAATCGAGAGAAACTGGCTCATTTAACGGGTATATTTTCGGGGATTCTGGTGGCGATTTTTATTGCCTTTGAAGCTCCTATATCTGGTATGAGTATAATCCCGCGCGATCGCTAGGTTCGGCAGTTCCTGCTCAAGTCTGGCAGGGATTTTGGATTTATTGCGTCGCTCCACCAATGGGAATGCTTTTGGCGGCAGAAGTCTATTTGCGTAGCGGTAAGAAGAAGAAAAAGCCGAAATTATGCCGTAAGCTCTGTCCAAATAGTTCGACTAAATGTATTAGTCCTATTTGTTGCCAAATGTGCAGGTTGTAAATCTCAATAAGTGTTAGTGTGGCACTAACACTTATTGGCGGAGGTAGCCCTAAAAACTAGCTTGTAACCCAACTCGATAGGTTAGCCCGGGTTGATAGATACGATTTGTTTTTTCGTAACTGTTGTTAGCTAAGTTTTCCAAACTAAGTGTCAAGGCGACATTTTTATACAATGGAACTTTAGCATTAAAGTCTAGGCTGAGATAGGCAGGAGAAAAGTCTGTGGCTCTCTGTCCTAATGTATTTTGAGCAAAAACAGCACGGCGAGAACCGCTGTAATAGTTAAAAAATAGATTTGCTTGCCAGCCGTTGGAGTCATAGCTAACGCCCAATTTGCCTACAGAATAAGGAACGGTGGCTAATTGCAAGCCTACTTCGGAGGCAGTTCTGCTGCTGTTGACCTTAGCATCAGTGTATGTATAATTAAAAAATGACGAAAACTCTGGAGAGATTTTCCACTTTACGCCAGCTTCGATGCCATTAGTACCTACTTGTCCGACATTTTCCCATCGACCAGCGATGATGGCGAGGCGATCGTTTAAACTACTGCCAAAATAGGTTGACTGAGCAAGTACTGAGTCAGTCACATTTAAGTCAAAACCAGCCGTATAAGCGACACCACGCTCAGGAATGAGATTAGGATTAGGCTGCCAGTTGTGAACCGTATCAAATACAAACAATTGATCTAGCCCTGGATTGCGCTGAAGTACAGCAAAACTATTACGGAAAGCGAGATTAGACGTGATGTTCCATCTAGTCCCAATGGTGGGATTGAGATAACTACCATAGTCACTGGTAAAGTTTTGGCGCAGTCCTAGTTCCAATTGGAAATCATCAGTGATTTTCAATGCGTTTAAAGCAAAGAGAGCAACCAGAGAGCGATCGCGATTTACAGTGCCATTAAAAGGAACTAAAGCGGGAAGGGAGCTAAGTACGTCGCCACGAATAGAATCTGTTTTGATGTCAAATCCCCAAGTTAGCTTGTTATTTGCCGCCAGTTGCCACTGATGCTCAACCCGTCCGCTCAAAGCTCGTGAGTCCAATGCACCACTACGGAATGCGATCGCGCCTGTTGACCCATAGGTATTGAAAAAGTCTTGATTAAAGGCGATCGTTGTTTTCAGGATTGAGTCATCGCCATTACCCAATTTGCTGGTTAAAGTCGCGCCAATGTTGAATAGATCATGATCGAGGCGATCGCGCTGCAATGGGAACCCAAAATAGAGCAATCCCCGCCGACTTGCAGTTTTATAGGCATCAATGCTGAAGGAGTTACGAGCATCAATCGGAGCTTCGACGCTACCGTAAAAGTTGTCAATGCGACTATCGCCATTAAAGAGCTTCCCGTCAGCAGGATTACGGTTAGCAGCACCAATAGGCACAGGATAATTATTATCTACTGAGAACCTTTCATAGCCTAAACGGAAGTTGACACCATCCAAGGTTCCACCATAGCCAATTCGATAGCGTTGATAGCCATAGGAACCTAATTCGATGCCAGTCGTGGCTTTGAGAGGCTGCGGATCTTTTTTGGTGACAAGATTAATCACACCACCAAAGGCTTCTGAGCCGTAGAGCGTTGCACTAGTTCCACCTGTGAGTTCCACTCGCTCGATCGCATCGACAGGAATGCTATTAAGATCGGTTCCACCGTGGTAGGTGCTGACATTGCTACCAAAGGAACGTCCATTAATTTGAAATGTGGATTGATTAATCGAGAAACCACGCAAGAAAGTGCCAGTGTGAATATCTGCGCCAAAGCCATAGTCATTAATCGCAAATCCCGGTAAACTTCGCAATAATTCGGCAGCAGTGCTAGGATTTTGCTTTTGGATCTCTTCTTTAGGAACGATGTATACAGGCGCAGAGCTAGGTGCAAATGCTGGTTTCTTGCCTGTTACTTCTAATTGAATTTCATCGCTATCTGGCTCAGTTTGTGCGACAGGTTGACTTTTTACAGGAATCTCAAAACTGAGATTGGAGACTAATAAACTCGAACTCTGTTGGGAAGATTGCGATCGCAATTCACCCACGGTCAAAATACTACTATTTTGAGTTTCTGCAATCGGTTCAGCTTTTGCAAGTTCGGCAATACTAAATACGGACACAGCAAAGCTGGGTGCTAAAAATAGCAGTTTTATTGGCTTCATATTAATCTCAACTCCTCACAAGTTTAGCCACAAGGCTCGGATCGTCTAAGCCAATCATTGTTTGATATAGATGAGGCAAATGTCAAAAGACAGCGCGTCAAACGACTATTTTTTGGCTGAGATCGCCATTTTTACGCCCTCGATCTTACGGATGCGATCCATTACCGCGATCGCTTTGCCATGAGCAACATTTTCATCGGCATTGATCACAACCATGTTTTGTTTCTCTTTACTCATTAGCGATCGCACCTGATTTTCTAATTGCTCTAAAGCGATCGGCTGACGATTTAAAAAGAGATTTCCTTGAGCATCTAAAGTTACGACAACTTTATTTTGGGTTTGCGATTTTGTAGTTGAGGCTTGGGGCAAGCTGACGGGTAAGCCTTCAGTGCGTTTGAGGACTAAAGTTGCCGCAATAAAAAAAGTTAAAATCGCAAACACCACATCAATCATCGGAATGATGTTAATTTGAAAAGGTACTTCAGGTTCTTCAGGAAGTCGCATAATTTTCTTTTGCCACTTGTTTTTGAATACGAGCTTCTGGATCGAAGTAATAACGACGATAGAGTAGTTCTAACTGTCCGCCATATTCTTGAATAAGCGCGATTTCTTGTTGGTAAAAGCCCCGAAAAGTATTAGCAAAAATCAATGTAAAAATTGCTACGACTAATCCCGATGCTGTAGAGACAAGAGCTTCGCTAATTCCCGATGTGACATTAGCAGTGTTGCTATCACCGACATCCCCAAGGGTTAATGAGGCAAAGGAAGTAATCAAGCCCAAGACTGTACCGAGTAAACCCAACAAAGGTGCAAGACTAATAATTGTCTCAAAAGCCGTATTAAATCGCTTCAGAATTGGCACTTCTGCTTGAGCTTCACTTTCGAGAGCTAGCCGAAATTCTTCAGGATTAGGATATTCTAATTCCATCGCTGCTAAAAAAATTCGGGCGATCGGAAAGTGTAAATTATTTTGAAGTCTCACTAAGGCGGTTTGGCGATCGCTCACATAAATACTTAACACGTCTCTGACTAAACGTCTTTGATTACGTTTAATCGTTAACCAAAATTTGATCCGCTCAGCGGCAAGTGCGACCGCCAACACCGAGAATACACTCAGGGGATACATGACAATCCCACCTGAGATAAAAATTCGTCCAATGTCCATAAGATGTAAATAAAAGCCGTCAACAACAAATAGATTGAGTTTTTGTTTATACATCTCACCATATCTTTTTTTTGGTCTGTCAAGTTTGACAGGCTGTCAAACTTGACAGGGCTTACTCAAACCCATACATTACAATCACTTCTAGTTTTCATCTATGAACGTTAACCAAGAAAAATCACTAAAGCCTCAAAAATCTGCAAATTGGCAACGCGATCGCGAATGGCAAGCGCTCAAAACCTTTTTAGCTGTCAGTATCCCATGCTCGATCGCCTTGCATTTTGTCACACTCTCAGCGCTTCCAAGGTTTGGCGGTCTATCTGGAAACTCAGCCAATCAGCAGCAAGATGATTTACTGGAGATAAAAATTGTCGAAGAGCTTAAAGAACCTGATATTAAGAATGAAAGTGATTTAGAGCCACTTCCAGATATTGCTGAGAATCCAGAAAATGCGATCGCTTTTGTGCCAACAGCCAACTTGAGTCAGACTTCAATCATCGGCAATCCTGATTCTGCTAAGGGGGCAGGAAACCTTTCCTCAACTGACGTAGATCAACCCAAAAATAGCGAAGCTCCCGCTGAAGCCAGCAAAGATCTGGTTAAAGAAACCAGCAAAATTTTATCTAGCTCCACTCCTAATACTGTCAAAGTCCAACCCAAGGTTCTAAATCTATTTACTGGCAAAGGCGCATCAGGAGGTTTAGTTCCTAATGCTGATGGTAAAACTTCTACAAGGCTAGAATCGGGTAAAACAGGCGATCGCACAAGCACTTTTGGTAACGGGAGATCGAGTACCTTAGGGAAAATTAGTGCTCCATTCGGACTACCAACTAGCGATCCTAATTCTAACAACAACACTCCCAATAATTCTTCAACTTCATCTACTTCTTCAAATCCAACAAACAACACATCAGGCAATAACAAAATCCGTTGTCAGAGTTGTACCAAACCTGACTATCCCAACAATGCTAAAGAGCGTGGATTAGAAGGAGAAGCGAAAGTTGCTGTCGATGTTGATGCTAATGGTAATGTTATTAATGTGCGTTTAATCAACTCTAGCGGACATCCTGAACTCGATGAAGCTGCTAAACAAGCTGCTAGAAATTGGAAATTCGATCCTTCTCAAAGTGGCAAGCAAGCAATTCCTGCCAAAATCAATTTTCAAATCGAAAATTCAGATTATGCAAGGCGCAATCAGGAGCAAAGGCAAGCGGTGCAGAGGGAGGAAGAATCAAGAGAATTAGAAACAAGGAAACCAGAATCTAGTCCCGATAAAAATGTCATCCCTAAAAAGGCTCCTGAGAATCAATCCACACAGACGCAAAATACTAGCAAGCCCGAATTAGTGAAACCAATTTCCGCTCCTGAGAAAGTTGCTAAACCTACACCTAATATAGACAGTTCCAAAACCTCGTCTGAAATCCCTATTCAGCCTACTGCCCCAATAGTTGATGCAGCACCACCTGTTGAGAAGTCTCCCATAGTTCCTGAGCCTTTGCCTGTATTGCCTGCTGGCACGAATACGCCTGTTAATCCACCAAATACTTAAACGGGCTAATACCACCTTGCATCATGTTTGTGCCAATTCACAATAAAAATTAGTTCTACAAACAGTTTAGTAGCTACTTATTGCAATTTGCGAACAAACGAACCACAATATTTTTATAAAAGCCTCGCGGAGCAGGGCTTTTATAAAAAATCTGGGTTTGGTTTCATCGCAAAGCGCTGTATTACAATTTGCGAGCTGGAAATGAGGATTTGCTGAGCGATCGCTTAAAAAATATTCTTAAAATAACAGCGAAATTCAATTAATTATTTAGAGATTCTTAACGTTAATAGTGAGATTGATTAACAAAATGTAGTAGAAGACCGTGCATTATTAATCACCAGTTAATCACCAAATTACAGCAGATTGAGAACAAACCAAACCCAGATTTTTTGTAAAAGCCACGCGAAGCGTGGCTTTTACAAAAAATCTAGTAGTGAGTTTGTTCGGGATTTGCTGTAATCACTAAATTAATCACCAAAAAGCTATAAGCTTTACCAGCAGAAATTTATGAAACTCGAAGGAAAGGTTCCTCTCGTCACAGGTAGTAGCGGTGGTATCGGTCAGGGAATTGCGATTCGCTTGGCGAAGGAAGGTGCAAAAGTTGTCGTTAACTATCGTTCCAATCCTCAAGGAGCCGAAGAGACTCTTACTCCCTTCCCAGTGTAAGAATAGGTATTAAAACCCAAGAATTAGCGGTGCGGCGCTTCGCGCCGCACCGCTAATCTTTTACTGGGAAGGGAGTAAGGCGATTCAAGCGGCAGGCGGTGAATGTACGATGGCAGAGGGCTTTTGCGATAACGATCGCGGTTATAGACCCGTAACCCTGCTTTAGCTTCTTCCAGTCGTGGCTCTAGCTTTTTTTTTAGAAATTCTTCCTGTTGCACTGGGTCGACTTTGGCGGGGATGATACCAACGCGACGGCAACTCGTACCGATGGATTTCAGAAATACTCTAACTTGCTCCCGACTGCGGGTAATTCCTGTGAATTCAATAATTTTTGTCCTTGCCTCGGCTAAAGTCTGCAACGGATGCTCCCGAAAGTACGCTTCTAAGCTGGTTTGATGAGGCTTTAGTGCGCTCTCTGGTTTGCTAAATG
>Ga0105048_10007080_pt1 | contig 18054 bp, 12 predicted proteins | sample MAT05_FD_78382 | JGI IMG/M metagenome (GOLD analysis project Ga0105048, IMG submission 78382) | Freshwater microbial communities from Lake Fryxell liftoff mats and glacier meltwater in Antarctica - MAT-05 | ecosystem: Environmental > Aquatic > Freshwater > Ice > Liftoff microbial mat | place...
AATCCACCGACGCCTATGACAACGGCGGCCTGTTCGGAAAATACCGCCTCGCCCGCGAAGTCGCGACCGAGCGCGACATGTTCCACGCCTACGGAACGTTTTACGAACTCCCCGCCAACAACGCCGGAGGTTTCTCCAAAGTCCGCCCCATCACCACCCACAACCGCATGATACAGGACTTCTGCTCCTATCGCGGCCTCCTTGTCCTCACCGGCACCAGCCTAAACGCCTCCACTCACAATCCACACCTCATCCGCTCCGACGACGGGAAAACCGCCCTCTGGGCAGGTGCCGTCGATGACCTGTGGAAATTCGGAAAACCCCGTGGAAACGGCGGCCCGTGGAAAGACACCGCCGTCGAACCCGGAAAAGTCTCCGATCCCTACCTCATGACCGGCTACGACAAAAAGTCCCTCGCCCTCTCCGCAGATGCCGATACCGAGATTACCGTGGAACTTGATATCTCCGGTGACGGCAACTGGGTCGTCCACAAAACCTTTCCCCTCAAGGCAGGCAAAGCAATCACCCACAACTTCCCGGATGCCCTCTCCGCATATTGGATCCGTTTCACCGCAAGCAGCGCAGCCACGGCAACCGCCCAACTGGATTACAAATAGTGCCCGGACTCGTTCCTGAACGAAAAGATTTCTGAAAAATCCGTTGAATTATTCCTCGCAGCAGCGTCCTACCGGCGGCCAGCGAGAGTCTCTTTTTGCGGGAGGCTCCTCAAACAGCAATTGGCCGGACCGGAGGGCGGGAAAAAAATAGTTTGGTGGTCCGCCGACGAACAGTGTTGTGGAACGGGCATCGCGTCCGCTGGTGATATTCCGAAAAGGATGCCTTGGCCCGCGCAGCCGGACGGGATTGGAAAACATAACGATCTTCAGCAGCCTCGCCGAGACTGCGAAACTTCAGGAGAGCAACGTAATCGACCTGTTCCAAGCGCTGTTGACAGGTTCGGCGAGCCCGGCGCATGCCCGGATTATGCCCGATAGATCAGGAGCACTCTCAGATGAACTGTCGCCCGAGAGTGCGGGGACTAATACCAGAGATTGGCCCCAGAGATTTACCATTTAATCATCTGGGTGGCCCCATTTAGGCATCTCCTACTTTCGGAGGAGAGACAAATGCCGAATACTGGACCACGATCACTTTTCCAGAGCTGAAACTACAGCACTGAAATCCAGCGGTCTTGAATGCCCGCGTCACAAACCCCAAGAAACAGAACACCACTGAAAACAATAAAAACCCGAATAGCCCAACGCCTGAAAAAGACCTTGGCACTTGCCTATGTGCCAACCGGCACCTGTCTGGTATCCGACGTAACATTTACATTCAGTAACTCTAGCAACTCATTGGTGGATGATGTGGTTTACAACTGAAGTCAGCTCCCAACAAAAATTGCTCCTTCTGAGTGTCTTGATTTGAAAAAACCCAAAGCGGTCTGGCAAGCTAAGTTCCGCCTCAATAAGTAGAACCCATAAACCCTCCAAATCTGATTGATACAGGTATCGACTTGGATTCTTCATGCCGAAGCAACTCCACTGTCTCAACGAAACACCTCTTCCTTTTCTTTTTCCACGCCCTCCGGTCCAGTCCAACGGCTGTTTCAGGCGTCTCCTGCAAAAAGCAGATTCCAAACAGTTACCAAAAGAATCTATTTTAACTTCTAAAAGCAACGCGCGGTCCGTCGAGTCATCGCACGCGCATCCCGATCAATCACCCAAAACGCTAATCTCCCAGAACAAATAATCCACACAATAACAACACCAAAAACATCCAATGAATACAAATCACAAGCCCGTCGGCTGGTTCAAAACCTATCTTCAAAAGGTGGGACGAGCCAAATCGTTTTACAAGAATACTCCCGGAAAACCCCTTGGTTGTTCGGCTAGTCCCAATATGGAAATGAGCATAGCTCCGCCACTTTTGGGAATGATCAAACGTCAGATAGTTGCGAGCATCGGGAATTCCCGAGGCTGGGATCCAATCGCCCATAAACAGGAGAAACCATCCATGAAAATCCTGCCAGCCACGCGTTCACATCCTCTTTGCAGGCTGTTCGCCTTTCTGCTGTTGTGGTTTTATTCAGGAACCGTGTCGAGTTTCGCAACAGGCCAATTGTCCGTTTACAAGTTCGGAACCGCTGCCCCCACTGTCGCCACAACGGATGCCACGGTTTCCAACCTGGCCTCATCTGGATGGAATTTTGCGTCAAATTTTAATGGCAGCGCTATCCAAACAGCCAATACGCCAAGTGGCAATCCCAACGGTACCTTTGATGGGAATGGCACGACCAAAACCCTGTCATTCATCTTCACTCCCAATTCACAGCGTCTGTTTGATTTGAGCACGCTGAGCTTTTGGGGAGGAGATGGTGCGTTCAACAACACCAATATTGCCCTTTCCTACAAAATTGGAACCGGTGCCATCGTTAATGCTGGTTCGGTCACGCTGAATAACCTGTCGGCCCCTGGTGGCATCGCCGTGTTGCGTAGTTTTAATCTCAGTGCCATCAATGCCCTTCAAAGCGTATCCGCACCGGTGACTTTTACACTGACCGCAACAAATTCCGGTGCCCGGGTCATTTGGAAGCTCGACGATCTCGCAGTTGATGGTTCGGTCCAAGCCACCTCTGGAGACCGGAACATCCCCATGAACATCGTTTATCCAACCAAAGCTTTTACGGAGAACGGCGGCCCGGTCATTAACTTGAAAAACGCTCCTTATAATGCCACGGGCGATGGTGTTACCGATGATACCGCCGCATTTGTCGCCGTGATGGATTATATCTACACGGAAATCGCCGCAGGACGTAATCCCAAGAAAACTATTTATCTACCGACCGGCACGTATCTGGTTTCGGACACCATCATCTACAGCGCGTCCAGAGCCACTCTGAACTCTTTCTGCCGGGTCCGCTGGGTGGGCCAGAATCGCCAGAACACCACCATAAAGCTCAAGAACAACAGTGCCGGATTCGGATCGGTCACCACGCCGAAGGCGGTCCTGGCATGGGCACGGGCTGGCTACACGCAGCAGGGCAATATCATGTGGAGCAATCTGTTGCGGAATCTCACTGTCGATACCGGTTCGGGTAATCCGGGTGCCATCGGCGTGGTCTTCATGGGTGCCAACGGATGTTCCATGGACAATGTCACCGTCCGTTCAGGTGACGGTCAAGGGTATGCCGGGTTCGGCTTTGTAACGGGAGTTTGGTCTATTCAGGGTCATTTCTCCGACCTGACTGTTCAGGGTTTTGCTCATGGTATCCGCTGTGATCACGTGCCCGAAACCCAGCCGACATTCGAGTATCTCACGCTCACTGGTCAGACAGTGGCGGGCATTCAAGTGAGTCGCGCAGCCGCAAATTTCAGAAAGGTAAACAGCACTAATACAGTGCCAGGATTAGTGGTCAACGGCGACGGGGCCCAAGTGGTCGTGTTGGATTCGAATTTCGGCGGTGGGGCTGCCGGGAATGCCGCACTGACAGTCACCGACACCACCAAGCATCAGCTTTTTGCCCGTAATGTTACGGCATCTGGATACGGCACGACCATCTCGGTGAATGGATCTGCTGTAGCCACCGGCAACATTGGGGAATACATGACTGGCGCGGTTTACCAATTTGATCCGAACATTCGTCCCCAGTCCCTTAATTTGCCAGTGAGTGAAATGCCGTTGGTTCCTTGGGAAAGCAATGTCGCTAACTGGACCACTCCGGAAGACTACACGGGAACAGACGCACAAAAAATTCAGGCGGCATTGAATTCCGGAAAGCCTGCGATCCTGTTCCCGAAAACCTATTCAGTGACAACGGGATCCGCCTTTACGGTGCCAGCTACCGTCAAGCAGATGGATTTCATGCATCAGGAAAGCACAATCAACATAGGCTTTAATGTCAATGCAGCTTCTAGCGAGCCGTTGTTTATCGAGCATTCCAACAACAAAATGCCGATCACCATCTCGCAACCCCGGACATTGGTAGCCCGGTATTGTGGAATGAGATACTCGGTCACGACAACGTCTCCGGTGGTAGCACATATTTCAAATGCAGCCACACTTGCGGGTGGCAATCTGAGCAGTTTCTGTCCGCCCAATTCCACGATTTACGCCCGTAGCATCAATGAAGAGCAGCGCACCTCCACCAACTTCATCGTCAGTGGCGGTACGATGTGGGTGCTGGGTTGGAAGACAGAGGCGGATCGGATAGCCTTCGAGGTCAAGAACAGCGGTTCGCTCGAAGTTTTGGGCGGCTACCAGAACTTTGCTGCAACTACGGATACCGGAAATCCCGTGTTGTTGAATAACGAATCACACGCCTCTTACATTGGCACGAATTTCATGAGTCGGAATTATGTTCAAGCCGTCTGGGAAATTCTCGGTGGCGTGACCTACAAATCGATTTGGAGTGATTTTCCCGCGAGGAACACCGGCAACGGCAGAAATTATTTTGTGCCGATGTATGTTGGATATGACGATCCGGGATTTGTTCAAAACCCTGTGATCAACGGTGGATTCGAAACCCCCATTCTCGCCGCCGCCACCCATCAGTATATTCCCACGGGCGGCACTTGGACGTTTACCGGAAATGCAGGGATTCAGCGCAACAGAAGCGCGTTCGCGGCTTTGCCCGCGCCGCAGAGTTTCCAAACTGCATTCTTGCAGGGGAATACAACAGCGAGCGGCAGCATGAGTCAGGCTGTCAGCTTGAATGCCGGAACCTATGTCATCAGGTTTAAGGCCGCGCGCAGAAACACACAAATCCAGCCGGTGCAAATCAAAGTGAATGGAGTGGCTATTGGAGGCACGCATACCCCTGCCGGCAACAAGTTCTCCGCCTTCACATCGGCCTCGTTCACCATTGCGTCCACCGGTTTGTATACCATTAGGTTCGAAACGACTACCACGTCAGGTGACAACACCACGTTTGTGGATGCCGTTACTGTATCCAACCCCTAAATATAGGTTTCAGAAACTGCAGCCCGTCCGCTTGTTCAGCGGACGGGCTTCTTATTGGTATGCACCCGCAAACAGTCGAAGGGGACCAGTCCTTGGTTTTAATTATTTTCTCATAACTCACTAATTTTTCAGATGCTTTCACATCCCTTCTCATGCGGTGGCCCCCTTGGCTCATCGATGCAGGGTGTCCCATCGCCGGGCGTGTAATTGGCCGAGAGCGTTCATGATTTCTGTGGTGGCCACGACAAACATTGTGGCTCAGGATATCGGCTAGATCGATAGCATGGTGGATTTTGCTGGCAGGAGGATAAGGGATCCATCCAAATACATCCTACAATCTTTGTCTTGGCCGGGACAAAAATTGTGAGGCAATGACAGATAGCGTCCCTGCTTCAAATTTCAAAAAGAATTTCAAAAAGCCAGGCTTTTGGAAGAGGACGGTCTAGCTCTCTTCATGTTCTGGCAATTTCCAAGACAAACAGAAAGTTTCTTATTACATTAAAACGGCTGCCAGACGCGGGTGCTACATTTGTGCATTTGGCGGCGGAGGGTTACCTGTGGGAGGATAGACGATGATGCGGGCTTCGGGGGTGTTGACGAGGTAGGCATAGGCCCAACCCAGTAGGACTGAGAGTTTATTACGGAAGCCGACGAGGAAGGTGATGTGAATGAAAAGCCATGCAAACCAAGCGATGATACCTTGGAGGCGGAGTTTGCCTGCTTTGACGACGGCGTGGTTTTTGCCGATGATGGCCATCATGCCTTTGTCGAAATAGTTGAAGCGGGGGCGGAGGCCGATCTTTTGTTTGTCGAAGCCGTTTTTGGAGAGGCGGAGTTCTTCTTTGAGCACCTTGGCGACGTGGGCACCCATCTGGACGGCTGCGGGAGCCACGCCGGGGACGATTTTATCGTCATGGGTTTTCGTGCTCACGAGGTCTCCGGCAGCGAAGATATTCGGATGTCCGGGAACGGATAAATCGGCTGCGGGGGTGATGCGGCCTGCCCGATCCGTGGGAACTCCGAGTGTGGCTGTGAGTGGATTGGCAGAGATACCTGCTGCCCAAATGATGGCTGCGGCTTCAAGGGTGGTGCCGTCTTTGAAATCCAGTGCCCCGGCGCGGACCTTGGTGACACGGGTGTTGTTGCGGATTTGCACACCAAGACTTTCGAGGCGCTTGCGGGCGTAGATCGATTGATCGGTATCGTAGGTTTCGAGGATGTGTTCGGAGCCCTCAATGAGGATGATGCTTAGTTTTGCGGTATCGATCCTGCGGAAATTGGATTTGAGCGAGCGGTGGACCAGATCGGCAAAAGCCCCGGCGAGTTCAACGCCCGTGGGACCTCCGCCGACGATGGCGACGGTCATGAGGCGGGTGCGCTCGGCTTCATCGGTGGTGATTTCGGCACGTTCCAGGTTAGAAAGAACGATGCGGCGGATGTTCTGGGCATCGGCGAGGGATTTAAGACCGAGGCTGTATTTCGCCCATTCATCGTTGCCGAAGTAGCTGGTGCGGGCACCGGCGGCGAGCAGCAGGTAATCGTAGGAATAGAGGGTGCCCGAGGTGCCGATGGCTTGATTTATCTCCGGGGTGATGACGGAGATTTCGTCCATCAGGACGGTGACGTTTTTGGCATTCGCGAGGATTTGGCGGATTGAGCGGGCGATGTCTGGCGCGGCGAGTGAAGCGGTCGCGACTTGATAGAGCAGGGGTTGGAAAAGGTGATGATTGGTGCGATCAACGAGGGTGATCTCGAAGCCTGCGTTGTTGGCGAGCTTGCGGGCACATTCCAGCCCAGCGAAGCCGCCGCCGATGATGAGGAGTTTTAAACGAGCTGCCATGCGGGAAAGGTAGGTGGCCCGGCAGTCTGGAGCGACTTATAATTTCAGCGTCTGCATTTTTCCAATAGACCTGCGAGGAACCAGGTGATCTGGGCGAGTGCGTCCGAGTGGACCGAATTCCCAAGCGGGATGAGATCCTCGCGGCTTTCTGCGAGAAGGGCGAGCGCGGTATCGATGGCGCTCTCGATGGCACCTTCGTATTCGGCAATGCCTAACAGAATGGGTAAATCGAGGGGTTCTTGATCAAGGATGCGCTTGTTGAGTTTCATGCGCTGGGCCTCGGAGGCGGTCTCGAGAAGATTGAGGATGGGGAGGGTGAGCTTGCCCTTGATGAGGTCGGTGCGCAAAGTTTTACCCACGACTTCTTCAGAACCGACGAGATCGAGGCAATCATCGTAAATCTGATAGGCAGTGCCGAGTTTCATGCCGTAGCTGGCGAGGCGGGCTTCGTCTGCGGCGTTGAGGCCTGATAGATTGGCTGCAAGGCCGGTGGCGGCGGCAAAGAGCGCGCCGGTTTTCATCTCGATGACACGGAAGTATTCGGCCTTGGTGAAGGTGAGATCGAAACGACGCTGGGTCTGGATGATTTCGCCTTGGCAAACCTCCCGGGCGGCGTTGCCGACCTTTCTGCAGATATCGATGCTGTTGAAGTCGGTGGCGAGAGTGAGGGCGTGGGAAAAAAGCGCATCGCCTAACAAGACGGAAAGCGCATTTCCCCATTTCGCGTTGGCGGTGGGGACCATGCGCCGGGTATTTGCTCCATCCATGATATCGTCATGGACGAGAGTGGCCATGTGGATGAGTTCGAGAATGACACCCATCTTCAAGTGATCATCGGTGAAGCCGCCGGTGGCACCACCGACGAGAATGGCGAGGGCGGGGCGGATGCGTTTGCCGGACGTATTGCAAATGTAGGCGACGTAGGGTTCGACGGCGGGATCGAAGCCGCGGACTTGCTCACGGATGGAAACCTCGACTCGTTCGAGTTCCGGGCGGACAAGTTCGAAAGGGAAGAGATCGTTGCGAGGCGGTGATGTGGAATTGGCGGCCATGGTCTGGGGACTGCGGTAGATAACTACACACCTGCCGTTCCCGCAACCCCGCGATATCGGAAAAATGCGGTAACTGGAAAGCGACGTCGGGATCAACGATTTTGCTTTTTTGCCCCTTCGGCTGCAATGATCAATACATTGCCCACCGACACAAATGTCCATGGCAGGAAGTCATACGTCATTTCCGCTGCGTCCAATATCTTGCGCAGCTCGCCAAATACGCCTTCGATGGTTCCATTTTCGCTAAAAAACGGAATCCCAACGGAAAGCTGGAGAGGGTTTGACCCTGGGTTCGCGGGATGCGACACGGGAAGGTTCAATCAGGCGTTTTACCCGTGCGGTCTTTCTCAAGTCGAGTCCGCCAGCAATTTGGAAACGAGAATTCTGCCTCCTGCTTTTCCGAATGCCGCCAGATGGTCGGACGATCAAGAAACGTGGAAGCGGATTTACCCTCATTCAATTGGCAGATTCCTTGAAGGGTTCGAAAAACTGAGGAAAGCGCAAGATATCTTCTTGCTAGAGATGTTTTGGCAGCTTGTAATGTGACCAAGTATGAAAAATCGCAAGTGCTGGCTGATGATTTCAATGATGGCTCTGGGTGTCGCTGCCTGTAAGAAAAAGGAGGAGGCAGCGGCTCCTGAGTCGCAAAAGCCGTCCATCGTGGAGCAGGCCGTGGAGAAAGCGGCGGAGATTCTGACCCCGCCACCAAAAGTGGCTTCGCTGAGCATGGAGGAACGCGCGGCGAAACTTGGGTTTGCCAAATACCTGGGCACGGATACCGACTACCTGGTCTCATTTTATAATGGGACAAAAACTGCGGACCGGGTGAAGGCGACGAAGCTGTGGAAGCTTGTGCAAAAACAATTGGGTGGTGGCCTTGGAATGGGCGCGGCGGCTGAAGAGCCTGCCCCGGATGCACAGGAGGGTGATGCGGCGATGCCGACAGACGCTGCCATGGATCCAGAGGAAATCGGGCCAGCCTTGTTGTTCGGCTCGGAATTCACGGTGGCGATGGGCAAACCAACCGGCGTGCAGGTCGGCCATCTCGTGAAGCTCAACAGCCGCATGACTTATTTTCAAATGAGGGGCTTGGCAAAAGCCGTGGTGGCGGCGGCGAAAGATGGCGATGCGGATTCGCTGGCTCAGGCGATGGGCAGTGGTTACTCGGTTGAGTTGCTCGGCGATATCCTCAAGGATCCTGAAAGCGGGATCGAGCTGGTGGAGGCAATGAAGATGCCACCGCTGACATTCGCGTTTCGTGTGGCCCCATCCAAGGTCGAGGGTGCCTCCCAACAAGTGGCGGGCATGCTGACGAGCCTCAATATGTTAGGCGAAATGGTCGAACCCGTGGAGGCGGAAAAAGCGGGCCGGAAATTCCAAGGATTGAAAATCTCTGGCGAAAAACTTGCTAAAACTCTGGGTGAGAACCGCGAGGCTGTGGGCGAAATGCTCGAGCCTGAAATGGTGGATCGGCTCCTCGCAGCCGTGGCAAAAAACGACATCGTCATCGCCAGTGGCACGGTGGGTGAGTATGTGGTGATTTTCATCGGCTCCTCATTGGATGAGCTGGTCCTTGCCGAGGATCTTGGAAAATCGCTTGTGGCAGGAGAGCAGCTGGCGTTTTTCGACGCCTACGCTTCGAAAGAATTGTCCGCCCTGATCTACGCGGATAAGGCAGCCTCAGATGCCGTTTATTCTTCGTTAGGTGGCTTGGCCGATATTACAAACGGCTTGCGCGATGGGATTGCCGGCTCGGAGGGCTTGGGCGATACCCGGGATTTGGAAGCGATGTTTCAAATCGTGGCGGACCGTGAGGCGGCGCTCAAGAAACTCGCAAGCAACGAGGCCCAAGGCACCGTCGCGTTTTTTGAAGAGGGATTGAAAATCGAATCCTACGGCGGCATGGACGCAGGAACCTCGGATTGGAAAAAGTCCAACAAGCTTGCCCACCTGGGGAGTTCTTCCGATGTGGTTCTGTTTGCCAATATGAACGTAACGGATGAATACGATCAGAAATCCCGGGAGTATTTCGAGGCGCTTTTAGAAACGGCATATGGGATCACGATGAAAGTGGCGGAGCTGCCGATGAAAGATGAGCAGTTCACGCAATTCGCAGGAATGGCCAAGATGTATGATGAGCAATTCCGTGGCGACACGGTGGCGCTCTGGCAAGCATTCAGCGGTGAATTCGGCCAGGGACTGGGCGCGGAGAGTGCCTTGATCGTGGACCTTAAAGGTGTGGCTCCCGCCATTCCGGGCGTACCGCAAAAAGTCGTGGATGAGGCAAAAGTGCCACGCATCACGCTAATTTCACCGGTGGTGGACCGTGCCAAGCTGGCGGCTTCATGGGATAAGATGAACACCACCACCACCAAAATCTTAGGGCAGGTGAGCCAGATGATGGGGCAGGACATTCCGATGCAGAAACCTCTCAGTTCGGAAAAGAATGATCTGATCACATGGTTTTTTCCATTTCCGTTTATCAATGATGATTTCCTGCCTTCCGTCACGGTGGGTGATGAATGGTTCGCTGCTTCCACCTCGAAGAATCAGGCGCTTGATTTGATCAATCAGGCCAAGGCCGGTGGTGAGGCGGGTGACGGATTCACTCTCACTCTGAATTTCAAAGCACTCGAAGCCTATGCCAAAGACACAGCAAAGCTGGTGGACGAAAATGCCGAGACAATGATGGGAGAGGCACTTACTCCTGAGCAGAAAAAATTGATTGAGGAGGGGATCGACGTGATGAGCGAGTTTGATAATCTGAAGGTCCACTCCCGGCGCGAGGCTTCGGTTTTACGCAGCAGCGTGCATTTCAAAACCCGGGCGACCACGCCGTGATGAAGCTGGAGTTTTCCCATCATGATGTTGGAACCCATTGGAATCGTCCGCTCGTGTTTTGGGAGTAAATTTGGAATCCCGCGCCAGCCAGGATTGTGCCCGAGTGCATGGGGCAGGCTGGCGTTTCATCCGCCGTATCGAAGTGCCGAGGCACTGCGAGGCATTGATGGGTTTTCTCATCTATGGCTGATTTTTGGGTTTCATGAAACCCGGGACCAGGGGTGGCGACCTACGGTGAGGCCGCCTCGGCTCGGTGGAAATCAGAGGGTGGGGGTGTTTGCCAGTCGCTCTACTTTCCGGCCTAACGGGCTTGGACTCTCGTTGGTGGCACTGGAGGGCATCGATGCCGCGGCGGAGGACGGGCCAGCGCTGCTCCTCGGTGGCTTGGATCTGCTCGATGGCACCCCGGTCTTCGATGTGAAACCTTATCTCAGCTATGCCGAGTCCGTGCCGGAGGCGACTTCGGGTTTTGCGCAAGAAGCGATTTCCCGCTTGCCTGTAAGTGTGGCAGAGACGGCGAGGGTGGAGTTTGAGGGTTTGACAGCGAGAGCGAAAGCCGTCATCCAAGAGGCGTTATCGCTGGATCCAAGGCCAGCAACGCAGACGGGCGATGAAGGGAGGGAATTCGGTGCGGATTTATGCGGGTGCAATGTGCGCTTTGTCGTCAGCGAGGGGATTTGCACGGTTTTTCAAATTGAGCCGAACAAAGGTTCGTGGTTGAATATTTAACAAAACCGTAGTAATCTAATCCCCTGATGAAACGTTTGCTCAAGGTTCCCGCGAAATTCGCCGTGATTGCGATAATTTTTGCCGGGCAGACAGCCTGTAAAAAACCGGCACAGGCTGTGAAGACGGATCTTGAGGAGGCAGGTTATCAACTCACCGCAGAAGACTGGTTCCGAGCGAGCCGAGAGAATGATCCAGCGGCTTTAAAGAAGTTTCTCTCCTCCGGCTTTAAGATCGATCTCAACAATCCCGATGGCGATTCCGCCCTGCACATTGCCGCCTCTGCGGGCGCGGAAAATTCGGCGGATTTGCTACTTAATCGGGGATTGAAGATTGACCAGTTGGGCGGGGCCGGGCGCACGCCTTTGATGGTGGCCATAATGTCGGATCATACGCCGATGGTCCGTTGGCTACTACGCAATGGCGCGGATCCACGGGCGAAGGATGCCAGAGGATTCGTCCCTCTGATGCTCGCCGTGCGCGAAGGCAGAAGCGGTTCCGTGGCCGAGCTGGCACCCTACATGCGGGATCGCTTGGATGATGCGCTGCTTCTCGCCGCCCTGGTCGGAAAAGCGGATGTGATCGATTCTCTCACAAACTACGGCGCATCTCCTTACGCCCGTATGGAAGATGGCCGCACGCCATTGATGATTGCTGCGGAAAATGGTCATCAAGAGGCTGTCACTTTATTGCTGGATGTGGGCGCGAGCCGCTACGCCACCACGGCTGAAGGTCTCACCGCCGCTGATCTCGCAGTCGCAGCGGGTCATCAGGAAATCGGCGCAATCATTCTCCGTGTTCCGCTTCCTGAGGAACTGGCGCTGGAAGCGCCCGCCCACGTGGCGAAGATGATGGATGATTTTGTGGATCGTGCCGCAGAGGGAGCGGAAGGGAAATTATATGCGGCGCAGGAGAAGGTGGCTTTGTCGGACGTTCCTGTTCACGATTCTCCGCCTTATAATCCCGCGCGACGCAGTGTCTCTCGCCCGATCGAGGGGGAAGTGCTGAGTAGCCCGATTCCGGGTGTCCCCCCTAACAAGAATTCGCAATTACCAACTCAAGCGGGTGGCCCGTCATCCCAAGGCGATGTTTTCCCCATGCCGCCGTTGGTCATGCGTCATTACCGTGAGCGGGATGTCCCGATCCAACTGAAGTCGGTGCAAGGGGAAACCGCCACTCTTGAAATCCTTGGGTCCAAGCAACCGACCTTCAATGTCCACCCTGGCGAGACCATTCCCGGCTCAAACCTCACGGTGGTGAGGGTGCAGCGACGGATGGAGAATAGTAAGTTCAGCCAGGGTCGGGCGCTTGAGATTTCCGTGATGGATGTGCGTGATAGCCAGACGGGAGTCAGCCGTGAATGGATCTCGGGAGTGACCTCTGGTGCCCATGATCCAGTGGCACTGGTGGAAGATTCGGCCACGGGCAAGCGCTATCTCGCAGCTCCAGGGCAACGTTTCAAGGCTGCCGATGGCACCGCATTCATCGTGACCGATGTCCGGCCCAATCAAATGGTGATCGAAGAAGCGGCCACCGGTGCCGTGCAAACCATTCCCTTGCGCGGGCCGCGCGGATAATGCATTAAGACCTTACTTTCATGGAAACAGAAACCATCATTGAACACGGCGATCCTGTCCGCCAGTTTTCCGTCCTCCTTCCGAACCGGGTAGGTGCCTTGGCCGCCTTGGTAAAATTGTTACGAACCTCAGCCATCGAAGTGGTGGGGCTGAGTGTTCAGGATTCGCGAGATGCGACGATCGCCCGCCTCGTCGTATCCGATCCTGATACCACAGAGCACTTGTTCATGGAAAAGGGGATTCCCCACACCACCTGTGAGTTGGTGGTGATCGCCATGCGCGAATCCGGCCCCGGCCTTTTGCAATCGCTCGATACCTTGATGATCGCTGAGACGAATATCGACTTCGCCTACGCCTTGATGCCCAGCCCGGAAGGGCAATCGATGCTCGCCATGCATGTTGAGGACTACGAATTCGCCGTGACCATTCTTCATCAGAGTGGATTCAAACTGATGTATCAGGCCGACTTGAGCCGGTAATTCAGGCGGCGGTGGCGATCAAGAAGCGCCTGTCCAACTTTAGATCTCTAAAGGGTTTTAGCTGATTTATTAAAGATTTCCGTAATATCAACATCCGCATAACTTATGCAGGATGAGGAGGAAAGTGGGTATTTGGAGACGAAAGAATTGAACGAATGAGAGTGCGGGAGGTCCGAGCTAACGGAACTTCATGAAACTGTTAACCCCTGATTTTCGGACTGAGACGCACACCGGATACTATCGGATCGATTCGGATCTTGGGAGGTGGACCGAGGAGTATCGAGGCACCGTAGGTCTGGCCGATTTGAAAGCGATGCTTTCCTGCGTGGTCTCAGATCCCTGCTGGAGGGCCGAGTATCACGGGTTGATCGATTTCAGTTGGGCGCAAGTGGAAATGACAGCTAATGAAGTGCTGCGCCTGGCCTTGATGATGAAACAAGAGCGGAATCGTTCGAAGGGCTGGTTGGTTTTCGTCGCACCGAATTCGACCGCCTTCGGAATGGTGAGAATGCTGAGCTATTGGTCCCGCAACACAGACCGAATCAAGATTTTCAACACTCGTGGTGAGGCGGACCACTGGCTCAAGCAAACTTCGCCAAGTTTCCGCAAAGCAGGCTATCGAGAAATGCCGGGCGCTATGCTGAACGCGGTTTGACGTTGGGTTGTTGGACTTCGTGCTTTGGGCGGGGACGGATGCAGAGTTTGAAAAACTTTGCGCAACCAGGATCGCCATCCGGGTTCCTTCCTCTTGCAAAACTCAGTTTGAAAGGCGAAATCCACGGGGCGTGGTGTGCGGAAAAACACCGTTGATGCACGGCCCACCGCTTTTAATCACACCCGAGACTTGCTTCCTCCCTGCGGATGCAGTAAGCCACAGGGCATGATAAAGTGGAAAAATCGCATCCCATGGCTTCTCGTGCTTCTCCTCACGCTGGGTTTCCACTTCTCAGGTTCTATTTCCTCCGCACCATCACCTGTGCACGCGGTTCATCATGAAAATCTCCAGCCCAGCGAAACCGCCGGTCCATCCCATCCGCAGACATCCGCCCCGCGCCTAGAAAGTCTTAGTTCCCATCCAGCCGCCCAAAATCCACAAGCCCCCCTTGCCATCATGATGCGTCGGGATTTCACCGGCCTCACCGTCACGGAACATCCTGATGGTAGAAAATCCATTCACCTCGGTGGACGCTTCCAGCACGTCACCCGCCTTGTCACCCTGTCCAACGGACAAATAATCCCGAAGTGTTTTTCGAGTTATGATGAGATGTTGGAAGCAGCAGATAAAATCCAAACCCCAAGCAATGACAAGCCCATCACACCCACTGCGGATTTTTAAAATCAGCTGCGTTCTCTTGCTTGTGACGGTCACTCTTGGATTCACCTCCCAGAGCAAGGGCGCGGAGTTCATTTTCGTCAGTGGCGATGGGCCAGGCGAAGGCTTGAATGATCCCACCGTCGTCCCGGTCGATAATCTCAATCCCGCCACCACCCGCGGTGCGCAACGCATCGCCGCCCTCCAACAAGTCGGGCAGATCTGGGGCAGCTTCCTCGTGAGCAATGTGCCGATCCGGGTGACGGTGCAATTCAACCCGCTCGGCTCGAGCGTGCTCGCTACCGCCGGGCCTTTGGATATCGAACAAAATTTTACAAACGCCCCACAATCTAACATTTGGTATCCCATCGCTCTTGCAAACAGTCTGGCGGGTTTTGATTTGGAACCTTCTAACTTTGATATCATCGTCACCGGCAGTTCAGATGCGAATTTCTATTATGGTTTCGATAGCAATACGCCTCCTGGGAAAACGAATTTCATTGATGTGATGCTCCATGAATTGGGCCATGGCCTCGGCTTTGTGAGTTATGCAAACCTCAGCACCGGAGCCTTTCCATCCGGGCAGGCAGATATCTTTTCCACTCTTATCCTTGATCAAGCCCTCAATAAGACATGGCCTGATATGACGTCGGCACAGCGGGTGACTTCAGCCCGTTCAGACCCGAATTTGGTGTGGAACGGTCCCTTCACTCAAGCGGGCGGAGCGCAGGTGCTGGATCTTGAGACAGGGGCGGCTGCCATCGCGCTCAGCGCCAGCTTGCCAGGGCCTGTCATCAGGGCGCTTGCCTACCAGATCGCCGGCTTCGGTGGGACCATTCCTTCCGTTGGCCTAACTGGCGCACTTCAAATCACTCAAGATGGAACCTTACCACCCGGCGATCCCACAGGTGCCTGCCAAGTCCTTATCAACGGTCCCATCATCTCAGGAAACATCGCCTTCATCCGGCGCGGCCTTTGTAACTTTGATGATAAGGTATTCCGCGCTCAACAAGCGGGAGCCGTGGCCGTCATTCTGGCGGATAACGTCGTTGGAAACCTCGTCACTCCTTCTGGCGATGGAGTCGTCGATGGCGTGCCTCAAACGATCACCATCCCGGCCGTTTTCATTTCCAAAGCCGATGGTGATGCCCTGTTCGCTGCCTCGCCGGGAGTAAACATTACATTCACGCCGCTCCCCCCGCAGCGGGTTGGCACCACGGCTGGGCGGCTGCGTTTGCATGCGCCCTCCGCGATTTCATCAGGCTCTTCGGTTTCCCACTGGTCAGATTCCGCAAGCCCGGATCTTTTGATGGAGCCATTCATCAACCCGAATCTGGATCGCAAGCTGGACCTCACCCTCACCCAGATGAAAGACATCGGCTGGAAGGTGATCGATATCCCATTTCCACATCTCACCTATGAATCATGGCTGACGACCGTTTTCCCCAGGGGTGCCACCTTCACCGGGGCGCAAGACGACCCTGATTCCGATGGTGTTGAAAACTTCGAGGAATACTTCTTCGGCACCCGGCCACTGGTGAGCGATCTGCAAAATTTACCCATCTTCACCATCGCTGCTGGCAACTCGGACCTGAGTTTCATCCGCTCAAAGCTGACCACCGATTTGAATTATTTCATCGAAAAGTCCACCACCCTCCAAGGCTTTTTTCCCGCTGTGGAAGGGGTGGATTACCAGAGGCTTGCCACCCAAAGCCTCGGCAGCGATGCGGAGCGGGTGAGCCTGAGATTGCTCGCTCCGCCGGAGAAACTTTTCCTCCGGCTAAGGATCGCACGCGAGGAATGATGTATAGTTCGCTATTTCTGCCAATCAGGTCCCAAATTCACTTGATATGATTCGTGGGTCTAATTGGATGGGGTGGAGGCGAAAACCCCATTGTCAACCGCGTCAAATACGTCAACTACGTCAATAAAGTCACCACACCCGCGCCGCAACCATCGAACCCGCCCTCAAACGCAGTGGCCCATGAACTGAATAAAATCCATTCAGACGCTCTGCGGCGAGACACCACAGCTATTATTAAAATGAAAACCTATCCCGGAACCACAAAGGCCCCGGCGAGTTTCTCCAGGCCTTCTAACATTCTTGCTTGCGGGCAGCCGAAATTGAAGCGAATCCAGCCGGGCCAGCCGAAGAAGGCGCCGTCTGATAGGAAGAGTCCGGCATGTTTCTCGAAGTGTTGGGCGGGATTCTCCACGCCCATGGCACGGGCATCGATCCATGCGAGATACGTCGCTTCTCCCGGGAGGACGACGAGGCCAGGGCAGCGGGTGTTGACGAAATTCACCAACGTATCGCGGTTGGTTGTTAGATAGGCGATGAGTTCTTTGCGCCATGGTTCGCCGTGGCGGTAGGAGGCCTCGGCGGCGTAATAGGCTAGGGCGTTGATTTCTGACAGAGTGTGGCCCCGCGCGGCGGTGAAGCGGCGGCGGATCGTATCATCAGGGATGACGGCGAAGGCGTAGCCAAGTCCGGCGATGTTCCATGTCTTGCTGGGAGAGAGCAGGGTGATGCAGCGCTTGGCAAGTTTCTCCGGGAGATTGAGCGCGGAGAAATGGGGTGTGGCCGCTTCGTTGAAAATCAGATCGCAATGAATCTCGTCCGCAACAAGGACCAGATCGTGCGTTTCGCAGAATTCTGCCAGCTTGATGATTTCCGCTGCTGAGAAGACGCGGCCTAACGGATTTTGAGGATTGCAGAGGAGAAAGACTTTCGTTTCCGCAGTCACGGCTGCTTCCAACCCGTTCCAATCGAAGGTCCAAAGATCGCCCTCCAGCAGGTGATCCACGGTGATCAAACTTGCATGAGCATCGCGGTGGCTGGCGATGAAGGGGGGATAGACGGGAGTGCAGGTGAGGACGGCTTCATCCGGTTTACAATAGGCACGGATGGCCAAGGAAAGGGCGGGAACCAGGCCGCCGAGGTGGACGATGTGCTCTAACGGAACGTTCGCTTTGCGGCGGTCCCGAAGGTAATCGATCACTGCCTCATTGAGTCCTGCATGCGCCTGGGCATAGCCGAAAACCGCATGATCCACCCGTTTATGGAGGGCCTCCAGGATCGGCGGGGCGGAGGCGAAGTCCATGTCCGCCACCCAGAAGGGATCGAGCTCGGGCTTGCGGTCATACTTGATGCAGCCGCTGCCACGGCGGGTGATGGGTGTATCGAAATCAAAATTCATCTGGGGCGGATTCTCAAACGGAAGCGGGGGGCGATTCAAGCCTGACTTTGTTTCGCAGACCGCTC
>Ga0105048_10007081_pt1 | contig 18053 bp, 12 predicted proteins | sample MAT05_FD_78382 | JGI IMG/M metagenome (GOLD analysis project Ga0105048, IMG submission 78382) | Freshwater microbial communities from Lake Fryxell liftoff mats and glacier meltwater in Antarctica - MAT-05 | ecosystem: Environmental > Aquatic > Freshwater > Ice > Liftoff microbial mat | place...
CGCGCGCGAAGGTACGTGCGCGAGCCTCAGGCACCGTCGCGTCGAAGGCGAAAGTGCGCCACTGCGAGGCGCCTTGGGCGATCACCGCGCCCCGGGGCAGGACGAGGATCAGAAAGAGGAAAAAGGCGGGAAGCAGGTTCACGAACAGGCCGAGGACGGCCGCGTTGAACGCGATCACCACTGCCGTCCGTGCCCGCTTGGCCGGCCTGACGCGACCGCTCAGCGGGAGCGCCAGGATCGCCGCGAGAAGCGCTCCGGCGATCAACGCGCCACCCGTGCTCGTGGTCGTCCAGCCCTTGTCCGCGGATAGCGCGGGGAGCAGGAGGAGCAAGGTCGTGAGTGGCAGAGCGAGTGAGGCGTTCACTCCGCTTAGCGCTAGGACACGCCGGCGGGCGGCGGCAGGGACAGCGTCCTTCCACGCGGGGAGGGACTTATCCCCGTGCACACCGACTGCCGCTCGCGCTGCCACCCTCACGGATGTCGGTGCGGGTGGGGCCACGGCGACGGGCACCCAACCCGCTGGGGGCTCAGTTGGCAGCGAAGGGGACATTCCCACCTCGGTAGAGGAAGCATCCGGGCTTTCCGGACACCGGGTTCTGGCACGTGGTCGCATCGAAGGCGAGGACACGTCCGATGCTGGTAGCCGCGTACTTGCCGGGAACGATGTTCCCGCCGAAGGTCACCGCTGAACTGTAAGCATTGCCAACCTGCCACGCCGCGTCACGGAAGGCCAGGGCTGTCAGGTCCTTGGGGGCCTTGTCGAGCGTGGCCTTCAGGAACAGCGTGCCGTCGCAGAACTGCAGACCGGCCTTGTAGTTCGGTCGAACGCCCTCGGGCGGAGTGGCTCCGGCCGAGTCGATGATCTGCTTGCACAGTCCCTGGTTGGTGTTGGTCGGGTCCGGGAACGGGAGGCTCGGGTCGTCGCGGATGTCACCGGCCGGCAGAGATCCGAAGCCCACCATGCCAATGAAGGTCTCGCTCACCGCGGAGTCGGGGTTGTCCTGCAGGAAGAGCGGGCTGTCGTACGACGAGATCGCGAACCGAGCCTTCGTGGTCGTGGCTTCTTCGCCACTCAGCATGATCGGCAGGATGCGTGCCCCGCCGACGACGATGACGCGGTCGAGACCGGCATTGGCCGTGCCTGTCAGCGCCGAAGCCGTACCTGCACCCAGGGAACCCGGGTTCGAGGAGTCGACAAAGAACGTCTGGGTCTTGGTGATGCCCTGGGAGACCAGGAACGGCTGAACTGTCTGAGCGATTTGGCGGCGTGCGATGTCGTTGTCTACGCCGACGACTGAGACGCCTTGGGTGCCCTGGAACCACCCTTGTGTCTGCAGGGCCTGAAGCTGGGTCTTCAAGAAGGAGCCGTATTCGGGGAACGTAGGCGACCACAGGTAGGGAGCGAATTTGTCGAACTCGGCCTGGTCCTGGGCCAGCAGCGTCTGGTCGATCATGATCGTCTTGCGCGCGAAGTAGCAGGGACGCGCATTGTTCTGGAACTGGCCGTCCATGACGACGGCGAAGACCTGCTCGTCCTGGGTGAAGGCATTGCAGAACGCCTCAGCGGTCTCGGGACTGTCCTGGGTGCCGTCGTAGACCTTGATGACGGGAACGATCTGGCGACCGCCGACTCCGCCGTTCGCGTTGACGGCATTGACGACCGACTGGATTTGCTTGACCTGGCCGTCCTTGCCCCCGTAGTTGGCCTGCTTGAAGCCCAACTGCTCCGACAGAGTTCCCAAGTCGATGACGATGTAGCCGATCTTGATCGAGTCGGCAGTGACACCAGGCGAGGCGTCTTGGGCGCCAGCAACCACGCCGGAGCCGCCGGAGCCGGGCGCGCCGGTGTCAGTGCTGGTACACGCGGTCGTGAGAAGGCCCAGCATGGCGATGGACGCGGCGGCCGCGACTGCGCGGGTCGCGCCCATCCGGCGGGGGCGCAGGGAAAATGAACCGGTCAGGCGCTGAGACATCGCGGGGGTGGCCCTTCAGTCTGTTCTGGCAAGCTAATGAGTCTGGACTGCGGTGGTGCCACCTCAGGCTGAGGAGGCCGTCCCACCTCGTGGAACGCCGTTAGGTATCGCGCGAGAGTAGGAGGCGCCTCGACAGGGTGTCAACGCACCCTCCTGTTTAGCCGAGCAGACCTTAGGCGCTACTCGGAGCGGGATCGGTTCCCTCGATGGGTAAACGATCTCCAACGGGCGCGAGAACTCGAAGCGGCCCATCAGCCGGTTGACGTGTTCCGCTTGGTGTATCTAGGGTCCGGATGCTGGAACGCCAGGGAGTGGTCAGGCGTCCCAGCAGCAACTCGTGAGAGTTGCTGTCATCCGATCACTCGTCAGGCCAGCGGCACGAGGAGTTCGGGGTCCTGTGCGGGGTGCGGCAGCCTGTACGGCATTCTCAACACGCGCGTAACCACGCTCGTCCTGGCGACGAGCCGTCGAATGGAACCGAAGTGACGATTGGCTCGAGCGTTCGGCGGGTGGTGGCTGGTCTTGTCGCTGGCACCTTGGTGGCCCTCGTCCTCCCGTTGTCTGGCACAGCGCAAGCGGCTGACAACGGGGCCTGGTCGGCGTCGCCGACCCAGCAAGGTGCGTTCACGGCCCGTCAGTTCTTCTTCATCGAGGCAGCCCAAGGGGCGACGGTCAATGACTCGATCACCATCAAGAACGCCTCCGAGGACACCTTGTTCCTTGATGTCTTCCCGGCTGATGCGTTCAACATTGAGACCGGTGCTGGCTTCGCCCTCCGCAAGCGCGGTGAGGTCAATGAGGACGTCGGTTCCTGGGTCAAGGTCGGCAAGGAGAAGGTCGAGGTACCTGCGGGCGGCGAGGCGAAGGTCCCCTTCTCGATGACCGTTCCCAAGGGTGTGACCCCCGGCGATCATGCCGGCGGCATCGTGACGATCGAGCCTCCGCCCGTGCCCAACGGCGATGCCAGCCAGGTGCAGATCCAGCGCGCCCTCGGCGTGCGTGTCTACGTCCGCGTGGCCGGCCCGCTGACACCAAGCCTCACCATCACCAAGGTCGATCTGACGCTCAAGCCTGCGCGTCTGCCATTCATCGGCCAGCAGGGCGGTGCCACCGTTACCTACACAGTGCGCAACACCGGCAACGTGCGGCTCACGGCTAACCGCCTCATCACGTTGAAGGGCTTTATCGGTCAGACCCTGCACGACACCGGTCAGGGACCGATCCCCGAGATTCTTCCCGGTTCGACAGTGACGCTGACCGAGAGCTTCGCCAAGATGCCGGTCCTCAATCAGGTCACTGCGCGCGTCGAACTCACCGAGGACCGCACCCAGGTGAGTACGGCCGGTGACGCCAACTCATGGTCAATCTCATGGGTCTTCTTCTTCCTCTTGCTCCTGTTGATCATTGCCCTCGGCGGAGCCTTTTGGTGGTCGCGTCGTGAGCCCGAAGGTCTCGCGGGCGCTCCGGCTGACTCCGGTCCGGCTGCGCCGGAGGTCGAGCAGGTGGGTCAGACCTGATGAGCCGGTCGATGCGGATCTCCGCGGCTGTCGTCGTTGTGACCGCAGCCTTTCTTTCTGGCTGCGGCAGCGACAGCACCGCTCAGCCAGGTGTTCAGCCGGTCCCTGGTGCTGTGCAGACGGCACCAGCGCCGAATCCGGGTCAGACGCTGGCGGCTCCGAGCGTGACGGGAGTGCCGACTGCACCGCAGGCGCCGCCGGCGGACGGAGCGGCCACGCAGGATCAGTCCCGCGTGGCGAGCGCCGGGCCACCCGTGGCTAAGGCGGGCGACCCGATTCTGGTGAACGGTTCTGGCTGGCCGGCAGGCTCGCTCGTGACGGCAACTGTGTGCGGAAATAACTTCTTGAACGGCTCGGTTGACTGCGAGCCGTCAGGTGCGGGCCAGAGCACCGCCACCTCGGTGGGGCTCATCGCCCTCCAGGTGATCACTGCCCTTCCCCCCAAGCCATGCCCGTGCGTGATCCGGGTGGCCACATCCGCGGATGCCAACGGCTTCGACATCCCGTTCACCATCGTCGGGGCTCCCACGGCGCCAGCGTCTCGCGTCGTGTCGACCCGATCGGTGGATGTGAGCGCTTCGATTGTGGGGAGTGGACCCATCAGCGCCTACTTCGGTGGCGCCGCTAAGCGCGAACTGGTGCTGAGCGTCACCAACACCGGCTCCGGCCCTCTGGTCAGCCCGCCGCTCACGCTGACGTTCGGCAAGGGCCAGGACCCCACGACGCCGCTTCCCACGGCAGATGGGCAGCAGGCGAACCTTGGAACGATCGAGGCGGGCCAGACCATCGAGTACCGCCAACCGATCACCATCGGGGCCATCGCCTTCGGTCAGTACCGGGTGAAGGGGCAGTTCATCGGGCTCGACTCCATCACGGTGAACCGGGAGGTGTTGGACGCCGGCGATCTGACCTTCGATGCCTCCACGTCTACGTATCCGTGGATCGCCATCATCCTGGCGTGGCTGCTGCTGCAGATCCCTTTGCTGGGCCTATACAAGCGTCGTCCGGTGACCCTTGAGCCCCTAGACGAGGACCCGCTGTACGAACAGCTGCCCGTCGCGGGTGCTGCGGCCGGTTTCGCTGGTGGGATCTTCGATGGCGCTTCGGCCGTTCCTGCGGCTGCGCTCGGCGCCGCATCACTCGTGGGTGCCCAATTGAACGGCTCGGCTGCGCTCGACGCTCCGCCTCCGCCCCCAGGATTTGCTGCAGTTGGTCCGGTCGCACCGGTCATGCCTGCTGCCGCCGTGGCCCTGGTGACGCAGATGCCTGGTGTGCAGCCGTTGCCTCCGCCCCCACCGGTCCAGCCGGTTCCGGCGATGCAGCCCATCTACCAGGGCGTCCAGCCATTGCCGCCGATGCCGACGACCGCTCCGCCTGTTCCGGCCTCCTCCTCGGTGTTCGGTGTCAACGACCTGCGATCGATGATGAATCAGCCGGCCGCTGCTCAGCCTCCTGTGGCTGAGCCAGCGCCCCCAGCTCCTGCACCGCCGGCTGCCCCGGCCCAAGGCGTCGACGCACTGCGTTCGCTGCTGCAGAGTCCGCCTCCGCAGCAGTAACGGCGCACGCGCGCTTCACTCGCGTGCGAGCTGCATTCCGCACGGGTCCGGGATCACGAATGTGCAGTTCGCACGAGGTACGAAGCCACCATCGGTGCCGCCGTGATGGGGGCGTCGTGGGGGCCAGGGAGCATCGTGTAGGAGCCATGAGCGGCGTCCAGTCGGCCGCGCGTCACCTGGCACGGATACGTGGGCGGCGTCGCATCGAAGAAGGCGTAGTGGGCGGCCACGGATGCTGCCGCCGCCGAGCGCAAGATGACCTGGTCGAGCGAGGGGCCGATCGGGGTACCGACTAAACGATCATTCACGAAGGCGGCAATCGCCTCGTCGGTGAAGCCTTGCTCAGGCCCGACCAGACGTGCGGGGATCCACAGCGCCGGGTCGATGTCATCCGGAGGCGATGGCACACCGGGCGGATTGAGGTCGATCCCTCGTTCGCCGTCCCGTGGCACGGCAGCGTCGAGGTAGATCACGCGCGCCACCGCCTGTGCCCTGGACTCCAAGGCGGCTCGCACCGGCAGACCGGCTTGGCTGTGGGCCACGACGACGATGGGGGCGGCGGTTGTTGACGCCTCGTCGATGGCAGCGATGACGTCATCGATCCATTCCTGCAGCGACACGAGGCCGCCGACCCGATCGGAGTCTGGTTCGCAGCCGGTCAACGTCGGAGCGCTCGATGTGATGCCGTGGGCGTCGAGCTCACCCTGCAGCGGCTCCCAGGCCCAGCCGCCTCGGAAGGCGCCATGGACCAGCACGAGGTGGGGGACCGGCATCTTCTGCTCGCTCCTGGCTAGGAGAGCAGCGTCGACAGGTCGACGTCGTTGCTCGCGCCGGGTCCGGTGTCGAGCACGACGTCAACGAATTCACGCGGGTAGGAGTCGTAGGGCTTCATGTGCTCGTACATCAATTCGGTGTAGGCCACGTAGCCCTCGCGCTTGGTGCACTCGAGGTAGGAGTCGACCTTGTCGAAGAAGCGGAGGTTCATGAAGTGGGTGCGGTCTTCCTGGCCTCGGACGAGGAGCCGGCGAATAAAGCCGGGGTGATCGTCGAAGAACTTTGCGAAGCCTTCGGAGAACTCGACGTAGGAGTCCGCGTGCGCAGCTTCGTCCTTGGTCCACGCGTGCGAGATGACGATGACCATGAAGGGTCGATCAGGCGAGGGTGATTGTCATAACGGCGGTGTACCGATCGGCTGCCTGGAACGAGGGGATCGTCAGGCTCAGCGTCGACTTCACGGTGTAGACGCCACCGCTGGATCCAGAGGTGAGATTCTCGTCTGTGTTCTTGGTGCACAGCGACACCGTTCCACCAAAGCTCTGGGCGGCCGCTCCTGCGGCTTGTCCCGGCGCCACCAGGCTCGGGTCGAAGCCAGGGATGAGGCTCTGACCGGCGGCGTCGTAATCCCATGCATCGCTGCCGGTGGCCGCCGAGCAGATCGGCGTCGCAGTCAGAGCACTGTTCGGCAGGGTGTTACTGGCCGCACCGGTGAAACCGGTCATCGATGCGGTTAAGGACCAACCGAACGTGCCGCCTCGTGTATCGGACACGGTGATGTCGTTGAGGTTGCCGATGATCGTGGTGGGCGAGAAGGGCGAGGTGATGGATCCCATGTTTATCGTCGTAGCGTTCGAGTTGACGTTGGAGGTGCCGCCGACCGGTGTCGTGATGGCCGACTCGTCGGTGCTACCGACCGTCGGCGTGATGTTGGTGTAAGCGCGCTGGGTTAGTCGCCCCTGCGTGACGCTCAGGTTGATGACCTGTTCGGTCTTGCATCCGGGCGGACCCGTGACATCACCGGTCTGGGCAATGCACCGGTCGATGGGGGTCAGCGGTGGCGGTCCGAAGATCGTGGTCCGCGTCGCGAAGGTGGTGCTGCTCTGGGGGGTGCAGGTGATGTCGGCTCCGGCCAGGTTCGGATCGCTCACGGCGACGAAGACGTACTTGAACTGGGCAGGGACCATCTCGATCTTCTCGCCCGGTACGAAGGTCACAGGACCGGCAGGAATGACTGTCGGGACGGTAAGAGAGACCGGCGAGGGAGCCGTCACAGCACCGTTCGGACCGATCGTGGTTGTCGCACCCACCGCGGCCGAGGTGTTGGTCACGTTGAAGAGGACCGGACCGCTTTGGGTGCGGATGTTCACGGTGGGTTCGGCGCGAACCTGGGCACCGGCGATGGAAAACGGCAGCCCCGTGGCAACGGGAGCGAAGGTGTAGTCAGCTGTGATCGGGTCGCCAGCGTTGACGATGAGAGGTGAGGACATGGTGACCGAGTAAGAGGTGATGCCCAGGTCGTAACTGGCGTTCAGAACTGGGGCGTTGAACGCGCACAGGAATGGCACCGAGATCGTGGCCGCCTCAGCGGTCGCGTGCGTGCCAGCAACGATGCCGGTGGCGGCAAGGGCGGCGACGGTGACCGCCGCTGCGCGACGTCCGATGCGACCGACACGGAGGGTGAGCATCATCAGCTGGGTGCCACCTGTCCGAGAATGACCCGCTTGAGGAACTCCGGTGCCGCGAGAGTGCAGTAGTGGGCGCCCTCGAACCGTGCGTTGCCGCTGGAATTGCTGGGGGCGATCAGGGCCCGGGAACCGAGCTCAGCCACCGCACCGTTAAGAGTGATGGCGGCAACCGGAGGCGTCCAACTCGGCCCGTCGAACACGACTGTGTCGGGAACTGTCGCCAGGGTGTTCGCTGCCGCGTTGGGGGTGGCTGCGTTGGTGGGGTTGTAGAGCGCGCTATTGATCTCACCGGGGCTTAGTGAGGCCCAGACACTGTTGATCGTGTTCTGGTTGATCACCCGGCACTGTTGATCCGTCGCGGGGTTCGTGCTTAGCCCGTTGCCGGCGGCTCCGAATCCGAAGACTGGCTCAACTGCGAAACGTCCACCGTTGTTGGGCGCTGCTGGGGGCCAGGCGCCCTGGTTCAGGCTCTCACCAGTGCGCAATTTGCAGCGTAGGAGCTTGGGCTGGGTCTGGCCTGCGTCGGTGTATTCGACCCACTGGGTCGTCAGGATCTTGTTCGCCGACGTCGAGACCGCCGACTTGGAAAAGATGAAGTCGTTGAGGTCCTTGAGCGGGTTGCCGGAGATAGAGAACACGCCGCCGTTCTCGACCAGTTTCGAGGTATCGATATTGGCGATCGGGATCTGGGCTTCGGCGCAGAACCGGAAGAAACCGGTCGTGGTCGTGGTCGTGCCAGGAATCGGCGCAGCACCCGAGATAGCAGGCAGCATGACCAAGCCCAGCAGTCCGGCTAGCACCACGGCCAAGCGACGGCGACGCATGAGTCCAGGCCCCTTTCCCCAGATGAAAACCCTCAAATGATGCTGATGTAGCCGCCGTGGGCCTTCCCCGGGCTCACGACTGGTTCATTCTGTCGGACGTTCCGCGAGGCGGAAAGGTTGGTAGGTCACATTCCGGCAACGGAATGGCATCGGCCTGGCTCGATCGAGGGATCGAGTCAGGCACGAATGATTCCGGCAAAAGTAATAAATCGGACGGGTGGCCCCCTGGCGAGGGCTCTGTTTCGGCGCTCCCCCGGCCCCGCCTCCGCTGCGGCGACCGCTGCGTGGCCAGGATGGGACAGTGACGCCTACTCCCCCGCCCGTGCCCGTTCTGACCGCTGATGCCGACGCCATCACGCGCGCATCGGAGGTACTGGCCGCTGGCGGTTTGGTCGTGATGCCCACCGAGACGGTGTACGGACTGGGTGCCGATGCCTCCTCGGAGTCTGCGGTGGCCAGGATGTATGAGGCCAAGGGTCGGCCGGCAGACCATCCAGTGATCGTTCACGTGCTGCGGGCCGCGGACCTTGATGCGTGGGCCGTCGAGATCCCCGACTATGCGCGGGCCCTGGCCGAGCGCTTCTGGCCCGGTCCGCTCACGCTCGTGCTTCCTCGGCGACCCGGCGTCGGTGAGGTGGCGGCCGGGGGTGCACCGACGATTGCGCTGCGCAGTCCTTCGCATCCGGTCGCCCGAGCGCTGATCGATGCGTTCGGCTCGGGCGTCGCGGCTCCTTCGGCCAACCGCTTCGGGCGGGTGAGCCCCACCACGGCGCAGCACGCGCTCGATGAACTCGGCGATGTGCTCACCGAGCATGACCTGGTGCTTAACGGCGGCGACTGCGCAATCGGTGTCGAGTCAACGATCCTTGACTGCACCGGTCCTGAACCCGTCGTGCTGCGTCCCGGTGGGGTGACGACGAACGACGTGGCTGAGGTGGTTGCGACCGCGTCCGCCCGTCCCAGCGACCTTGATCTCGCGACCCGGGCTCCTGGCACGCTCGCGGCCCACTACGCGCCAGCGGCGCGGGTGCTGCTGGCCGAGCCGATCGAGGCGGACGCTGTGATCAATGCTGCGCCGCCCGGCGAGGTGGGTCTCATCGCCTCGGCCGACTACATGCCCACCACGGAACGTTTCGTGCACCGCCTCGTCGCACCTGGCACTTCCGAGGAGTACGCGCAGGATCTCTACTCAGCGTTGCGTCGGGCCGACGACCTTGGCCTGGTGGCCGTGGTCGCTGTGCTGCCACCGGATGAGGGCATCGGTCACGCTGTGCGCGACCGGCTACTGCGGGCCGCGACCGGCTCGGCCGGCTAGGACTCGTTCCTACCGCCGGGCTCGAGCGATGCCAGCGATGCCAGCGCTGTGAGTGCCAGCAGCCGCACGCCGATGGCCAGGGAGCGCTCATCGATGTCGAACGTCGACGCGTGCAGATCGAGCCGTGGCTGTGACGAGGCGGGGTCGTGAACGCCGAGTCGCGCGTAGGAGCCCGGCACCTTCTGCAAGTACCAGGCGAAGCTGTCGCCACCCATCGACTGAGGTGTGTCGACCACGTTCGCGCCTCCGACGACGAACGAAGCGACGTCGGCCATCACCGCCGTTGATTCCGCATCGTTCACGACCGGTGGCACGCCCCGACGGTGGTGGATGGACCAGCCGGCCCCAGTGGTGTCGAGGATCGTGGCAAGGGCGCTTTCGACCATCTCGGGAGCTGCCTCCCAGACGTCGAACTCCGGCGTGCGGAACGTTCCGCGCAGAAGGGCTCGGGCCGGTATGACGTTTGGCGCATCGCCGGTGTTCAGCGAGCCGAACACGATCGAAGCCACTCCCAGGTGCGAGGCCAGCTCTGCCACCAGCGGGGGCAGCTCGAGCGCCACCTGGGCCGCGACCGAGGCCAGATCCACTGTGAGATGCGGACGGGCGGTGTGGCCACCTGGGCCGGTGAGTGTGATCTCGATCAGGTCGGAGGCCGCCGTGATCGGTCCGGCATGGCAGCCGATAGTGCCGACATCGATCTTCGGGTCGCAATGCACACCGAAGACCGAGGACGCGCCATCCAGCCAGCCTTCGGCAATGACGTCGATCGCCCCACCTGGCACGTTCTCCTCTGCCGGTTCGAAGACCAGCCGCACGCGTCCGGTGATGTCGGCGGCAGTTAGCGCATGCCTCAGAGCAAGCCCTGCGCCAAGCACGATGGCGCTATGGGCGTCGTGGCCGCATGCGTGCGCCACACCGGAGCGACGCGAGCGGTAGGGCACGTCCTTCAGGTCGGCCATCGCCAGCGCGTCGATGTCGGCCCGGAGCACCACGAAAGGCGACGACCCATCGGGGCCGGGTCCTCTGACGTCGCATACCAAGCCGGTCCCCAGCCCCAGCACGATCGGATCGAGTCCGGCCACGCGCAGGCGCTCGCAGATGGCCTCGGTGGTTCCGACCTCCTGTGAACTGATCTCGGGGTAAGCGTGCAGATGGCGACGAAAGGCGATGAGTTCGTGCTCGTGGGTGCTGACGAAGGCGTCGACGGCATCGCGCGCGGCCATGGGGACGGAGCCGAAGGTCATCGCCCGCCGCCGGGGGTGTCGGTGAGCATCTCGTCGCGCAACAGATCGACGACATCGATCAGTGATCCGCCCGCTGCCACGACCGCGCGTTGACGCTTGTAGCTGGGGCCGTGCTCGAGGATCAACCTGATGCCGGAGAGCTCGTCGGTGCATCCGAGCTTGGTGGCGGTTGGAGCCAGTTCGTCGAGCAGCTCGCGGATCGATTCCTGGATCGGCTGCACTGAACCCTCGTCGTCGATGACGATTTCGGCATCGATGCCGTCCCGAGCCGCACGCCACTTGTTCTCGCGGCGGATCCAGTCACGCGGACTGGGGAGGTTGCGACCGGCGTCGATCTCCTGGTCCATATGGTCAACCAGGCATTGGGCCATCGCAGCTACGGCTGCAACCTCGGTGAGCGTGGGGATGCCGTCGCACATGCGGAGTTCGACGGTGCCGAAATCGGGGTGAGGGCGGATGTCCCACCACACCTCGCGCACTGTCTTGATCGCACCGGCGCGGATCAACGTGGCCATGAAGTGTTCGAAGTCGGCCCACGAGTCGAGCTGCGGTGGCAAGCCAGCGGTCGGCATCGCTTCGAAGATCTTGGTGCGCACCGATGCCATCCCGCTGTCGTGCCCATGCCAGAACGGGCTCGAGGCCGACAGTGCGACGAAGTGCGGCAGGTAGTGGGTCAACGCGTTCGTGATGGCGATGGCCTTCTCGTCCGATCGCACTCCAACGTGCACATGCACTCCGTGGGTCATCAGGCGACGTGCTGGCCATTGGATGCGATCGACGAGTTCGGCGTAGCGCTCGCCTGGCGTCTGCACGAGGTCGAACCATCGGCTGAACGGATGCAACCCCGCACCCTCCAGCGCCACGCCCCTCGGCTCGATCACCGTGCGAAGTTCGTCCACCGTCGTCTGCAGGTCGAGTCGGGCTTCACCGGCGGTGCGGCAGATGCCGGTGATGACTTCGATGGTGGATTCGTAGAGTTCATGCTTGGCGCGCGGGTGCTCACCGCCAGGGTGATCGCGACCGACGATCTCCAGCACCTCGCTGGCGACGCAGGTGAGCTCACGGGTAGTCGTATCGACGAGCCCGAGCTCGATCTCGACCCCGAGGCTGCTTGTCGGGGAAGCATTGAATTTCACGCGCATGCGTCCACGGTAGAGCGACGCATGTGCTGAGCCACACCCGCCGACCAGATTGGGGCGAAGGTCCCCCCGTGATCGGAGGGCCGATCAACTGGTGGGCGTCGGAACCGCGTCCCAGGTGGCGCGGCCTTCTTGGAGCCAACCCTCGGCAAGATCTGCGGACACCGGCTTGCTCCAGAGATATCCCTGTCCGAAGGTGCATCCGAGTTCCTGCAGCACGCGGAAGTGCGTTGAGGTCTCCACACCTTCGGCCACGACGTCGATGCCCAGGCTCTTGGCCAGGCCCATGATGGTCGTCACGATCGAGGTGTCGCTGGGGTCGGTCCCGAGACCGGTGACGAACGAACGGTCGATCTTCAAGGTGGAGACGGGGAGCCTCTTTAGGTAACTGAGCGAGGAGTATCCGGTGCCGAAGTCATCGATACTGATCGAGATGCCCAAATCGTGCAACGCGCGGGTGACCTCAAGGGAACGCTCGACGTCATCCATGAGGACGCCCTCGGTGATTTCCAGGTGCAAGCAGCGCGGTGGCAAGCCGGCATCGAGGAGTAGCTTGCTGACGCGTTCGGCGAGGTGAGGAACCGCGAGCTGGCGAGCCGACAAGTTCACCGCGACCCAGAGTTGGTCTTGATGACTGTTGGATCGTCGCCAACGCACGAGCTGCTCCACGGACTCTTGGAGTACCCAGTCGCCAATCGGAAAGATGAGTCCGCACCCCTCGGCGATGGGGATGAACTCCTCCGGGCTGATGACACCCAACTCAGGCTGCGTCCAGCGAACGAGGGCCTCGACCCCCGCAACCTCCAGAGTCTGAAGATCGAGGACTGGTTGGTAGCTCATCGTCAGCTCATCGTTGGCCAGTGCATGGTGGAGGTGACCCTCAACGAGCAGACGTCGATCGCTGAGGGAACGAAGCGCCTTGTCGAAGTGAACGTGGCGCGCCTTTCCGTGCGACTTGGCTTGGAACATCGCGGCGTCGGCATCGCGAAGCAATCCCTGGGGGGAGTTGCCTACCTCGCTTGAACTGATCCCGGTGCTGGCGGTGAGATGGAAGCGCCGACCTTCGATCACAACCGGCCCGCTGAGTGCGTCGGTCAATGCAGCCCCCAATTTATCTGCGCCATCGGCACCGTCGGTTCGGACGACGCAGAATTCGTCGCCACCGAAGCGGGCCACGATGTCGGTGGCCCCGACCGCCTCGGTAATGCGCTGGGCCGCGATTTTGAGAATTTCGTCGCCGGTTGCGTGGCCGAGCGTGTCGTTGATGATTTCCAGTTGATCGATCTCGAGGAGAGCCACGTGCATCACCGAGTCGGTGCGCTCGGCCGACTCCACGGCCTCGCCCAGCAGTTCTTCGAGCCAGGCGCGGTTCGGCAAGCCGGTAATGTAGTCGTGGCGTGCCTGATGGGTCAGGTTCAGCAGAGCGATCTTGAGTTCGGTGGCGTCGATGACCGACCCCGTGATGATGTTGGGCGATCCGGGTAGCTCCCCCACGCTGCGTCCAATCACCCAGCGAACCTCGCCGTCGGGTCGCACGATGCGGTGTGTCACCTCGGCGTCGCCTGGGTGACGGATCATCCGTGCCACCGCGACCATCACGGTGCGCCGATCCTCGTGGTGAATGCGCCGTTCGTAAGCACCGAGCGTGGGCTCGGAATCGATTGGAAGGCCAAGGATTCGGAAGAGTTCGTCGGTCCACGAAATCTCGCCGGTGAAGCGATCGAGTTCGAAACTACCGACGTGGGCGTCCCGCTGGGCATCGGCCAGGCGGAGGCGGTCGTGCTCGAGCCGGCGCGCAAACTCGACTTGGTCGGTCACCTCACGGGCGATCAGGGCGGTGCCGACTCGCTCTCCGCTGATATCGCGAATGGGGGCGCGGTGGTGCTGCATGTGACGAGAGGGTCCCGGGCCTTTCGAGGTGATGGTGCGGCTCCGGGCAATCGCGCCGTCGGCTTCGGGGCGCTCCAGTTCGTCCACCAATCCCAGATCCAGCGCTTCACCGCTAGCAATCTCGTCGATCCCGGTCCCGACGACCTCAATGGCCGGACTGTTGTACAACGCCACCGCTGCATCGTTCCAACTTGTGATTACGCCTTTGAGGTCGACGGCAACGATGGCTTCGGGAGAAGCCTCGACGATGGCCGCCAGACGCCCCCGGGCTTCCTCGAATCGGAATCGATCCCTCATATCGGTTGCCACGCCGATGCTGGCGATGAGTTGACCTTCGTCATCGGTCACTGGGGTGCCCGTGATGTGCACCGGGAATGGCGACCCGGTCTTGTCCATCAGCCAGTAGTCGCCGCTCCACGAGACCCCGGCGTTCAGGTACTCCCCAAGTAGGGGTCCGTCGGCAGTCCAGCCGTCGGCGGCGTGCAGCGATTCCATCAGCGGGCGGCCGACGGCCTCAGCGGCGCTTGCCCCGAACATGTCGGTGGCAGCCCGATTCCAGTAGAGGACGTTGCCATTGGGTGCTGCCGCAAGAATGGGTTGACCCACCGATTCCAGAAGATGGGCCTGGAAGTGCTTGGAAGCGTCTGCCTCGCGACGGCTCGAGATATCGCGGATGTTGAGCACGAGTTCGCCCTCGGACTCGGGGTGTTCAGATCTGTTGATGGACATCTCGCGCCACTGCCAGTCGCGATTCCCATAGCGGGATCGGTACTCGAGGATCACCTCTGACGGCGGCTTGCGCCGTGCTTCGCTCAAGGCGCCGCCAACCGCGTCCGCGTCGTCAGGATGCACGAACGTCAGGGCGTCGCGGCCGGTCAGACGCTCAGGGAGCCCCAGAGTCGACTCGATGCCGGGGCTGATGTACGCCACATGATTTGCTGCGTCGAGCAAGGCCACCACGTCCGTAGCGTTGACGAGCAGTTGGTGCACGCGGTCCTCGGCAACACGCGACTGCACTTGGTCGAGCGCATTCAGAATCGCGTGCCGAAGGGCCGGGGTGGCCAGCTCATCGGGGCTGAGGGCATCCTGCGCACCGGCCTCGAGCGCCGCTAGTGCGGGCGGTTCCGAACCGCTTGTGATGGCGCTGAGCAGAACGACAACGGCGACCTTCGGTCGAGCCGCCACGAGCCTCTCGATGGCCGAGGCGAGAGCTTGGCCGGCGAGGTCGAGCCCGAGGAGGACGCAGTCGATGGGCTCCTTCCCCAGGATGCCAATCCCTCCGGTGACGCTCCAACTGCGGACGATGTCGACACCTTCGGGGTAGGCCGAGGCGAGGGACTGCTCGAGGTGGCGCGCTGCGGCGTCGTCAGGGTGGATGACCAGGATCGCTCGCCGGATCCGAGGCGGACGGGTAGGCACTTCGCCGCCGCCGATCGACGGAATCGCTGACACCGTCGTAAGCGGGGTCGGCGTTGCGGCTCTGATCGGGAGATCGTGAGGCGAGCGCACGGCTGAACGGCGAGCCGATTCGAGCAGGGATCCTGCGTCAGATCCGGGATCGTCCATCGCCATGCCGACCAGTGCCCGCGCGTTCAACCCAAAGCCACCCAACCGTATGGGCATCGCCAGAGCAGTGCGCAGAGCTGTGAACATGTCGCCGGCACGAGCTTCATCGGTGTCGTGGCAGACAAGCATCAGGCGATCTCTGGCTGCAACGAACACCAGGTCCCCAGGTCTCTGCACTCGGAGGACTCGTTCTGTTACTTGCACGAGGAGCTCATCGCCAGCTGGCGCGCCGTGCTGGTGGACGACACCGGCGAGCCCGTCGACGATGACCGCGATGACGGCGACGCGGGTGCCGTGCTGCAGCGCTTGTTCCATCGCTTCGGCCAAGTAGCGCTTGCCGGCGCGACCTCTGGGCAGCCCCGTTACCGGGTCCCGGTCTGCCGATTCCTGGAATTGTTGGACGAGACGGTGATGTCCGGTCGTGTCCTCGTGGGTGACGAGGATGCCGGCGCCCCCGACGATGGAAGTTGCCGAAGCCTTGAGGAGAAACCACTGGTCTTCGGTGGGTGACCCACAAGGATACTCGAACTGGAATTGCTTTCGGGCGCCCGTGACGATGCTTTCCAGCCCCTCAAGCACGATCCCTGAGTCGTCGTCGCCGTCGGCTGCGGCCCGACGGCAGATGTCGAAGTAATTGGTGCCGGCGCCGGTTCCGTGCGTCCCCCCATTGAGCTGAGCGTAAAGCCGCCAGGCCTTGTTGGTGCCCATGATGCGCCCGGTTGTATCAAGGACGACCGCCGAGTACGCAAGATCGTCAATCGGGCCAGAAAGACCGCGTTCTGTTCGGAGGTCGTTTGCCGACCCATTTCGCATCCCCCGGTGCCACAGCATGGTCGTCGCCTTCCCTTGCCTGCCTGTTCCCGACGACGGTCGCAGCGGAACTGGGGCGGCCTTGGAGCCGTAGGGCTGACGGCGAGAGAAGTGGCGTGCGGCCGGTGAGGATCATGTTGATGGCGTGATCATCAGGGACTGGAGTATTGACTCGCCCGAACCTGATCATGCTAAGTGAGGAATTGGGATTGTGCCGATGAATCCTGAGTTTGCCGGACCGCACAGCAGAACAACAACCGCCTGCTTTGGGCCGATTTCGCCGTCCCTCACTGAGGTGAACCCGGCGGCGACGCTCACCGCAACCGCAACGAGCGGACCTGGCTCAGGCACGTCCGCGCCGTTCGCGGTCCTTGCCGGAACCGCCGTGGCACTCATCGTCAACGAGCAGCCCACCGACGCGCAGGTCGGCGACGAAATCGCACCAGCTCCCGCCGTAAGCGTGACGGACGCCTACGGCAACGTGCTCACCGGCGACAGCGGGCGGGCCGTCACGGTCACCCTCCAGAACGCCAGCGGCGCGACACTCGATGGCACCACAAGCCAGAACTCCGCCTCGGGTATCGCCACCTTCGCCGGTTTGGACATCGACGAGGCGGGCACCGGCTACGTCCTGCGCTTCGCCTCAACCGGCCTGACGAGTGTGGACTCGCAAGCGTTCGATGTCAGTGCCCCGGCCGCAGCCATCGTCTCCGACGATCCGGAAGCAAGCGGCGACGGCTTCACGTTCACCATCGAGAGCTACGACCCAGACAATTGCGTTTACACGTTCGCCGCCACCAACGGGGCCACAGTCACGGTCGATGCGAATGGCGTCGTGACGGTCTCGGGGCTGGACCGGGGTGAGAGCTCGACCGTGACGGTCACTGCCACAGCCCGTGCCGGTTCAGGGTTCTTCGGCGCGACCACGGTGACCGGCACGGCTGCTGCCGCCGCCGTGGATCCAGAGGTTCCGGTCGTTGCCGAGCCCGCCAACCCGGACGGACCCCTGGCCGACACTGGCTCGCCGATCGAACGCACGATGCGTTGGGGACTTCTCGGTCTTCTCGCAGGTATCGGCATGGTCGGCGTCGCGTCGGCCAGGTCACGCCGCGAGGAGTAGGGCGTCACGAAGCGGCATGGCGCAAGTCTGGTTGACGCATGACCTCATCTCGACGGTGATTCGGTCGGCCGACTCGTCTCCTAGGCTCGAGGCGCAGCCAAACCCAGGCGAGAAAGCTTGTTCCGGACGTTGCTCGCCGAGGGAATTCGCGGTCGGTCCCGTGTTCCTCGACCGCCTTCCGCGGCGGCCGATGCGGAGTACCGTTCGGGCATGGGTACCGGCACTGATCGGGACCTGGCACCGATAGCTGGTGACCGGGTCGTCCAAGTCAGCGCCCTGCAGGCCGAGCTGCACGCCACTCGGGCTTTGCTGTGGATCGAGACCCCCGCGGATGTCGCGGCCATCGTGCTCGAGTTGGTTCACGCTCTGGGGGGTGAGGTCGTGGCAGCGCGGACGGCTGGTGGGGATGCACTCCCGGTAGACGTCTCTTTCGGCGAGGGTGAACCCACCCTTCCGACCGCGCGGGCCGGGGGCGCCGCACACCTGTTGTTGGAGCGGTACCTCCCCGGAACGGTCCGCGACGCGCACCGCGCCCTCGAACTGGCCGAGCGCTCGTCTCGGCTAGAAGAGGACGCAGCGATCGATCCGCTGACGGGCGTGTCAACCCGTCGGATGCTGGGCCGCGTGCTGGGACGAC
>Ga0105048_10007083_pt1 | contig 18050 bp, 16 predicted proteins | sample MAT05_FD_78382 | JGI IMG/M metagenome (GOLD analysis project Ga0105048, IMG submission 78382) | Freshwater microbial communities from Lake Fryxell liftoff mats and glacier meltwater in Antarctica - MAT-05 | ecosystem: Environmental > Aquatic > Freshwater > Ice > Liftoff microbial mat | place...
AGCGCAATTGCTCCGCCATTCACATTTACATTGTCGGGATTGAGTCCAAGTTCGCGAATAACTGCAATCGATTGTGATGCAAATGCTTCGTTTAATTCGAATAGATCAATATCATTTAATTTGAGTCCTGCGCGCTGAAGTGCTCCGGGTACGGCATAGATCGGGCCAACTCCCATAATGCGCGGTGCCAAGGCTGCAACATGATAACTTTTCAGTTGAGCAATTGGGTTTACGTTTAGTTCTTTGAGCATTTTTTCTGAAACGATCATCACAAAAGCTGCGCCGTCGGATGTCTGTGAACTATTGCCCGCCGTCACACTTCCTTTGGCATCAAATACCGGTTTTAGTTTTGCAAGTGCTTCGATTGTTGAATCTCTTCTTGGTCCTTCATCAATAGATGCCGTTGATTTTTTTTCCTGACGTTTTTCTTTCGCGTCGAGAAATATTTCTGAGATTTCTATCGGAACAATGTCATCAGTAAATCTTCCTTCATCTATGGCGGCAATCGCTTTTTGATGCGATGCAAGCGAGAAGAGATCTTGGTCTTCACGCGATACTTTGAAGTCAGACGCAACTGCTTCTGCAGTTAATCCCATTCCCCAATACCATTCAGGATGTTCTTTTGCAACTTTTGCATTGGGAACTATTCTCCATCCACCAAATGGAATTGGCGACATGGTTTCTACGCCTCCTGCTATTATACAATCTGCTAGTCCGGCATGAATCTTTGCCGATGCAATTGCAATCGTTTCCAATCCACTCGAACAATAGCGATTAACAGTCATTCCCGGAACTTTGTCGGTGTTTAATCCCATAAGTGAAATCATTCTTCCCACATTCAGTCCTTGCTCTGCCTCCGGTGTGGCATTGCCAACTATCACGTCATCGATGCGTGTCTTGTCGAGCTGTGGAAAATCAGAAACTAGTCGTTCTATTACTCGCGCTCCCAAATCGTCTGCGCGCATAAATCTGAACATTCCTCTTGGTGCTTTTCCGACTGCAGTTCTGTATCCTGCTATAATGTATGCGTTCATTATGAAATTGTATTAAGTACTATGTATTAAGTATTATGTTATAGTCAAGTTCCAATTATAGTTTACTTGCCGTTTTTTGTTTTAATGATTCCTTTAGTTTGTAATTCATATTTTGAGTGTAGTCTATTTTCGAAATCAATGCATCACATGAATCGTCTAAAAATTTTAGTTTATTGGCGATGATGAGTTGCGTTTGAAGTTCATCACCGGATCCACTAGCAATACTCAAAAAATTAATAAATTCCTTTTCACCATTTCTATTTGCTCCTTCTGCAATATTTGATGAAACGGAAACTGCACTTCTCCTTGTTTGATTTGTCAAACTATAAAGCTCTTCTTTAGGATAGGCTTTTGTTGCGTTGTATATTTCGGTTGCCAAGTCAATCGATGCCTGCCAAACTTTGAGATCTTTGAAGCGATTCATAATTCTGAAGTTAATTAAAGGCTACAAGGTATTATTTCGAGAAACCAAATGAATTAGACATTATCAAAATTGATAAATCGTATAATTTACTCACATTCTCTTTTGCTTTTTTCAAAATATTCCGAGTAAGAGTTCATATTTCATACTAGATAATCAATACATAGTACATAATACTTTGTGCTTGGTACTTTGTACTTTGTATTTAATACTTAGTATATACCATTAATTCCTTAGAATCTTCCCTGTCTTTACCAACGACTGCATTCTCTCCAATGTTTTTCTCTGTGTGCATAATTCCAAAAATGTTTTTCTTTCCAGGTCGAGTAAATATTGTTCGCTTACCTGTGTAGGTGCGCTGATATCTCCTCCCGCCAAAACGAATCCAAGTTTTTCCGAAATTAATTGATCATGCTCGCTGATATAGTGTCCGCTCTTCATCGTATTGGCACCGATATAAACTATGCCTAGAGCTTCTTGGCCGAGTACTGTGATATCGTTGCGCATAACTGGTTTAGTGTAGCCTGCGTCTGCAAGTTCAAGACAAGCTTCTTTGGCTCGTGCAAGTTGTAATTCACGACTCACAATTACTTCATCAATTCCATTGCGCAGATATCCTAAGTCGAATGCTTCGTAAGCTGAAGTGGATACCTTGGCTTGTCCCACAGTTAGAAAGCGATTTCTAAATGTATTCATCTTGATGTCACCATCTCTAAACTCATCACTGATGCGAAGAGCAAATTCTTTTGTGCCGGCACCTCCGGGAATAATTCCCACTCCGAATTCTACAAGTCCCATATAAAGTTCTGCATGAGCAACAACTTTGTCAACATGAAGATTTATCTCACATCCTCCACCAAGTGAAAGATTATGTGGCGCTCCAACAACTGGGATAGATGAATATCTCATCCTCATAACCATTCCCTGAAACGCTCTAACGGCCATATCAAGTTCATCATAGTCTTGATCTACGGCCATCATAAATATCATTCCTACATTGGCACCTGCAGAGAAATTTTCTCCGTCATTATATAAGACTAGTCCTTTGTATTCTTGCTCTGCTAGGTCAATTGCTTTATTAAGTCCTTGAATTACTTCGCCGCCAATGGTATTCATTTTTGTGCTCCAGCTTGCACACAAGATTCCATCTCCAAGATCTCTGACAGTACATGCTGAATTTTTCCAAACTATCGAACTATCCAGCATTTGAGAAAGCACAATTTGTTTGTCCGGTGCCGGAACAGGTTTGAAAGATTTTGAAATTTGATCGTAATAAAGTTTTTTTCCGTCTTCTAATTTGTAAAAACTCTTGGTTCCGGATGCGATCATTTCTTTGATCCATGTCGCAACCGAATGACCGTTCGCCTCGGCATCTTTTATTCCCTTTTCAACACCTATTAAATCCCACGTTTCGAATGGTCCAACCTGCCAGCCGAATCCGGCTTTCATTCCATCGTCAATGCTGAATAGATTGTTGCTGATTTCTGGAATGCGATTACTCACATAAGCAAATAATCCTGCAAATGATTTTTTATAGAATTCGCCGGCGTTGTCTTTTCCGTTGTACAACATCGGAATTCGAGTGTTGAGATCATCGACTGTTTTTGTAGCTTCGAGAGTCGAAAAATTGGATTTTTTCTGCGCTTTGTATTCAAGTGAATTTAGATCGAGTGAAAGTATTTCAGTCTCGCCCTTTTCATTTTTAGTTTTTTTATAAAAACCTTGTTTGCTCTTATCTCCCAACCATTTGTTATCCGACATTTTTTGAACGTAATCCGGAATCTCAAAAGCACTTTTGGCTTCGTCATTCGGACAGTTTTCGCGCACGCCATTGGCAACGTGTATTAATGTATCAAGTCCTACAACATCGCAAGTGCGGAAGGTTGCGCTCTTTGGTCTTCCAAGTACTGGTCCGGTCAATTTATCTACATCTTCAACAGTAAGACCCATTTCTTTCACAATGTGAAACAGCGCTTGTATGCTGTATACTCCGACGCGATTTGCGATAAATGCAGGAGTGTCTTTGCACAGAACAACTGTTTTCCCAAGATAACGCATGCCATAATCTTGCAGGAATGTGAGTACTTCATCAGAAGTATTTTCTGTCGGAATTATCTCGAGTAATTTTAAATATCTCGGAGGATTAAAGAAGTGAGTGCCACAAAAATGGGTTTTAAAATCTTCACTTCGACCTTCAGCCATCATTCGAATTGGTATTCCGGATGTGTTGGAAGTAATGAGTGTTCCTGATTTGCGGAATTGTTCTACTTTTTCGAATACACTTTTTTTGATGTCTAGTCTTTCAACTACAACTTCTATAATCCAATCGCATGATTCAATTTGATTCATGTTGTCGTCAAAATTTCCTGTAGTAATTCGTTTCGCAAAAGATTGACGATAGATAGGCGAGGGGTTCGACTTCAACGCTGTCTGCAGTGCATCGTTTACAATTCTATTGCGCACAGCCGGATTTTCCAGCGTTTTTCCACTTGCTTTTTCAGCGTCATTCGGTTCTTTTGGAACAATGTCGAGAAGAAGGACTTGAACACCGATGTTGGCAAAATGACATGCAATTCGTGAGCCCATTACTCCTGAGCCAAGGACTGCAACTTTTTTTATGGTTCTCTTCATGGTGGGTTTAAGAAAATATATTATTCTTATCTAAAATTTTATTGATATTTTGAATTACTTCGAAAAACACGTCAAGTTTTTCGTCGGGTATTTCGTTTTTGATGTGGATATTCAATTGTATGACTTTTTGTTTTGACACGTCACGGTAATTTTTTCCTTTTTTGGTTAACTTAACAAGTACCTTTCTACCATCTTTTTTATCGCTTTCTCTGGTTATATATCCTTGTGATTCTAGCGACTTTAGAATGCGTGTCATACTCGTAGGTTCCATGCCCATCATTGGCCCGAGTTTAGTGGCCGGAATCCCCTGCTTGTCAATACACAAGAGCGTATATGCCATCGCCATCGTAGCTCCCATTTGAGATGCTTCGGTATTATAAAGCTTACTCATCTTGGTCCATGCCCACCTTATATGAAAGTCAATTGTTTCTTCGCGCTGCATCTGTTTTTAAAAAGGGTGATTGCGATACGAAGTAATGAAAAAAAAGTTATGCATGCATATAAAATGTGATTTTTTTTCTAAAATTATCTGTATCTAAGGGTAAATCAATTCAATCTCCTTTAGGTCACATTTGATATCTAGGCCATCAGAAGTGTTTATTAGAAGTAAGCCTCCTTCATTCACTCCCTTGATGGTTGCTCGTATTAATTCTCCCCTGTATTTGAAATTTGTTTCTTCTCCAATTCGATATAAGTGATTTTTATATTCATAGTCAAGCTCTCCCCAACTTCCACTCAGCAATCGGATGTATTTTTTTTCGATAAGGTCAAGCACTTTGATCAAAGAGTCCTTTTCAGAGTGGTAATTTTTTGATTGAATTGCACATGAAGTCGCTTTGGGATGATCGAAAGATTTTTGGTTGAGATTAATTCCGACTCCGGCAATTACGCTTTGAATACGCACGTCCTGCCAATTAGTCTCTATTAGTATTCCCGCAATCTTTTTGTTGTTTACAATGATGTCATTTGGCCATTTGATAAAAGCATCTTGGTTTGTTTCCATTTCAATAAATTCGCGAATGGCTAGTGAAATGGCTTTGCTGAGATAAAATTGATTCTGTGAAATGAGTTGTTTTGGGTATAAGATAATACTGAGTAACAGATTTTCACCAAAATTGCTGTCCCAATTAGCTCCACGTTGGCCTCTGCCATCGGTTTGTGACTGTGCCGTTATGACAGTACCATCAGGTACTATTGACTCGCGAAGCAGCTTGGCAGCATAGTTGTTGGTGGAGTCGACTGTTTCCAGTTCTATTATAGCGCGTTCTTGAAACAGCATATTGAAAAATGTTTACGAAGGTCCAAAGATGTGAAATAGATCAAGATTTTTTAAAAATGCAAACATTCATCTCATTTAAATGTAGCATTGAGTAGCTGACGATACATTTGCATCAAAAAGCATTAATGCGTATATGATAAAAAAACAAAAGAAATTAGAAGAAAGCCAACAATTATTAGATACGATTGTCTTTGGAATGCAGGAAGTCAAAGCTCACAACATTGTGATCTTGGATCTTAGGAAAATAAAGAACTCGGTAGCAGATTATTTTTTAGTTTGTGAGGGAAATAGCACTACGCAGGTCAGAGCAATCGAGCAATCAGTCGATAAATTGACTTCAGAAGTGCTTAGCCTAGAACCGTTTCATGTCGAAGGAACGAAAAACGGGACTTGGATCCTTATGGATTACTTTAGCGTTGTGGTTCACATTTTTGATCCTAAGACAAGAGAATACTACGATATTGAAGATCTTTGGGCCGATGCCGAAATGGTCAATGTGGAAGAATTTATTAAATTAGAAAAATAATTATTTAAAAGGAGAGTATCAAGAATATGTCAGAACAACCTAAAAATATGAAGAAGCCGGGGCCTAATCCTAAAATGCCCGGTAACCTTGGTGATTCGGAGAAGAAGTCAATGAATTTTTATTGGATTTATGCGCTTATCGCCATGGCTCTCATTGGAATGATGGTATTTAATAGTGGTGGTGATGGCAAACTCATCGATTACCGTGATTTTAAATCATACGCGGAACTTGGATATGTCAAAAAACTTGAATACAACGGTGTTACAGCTCGAGTATTTTTGGACTCTGCTGGTCGTGAAGCGCTTAAGGGTAAGTTTACACCCCAAGCTGGTCTTCCGGGTGCTGGAAAAAGTAGCGAATTTTGGTTTAATATTCCTCCAAGCGAAAACAAGATTGATGAGATCGAAACACTTGGTGGCGAGAACCAATTTGATACTGAATTTAAACCAATCAACGAGTTTGGTCAGAATTTATTATTTTGGATAGTAGGCTTTGGTCTTATTATCGGAGCATGGGTTTTAATAATGCGCAGAATGGGTGGAGGTTCAGGCCCAGGTGGTCAGATATTTAATATCGGAAAATCAAAGGCCACACTTTTTGAAAAAGGAAAATCTACCCAAATCAATTTCAACGATGTTGCTGGTCTGGAAGGCGCTAAGCAAGAGGTTCAAGAAATAGTAGAATTCCTCAAACATCCTAAAAAATATACCGAACTAGGTGCAAAAATTCCAAAGGGCGCTTTGTTAGTGGGTCCTCCGGGTACAGGTAAAACTCTCTTGGCTAAAGCCGTTGCGGGTGAAGCACAGGTGCCATTTTTCTCATTGTCGGGCTCCGACTTTGTGGAGATGTTCGTTGGTGTTGGTGCAAGTCGTGTGCGAGATCTTTTCAGACAAGCTAAAGAGAAAGCTCCTGCGATCATATTCATAGACGAGATTGACGCAATTGGGCGCGCTAGAAGCAAAAACGTAAACTTTGGCAGCAACGACGAAAGAGAGAATACCTTAAATCAATTGCTTACTGAAATGGATGGTTTTGCAACCAACAGCGGTATCATCATTCTCGCTGCAACTAACAGAGCTGACATCCTTGACAAAGCTCTTATGCGCGCAGGTCGTTTCGATAGACAGATTTATGTAGATATGCCTGACCTAAATGAAAGAGTTGATATATTTAAAGTTCATTTAAAGAATGTAAAAACTGATACTACGGTTGATGTTGACTTCTTGTCAAGACAAACTCCCGGTTTTAGCGGAGCTGATATTGCCAACATTTGCAACGAAGCTGCCTTGATTGCTGCTCGTAAAGGCCATACCTCGGTGGGAAAAGATGATTTTCTAGATGCCGTTGATAGAATTATTGGTGGTCTTGAGAAGAAAAATAAAATCATTACTCCAAACGAAAAATCTACAATTGCATATCATGAAAGTGGCCATGCAATGGTGAGTTGGTTGCTCGAACACGCGTCTCCATTGGTTAAAGTTACCATAGTTCCTCGTGGTCGTTCATTAGGCGCTGCATGGTATTTGCCGGAAGAAAGACAACTTACTACCACCGAACAAATTTTTGACGAAATGTGTGCTGCCCTCGGCGGACGTGCAGCAGAAGAGATTGCAATGGGTAAAATTTCTACAGGTGCACTCAGCGACCTTGAGAAAGTGACCAAACAAGCGTATGCAATGGTTACCGTATATGGTCTCAACAAAAGAATTGGTAACAGAAGTTATTATGATAGTTCAGGTGAGAATCAATTTACGAAACCTTATAGCGAGGACACTGCCAAAGTGATTGATGAAGAGGTTTCTAAGATAATCGAAAAGGCCTATGAACGAGCAAAGGATATCTTGATGAAACATAAAGAAAAACTTGATGCTCTTGCTAAAAAACTGCTTGATAAAGAGGTAATCTTCAAAGATGATTTGGAAGAAATTCTTGGTGCTAGACCTTGGGGAGATTCTTCTGCAAGTATTGTTCAGCCTGCATTTGTACAAAGTTAAAAATTTTATTAGCTATATCTTTAAAGGGCGAACTTTAAGTTCGCCCTTTCATTTGCCTTAAGTTTGCACTCAAAATAAAAAAGTGAGTAATCTAACAGTCCGAGCGATAGCAGGTGTTCTTTTTTCAGCGGCTGTTGTTGCGTCCTTTATGTTAGGGCCTTGGTTTGCCGGATTTCTATTTTTATTTTTCTCAGTAATTGGTGTTCACGAATTATATAAACTCTCTTCTCATTTAGGCGGGTATAAACCTTCTGAGTTCGCAGGCATTGTTATCGGTTCATTGATTCATTTAATCACTCTCTTTGTAATATTTGAGAATGGATCTTCATCGTTATTTTGGATACTACTGCCGTTGTTCATTTTACTTCTTGCAGCAGACTTGATAAAACTTAATCCTAAAGCGCTTATTAATATTGCCATCACATCGTTTGGCTGGTGTTATGTTTCTATTCCCTTCGCACTAATTGTCGCTCTCAGCATGATCACCGGTCAATATAGCTATGAATTGCCTATAGGATTTTTCTTAATTCTTTGGGCAAACGACACTGGCGCGTATCTGACCGGCAAAGCTTTTGGAAAACGAAAATTGTATCTTAGTGTTTCTCCCAACAAAACATGGGAAGGTCTCTTTGGAGGTGTTTTGCTTTCTATCTTGGTTGGTTGGGGATTATCCGAAATATTCGATGTCTTGGAACCTAAACATTGGATTATGATAGGGCTTATCGTTGCGGTTTTTGGAAATATTGGTGATCTATTTGAATCTCATCTCAAAAGAACATCTGGTGTAAAAGACAGCGGAACTATTATTCCGGGTCACGGCGGTGTTCTCGATCGTTTTGATGGAATGTTATTTTCACTGCCAATTGTTTGGGTTTACTTACAGTTTATTTTCGCTCAATTTTAATAAAATGACTTTACACAAAGAAGGATATAAAATTATTGCGGGTACCTTGATTGCCGCGGCCTTGTTGATGATTCCCATTTCGTCGTTGTACGAAAATCATAGATGGCTATTCGCTTTGTTATTACTTACCATTCTTGTATTGGTGTACTTGGTTTTGCAGTTTTTTAGATTGCCGAATCGGACCAATCGTTCTGCCCTAAGCGAGCTAGTTGCTCCATGCGACGGAAAGGTAGTAGTTATAGAAGAGGTAGAGGAGCCTGAATATTTTAAAGATAAAAGAATACAGGTATCTATTTTTATGTCGCCGCTAAACGTACACTGCAACTGGGTCCCTTGCGCAGGAAAAGTGAATTACGTTAAATATCATCGCGGTCTTTATTTAGTAGCTTGGCATCCTAAAAGCAGCACAGAAAACGAACGAAGTACTATTGTTTTTGAAGGTGAGAATGGCAAAGAAGTTCTTGTACGACAAGTTGCAGGTGCTGTGGCACGGAGAATTGTTTACTACATGAAAAAGGGTATGCCGGTCAAAAAGAATGACGAACTTGGATTCATCAAATTTGGTAGTCGCGTTGATTTATACTTCCCAGTTGGAACTGATATTTCAGCAAAAATTGGTGATATTACCAAAGGAAATGAAACAATTATTGCACGCTGGTAAACTGCCTTAATCCTTTTCATTTTTAGCTCTCCGTTTTTTGTATGCGTAGACTGCAATGGTCAATAGAGTTCCTATGCCAAGTATTCCCAATGTTCCCCAAATCCATGATACAGCTTCTTTCATTACGACAAGAAATACTACTGCGATAAGAATTACAGTTGGTGCCTCATTCATCAATCGCATTTTAAAAGAGGAAATTCGCTCAGGCTGTAAATTAATTTTTTTCAAAAGACTCTGTCCATAAAACTGATACATCATTAGGAGAACTATAAAAAACAATTTTAAATGCATCCATGGTTGTGTGAGCCAAATTGGTTGCACAATGAGCAACCAAGTGCCAAATATGAGTGTAAGGATGGCAGATGGCCATGTAATTCCATACCACAATCGTTTTTCCATTAAACGATATTGATCCATAAGAATTGATCGTGAGGGCTCTGGCTTTAACGCTGCTTCTGTATGATAAACAAATAGTCTGAACATATAGAATAATCCGGCAAACCAGGTCACAACAAAAATGATGTGAAGTGCTTTTATGACATTGTAATCCATGCGACGAAGGTATGAATGACTTTATTCAAGCTTACAATCGATCTCGTTGGGATTTGAGTAAAAAATGCAACTACATTTGCGCGCGTTTTTAATTTATTACTTGTTATGTCAAACAAATCTGTTCTTGCAAAATCAACAATTGCAATAGGCACACACATTGTACTACCCGAAAATACGAATACGCTTGGCAATTTGATGGGTGGACAACTACTCCATTGGATGGACATCGCTTCTGCAATTTCTGCACATCGTCACTGCCACAGAATTGTAGTTACTGCTGCCGTAAATAACGTTTCATTTCAGCATCCAATTAAATTGGGTGATATAGTGACTATCGAAGCCAAAGTTTCTCGTTCGTTTTCATCTTCCATGGAAGTGTACATGGAGGTTTTTGTTGAACATCATACCACGGGCGAATTGACAAAATGCAATGAAGCAATTTACACCTTTGTTGCTGTTGATCAAATGGGTGCGCCCATACCTGTTCCTGATCTCGTCCCCGAAACGGAAGATGAAAAACGTAGATTTGACGGTGCTTTGCGCAGAAGACAATTACGTTTGGTAATTGCAGGAAAAATGAAACCTGAAGATGCCACTGAGCTAAAAGCGTTATTTATCGCGTCATAATTCTGAGCACAGCGTCTGCGATTGTTTTGTCCTCAATATGCTCAATGCAGCGGTTGCCAATTCCATATTTACACTTGTTGCCTAGCTTGGAGCATGGACGCTTACCGCGCCCTAAGGGCTCGAGTATAATGCTCGCTTGATTGGGTCTGTACGGATGCATTCCAAATTCCGGAACAGTGCAGCCCCAAAGAGAAATGATCTTTTTGTTGAATGCCGAAGCGATGTGCATCAATCCGGTATCACCTGTAATGACTAATTCAGCTTCTTTGAGACAAATAGCACTTTCATCAAGACTCAAAATTCCGGTCGCATCAAACATCTGATGGCTGTTGTTTTCTAAAACAAAGTTGCCGACTTCAATATCTTCTTTACCTCCAAGTAGAACGATAGGATAATCAATAGCACAACACAATGAAGCAAGTTTTTTTTGACCCATTCTTTTTCCGATGTGCGCGCCACCTATGGCAAACGCAACAAAGGGTTGTTGTATAAATGTTTTTAATTCTTCATTTTTTATAACAACATCAGACGGCATAAAATAATCGAGTCCCTTTCCATCATCTTTTATTCCAAAGGCTTTAGCGGTATCCAAATAACGTTCAACAATGTGTTTATCGGGCATTTTGTTGATGCCAAAATTTACCCAAAGCCACTTTTTTAAATTGAGTTTGTCGAAAGTGAAACTCAACGTCTTTAATCTCCTTTTTACAACACTACTTCTAATATTTCCATGAAGATCTATTATATAATCAAATCCAATTGCTTCAAGCGAGGGCAATACTTCTTGTACTGACTTCACTATGGTGTGTACTTTGGTTATATACGGATTCGAACTAAGCAGTCCGGTAAATTTTTCTTTGGTTAGAAAATGTATCTCCACCTCTCCATCCAATTGTTGTTTGAGCATACGCACAACGGGGGTTGTAAGCACTATGTCGCCAATGCTGCTGAATCGAATAATGAGAATACGCGTGGTCGAAATGTTTGTCATACTATTAAGCAGGCAAAGTAATATATTTTTGACGAATGTTTTTGATTGATACACACGCCCATTTATATCTATCTAAATTTGACGAAGACCGAAACGAAATGATTGCCCGCGCAATTGAAGCGGGAGTTACAAAAATGCTTCTTCCAAATATCGACGTTGCAACAGTAGAACCGATGCACGATCTCTGCGATGCTTTTCCAAACAACTGTTTCCCGATGATGGGTTTGCATCCATGCGATGTAAAAACTGATTTTGACAATACGTTGAAGGAGATGTTCACTTACTTCGGCAATAGAAAATATGTGGCTGTAGGCGAAACAGGAATTGATTTGTTTTGGGATAAAACCACGTTGAATATACAAAAGGAGGCATTTGCAATTCAAATAAATTGGGCCAAAGACTTACAATTGCCCATTGTGATTCACGCGAGAGATTCATTTGACGAAATATTCGATGTATTGGATCGAATGAATGATGATAAACTACGAGGTGTTTTTCATTGTTTCACCGGAACAGAAGTTCAAGCGCGTAAGATCATGGATTATGGCGGATTTATGATGGGACTTGGCGGTGTGCTCACCTACGAAAAATCGGGATTGGATGCTACGATAAAGGATATCCCAATGGAATATTTTGTTCTGGAAACAGACGCCCCTTTTCTAGCTCCCAAGCCGCATAGAGGAAAAAGGAATGAGAGTGCATTCGTTCGTTTTGTTGCCGAAAGAATGGCGAATATTTACGACGTGGAATTGGCAGAAATAATGCGAATCACGACAGGAAATGCATATAAACTTTTTAATCTCTTAGAATCCGAAAATAAAGGATGAATAATTCAGCAATTTTACTGATATACACCGGAGGCACCATCGGCATGATGGAAGATGCTGCGTCGGGAACGCTTATGCCTTTCGACTTTAGTCATCTCATGGACTATTTGCCCGAGTTAAAGCGATTTAATTTTGCGATTGATGTTGTATCCTTTGATGATCCAATTGATTCAAGTGATGTTGATGTAGTTACTTGGCAAAAGATCGCTCAAATTATTGAGGTTAACTATGATCACTTCGATGGATTTGTAGTTCTGCACGGCACGGATACCATGGCTTTTAGTGCGTCTGCATTGAGTTTTATGCTTGAGGGTTTAACCAAACCAGTAATCTTCACCGGAGCGCAATTGCCAATAGGGAAACTACGCACTGACGGAAAAGAAAATCTTATCACTGCGATTGAACTGGCTGCTGCAAAACGCAACGGAGAATCTATTATTCAAGAAGTGGCGATCTACTTTGAATCGCGTTTATACCGCGGAAACCGCACACATAAATACAATACGGAAAATTTTGATGCATTTGAAAGTGCGAATTTTCCTGCGTTGGCAGAAGCAGGAATTCACTTGTCCTATAGTCACGAAAACCTCTATAGAAGCGAGGTAAAGACATTGGCAGTAAAACGAGATTTTGATTCTCGTGTGGCCATTTTAAAGATATTCCCCGGAATGCGCGAAGAGATGATTGCTCCGTTTTTTAATAATTCCGAGTTGAAAGGACTGATCATTGAAACATTTGGGTCAGGAAATGTGCCAACATTACCATGGCTCGTCTCGTTACTTAAATCTGCAGTCAATCGCGGGTTGGTCATTCTCAATATCTCTCAGTGTAACAAAGGATTTGTTGAGCAGGGGAGATACGAAACCAGTATGAGTCTGCGCGAAGCTGGAGTAATTGGCGGCGCCGATATGACCATCGAATCTGCAATTACAAAAATGATGTTCTTGCTTGGTCAGAGCAATCAGCCCGAAGTCGTGCGTGAGCGACTAATGATACCTCTTCGTGGCGAATTGACATCGTTTAGCAGCTTTTAATGGAAATTCTAATAGGTAGTATTACATTTGCCGCCCTTCAACACAATGAATTGACGAGCGCATTGGGATACGGATTTTGTAAACCAATATTTTAACACATCTAGGAGAGATGTCAGAGTGGTCGATCGAGCACGCTTGGAAAGCGTGTGTGCTGCAAGGCACCGAGGGTTCGAATCCCTCTCTCTCCGCCAGATTAAAAAATCGTCTAGATCCCAACGTTAGTTGGGATCTTTCATTTTTTTTGAAGTGATCGAGTCCGTGCCTTTTGCACGAGCGAGAGCGCTACAAAAAATGAAAAAGATGCAGCGAAGCGGAATCTACACGGTTTTTTAATCTGAAACGCTCCCCCTTTATGTGATCCTGAATATTTTGCACCTACTCCTGATAAACTTACTTCGTCTGAGCTTTATACTGAGCTTTTAAATAAGGATAGTTATGTCAAGCACAAACATGCAATAGCATATTAAAAGTTAATGTCAACAGCAAAGTTGTCAAACATAACTCTTGTGGAATTGCGAAAATTTCTTATTAGTTAAGGATGCAAATATCATAGAGATAAGGGTGGCGATGAGGTTTGGGTCAAAACGGCACTAACTCGACCAATCGTTTTTTTCTTCATACATAGATCCAATACCTGAAATGGCGGTAAGAAGTAATCCAAGAACTTTGGGAGTGGGCAGAGATGAATTTGTTGGGTGGTTGTTTTCACATCGGAATTAGATGCAATGAGATTCACTTTTGTTTTCTGTATTTCAAATTATCTCAATTGAAAATTAATCGGAACTGTCATAGTAATTCTAACTGGTACTCCATTTTGTTTTGCCGGAATAAAGCGCTTCAAATTCTGTACGGCATTTATTGCTATTCGACTCAGATTTGGTCCATCGGCGATGCTTCGAATTACTTCAACGTTAGTTACACTGCCATCTTTTTCTACAACAAATTGAACATACACTTTTCCTTGGATATTGGTTTCTTTTTCCATTTCAGGATATCTAATTTTTTTGCAATATCTTGTTGCATGGCGAGGTCCCCACACGATAAATTGCCATTTCTTGACTGAATTTTGTTTCAATTTCTTCCGTTGAAGAATCCATAATTATTGGTATAGCTGGTACTGCACTTCCTTTATTGGTGTCAATTAAGAAATGCATTTGTTTGTCATAAGATTCAGCATGAGACAGATCCAAGCAAAAATCGTTCTTCAAAAAAACTGGTATACTTGTTTCTTTAGAGCCGGAAACTAGAATTGGAACGAACTTAAACTTGCCGCTTACAACGAGATTTCCGCTTGAAATGATTTTTGATTTATATCCAACACCACCGGACCTAGCTCCAGCTTTCTTTTTATAGTGGGTGTACAGATAATTAAAACTTTATCAGCGCACTCTATAGATCTCTCCATAAAATGTTTCAGATCTCTCCCTAGTTCTGAATCTTTTTGATCATATATGACATTAATTTCTGATTTCATAAGTGTATCCGCGAAAAAGCTTACTCATTTGGAATATTCATTGCTTTCCTGGAAATATGAGATGAATACTTTTGGAGTCGCAATAGTTTCGGTTGACTCGGTTTTCAATAGAAATCAATTTTTGATGTTTTCGAAATAGACAAATCATTAATCAATGAAATCGGCAATTTGCACCTGTAAACAACAAATTCCTGATGAACGCTAACCTTAGTAAATAAGTCGGAGGTTTTTGGATTTATTAAGCCCCTTCCATTTTCCTTTCTATCATAATTTTTTCTACTCACCAAAAATTTATGACAATTTTGAAAAGTAACAGTGTAATAAAAAATGTTACAGATTGAAATGTTTAAGTCAACTCTGAAAATGAATTAATGAAGTGTGTGGCATTAGAGTCATACACGAAAAATTGGCACACTCATAATCTGAGTGCAGAGATCTATTTGGCCTTAGTAAGAATATGATCAATCGCATTGAGAGGGTATTTCCCTTAAGTGAGTTGGCTGAATTTAAGTGAAATGCAAAAGCAAATATTTTTATCAAGATTCGTGCATTAGTGGCCAGCCTTCGCAGCCTCATTTTTTTAATTTGAAGCAGGTATTGGTAGTAATAATTCTTTTTTCGCCACAACACACAAATAAATCCGCCACCATTCGCACATTCACTGCCAACCGCCGCGACCTTATATTTTTTCAAATATTTTCAACACTCAACTGCTATTACGAGTGAAGATTCTATGTTTGCAAAATGTCCACAAACGAACTTAAGAAAGTAGCCAACAAGGCTCAAGCTTCAAAAAAACCGAAAGACGAATTGGAGTATAATAGATTGATAAAGAAGGTTGCCAAAGCCCAAAAGGAAAAGGCCGAATACTTGAATGAACTCGAACAACAACTGATTTGGGTGAACAATATACTTCAACCAAAAATGACAGAATGGCAAGTCATTAAAATTGATATTGCGGAGAAGGTAATCTCTTCAGTTCTTGAATTTACGAATGATCAAGTTAAAGCTTCGATGCTTACGAATTATTCTGCCCAAATTGTTTCTGAAATTGAAAATGCACCTGTTCAATTGGAGCCGGAATATGAGTCACGTTTAAAAAATGTAAAATCTACCATTCAAAAGCTTTCTAAGGATGGACTAGATTCAATGAATGATGAGGAGCGTGAAATGGCAAATGGTTTTCTTGAGGAATCCTTCCATGAACTATTAAATGAGATGAAGGCTACGTTTAAGCAGCAGGGAATTGAGGTAAATCTGGATGACTTATCGTACGAGTTGGATACTGAAGAATTAGATCGAATTATTAAAGAGAGAATCGCTGCGGCAATGAATGGTGAATCTTCTCCGTTGAATGAAGCTCCGAAAAAAAACATAAGTGTCAAACAAAATGCTACAGACGAATTAAAATCTAAAGGGATTAGTCAATTATACAAGAAATTGGTCAAATGGATTCATCCGGATCTTGAATTTGATAATGACCAAAAATTGATCAAAGAAAATTGGATGAAGACATTAACTGTTGCTTATGACAAACAAGATTTGGCGTCCATGTTGAAATTGGAAACCGATATTATTCTTGCATTGGATATTGCGTCAGAAAAGTTATCATTAGATAAACTAAAAGCTTATAATCTATTGCTCAAAGAAATGCTTTCTGATATTGATGCAGAGATCATGTATATGGCTATGGCACCTAAATACTATCCACTTCACTTTTATTATGAACCTTTTGGGGGAATCACCAGTGATAAAATGATCAGTAATATTCTTTTACAATCGATGAAAAAGCAAATGAACGAAGACAAGAAATTATCTCACTTATTGAAAAAATCAGAAAATTCTAGAAATAAAACCTTGGAAGAAATCTATCAAGATTTAAAGGCAGAGTTGGAATGCGATGAAGATCCGCAATATTTTGACATCAACACGTTGCCATTTTAATGCAGCTAGTTAATATTTATTGGGAAATGACACCGTATACACATTTAATATAGTCCAATACCTTATAACACATTCAATACAGTCCAATATCAGCGTTGCCTCATTGAACTATTTGAATTTAGTAAAGTCATTGCCCAAGCAATTTACACCAATTGTAATTATTAACGGGTCCAAATATTTTGATATTCTTACAATGGTTAATGGCGATTCAACAAAATAATAGTGCAATGAGACTGCTGGCGAAGTCGGACTATCTATTTTGCGTAATCGGTTTTACTAAACAATCCTTTGGACTTTTTAATTAATGCTTTTGGTATTATCTACCGTCGATAGCTCAATTAATAATCGTTGATATTTACAAATCTTTTGAAAAATCTCGGTATAATTTTATTTTTCTTGACCTAAAACTCTTTCTTCGTTTTTTTTCGTTATCCTCGTAAGTATCACAGACAAGATTAGCCCATATAACACAAACGACAAAAACAAAATAAATCCTGGTTGCAAAGAAGTTTGATTGGTGGCTATGCTGGATAAGCCGGTAGTGTCTCTACTAATGCTTTCCATCTGTTGGTCCAATATGCCATTGAATCCAACAAAGGCCATAAAAATTGCTAATACCAATACATCGGCCATGCTCCATTTGCCGGACTTGAATGCAAAAAAATTGATCAGCTTATTATTTTGCCATTTAGGATTACTCATCAGATATACACGGGTCGCAAGTAATTTGGCAATTGGAAAGAACACACTAAATATGAGTAACAAAAAGCCAACAGCAACTGAGCCCGGCTTGTGCGTGTCGATGAGTGTGCGAACAACATCTATAATACTCTTACTCTGAAAAATAATAACTTGATCAAGAAATACAATGTGTTTACCTATAAGAAAGAAATTGATTTCGTTGATACGAGCGTCAATCTCAATCATGGGCGCGGTGAGTCCAATGGCAAGCACAATCAGCGCAAGCACAACTGACATTGTGAACATTGGTTTGTATAACTGAGCTTGCTTGCGAATGAAGAACCATACTGATAGAAATAGCGCCATTACCCCTAGCAACAAAAGCGAATAAAAGTAGCTTTCCGTTTGCATTTTAACAATGCTTGTTTTTGCATTTAGATTGAAGGTCGCGCTATCCGGAACATTGTATG
>Ga0105048_10007085_pt1 | contig 18048 bp, 20 predicted proteins | sample MAT05_FD_78382 | JGI IMG/M metagenome (GOLD analysis project Ga0105048, IMG submission 78382) | Freshwater microbial communities from Lake Fryxell liftoff mats and glacier meltwater in Antarctica - MAT-05 | ecosystem: Environmental > Aquatic > Freshwater > Ice > Liftoff microbial mat | place...
AGCGGCTTTTTTTGTGCGTACGGTATAGACTCCATACTCTTCTCTTCATTTCACAAACTCAAGACTCAACGGAACCTCATGACTCACCCCGTTTTGATCGGAGACGACGACACTAAACGTGTAGATGCCGGGATTGATCGCGTTGAACAGTAGGGTAGGGGTCAGCGATTTTGTGGGCAGACTCTGCCCCCCTTTCACTGGTCTGCCATCAATACTCAACAGCCCTACCTCTTCTGAGAGCGTTCGGTATTTGAGTGTAAAAGCGGATGCTGTTGTTATCCGCTCAGGACTAATGGTAAGTTGAACCTCAACCGGCCTGTCTATTTTTACTTTAGCGGGCAGGGACTCGGCCGTAACCGTAAAGGGGAAGTCCGTCTGAATAGTCAGCGACTCGTTGCTGCAACTCAGACTTCCCAGAGCCAGCAGCGTAAGCAGTAGTATCTTTTTCATTGGTTGCCGGTTTAATTGTTGAAAAATGAGTACCGTAAACCCAGGGTGCCATACGTTCTAAACTGGGTAACATGACTATAGGGTAAATACCGCTCCTGAACGGCTCCGACCAGGGCGAGGTGTTCCGACAAAAAATACTCGCCCTCTACCCCGGCCTGCAGGCCAATAAGTCCGGTAGGCTGATTCAGGATGCGCCCCTGATCCAGTTCCAGCCGGTTGCGGTTGACCCGCTCGAAGCCCGCATGAGCACCCAGCAGGGGTGCGATGTAAAACCGTCGGCGGTGATCGTGAAAACTCGCCAGTGCGTAATCAAAGCTTATCGTATGCCGGTCGGTGGACAGGATAGCCCCCAGACTCTGGTAGTATTTAACGTCATACTGATAGCCCACCTTCCAGTATTTCTCATCGATGGTATAGCGGGTCAGATCAAGTCCGAAAACGTACCCCTGACGGGCCGACCGCAAGGGTTGGTTAAACTGGTGCAGGTTGTCAACTACACCTGCGTAGGGCATTAACGCACGTTGACCTTTGATATGCCGCTGGGCTTGACAAACAACAGGAATACCCCCGCCAAAAACCAGTACCATCAGTACCAGCCGGGCTTGATGACTAAAAAAATCGTGTATCGCTCTCATTGTCTTTCTTACAATTTATCGGCCCCCATAATGTCGGCATTGTTGATGATAAAGGCCAGGTTACGGCCCCCGTTCACTTCCCCCGCCATCACGATTACCCGCTTATTGTCGGGAATGGTGAACTTCTGGAAAGCATAAACTTTCTCCACGGTCATTTTACCCTTAATCGTGCGTATGCCTTCATTATAGACATAGAATGGCAGTAGTTCAATCTCCTGAACGGACGTGCGCTTAGTGACGGTCTTGTCGACGATAAAGAAGCGAACGAAGTCAATGTCGTAATTGATATTCGACTTGTTTTCAATCGACATTTTGTAGTAGATCACGTTATCCTTGATGTATACTCCTTTCAGGGCAGCTTGCATTAGGTTGCCTTCTACCCCGAGGTGACGAACGTTACGATGTTTTTTCATCACACTGTCACAGTTGGCCACTACCTCGGACTGCGTCGCACGAACCCCCGCAAACTGAATGACACCATCCCGTACATTCTGCCCGTCGATAAAACTGGATTTGCTTTCGATGGTAATTTGTTCGCCGTCGTTCATTTTAGCCGTGGCCAGGTTGAGGGCAAGTATCGTGGGTGACTCATTGAAGCTGGCTACGAACGACCAGAACTTCCCGTCGGCAGTAATCACTGAAAAGTTAGTCTCATTGAATCCCAGGCGACCCGCTTTGACTTTCAGCACGTTTTCAACGTCGTTGGCTCTGTTGGCGATAATATCGCGGCTTCCCAGATCCACGGACCGGATCGGCGAATCAAAAATAATCGACACTGTTTTGTTGAACGGAAGTTCGAGGTAATGGGAGCGAATCACACTGTTTTCCCGAATGGGAATTTCGGGTGCCATGCGAAGGGGCACCAATTGCTCCCGCTGTCGGTATGTCGAATCCGCTGAGGGCTGTGCCCACGTAACGCCAAGGGTGCCGCCAAGGGCAATCAGCAAGGCAACGACTGTTTTCATTACTGTTTTCATAGTATTGATTGAAATAAAAAATGAATGATTGATGAATTAGTTTGAGCGGGGCAAAAAAATTAATTGCCTGATCCCCCGCCCGGTTCCGCACTGCGCAGCAACACGTAATAGTTACTCTTGAGGTGGGCTTTCTGGCTGGTCGTTTTCTTCTGTACCAGTTCCTTGGCACCCTGCACAGCCGCCGATGCTGCCGAGGTGCCAAGCATAGCAGCCGCATTCAAGCCTGACCCGCCCCCGGTCGTTATGTTAATACCGCCTGTGGATTGACCGGCGGCTTGCCGCATTTCATTTAACCCAACGATATTCGGCACATAAACACCTGCCATTCCGTCCATATCATAGACGTTCATGCTGACAGGCAGTATATGATCTTCGTATTGAATGGAGGTTATTTTCACGTTAACGCGCTCCGCACTAAAGTTACAGGTGCCGTAGATCAGGGTATTAACCGGAATCTTAATCCCACGAACAGTTACGGGGTCCATCAGTCGTATTTTAACCCGGCCCGACGAAACAACGTCCTGATCGCTATAGATCATAGCCCGGATCGTGCCGACTTCCTCATCAAGCTGTTGCTTCTGGGTCCGCTCGTTCTCATCCGACATCATCCCATAGAATCCGTTGCCAGCCCCTTTCAAGTTCACATCGAGCGATCCCACAACATCGGGCGTTTCAGCTTTACGGACTTTCTTCTTATCCCCTTCACTAGCAATTTTCGCTTCTTTATCCCGCTTGTATTCTTCCAGGAGGGTAATCAGCCGTTGACGGTCTTTGAGGGCTTTTTCAAGTTCCTGCTTTTTACGGGCTGCTTCTGCGGGGTCAGCTTGTGGCTCACGCGAATCATAGTTACCCGTCAACATGCCATCCCGCTCCGTTAAGGGGGCATCCAGGGGATTACTACGCTGATTCATCGTCGCTTTCAACCGGGTGGGTACACGCCGGGTAGTGGCAGCGGGTTGCTGGTAGATGCTCGTGTCCATATAGGCCATTGTCCCGCCATCGGTCGGGAGTACACCCCGAGCTTTTCGGTACACAAACTTATCCAGTGAGCCGGGTACCTGCGTGTTTACACCGTTATCGCTGGCTACCGTGCCCAGATCGGCACCATTGCCCGATGCCTGCAAATCGAGTTTGCCCGGTTTATTGGTTGAATCCGACAGCGCCGTTGGGACTGTTGTGTTCAGCGCATTGGGTATTGGCTGAGAGTTGGCTTCCCCGCCCAGAACATACCAAAGAATACCCCCCAGGGCAATCAGGAAAAGGGGTACGGAGTATAAAAACCGCTTGTTCTGAAACAAGTCGGAAATCTTTTGTTTTTCAGTTGTTTCCATACTTAATGGGAGACTGGCTCAGTCTTGGTTTTACTACGTTTTAGGTGAAATGAATGCTGAGAATACATACCCTTGATTAGTGAGTCAGCGATCAGGGGCTTGCCGATTCCGGCCCTGAATTTGGGGATAAGGACCTCTTTTTTGGCAAGGGAAGGCTTGCTGAGTCGTGAAAGTCGCTGAACGTCGAACAGGGCTTTGCTTAGAATGACCAGTGCCAAAAGCGTCATGATGGTCAGCACTTCTTTTTTTCGGCGAGCCAGTGGGCGTTGTTCCCACTGGCGCACAAGCCTTTCGGTATAGTGCCAAAAAACCTTGAATTTGGCACCGACTACCTCACCAATGGCGGTTGCTTTTCCCATTGGTCACAGTTTATCCCCATCGGGATTGCGGGTGATCGTTTCAATGTCACGCTGGTCGAGTACTTTGAAACGTTCGACATTAAAACCGTGCGTGTTATTGTCGGTACGCTGAACATCGACCAGATACCCTTCGACTTCCAGGTTACGGGTGGTCATACTCGTTTCCCGAATCAGAACCTGACGGCCTTTGATGCGAAAGGAGTAGGGCGACTGGGTCATGTTAACCGTGATCTCATCCATCTCGATCTGTACTTTCAGATGAACATCGCCCTGAATAAGATTCGTAAAATAACCCTTCTCTTTGAGGTCTGTGTAAATGCGGTAAACCGAAGCGCGGTCGCCCATATACGTTGCCCGCTCGAACGACTTTTTGATCTGCTCTTCATCGGGTTCGAGTTCGAAAAGTAGTTTTAAAAAGGACTTAACGTGGTCTTTCGCTTCAGCCGACCGGTTTATATTATGTTCCTGAGCAAGCGTTAGCATAATCGAACTGCCATGCTCAATCACATATGCCCGCTGGCGGGATTTGTCAACCGTGTCGAAGGCCCAGTAGCTAATCCCCATGCCAAAGAGGATAAACCCGATAATCACCCCAAACATCACCACCCGAATAAATTTAAACGAGCGTTCGATGCTCCCCAGATTTTTGAAATATTGTGCATCCATTGTTGTAAAAAAAGAAATTGATTGCCTGAAAAAAATAGCACTAAATGGCATTGGCGAGTTTTCTACCCATGTTGGCAGTCCCTTTCACGGCACCCGCAGCCGCCCCGCCAGCCGCCCCGGCACCAGCACCCTGAAGGGCCATGCCCTGTTTGACATTACTGATGGCCTGACCCGCTCCGGTGGATTCCACGATCCACGAAGCGGCCTGGGGTATCATTAGATAGCCCGCCGTTCCTAAAATGTAGAAAGCGATCAAACCAAAGTCAATCACCGCAAATTCATCCTGGGGGGTATTGGTGAGCTGTAGAATGTCCTGACGGAGCATCACAATATGAATCGACTCAAGCATCCCCGCCAGCAGGTTCACCAGTGGGAGCCACATGAGCAGGTGAATCACCCGCGCAGCCCAGGTTGCCAGCCCCGTGTAAAACCACTCGAAACAGGCCAGTCCCATCGTGATTGGCCCTGTTATGAGCATCACCAGCAGGAAAAACGTTTGTAGGAACTTGATACCCAGACTCGCTACATTGTAGAGTACTTCGCCAAGCATCTTGAGTGCCTCATCGAAAAACTTGCTCATATAGAACTTGAGTGAACTGCCAATATAAGCCGACAGTCCGCCACCAGGGGTATTGCCTGCCATCATATCGTACCAGGACAGTTCCCCCTCGGCGTTGAGGTTTTCTGCCTGCATAGCCCGGTATTTCTGCTCTAAGAGCGCGTCTTTTTGCCGGTTCAGCCCTTCCACCGTAGCTACTTTTGAGGTAACTAAACCCGACGTGCCTTCATCGAGTGCTTTGGAAAGACTCACGATTGCCCCGGAAATCTGGCCATACGTCAGAAGACACAGGGCGAGGGCAACGGGACGAAAGAGCGGAAATACATCAATTTCCTCATTTCGGGCCAGATGCCCCCAAACCCGGTAAAAAATGTACATCAGCGCACCGAGTCCACCCAATGCCTGCCCCAGGCCGATAAAGGTGGAGGATTCGGTGTACATCGTACTCATCAGCAAATCCAGTGCTCCTTCGATAGAATCTGGAGCCATCAGCAAAATTGTTGCTAGTTGCATCGTCATAGGCCGGATACGTCCGGTATCATTTATAAGTTTTGAGAGGGCAGTTTGATGGTACGACCGTATCGTTTCATCTGCATCTCCCGTTGTTTCTGAGTGACAACGGCTCTGGTAGCCCCCTGAAGACCGATGAGCGCAGACCGACGATTCAACGCTTCCCGGCGAATCTCCTGTTTCATCATCATCCGCTCGTAGGGAGAATACCCCGCAATCTCTGCATTGCCCCCACCCGTTGGATTGTACTCCCGGTTGGCAATGGCCATTTTTGCCTTTAAATCCTCTGTCTTGGCCAATCCCGCTGAGGTACCAATGATGTAATAACCCATATGCTGGTAGCTGTCTTCGATCAGAGACTTCTTGGCAGGACTGTTGTAAAACTCTTCGACAACGCCCACATGCCCCCCCCACAGATCACCCATCTTAGCTGTTGCCATTTGCCCCGTTATGGAGTTTTTGACTTCGGTCGGGCTTCTGGCATGGGCTGAAAAGCGTTCGTATTCAACTTTGTAATCCTGGTACCGGATTTTAAGCTGACGACTCAGGGCATCTTTGGCCACGTCCTTCACTTCATCAATTTTGTTGGCCAGATTCCTGTTTTTTTTCTTTTGGTAAATGCTCATGATCTTCTGAGCAGCGGGTGCTAACACGACTGCATCAGCGACTGCTGCAATAACCTCATCCATGATCTTCTGCTCAATGGCTTTGGCGTAATTCAGGCCATACCCTTTGATGCCGCCCATGATGTCACTTCCCTGAACAGCCAGTAAGCCATCAATTTCACTGCCCAGATCCGGCGTACTGGATTGGTCGGGCCGCAACGACCCTTTTACCGGCATCTGTGCATTAGCCATTAACGATTGGCCAAGCAACAGAAAGAGGACTATCTTTTTCATGGCTTTTTGATTAAAGGGTTTTTTTGGTTGTTCCTGGATAGCGATTCAGCGAGGTATTGGATTTAAACATACCCGCCACCGCCTTATTCTGACTGACCTCGTGATTGCGATAGGCCACTGCGTTGACTAGCTTGACCCGGAAGCCGTTCAGTACTTTATGCCGGGCAATGATCTGATCACGCACCGCATCCAGTACTTTCACCCGTTCGGCTTCGCTCATCCAGACTTCCTTGCCATTTTTGTTGCAAACGGTCTTGACATCTTCCTCCAGATCGTCGGTTCGCGACACTTCGTTCAAGGCATTCAGAATCCCGCTACGCTCCCTGGCTGCCCATGTTTTGTGGGTGGCAATACTTTTGATAATTGACACCTGCCGGTCAATTTTTTTGAGTTCCTCATTCAGATCAAGTGCGTCGTAGTACTTGGTAAAAGAAGAAGACAGTTTGGTATTGGCCTTTTTCTCTTCAAAATTGATCTTATACTGCTGATACTCGATCTTTTGCTGTTTGCCATACGCTTCCTTGAGCAAGTCTTTCAGGCTATCCATCTCGCCAATAGGAGAGGCATCCACCAACGAACTGGCCAGGTCGCCTATCAGATCCGTGATGACGTCCTGTAAGCCCTGCATTATAGAGGACACCTGTTCCCCCAGAATGCTGCTTAGTTCCTGGTCAATGGCATCGGTGTTGCCCGAAAAGAGTCCACCGATGCCACCACCACCGCCCCCTAACAGATTGCCCAGATTGCCAAGCCCCAACTGTTGAAGTACTTGTTGAAACTGATCGCCACCAGCCTGCAGCAAACCGCTGTTTGTTCCACCCATCATAAACGTTTGGGCATACTCGGTCATGATCGTACTCAGTTCATCATCACCCCAGGCTTCCTGAGGTGGCTTATTTAAATTCGAGGGGAAAATGATGGCATAGACGGGCTTACCGTCCCTTTTGCCAAGCTTTTCCACAATGGGCGCGTAAGGAGACGACTGTCCCCGAACGGATAGCGTCGATAGTGTCGCTCCTACCAGCAATAAATAAAAAATCCACCTTTTCATTGTTTTTTGGCGTTTACGTTAAAAAAAGTTCAATTCACCCACCTTACCACTTCCAGATTACTTCCAGACTGCTTCCAGACTCTCCAGATGTTGCCGAATGGCCAGGTCGTAACTGCCTCCATTCGATGCAACCAGCCGACTGATTGCCAGCTTTTCCGACTGTTCCGTCGTGAACGCAAAATACTCGGCACGGGAAACTTCCAATCCATAGGCCGCACAGGATTGACCGCCGAAACTCACAAAAAACTCCTTGTAAATACGGGAGGGGTCATTATCCCGGTTCAGTGAAAGAGCCAGGTTTTTTTCGCGCTCACTAAGGGCCAGAAATTCCTGTACCTTGTCAAAGCGATACTGTTCTTTGCGCTGGTCCATCAAAATCTTCGTATCGGCATTACTGATGATGGTGTCACGAACAATAGGTGAACTGATAATGTCTTTCACTTCCTGAGTCACGATCCAGGCTTCACCAAAATGCTTGCGGACGGTCTTGAAAAGATACTTGATGTATTCAGCCATGTCTTCCTTCATGATCGCTTTCCAGGCTTCCTCAATCAGAATGATTTTGCGAATCCCCTCCAGTCGGCGCATCTTGGTGATGAAGGTGTCCATAATCATGATGGTCACTACCGGAAAAATAATCTTATGATCTTTGATGTTATCCAATTCAAAGACGACAAGCGGCACCGATGTCAGGTCAATATTGACGGCACTATTCAACAGGTAGTCATATTCCCCCCCTTTATAAAAGGGTTCCATGGTTACCTTGAAGGCTTCAAAATCAAAGTGATGAGACTTAATTTCCTTTTCAGCCAAAACAATGGGGAAATCATTGACGAGGTATTCGAAGTACGAGTTGAAACAGGGCAAAATGCCCAGATCCGCTTCCAGCCGGTCAAAATATCCGCTAACAGTTAACGAAAAAGCGACCTCTTCAACCCGGGTAAAACTTTCTTTTTCCTTTTTCCACAGGCTCATTAACAGGGCCTTGATGGCTTCGATTTTTTCAATATCTGGCCGCAACCGGGACTCGATATAGAACGGATTAAAGCTTATTGGGGCCTCTGGTTTATACGTCATATACCGACCACCCAACATGTTGCACAATCCCTCATAGCTTCCCCCCACGTCCACGATTACGGCATGGGCACCTTGAGCAATATAACTCCTGATGAGGTGGTTGGTCAAAAACGATTTACCCGAACCCGATGGCCCCAGGATAAATTTGTTGCGGTTGGCTACCCAGGAGCGTTTCATCGGCTCGTCCGAGAAGTCAACCAGAATAGGTTTTCCAGATAGCCGGTCGGCGAGTTTAATGCCAAACGTCGATACGTTATCCGACGTGGTTGACTCCTGATTAAGCATACAACAGGCCTGGGGCGCAAACGTCCAGAACTTATCTTCCATCGGCAGATCACTCGCTGCGCCGGGAATACCCGCCCAGAATAGAGCAGCCGCATCCGTTGAGTTTTCACGAGGACGTACCCCCATTCGGGCAATAGCAGATGTCGTCTCGTTACGAATCTGAGGTAACTTCGATTTATCTTCCGTCCATACCATCACATTATAATGGCATTGAACGGGCGGATAACCCGTTTCGGCCGCATACGTCAGGTAGCTATCAATCAGCCGGGCATTCGCTTCATTATTCTTGCTGAAACTACCCAATGCCTGCATCTGCTGAGACCGGGCTTGAAGGACAGGCAAGACAGATCGTTTATCGACCTTGTAGATATACTGATTGTAAATGTGATTCACATTCAGCATCAGTGATACAGGAGAGGCATACCCCACTGAGACTGTGGAGTTTTCAGACGATAGAGCAGCCACTTTATTGTGGGTATAAACAACCTCTGCCATGTCGTCAATATCCGCAATGGAGTAAAAACGGACAAACTTGTTACCCACTGTTACGTCACCATCAATCCGAATATCACACAGGGGTACGACTTCGTCTTTGAGGCTCAGACTCATGTACCGTTCAATTAGCCCGGGATGCCCTTCCTCGCTACTCAGTTCCCTCCCCGACAGCCGACGAAGGCCAATCGTCTTGGAGGACGTTAGAATCGAAACGAATTGGTCGATAGCACTGAAAAACTCCTCCTGTTTTTTCGGGTCAACGATTTCCTTTGGGGTAAATCGGCCCGAGACAAGGGTCGTTTTTGCGGAGGTGACCTCGCGACGCTGATCATGCGTTTTGGTTAGAAACAGGTAACACTTATGGTAGAGGTAAGGCCGCTCGTTAAAGTGACGCTCACTTGCTTTATCCAAAAACGTGTTTACCTCAAACCGGGGTTTATACTCTTCGACGGTAAACCAATCCTGTTTATGCAGAATAGTATTTTCGGGTAAGACCCCAAACGCTTTTACCCACAGTTCATTGAGTTCGCGGAAATCCCCTGTTTCATACCGGCTTTCTCCCCTTATTTCCACCTTGGCACTCATGGTGAATATCTCCGGCAAAGCAACCTCATAAACCACCGTTGTATCGCCCCAAACGGACAGAATACAGTCTTTTTCTACTTTCCATATCGGAGATACCTCCAATATGTCCTTTGTTTTCGCGCTCATATTATCGTGCTTTTTTTGCCTGTAAACCTTGTGTAAGCGCAAAGGCGGCTGAACTCCGAACCGTGACTACAGTCGGGAATTTTTTACGCGCCTGAAACTTGGCAAATCCACGTTCGCCGTATTTTCTGCTGTACTGCACCAGCTTGTTATACAGCACAAAAACAGCGATGATGAACACGGCAAATCCATATACCGAATTCAGCGAGAAAATGGCAATTGCCATCGCTGTTACCACTAACATACCCACCGTGCCGAATGCGAGAATCAGTAAAAAATTCATCCCGCGAATACCCATTACTTCGGGAGGGCGATCTACGCCTTTGTTGATTATGAACATGATTCGGTCATCTAAATAAAACATCAATTAGTCCAAAAATTAAGATGGCAAAGAAGCACCCGCCAAACCAGACGGTAGCACTACGTTTGACATCCTGGTCACCACTGGAAAACTTGGTGAACACTTTGATTGCCCCAATCAAGGCGCATATGGCTGCTACGCTTTTGGCTAAATCCTTAAATCCCCGATACCCGCCACTTACCTGCATGGTTGCCGGGCTAATGTCCTGTGCAAGTGCGGAGAGTATAGGCAGAAATACCAAAATTCCAATCAACAATATGATACAGGTAATACGAGTAGTCATCTTGTAATTCAAATTAAAGGCATAGGGCATCAGGAAGCTTTGGTGAAACTTAATCCCTGATGCCCTATGCCTGATGATGAAAATGTTTGCCACTGATTAGGATACGCCGAATACGGCACGAACCACCAGCAGTACCAACCCCGCAAAGATGAGGGCACCAAACCAGGAAGCGGCTGACTTCCGCGTGTCTGGATCACCATTTGACCATTTCCCGTATACTGAAATAGCCCCTACAATAGCCATGATAGCCATGACTGCCAACATGATGCGGCTCAGGGCAGGGATTGCCGAACGTACTTCTGTGTCCGCACTGCCAAGCGCACCGACTACTGTCCCACCTGCTACCGCGTCAGCCATTGCCAGCGAAACCAGACCCATTAGTAGTACACCCCGGCTAATTCCCTTCGTAGAATTCTGGAATCTGTTCATTTTTTAAATGATTAATTAATTGGAGAATCATATTGCCGAATAAATTTAGCAACTAATTTTTTTCAATAAAAAATAGTGAATGAAATAAATCTCAGATTAAACTTTTTCAGCCGCATCTTCCTTGTCTAATTGGGCCGTTAACGAAGCATTCTGGAGACGTGCATAGATCGCAAATCGGTCTTCCTGAGCTTCCTGATTGCTTTCTTCACGAACCGCTTCCGTTCTAAAGATGTCGCCCACATTACGGTCTGCATTCATCTTGTAGTAGTTGATTATCTCCACGAGCCGCCCGGCGACTTCTTCTGCCTGCTGACGACGTTCCCGTTTGCGGACAAGGCGGCCCAGATCGAAAGCGGCTGTTTTAATGATGTCCATTCGATTTAGATAGGAACTCAATAGTACGGGTTCAGCTTCAGGCTCCGCGTCGATGACTTCCTGCAAATTCTCCGCAAAACTTGCGTTGGGCAAAAGCTCCAGGGGTACATCCTCAATCTCCTCATCCTGCCAGGAGGGGAGTTGGTTTTTGATCGTTGAGGCAATAACTACGCCCTCATCTTGCTGTCGATCTTCTCCAAGATCATCGTCGTTTAACGCATCGTCGTCATCCTCATCGTCGTCGTCATCCTGACTATCATCGTTACCATCGTCGTCATCCTGATCATCGTCGTTTAACGCATCGTCCTCCTCCTCCTGACTATCGTCATCATCGTTACCATCGTCGTCGTTACCGGCAATATCCAAAGTGGCAGTAAGCATACTTGCTGATGTCACTTTGGATGCGCCCAACAAACTGCCACGATTTGAGGGTTCAGGATTGGCGTGTTTCGGCCCTTTCGTAGTGACAGCTTCTGGCGTTTTCGCTTTAACTTTTTTGCCCGTTTTTTGCCCTCTGGAAGTTTCGGCATCTTTGTCCTTCTTTTTAGTAGTGACATAGAGTACTATCTTTTCGAAAAACATCGTAACCGCCCACAGCAAAGCAATAACAACCAGCAAGACGCTAATCATGGGTACATTTAATAAAGCGGCTAGTACTGCACCCAATAGTACGACCTCATAAATCCAAATCATCTTCTGTTTCTTTAAGAGTTTTTGTTTTAATCTTTTTCAGTACCCGCACATGAATAGTGAAATGTTCCTGAAGAATATTATCCAACACCTGCTGTAAACTGAGCGGACGTTGACCCATACCACCAAATGCAGCCAGCATCACTAAGCGGATATGAGTTTGTTTAGAGACGTGCATATTCTTGTACATTTTGCCCTTTTCGGGGTCCTTTCTTTTCGACAAAAATTTGTGTCTATAGGCTTCAAGTTCGTCACCTATACCAGCACAATGTGTCTCTTGCTCTGTTGAATCAATAGCACCATCCGAAAAGGGTGATACTGTATTTACTGCTTTTTTTGCCATAAAATTGATTGGTTAAAGATCAAGCTGTTCCTGCGCGTCAAGCACCCGTTTTTGCATTTCTTTAATCACACCGGCATTTAACCGAAAGTGATTCATCAAGATATTTTCGATTAATTGCAGGCTACTAAATACCTCTCCATCTAATTCAGCGTGGGATTTTAGTAAGGATAAGATTTTGTGGGTCCCTTTAGAAACAAAGTACCGTCGATGACCCACCACGGCCTTTTTGGGTATTGTCAAGAACTTAGCTACATAAACATCTAAGTCTTTTGATCTTTCAGTTTCAACCGTAGGTAGTTTAGCCACTTTTCTCTCTACTTTTGCAGGTGACTGAACCTGACCTTTTTCAATCAATTCAGATTCAGTCATCTTTACCGACTCGATCTCTTTTCCTGAGTTTTCAACAGGAGATTCTTTATGCGGAATCGTAGGAGCAGATGGTTCGTTTTCTTCATCACTCTCAAGACCAAGATTCCGCATAAATTCCGTCATGGCACCCGTAGGTTTCATCAAATTGGCCAGATTAACTCCCCCAACTGAGCCGGTTTTTATTGCGGTATTTTTTGCCATTTTCTCAGCCTATAAATCCGTCACTCCCAAACAGTTCGTCCATCAATTCTAGTAGCGGTTTCTCAGCACACGGATAAATTGATGAACTCCCCCGCTTTAAAGAAACCGTGTCGGGCAACACGGTTTTTAACCGCGTGACGAATGGCATATCTGTACTCAAATACTGGTTAATGCCATCCATCAACGTTCTGGACTCACTTGATTTAGTCCGATTCCAAACCAATCCCATTTTCAGTGTAGGATTCATCTTTTGATACATCAACAAGCTTTCGCACCCGGATGCAAACGTTTTGGGGTCCATCTCCATTGGTGTAATGAAGTAATCCATCGCAACGGCCAACTTGGAGAGTCCATCGACATTCAACGTACCGGGCAGATCAATAAAAATGTAATCATAGAGATTCGCCTTTTTCAGCATGGGAACCATGCCTGCCCCTTCTGGTATCGTTGCAGTCTGGACTTCGGACATAGCGACTCCCCGCTCAGTAAACGCTGCATTTAAGACAGGGTCGCTCTCTATGTTTGAGACCTCCTGATTGCGGATTTTTTGGATAGAATGCTGAGGAAAATCAGCATCTAAAACAAATACCCGCTTCCCGCTTGCCTGTAGATACGAGGAGACTAACATCGTCAGGGTCGATTTTCCTACGCCCCCTTTCTGAGAGCCAAAACAAATCACTTTTGTCATAATCGAATCGTTTTAAAATACTAAACAGTTTGACAATCGTTCAAATATATTAATTATTTATGCACTATCAATCTATAAAAACTGATAAATTATAAATAGTAGTCTGGTACTATTTATCAATACGTTGAATATCAGATATTTATGACTTATTAATTAAGTTGCAAAAAAAGTAAATATATAAAAACTAATATAAAGAACAGTTTTTATATATTATATGATTGGTCTTCTATATCGGTCTTGCTTGTTACTATGCGATAGCCTAATACTGTTTATAACCACACGACCAGAAGACCACACGACCAGAAGACCACATAACCAGACGACCACGTAACCACACGACCAGATGACCATGTAACCAGCCGACCAGCCGACCAGACGACCACCCGACCAAATAACCAGATGACCACGTAACCACGCAACTAGATGACCACATAACCAGACGACCACGTAACCAGATAACCACGTATAGTAATCACATAATCAAGTATTTATCAGGTTTTTATTAAGTAAAATACGTACCGGCTCATCTACATTTCACTGCCAATACTGCCAGACTTTTACCAATCGCATCTCATAGTAACCGTCATGTCTAAACGCTAGTAACGATAATCAAAATCCAATTCCTGACATCAGTTACGAGCAGAATGCTTTCCAAAATAGCTGAACCCACGACCAGAGATTCATTTAACACCTACACCAAGTCAGCTATTATTCTCAAAAAAGCATTCCAAAACCACTCAGACCAGTAGCAACGTCCCGCCCAACCTGAAAAAGGGCTTTAAACCAGCCAAAGGGCAGAAATTTACCGAGAAACCCGGCATTTACCCCTTTTAGCCCCATTAATAATTTAAATTGATACTTGCTTATTTAAATCACACTGCCTACCTTCGTGCGGCCCAATGCTCCCTTTTTCAGGGAGAGCAAGATATGTAATCTTCCGTAAGATAAATTCGGTTACACCTCTTTCATCTTCCTCCCGATTACGGTCTTGCTCCTGCCGAGGGCCACTCCACCCCAAACTCCGCTAAGGCATCCGTTTGGAGTGGAAAGAAAGTGAGCTAATGCATATCGCTTTTCAAATACAAGCACCAAATCACTGAAACTGGAATGGAAGCTGAATTGGGGAATAGGATTACAAAGGAGCAGGAGAAAGTTCCTGGCTCTGGCAAGCAAAAAGGGCGACCCCCTAAAATGGCTGAGGATCGGGCCACAAAACGAATCGAATTTGTCTGTACTCAGCAGGAATATGAGCGCATGAAGAAGCTTCACAAAGCGTATGTTCAAAAAGTATCGCTGGGGGGATTTATCATTGTGACCATTTTATCTCAGGAGGACAAACCTGTTTTGGTAAAGACTACCGTTAGATTAAGTGCAGAAAATGACAGGGTCTTAATTAAGATTTTCCAGCTTTTGGGTCAGACAAATACTTCCTTGAAAGTTTTGATGACGCTATACAACCAATCACTCAAGCGAATCAATAGCTTACCTAATTCGCGGAAATTAATGGATGAAGTCATCAAAAATGACCCCATTATCATGGAGGTATCTGAGATGCTGCCAGGGCTAAAGGGTACTCTTGATCTGTTGCAAAAGCATATTTTTCCAACTGGCTCAACGGAGCCAAAGACCTCGCAACCGTGATCGTCAAAGTGAATACTCGAAAAAGAGACGGTGGAGCAACTCGTTTGGATAAAGCGCAATGGGAGAATGGTGAAGCTGCTCTACTTGATGTCCAGAATTTCCCCACGGAAAAGATCGCTATGGATTCAATGGCCTACCGAGCCGGGGTGTTGGAAAGCTATGCCAGCAAAAACATTCACATCAGTAATAAAGCCCGCAAAGAATTGAAGATTACCCACCAGTTAGTCAAAGCAGGAAGATGATCGTCCGAATAAATACCGGCAGTAACGTAGGCGGGGCTGTACGTTATAATGAGAACAAAGTTCAACAGGGAGAGGCCAGGGTTATCAGCATCAACAACTATCCGGTGGAGGACACGGATACCATCAACCTGCGCATGAAAATAGGGATATTGGAAACGCAGGCATGGATGAACCCAAGAGTAGTCAACAACACGCTTCATGTGGCCATTGCCTTTCATCCCACCGATACGCTGAGTGATGAAAAATTAACAGTAATTGGTGCTGAATGGCTTGAAAAAATGGGATATGGTGATCAACCTTATCTTATATACCGCCATGAAGATACCAGCCATCCGCATATGCACTTAGTCACCGTTTCCATTGATGATACCGGTAAAAAGATTTCTGACTCCAATAATATGTACCGCTCGAATGAGCTACGCAAAGAACTCGAAATAAAACACAATTTAGTCAAAGCCGAAGAACAAAATAACGTACTCACTATTTCGAGTACGCTGCCCCAAAATGCCATTCACTACGGTCAGCAGGAAACCAAAAAGGCGATTGGCAATGTGGTGCAAACGGCCATGAAAGATTACAGCTTTTCTAAGCTGGAAGAATTCGGCCAGTTCGTGGCTTCCTATAACGTTCAGATGAACGTCTTGCAGGGCAAAGAAGGAGCGAACTGGAACGGGATAAGTTTCCAGTTAACCGATGGGGAAAACCCCCTCAGCCCCGCTATAAAAGCCAGTGCCTATTCATTTGCCCCCACCCGCAACAACCTGGAAAATCGCTTTCGGAATGGTAAACAAAAAAAAGAGTTCAATAAGCCCGGCCTGCTGCAACTAATTGGGCAGGAACTAAAGCCCTTTGAAAAGCTATCCGAAACCGATTTTAAAAATATACTTCGGGGTGCAGGTATTCAGGTGGTGGATAACGGCACCCATTTTCTTTATATAGACCATAAAAAACGGGCCGTCTATAGTGAGACTGATTTGGGTAAAGATTTTACCCGCTCTTATCTACAGAGCCAGTTTGTCGAGCAAAGTAAATTACGGCCACAGCCCGTAGTCAATGAGCAGAAGCCCACCTCACTAAACCCTATGGGCAATCAGCCAAAACCGGCTGAACCCAAACTCCCTACCGCCAAACCTGCACCGCCAAAACCGGCTGATCCGGTCGTCCCTAAACCCCTCACTGAAGCCCAGAAAAAAGAACTTGGCGGGTTAGTCTCCAAACACTATCAGGCGTATAAAACGGGGCAGGCCATCTTTTTTGAAAGCCAGCTTATTACCCGTTTCCCCTTTGATTATTTGGTTAATCAGTTAAAAATGGAAGGGATAAGCGAGGCCGCAGCAAAGCAGGCGGTGAGTGAATTTGAACGCTACAAGCAGAGCAAGCTGCCGGAGATAAAAAGTAAAGAACAAAGCTTCGTTGGGCAAAAAGCCGCCGTTTATCTGGGCCTTGCCACTGAGCTACCCCTTGCCGCCGAAAGCCGGATTCGGTTTTTAGAAAAGCTGAACTTTAAACTCGAAAAAGAACCGACCGGCTCATTCGCCCTCGTCCACACCGAAGGAGCCGAGTTCCGCTATCCGCTGTCTCCGCTCGCCCACGCCCAACTTCTTTCGGGCACCAACAAAACTGTACCTTTTGCCCAACCCTTCAGCAAGGCCACCAAAACGGTGCTCGAAGCAGCCACCGGGAACAAAGGATTTTCCGAAGTATCGCACTACCACGTTCCCACCGGCCAGCTTAAAGCGATCCTTCCCGAACCCCTGTTCGAGCGGGTGAGCCATCACCTCAACCGAAACTATTTGGGGGAAGTGGACAAAACCAGTCCGGTAGAAAACCATCAGATAGCCACGTATTATTTTCAGCGCGGTCTGATCATCAAAGAGGAAGCAGGGGTGTACCGGGCGGGCTTTTACACCACCCCAGAAAGCAGCTTTCAGCCAGTCGATGAACGGTTGCAGGCCCACCTAAGCAAACACGGTCTTCCCGCCGACTACGCCGTTCTGGTGGACAAACTGGCAACGCCCGATGGCCGGGCAATGGTGCAGATGGCCCAGGGCGTGGATACCCGCTCGACCCAGCGCACCGACTTTGTCCAAAAACAGTACGGCCAGAAAATCCCCGCCCAAAACGGACTCTCAGCCACCGACTTTCTGGTCAGACTAACCGCTAAAGTCAGTGCCGCACCGGAAGTCGCCAAACGCCCTTCCATTACCGCCAGCGCACCGGGTAGCCCCTATAAAACCAAGGAAGAGCGCGAGAAAGAGTACGAAAAGAAACGAGCCTTACAGACGATCATCCAAAAGGACTACGCGGCCTTTTACATTTCCAGGTATTATTATGAGAGTAGTTTGCTGCGGGAACCCGACAACTTTCCGCTTACCCGCTTAGTGACAACGCTCAGTAGCCCCCCGCATGAGGTTCCCCGCGTCG
>Ga0105048_10007088_pt1 | contig 18041 bp, 16 predicted proteins | sample MAT05_FD_78382 | JGI IMG/M metagenome (GOLD analysis project Ga0105048, IMG submission 78382) | Freshwater microbial communities from Lake Fryxell liftoff mats and glacier meltwater in Antarctica - MAT-05 | ecosystem: Environmental > Aquatic > Freshwater > Ice > Liftoff microbial mat | place...
GCCCAGACCGACATCGACGAGGTGATCCTCGGCCACACGAACGAGCCGGAATACAAGCGTCTCCAGAACAACGAGTTCATGGAAGCTCTTCGCGACCGCACGGTGAAGATTGACATTCCTTACGTCACTCGCCTGCGCGAAGAGATCAAGATCTACGAGAAGGACTTCAATCTCCAGCGGGTGCGCGGCAAGCACATCGCCCCGCATACCATCGAGATTGCCGCGATGTGGGCGGTGCTAACGCGCCTGTCGGCCCCCAAGCATGCGAGCCTGAGCCTGCTGCAAAAACTCAAGCTTTACAACGGCAAGACGCTCCCCGGATTCACCGAGGACAACGTCATCGAACTCAAACGCGAGGCGGCCTTCGAGGGAATGCATGGCATCTCGCCGCGTTATATCCAGGACAAGATCTCGAACGCTTTGGTCGTCCATCCGGATGAAGACAACATCAATCCGTTCATGGTGATCAAGGAGCTCGAAGACGGTCTGCGCCATCACTCCCTGATCACTGACGAAGAAACTCTCCGGCGTTACCGCGAGCTCATCGCTGTCGTGAAGGAAGAGTACGAGGACATCGTGAAAAACGAAGTTCAACGGGCGATTGCCGCCGACGAGGAGGCTCTGTCCCGCCTCTGCTCGAACTACATCGACAACGTGAAAGCCTACACACAACGCGAAAAAGTCCGCAACCGCTACACGGGCGCTCATGAGGAACCGGATGAGCGTTTGATGCGGTCCGTCGAGGAGAAAATCGACATTCCGGACACCCGGAAGGATGACTTCCGCCGGGAAATCATGAACTACATTGGGGCCCTGGCGATTGACGGCAAGAAGTTCGACTATAAAACGAATGAACGCCTCCAGAAGGCCCTCGAACTGAAGCTGTTCGAAGATCAGAAGGACACCATCAAGCTAACCAGCCTGGTGTCAAATGTCGTCGATAAGTCCACACAAGAGAAGATCGACGTGGTCAAGAGCCGTTTGATTCGCAACTACGGTTATAACGAATCGAGCGCGACCGACGTCCTGAACTTCGTGGCCAGCATCTTCGCACGGGGCCAGACGAAGAAGTAATTTGGAATGCGGAATTCGAAATTCGGAATGAAAATCAAGAATTCCGAATTCGGTATCGGAACTGCGGTAGTCGGGATGTCTTCATTCCGAATTCCGCATTCCGAATTCCGCATTCGAAGAAGCGGTAGGGTGGGTGGGGGCCTGACCGGCGGAAGGTCATGAACCTGGTCAGGCCGGAAGGTGCAGCCATAAGTGCACGGACCGTGCGGCTCAGGGTACCCCCATCCATCCTCTCGCTTCAAGTTCCTTCATGGCATGCCCGTGCCATCTTCGTCCGTCCGTTTCTGGGGAGGCGTCCACCGTGGGCCAAAAGATCGAGCGAGATCTCCAGCGATTCCGTAAGATCGTGCGCGGCAAGGTCAAGAGTAACCTCTCGAAGTACCTCAGCCGCGGCGAGATGATCGGAAAGAAGGGGAATGATCTCGTCAGCATTCCGTTGCCCTCCATCGAGATCCCTCAATTCCGTTACGGAAGCAAGGGCTCGGGAGGCGTCGGCGTCGGCGAGGGCCAGCCCGGCCAACCGTTGACCGCTCCGCAAGAAGAAGGCGAACCGCAGGCCGGCGATCAACCGGGCGGCCACATCCTCGAAGTCGAACTGTCGATGGAGGAACTCGCCGTCCTGTTGGGCGAGGAGCTGCAACTCCCCCGCATCGAGCCACGCGGCAAGAAGAACATCGTCACCGAACGTGATAAGTACACCAGCATCCGCCAGGTCGGGCCGGAATCGCTGCGTCATTTCAAACGAACTTACAAGCGGGCGCTCAAACGGCAGATCGCCTCGAAAACTTATGACCCGCGTGATCCTCGGGTCATCCCGATCCGGGTCGACAAGCAATACCGAAGCTGGAAGGACACTCCCAAGCCCGAGAGCGTTGCCGCGATCATCTACATGATGGACGTTTCGGGTTCGATGACCGACGAACAGAAGGAAATCGTCCGCATCGAGTCGTTCTGGATCGACACCTGGATTAAAGCCCACTACAAGGGTGTCGACACCGTCTACATCATCCACGACGCGGCGGCCCAGGAAGTGGACGAGCATACGTTCTACAATACGCGCGAGAGCGGCGGCACCAAGATCAGCACCGCTTACGATCTTGCTCACAAGATCATCGACGCGCGATTCCCGCCGACCGAGTGCAACACTTATGCGTTCCATTTTTCGGACGGCGACAACTGGGGCGACGACATCCCGCATTGCCTGGAAATCTTGACCAAGCATCTTCTACCGAAGGTCAACCTGTTCGGTTACGGCCAAGTCGAAAGCCCTTACGGCAGCGGCGAGTTCTATGAGCATGTTCACGAACTGATTGCCGGCAATGAGAACATCATCACCAGCAAAATCCCAGATCGCGAGGCGATCCTGGGCTCGATCAAGGAATTCCTGGGAACGGGAAGATAGGAGGGTCACATGAAAACATGGCAGATTTCCGATGAGATTGTCCACGACGGCGCCTTGTCGGCACTTATCGAAAAATCTCGAAGTACACTCGAGGATGTTATCGGCCCATATTCCCGCGATCACGTGAACGTGAATTGGTCAACCTCCAAGGCCGGGGACAAGCCTGTGGTCTGGTTGACTCTCTCCGATTGGGAATGGCCTGAGGGGAAGCGTGCGGCCCTGGACCCCACGGAACTCGGATCACACGATTTGTCCTATCGGAAGTTTCTCAGACTTTGGAGCGATTTTCTTCAAGCACGAAATTACCAGCAGTTGAAACGGCTTCAGGAGCTCGTGAAAGAGTAATCCGAGCATACTAATAATTGGGCAAGGGAATCTTCACGGTGAAACGGTTCCAGAAAGTTAGGAAGGAGTAATTCGGTGGCTAAAACAATTGCCGAATTGGATCGCGAAGTGGCTGGGACCGTGTCGACGATGACTGAACGCTTGACAGCGACGGGCAAGGGACTAGACCAGGTGCAGACTTCTCTGGAAAAAACGATCGAGATGGTCGACGCGAGTTTAAAGTCCTGAAGCACCGATTTGAAGATTATGTCAAACGCATGGAAATTTGGGACAATCGGCGCTGGGGTCTGATTATGTTGATGGCCGGAGCTTTACTCTCTCTGGCTGCGGGTTTGATCGTGGCATTGGTGCGTCGCTAAAGAAAAGCTGGTCGATCAAGGAGTTCTTGGGAATGAGACGGTGATTCCAAGCAAAATATTAGGAGCCAGTCAATGTTTCGTACGAACAATTATTCCGCAACGATTCAAGCGAGCAAGGATTATCAAGACCTTGTCGAAAAAGGTATTCAGGTTTTGCAAAACGTCGTTGGAAGCGACTTCGCGCCGCTAATCAACTTGGATTGGAATGTTTCGGACGACTCGGAGGGACGAAAAGGCATTATTCTGAAGATGAGTGATGACAAAGGTCTCGTGCGATCAAGAATACCGGTCGAGGAATTTCGGAACAGAGATCGATTGAAGGACCGGCTGTACGAGCAATTTGGAGACTTGCTGCAAAATCGCTCGCACACACTTCTGCGCGAGTTGAAAGAAATGGTGGTAGCCGGAGATCCTGAATGAGCCAGCCCACCAAAGGAGAATTCGAAAAGCTCCGCGAATCAGTTGCCACGATCGTCAAGTCGCTTGACGTGGCGCGAGATCGATTAAGTTCGCTGAAAGAACGATTCGAAAAAGGCGAAACTGATTCGGAAAAGCTGCGAGATCAGATTTCTGATCTTCGAACACAATTGCAAGTCCTCCATGCGAACTTCGAGGATTTCAAACGACGCGGAGAAGAATCTGAACGCCGCCGCTGGACCGTTTATGGCGTGATGCTAGCTGCCGCACTGACGTTTATCGCGAACCTGGTTCTGCTGCTGCTGAGAAAGTGAGCGGGGACCGCCATGTATTACAACACTAACCTACCCCCGAACCTGCGTATCCTCAAGGATGAAATTGAAGGTTATGCGCGTGGCTACGGTCTCGATTTCTATGAGACTATCTTTGAAGTGGTCGACGCGGATGACCTGAACGAGATCGCGGCCTACGGCGGATTTCCGACTCGTTACCCGCACTGGTCGTTCGGCATGGCCTATGAGGAACTCAAGAAGGGTTACGATTACGGCCTGTCCAAGATCTATGAGATGGTGATCAACAACGACCCCTGCTACGCCTACCTGATGCGTTGCAACAACGTCGTTGATCAGAAACTAGTGATGGCCCACGTTTACGGGCATTGCGATTTCTTCAAGAACAACGCCTACTTCGGACACACAACCCGAAAGATGATGGATGAGATCGCCAATCACGGCGCCCGCATCCGCCGTTACGCGGAACGTTTTGGCGAAGACGAAGTCGAAGCGTTTGTCGATCGGTGCATGTCGCTCGACGATCTCATGGACATTCACTCCGTCGCCATCAAACGGCGAAATGATCATTCACGCTACGATTTCAAGGAAGAAGAAGAGAAGGAAGCTCATCCGAGCAAGTTCAAATCCAAACCGTACATGGACGAGTACATCAACCCGCGCGGCCAGTTAGAGCGTGAGGATGAGGCACGCCGGAAGAAAGAGCTCGAAGAACAGAACTTCCCCGCGCAGCCGGAAAAAGATGTCCTGCTTTTCCTGCTTGAATACGCGCCAATGAAGTCATGGCAGCGCGATATCCTCTCGATCATTCGGGACGAAGCCTACTACTTCATGCCGCAGGCGCAAACGAAGATCATCAACGAGGGTTGGGCGTCGTACTGGCATTCGACCATGATGACGCAAAAGGTGCTCGCGCCGTCGGAAGTAATCGATTATGCCGATCACCATTCCGGTACGATGGCCACCAGCGGTCGACGACTCAACCCGTATAAATTGGGCATCGAACTGCTTCGCGACATCGAACAGCGTTGGAACACCGGCAAGTTCGGTCCCGAGTATGACGCCTGCGAGGATCTGGAGGAGAAACAGCGCTGGAACAAGAACCTGGGCCTGGGCCGTAAAAAGATCTTCGAGGTCCGCCGCATTCACAACGATATTACTTTCATCGACACGTTCCTGACGCCCGAGTTCTGCCGCGAACATAAGCTCTTCTCCTTCGCCTATGCCGACCCGACGAGCAACTATGTGATCGAGTCACGCGAGTTCGACCTGGACAAACAGAGACTCTTGTTCAGCCTCACGAATTTCGGCAAGCCGTTCATCTATGTGATCAACGGCAACTATCGAAACCGGAGCGAACTACTGTTGAAGCATCAGCACAACGGGATCGACTTGAAGATGGGTCAAGCGAAGGATACCCTGCTAAATCTCCAGTTCGTCTGGAGTCGGCCGGTGCATCTTGAGACAATAGCGGAAGGAAAGCCTACGTTGCTGTCGTTTGACGGCACTGAACATACACAAAAACCGATTGGAGAAACCGATGACAATCGCCGAAACGCTCCAGCCAAAACTCGCTAAATGGTCGCCGGCCGAGCCGGGCCGCACTAACTTCTCGCAAAAACTCGAAGGAACGAATTGGGCACTGGCGCTCACTGCCGATCGCGTTGACACCCTCGGCTGTTTGATCTGGGAAGCGATGTTGATTCGATCGGGCGGCGACGACATCGCCTTGCCTGAATTGAAGAAGCGGGCCACGCAAGCGGCCGATCGAGCCACGGGTCTCATCGAACCATTGCGAGTCGTCGAATTCGACGAGGTCCTCGGCGTCGCTCAGATCCGCAGTGATTCGCCGACGAAACGCACCAGCGCGTTGGCCTATTACGACGTGCAGTACGGCAATCGCCTGATTGCCATCCGCCGTTACGAGTGGTCCGAAGAACTCGAAAGCCGAGTGCAAATTGCGTTCGCCTTGACGCACGAGGCCATCGCCAAATTGGTGGATGATCTCGTTCGAGTGTAGAAAGAATTGCCTACGCCGGACACGTGAGCCGATCTCGACGGTTCGCTCACGTGTCCGTTTTTGTTGAAAACAACTCCGGTCGCACTCGCATCAAGAAACCGACGACGCCTCCCGTGATCAGCCCTTCCAGAAAGGCGATCGGGACATGGGCGAGCAACACGAACACGGCGACCGTGCTCCAGTTTTCATTTCCCCCCAACAAAAGCACGGCCGCATTCAGCACCGTCGTGAGCACCACTGCAAATCCGCCGATGACGAAGCCGCTATGGACGAACTGTTGATGTTCTATCGATCGGCCTCGCCTTCTCGCAATCAACGGGGCGACAGCAGCTAAGCCGATGAATGCCGACCAGAGCAGAGTCAGAACCGCCACCACGCCGCACGGGGTGAAATGAAAACCGGTGGGGGTGGCGGCTTCCAGTTTGAAAAAGAGCGACCGCGCAAGCAGAGCCGGGATCGACATGATGGAAATATTCAGGCCCAGCGTCGACAGACCGCCGTGCCCGAGTAAAATCGCTTGCAGGAACAGGCCAACGGAAATCGCCAGGATAGCCCGGCGACCCAGAATGACACCGAGCAGACCGTTGAGGATCAGGTGGACACTCGACGGACCGACACGCACATGGATGAGCGACGCCACGAAGAAAGCAGCGGAAAGTAGGGCAATCCGCGGAATCTCGCGGTGGTCCAAATTGCCCGACGACCAGACCAAGAGGCCGGCGGCGACGGCAAAACCGAACGCCAGCCACGGCCAGGTCATGACTCCTTCAGCAAGATGCACGGCAATCAGCACGTCATACGTCCCATTCATTCGGAAAAAGAATCGCTCACCCGTTCGTGACATTCCTCTTGGCGGAACCATGTGGAAACAGGATATTAGTACGATATAAGCCCGTTTCGTACGGAGCCGCCGTTATGCTCGATTCTGCATCGCGATGCCCCCTCGCGTTTCGACTATTCGCCTTCGGTTTGCTGGTTGGACTAATGACTACCGCGCTGGACGCAGCCGAACCGAATCTCAAGGGACCCGTGAACCGGTTGGCCAAGGAGAGCAGTCCGTACCTGCTCCAGCATGCGCACAACCCGGTCGATTGGTTCCCGTGGGGGGCCGAGGCCTTCGCCAAGGCGAAGAAAGAAGGGAAGCTCGTTTTCCTTTCTATCGGTTACAGCTCCTGCCACTGGTGCCATGTGATGGAGAAGGAGTCCTTCTCCCACAAGGACGTGGCCGACCTCCTAAACAAGCATTTCATCTGCATCAAGGTCGACCGTGAGGAACGGCCGGACATCGACGACATTTACATGACGTCGCTGCACGTCATGGGCGCTCGTGGCGGTTGGCCGATGTCGATGTTTCTGACGTCGGACGGCAAACCGATCGTGGGCGGCACCTACTGGCCGCGCGAAGACCGCATGGTCGAGGGCCAGACCATTGGCGGGTTCAAGAGCATCTTGAAGCAGATTCAGGACGTCTGGACGGAAAAGCCAGCCGAGATCGAGAAGCAAGCGACCCATTACGCCGACGAGACGAACGAATCGCTGGCCCGGTTGATTCGCGCCAACCCCATTATTGCCCTCGAACGTTCGCTGGCCAAAGGCGCGGCCGAGGCGATGAGCACCGAGATCGATCCCGAGCATGGCGGCATCGGCCGGAGCGCGAACAAATTCCGGGGGACCAAGTTCCCGATGCCATCGTCGCTCGGCGTGTTGCTCGATCACGCGGTCCGCGAGAAGGATGACGATCTGCGCAAGCTCGTTGTCCTCACCCTCGGCAAAATGTATCAAGGGGGCATTTACGACCAGATTGGCGGCGGCTTCCACCGCTATAGCACCGAACGAACCTGGACCGTGCCGCACTTCGAAAAGATGCTCTACGACAACGCGCAGCTCGTCGAAGTTTACGCGGAAGCCTACCGCCATTGGAAGGACCCGGCCTACGCGCGAATCATTCGCGAGACGCTGGTGTTTATCGAACGCGAAATGACATCGCCCGAAGGAGCGTTCTACTCGGCGCTCGATGCCGACAGCAACGGAGTGGAAGGCGAGTTCTATGTCTGGACGCCCGTGGAGATCGAGAAGATTCTCGGCGACAAGGACGACGTCGCCTGGTTCCGCAAGTTGTATGACGTGAACGACAAACCGAATTTCGAGGAAAAGTTCTATATCCTCCGACTCAACCGCTCACTCGAAGAATCGGCCAAGGAACTCAAGATGGAACCGGCCGAGTTTCACAAGAAACTGACCGCACTTCAGGCGAAGTTGATGGCCGTGCGTGCGAAAAGGGAACGACCGTTCCTTGATACGAAAGTGCTGACTGCCTGGAACGGTCAGATGATCGCGGCTTACGCCAAGGCGGGTGAGGTTCTCAAGGAGCCGGCCTACGTGAAGGCAGCCGTAAAGGCAGCGGAGTTCCTTCTGAAGACAATGCGCACGAAAGACGGCCGACTGCTACGCAGTTATGGCAAGACTGCCGACGGCAAGTTCGAGGCACGGCTGAACGGCTACCTGGAAGATTACTCGTTCCTGGCGCATGGCCTATTGAACCTCTACGACGCCACGGGCGAGAAACGTTGGCTTGATGAGGCCCGCGGCCTGACCGACTTGATGGCGAAATGGCACGGCGATGGCGAAAAAGGCGGCTACTTCTATACCTCTTCCGATCACGAGAAGCTCTTCGCCCGCCCGAAAGATTACTACGACAACGCCCAACCTTCCGCGAACGGGATGGCCATGCGCAATCTCGTCCGCCTCGCGAAGGCAACGAAGGACGAGAGCTATAGCAAACTCGCGGAAGGCTCATTCCGCCAGTTTGCTGGTGTATTGCGAGCGAACCCGAGCGGCGTGCCGGGCATGTGCCTCGCCCTGCACGGGTATCTCGATATCAAGCAAGCGATTCCCAATCCCAAGGACATGAAAGACTCACCCCTGGTTTCCGGCAAGGAGAAGACCGAGGACGTGGTCAAGATTACCGCCACGCTCGACAAACCAAGTAACGGTAAGCAATCGGTGACGTTCCAGATTCTCGTCGCGACCACCTGGCACATCTACGCCAACCCGGCCGGCAACGAGATCGCGGCACGGGGCCAAACCACGGTCTCCCTGCGAGTCAACGGCAAGATCGTCCCCATCGAGATCGAGTACCCCCAAGGCATACAGGTCGTGGACAAAATCGTTGGTGATTACTTCATCTATGAGAAAAAAGTCATGCTGAAGGCGACCTTCGCCGCCGTGACGGGTGATGACGTGTTGGAAGCGAGTGTCAAGGTTCAGGCCTGCACCTCGGGCGAGAGCGGCCGGTGTCTCCTTCCCACCACTCTGAAAATTCCGGTGAAATAAGCGAGGGTGGGGATGAGCGGAGCGCCGACGGGTCGTCCGGAAGCCGGCATCGCCGAGGTGTTCGCGGAACAGCTTCGCTTGATCGCGCAGGCACGGTCCCGCAAGCAGCGGGGCCAGGCTCTGGATCAACTTGCTCAATCGGTTCGCCTTTCCTCATCGGCTCTTCCCTTCCTGAACCGTCTCGCCAGTCGAGATCGCCACGGGCAACGGCTAGCTCTCGAAATCGCCTCGCGACTTGAAGCACCACTCGGTGAACCACTTTGCCGGTTGCTCATCCCGCTGACGGCTGATGCGCATTTCCCCCTGCCGTTGCGGCTGGTCGTCGGTTCCCTCATCTTGCGCTCGTCGCCGCCGGAGGCTGCGATCGCGGGGGATTTACTTTCCGCCACGATCCAGGGGATGAAGCCCTACCGCGCGGCGGAACGGCTGCGTCTCTTGCAGCAACGCCTGCCGAATCATCCGCGGATCGAGCGGCTCATCCACGATCTCGAACAAGAATCGGCCATCCCCTGCCCGCGCTGTGGGCTGCGTCTTCAACGGCCGGAACTCGTCGTTCATCTATGGCAGGCTCATCATCTACTGATGGCGGGAAAACTAGCCCGTGACCCGTGGAAGATGATCGAAGACTGGCTGCGCGAGTACGCCCGCACCGGCCTCAAAGACATGTTGGAGCGGAGTTGTGAGCTCGGCCGGCAACTCGATCCCGAAGGCGGCCTGACCGAGGTACACCGGTTGCTCTTGGCGGTCGGGCTGACCGACGAAGAAGCGAGCAATCACCTCAAGCGACTGGCGAAAGGCCGCCGGGCGAGCCTGTGTCCTCACTGTTACGCTCTTGTGCCGCGCGAGCGGGACGAGTTGCCAAGCCCGCTGAAGCTCGGCTCAGGCCAACTGGTCAGTCATGGGTACAAGGTGAAAGTGACCGATCGCTACCTCTTTTCAAGTCTGCAAGTCGGCACGCCGACGGATGTGCTCTACGACGGCATCGATCCCACGCAAGGCATGACCCGGCGCGGCAGCGTGATCCTCCAGGTTGGTCCCCTGGTGTTCGCGGCCTTTGTCCTAGCATTATTCCTGCCCCTGAGCATGCTGCCGCCCCTCACTCCAGTGGCTCTGATCCTGCTCGCCGCGTTCTTAATCTTTTTGCGAATTCGCTCGCGCAGGCGGGCAAGCGGTGATCCGACCGACCGCGTCATTGATCAAGCCTGGCGCTTGCTCGTTCCCGAGTTCCACCGGCCGGTCTTTTCGAGAGACCAGGCCGCCTTTCTCGGGCGACTTGCGCTAACCAGCATCGGCCGAGGCACCCCCGCCGCCCGCGAGGAAGTTCTTGAGCGCATGGCTCACGCTTCTCAGCCGGAGATCGCGCAAGGCCAACTTTCAACCGGCGACCTGGCCGCGTTACATTGTCTCGAGATGGACGACGCCATCCGTCTCGGCCGCGATCCGGTCGCCATCCTGGTGAAGGAGCTCGGGGCCTGCCTCGCCGGCGAAACTCCGTTGGCCTGTGGCGAACAGTTGCTTGAAGCTTGGCCGGTCGAATCGCGTGATCAGGGTCAACGAGCGCGGCTTAGGGTCTTGCTCTGCGCCCAGGCTTTTGAACTTGCTTTCGAACCGGGCGACCTGCACGAGCTCGGTCGGCTGAGTGAACAGTTCGGTCTCGCGTTTTCGAGTGAGGATAAGGCAGGCCTGTCACGATTGCGCTGGTTGTGGCAGGCCCGGCCGACACGACCCTGGCAAGCATTGGGCGCGACCACGACTGTGTTCGATCTCGCCCGCTACCCGGCGCTCGGCGGCCAGTATCTGGAAGACCATCCCGATTTGCTGCTGTTTCAGCCGATGAGCATCGGTAAGAGAGGCGACCCGATCTTGATTTGCGAACGGGGCATCGTCTATCGCAACTTGATTCTCTACGATCCGGCAATCGCGATTTCCTTCCGGCCGAGATCGATCATCAGCGGCGGCGGCTTCGAGGTCATCGCGGGCAAGCAAAAATTGGTGCTGGCTGACGATCCCGCGCCGCTCGTGCGTCGGCTCCAGGGCTGGTTGCGCATTCTTTTTCAGGGGATACTGCCAGCCGCTCGGCCGTTCGTCGGCACTCGCGGTGAAGACCGGCTACGTCCGTTCGTTCGCCAGAAGACGAACCAGTGCCCCGAGTGCGGCCATGCGTTTCTCGCCCAGAGCGGCGAAGTGGGGATACCGACCGATGTCGTTTGATCCAGCCAAACCGATACTCTTTTTCATCGGCTACCGCGGCACGGGCAAAACCACCGTCGGCCGGCTCCTCGCGGAGCGGATCGGCTGGGAATTCGTCGACGCCGACGTCGTTCTCGAAGCTCGCTTCGCCAAGACGATCAAGGAGATCTTCGACACGGAAGGCGAGAAGGGCTTCCGCGACAAGGAGTCGTCTATCTTGGACCAAGTAAGCACGATCCCCCAGCGAGTGATCGCCACCGGCGGCGGCATCATCCTCCGGGAGGAGAATCGCCGGCTGATCCGGCAGCGCGGCTGCACGGTGCTTTTAACGACCGATTCGCAAACGATATCCGCTCGGTTGGCGCTCGATCCGACCACGGGCAGCCGTCGGCCGAATCTCGCCTCGGGCGGCCTGGATGAGATCATTCAACTATTAAAAGTGCGTGAACCGTTCTATCGCGAGACTGCTAACTTTTCCCTGGACGTGACCGACCGGTCGCCGCCGGAACTCGTAGAGGCTATTCTGACACAATGGAATCCTTGCCAACGCTTCTGAGTGACTGGGTCTGGATCGGCTTCGTCTTCTGCATCGGCGCCTGCATCGGCAGCCTGATCAATGTGGTCGTCGCCCGCCTGCCCCTGGAAAAAAGTATCCTATGGCCTGGCTCGCGTTGCTCCTCTTGTTTGCAACCGGTCGCGGGAATCGCGAACATTCCGATCTTCAGCTATCTCCTTCTCCGGGGCCGCTGCCTCAATTGCGGGGCGCGATTCTCCAGCCGCTACCTCTGGGTCGAACTCGCCACCGCCCTGGCGTTCGTCGCCTTGTTCTGGTTCGACATCGGCTGGAACCGGCACGACTTGGCTTTTATTCGCCAAGCCCATTCGGATCTTCATGCCGGTTGGGTGCCCTGGCGGCTCTGGGCCTATTTTGGCGTTCACGCGGTACTGATGAGCTTCCTGATCGCCGCGTCGCTCTGCGATTTGGACGGCAAGGTCATCCCGCTGCCGTTAACGCTGACGGGCACGATCATCGGTCTAACCTTTTCGACGTTGATGCCTTGGCCCTGGCCGAGCGGTGTTCTGGAAGCGGCCGTTTTGCCAGGCGATGAACCCTGGTTCTTGCTCGATCACAACGGCAAGATCCCGCGCGGCGTTCAAAACTGGCCGTTCTGGGGACCCCTGCCGGCCTGGCTGCCGCCGGGAAGTTGGCAATTGGGTTTGTTGACGGGTCTGATCGGCGCCGCGGCGGGCAACCTGATGATGCGCGCGGTCAAGTTCCTCTTTGAATCGGGGATGGGGAAGGAAGCCCTGGGTCTAGGCGATGCCGACTTGATGATGATGGCCGGAGCGTTTGTCGGCTGGCAAATGATCGTGGCGTCGTTCTTCATCGGAACGTTCGCGGCCCTGGTCCTGGCCGTGCCGATGCTCATGAGCAAAAAAGAACGGCACCTGCCGTTTGGCCCGGGTTTGTCGATCGGTGTGATGATCGCCCTGTTGGGGTGGCGTTGGCTCGGGCCGGCGTTTCAGCCGTTCTATTTTGAATGGATGACGTTGTTTGTCGCCGCGACGATACTGGGCGGCGGCATGTTCGTCGCGAGTCTTTTGTTGGGGCAGCGGGAAAAATCGTGAAGGGGAAATCGTTGAGCGCCATTCTCATCATCGATTACGGCATGGCCAATCTGCGCAGCGTGCAGAAGGCGTTCGAGCGTGTCGGCGCGGCAGCGGAGATCACGAGCGATCCGGACCGTATTGCCGCGGCCGAGAAGATCGTGCTGCCAGGGGTCGGCGCCTTCCGCGACGCCATCGCCTGTCTTCGCGATTCGCATCTCGATCAGCCCATTATCGATCACGTCCAGAAGGGCATGCCATTTCTCGGCATCTGCCTGGGGATGCAGATGCTCTTCACACGCGGGCATGAGGAAGGCCTCTTCTCCGGGCTCGATATACTTGCGGGCGATGTCGTTCACTTCACGCCGCAACCGGGCTTGAAGATTCCGCACATGGGTTGGAATGAGCTTCGCTTCCGCAAGGAATGCCCGCTCTTCAAGGGCCTGCCGCAGGGTTCCTCGGTCTACTTCGTTCACTCGTACTATCCGGTCCCGACGGATGAGAGTGTGATCGCCGCCGAAGCGGACTACCCGACGCCGTTCACGGCCGCGGTGTGGCGCGACAATCTCTTTGCCACCCAGTTCCACCCGGAAAAGAGCCAGGGCGTCGGTTCGCAGATGCTGCGGAACTTCGCGGAACTGTGAGAGCCTAGCTCCCGAAATCCTCACGAAATCTTCCCCAACCTCTTGCATTTCGTTTCCGGCGGGTCGACAATGATCGGCGTGCCTGATCCTCTCCCGGGCGCGGCACATCCGGCTTTCATAAAATAGACGTCGTACATCCGCAACCTCGGAGAGGAGAGAGAACCGATGCAGATTCTCCCGGCTATCGACCTGCGCGGCGGCAAGTGTGTTCGGCTCAAGCAGGGCGATTACGCCCAGGAAACCGTTTTCGGCGATGATCCGACGGCGATGGCCCGCCGCTGGGTGGGCGACGGGGCGGACATCCTGCATCTTGTTGATCTTGACGGCGCCAAGGCGGGAAAACCGGTCAATGGCGAGAGTATCCGCAACATTGTTCGGGCCGTCGATGTCCCTTGCCAGGTGGGCGGCGGCATCCGCACGGAGCAGGACATCGCGACGGTGCTCGGGTGGGGTGTCAATCGGGTGATCATTGGCACGCGGGCGCTACAAGATCCGGCCTGGGTGCGGGAGATGGCTTTCCGGCATCCGCAGCAGATCGTTCTCGGGCTCGACGCCCGCGATGGTAAGGTAGCCACTCATGGCTGGCAGAATGTCTCGGACATTCTCTTGCTCGATTTGGTAAAGGAGTTCGCGACGTGGCCGTTGGCGGCGATCGTTTACACCGATATCGCCCGCGACGGCATGATGAATGGCCCGAATGTGGAAGGGCTGGCGGAACTGGCCGCCGCCGTGCCGCTTCCCGTGATTGCATCCGGCGGCGTCACCACACTTGATGACGTGCGCCGGTTGTTCGAAAAACGCCTTGCCGGTTGCATCATCGGCCGGGCCTTGTACGAAGGCCAACTCGACCTGTCCGCTGTTCTGGCGATCGTCAATCCGGTTTAGCCGTGTGCTTCCGGTTAGGCAGCACGCATAAGACCCCTCCCCGGGTCGCGGCTGAACCTTCCACCGGAGGATTTCGCAATGTTGAAGTACCACGCGGAGGATATTCGCCCCATTGCTCTCGTGGGTCATCGCGCCTGCGGCAAAACTTGCCTGGCCGATGCCCTGCTGCATAAGTCAAAGGCCGTCGACCGGCTCGGCAGCGTCGATGACGGCACTAGCATTTCCGATTACGACGACGAAGAACATCTCCGCCACTCCTCGGTCGATACCAGCATTCTCCATCTCGAACACGCCGGCAAATTCATCCATCTCCTAGACGCGCCCGGCGCCTCGGACTTTGTCGGGGCGGCTCTGGAAGCGCTCAATGCCGTCGAAACCGCCGTCATCGTCGTCTCCGCGACCGCGGGCGTCGAGGTCAATAGCCGGCGCATGTTTCACGTCGCCGGCAAGCAGGGCCTGGCGCGAATGATTGTCATCAACAAGATCGATTCCGAGAACATTCACTTCGCGGAGCTGATTGAGAACATCCGGGCGTCGTTCGGCAACCAGTGCGTTCTGTTCAACGTGCCGGACAAGGTCGGCTCTGGCTTCAGCAAAGTCATTGACGTGCTCAACCCCCCCACGCCCGTTCCGGCGGGCTTGCCCATCGACCTGGCTTCCGCCCATTCGATGCTGATCGACGCTGTTGTCGAATCGGATGAGCACCTGATGGAGAAATATCTCTCCGAGGGCGAGCTTCCCAAAGAGGAACTCGAGAACGCCATTCCCCACGCGCTCGAACTGGGAACGGTCATTCCCATCTTCTGCACGGCCGCCAAAAAGGAAATTGGCATCGACGAGCTTATGGACGCGTTCGCCAAGGAAACGCTGTCGCCCCTTCACGCCCAGGTTCGCTTGAACAGCCTCCTGAACGGCAAGTCGGACCACTTTGGAACGGAGAACGACATCTTCCTCGGGCAGGTCGTCAAGTCAGTCAATGACAAGTTCGTCGGCAACCTCAGCTTCATTCGCGTGATCTCCGGGAAGATGGACACCACGCACCCACTCGTCAACTTGCGCACCGGCAAGGCGGCACGCATCGCCCATTTGCTGATGATGCAAGGCAAGAGCCATGAGACAATCTCCGAGGCCTACCCGGGCGACATCGTCGGCGTCTCCAAAATCGAAGGCCTGCACATCGGCGACACAGTCGCCTTTGATACGCACGCGCCAAAACTTCCCGATCCCGAGTTCCCCCGGCCGATGTTCGGCTTGGCCGTCGAACCAAAGAACCGCGGCGACGAGCAGAAAATCTCGCAGTCGCTCTCCAAGATTGCCGATGAGGACCCGACCTTCAAGGTGACCCATGATGCTCAGACGCACGAACTCGTAATCAACGGCATCAGCCAGGTGCATCTCGAAGTCATTCAACATCGTCTGAAGAAGCGGTACGACCTGGAGGTCGTGACCCACGAACCGAAGATTCCGTACCGCGAAACAATCATGGGCGAGAGCGCGGCCGACTACCGGCATCGCAAGCAGTCGGGCGGCCGTGGTCAGTTCGGCGAAGTACACATGCGAATCTATCCGCTCTCGCGGGAGATCAAGAACCAGCAGATGCTCGAAGAACTCTTCGCCAACAAGAGCCGTTTCGAAAAAATGCGCTCCGCTCATTACGATCCGGAGTTCAACTTCGCCTTCATTGACCACATCGTCGGCGGTACGATCCCCAACCAGTTCATGCCGGCCGTCGAGAAGGGCTGCAAGGAACTCCTCGAACGCGGGGCGCTGGCCGGTTACCGGATGCAGGACATCGCCGTCGAGGTGCACTTCGGCAAGTATCACGATGTCGACAGCTCCGAAGCCGCGTTCAAGACAGCCGGGCGCATGGCTCTCAAGAAGGCGTTCCTTCTGGCCAAACCGGTGCTGCTCGAACCGATCGTCAAACTGGAAGTGACGGTGCCGATGAAATACACCGGCGCCATCCTGGGCGACCTGAACGGCAAACGAGGCCAGGTTGAAAACCAGGACAGTTTGGCAGGCGATCTGGCGATGATCTTCGCCAGCGCCCCGCTCGCGGAAGTCACACGCTACGCCGCCCAGCTTGGCAGCATTACCCAGGGCCAGGGCTCTTATTCCATGGAGTTCAGCCACTACGACACGGTGCCGCCGAATGTGCAGCAACAGATTGTCTCGAAGGCAAAACTGCACGATGACGAGGAGGAGTAGGCGGAAAGCAGTAGGCAGCGGGCAGTATTAAGGTCGGAGAGTCTGCGGCCGGAGATCAACTCGAGTACTTGTGTTATCTCCGGTCGCTGAAGCTGCCGATTCAACAATCTAATTGTGCAAAGTAGTCTCCCGGATCGAACTTCCCTTCCATGGCAAAACCCTACGATGCCGCGCTCAAAGAGTTGATCGACAACAATCCCAGAGACTGGGTACGGTTGGTCGGCCGCGAGATCGGTTTACCCGAAACCGTTCAGGTTGAACCGATCGACGCCGACCTCTCCACGGTCTCGCCGCAAGCGGATAAGTTGTTTCGCATCTCAGGTCCCGTTGAAGCCATTCTGAATATTGAGGTACAATCGAGTTGGGCGGGCGATTTGGCGGATCGTTCGTTGGTCTACAGCGTTCTGGCGGAAAATCGGTATAAACTTCCTGTGTACACCGCTATGATTCTGCTCCATCCGCGAGCGGAAGCGTCGGCGATGACGGGATCGTTGACGAGAAGTTATCCCAACAATCGACCATATTTGACGTTTCATTATTCAGTATTGCGTGTCTGGGAGATGCCGGCCGAGACGTTCTTAAAGGGTGGTTTGGGGACTTTGCCTCTGATGTTGTTGTCGGCGGATGCCGGTGGCAATCCGGCGGCCGTGGTTAAACTGTTTCAGGATCGAGTCGATCAGATCGGCGTTGATTCACACGCCCGCGATCAGGTGAGCGCGGCGGGATTTATTTTGATGGGACTTTGGCACGATAAGGAATTCCTCAAACGACTTTTTCAAGAGGTTTCGACTATGCGTGAGTCATCTACTTATCAAATGATCCTCGAAGAGGGACAAGTCGATGGTTTGCATCGATCGATCCTGATGGTTGGCGAACAACGTTTCGGGGCCGCACTGCCCCCCCAACAGGCTTTGCTTGAGTCGATCACCGTTTTCGATCGATTAGTGCGCATGAATCGGCGCATCCTCACTGCGGCGAACTGGGATGATCTATTGGCGACTGCCTAGCTCATCCTCGCTTGCTCTCACGGAATGGGACAAACTCGTCCCTCTTTTTCTTCGACGGACGAAAGGTCTCTTCTCGATGGGCGCCTTCAAGAATTTCGTATTTAACGAATGGTATTTCTCGGTTCCAATGTTCCTGATGTCGCTCGTTGGGCTTTCTCTCGTCGTCTGGCGATGGATGCTCAATCTCAACGCGCGGACGGACATGGACGCCTTTCTGCCCGAATTCCAGGAGAAACTGGAGAAAGAAGGCGTCGGTCCC
>Ga0105048_10007089_pt1 | contig 18039 bp, 12 predicted proteins | sample MAT05_FD_78382 | JGI IMG/M metagenome (GOLD analysis project Ga0105048, IMG submission 78382) | Freshwater microbial communities from Lake Fryxell liftoff mats and glacier meltwater in Antarctica - MAT-05 | ecosystem: Environmental > Aquatic > Freshwater > Ice > Liftoff microbial mat | place...
CACAGCCCTGGTGGAACCCGGTGCCGCGACGCTTGGCATATCATTACCGGTTACCATCGCAAGACAACCGGCCTGCGCTGCCAGCAATGCATAGTGTCCGGCCGCACCGATATGCCCCGTATTGCGCAGCGCAACAAATGCGACGCCAAATTGTTTCGCTTTCCGGATGGCAGTCTGCATGGCGTACGCGGATCCCATCTGACCAAGCCCGGAACTGCCGTCGATCATAGCCCACGCCGGACCCTCACGTTCAATTCGCGGAACGGCTGAAATCGGATAACCGCCTCCCTGCAGCTTCTTCAGATATCCCACGAGCAGCTTGGTGCCGTGCGTGAAGACTCCCATGGTGTCCGTTGCCACGAGGGCTTCGGACGTGATGCGACAATCGGCTTCAGCCAGTCCCGTTGATCGCAGGCACTGCAGGACAAAATCTGTGAGATCGGGAACGGCGATGCGTTTCAATGAAATTCACCTGAATTGCGGATGGCCCTGGAATTAATTCACAACATTCACCAATGGCTCGCCGTTCAACGCCATGAGCGCGAGTCGGGCTGCTGTCTCGCGAAGTTTTCTGACGGCCGGAACACTGGTGGAAGCAATGTGGGAGGCGAGAATCACGTTGTCCATCTTCAGAATCGGATGATCTGCAGGGATTGGTTCCGGATTGAACACATCCAGCGCCGCAGCGGCAACATGACCCGACCCCAAAGCCGCCATCAACGCATTCGGATCGATCAAATCGCCGCGCGCCAGATTAATGATGCTCACGCCCGGACGGGTATTCGCTAACGACTCCGAATTCAACATCCCGCGCGTGTCCGGCGTGGAGGGACAATGCAAAGTGATCACGTCCGTCTGAGACAGCAATTCTCGCAATGCGACCGGTGTCGCACCAGCGGCTTCGATGTCGGCGGCCTTTGCAATCGGGTCGTAGATCAGGATGCGGCAGCGAAACGGTCTCAAACGCGATACGACTTCACGCCCGATGCGGCCAAAACCGACCACACCAACAGCCAGATCCCGCAGCGCCTTCATTTGATCAAGCGACGTGGCGAGACCCCATTTGCCATCCTTCAGTGTGTTACTATTGCTCACGACCTGACGGGTTGTCGCCAGGATAAACGCCAGTGTGTGATCGGCAACTTCGTCGATACAGTAATCCGGCACATTGCAGACAGGAATCCCCTTCGCGCGGGCCGCCGCAAGATCAACATTGTCCACACCAATCCCATACCTTACGATAACCCGTGCCTTGTGCATGGACGCAATCACGTCTGCATTGACCGGCGCGAACTGGGTGATCACAGCATCTGCATCCGCCACCAGCGCTGGTAACTCCGCAGCGGACTTTCGCTCCCTCCATGCCGCGATAAAATGCCCGGAAGCCTGCAATACGGATTCTTCAACGGACAAATCCGGGAACGAATAATCGGTAACAGCAACCTTCATCTCTGTGTGGCTCCGCACTCGTACAAACAAAACAATGCGCGCGGCCAGCCACCTACTGTGTCACACCCAGACCGCGCATGTCCGACTGCGGACATTTTGCGATAATGTGACAAGCAAAGCGGATACTCTGCAACTGAATGCCCGGATGTTCTGAAAAACAGACGGACCAGGATTCACATCATGTGTTCGTAGCTGCATTCCTGGGGAATTTCTCCCCAATCCCCTTTCGCGTTGCGGTCTTCTTCGTCCATCAGCAGAAGTTGAATTTCGACGATTTCGTCGGCGCAGTCGAAGAATGCGTCGATTACCATCGGATCAAACTGCGTGCCTCTTCCTTCGCGCAGAAAGTCGAAACACTTTTCGCGTGGAAACGGATCTTTGTAGGGACGTTTGCTGGAGAGTGCGTCGAACACGTCAGCAACGGCAACGATGCGACCTTCTAGGGGAATATCTTCGTTCAGCAGGCCCATTGGATATCCCAGCCCGTCCCAGCGTTCGTGATGCGTCTGAGCAATCCGAGCGGCAAGCATCAGCAGTGAAGATGACCGGACGCGCAACATGCTTTCGCCGAGTCTGGTATAAGTTTTCAGGATGTTCCAATCCTTTTCGGAGATCGGTTCGATGATCTGCCGTCCGAGCGCGCAGTGTTTTTTCATCAGATCGTATTCGTCTACGCCGAGCTTCCCCGGCTTGAACAGGATCGCATCCGGAATACCAATTTTGCCGACGTCGTGAAGTTGTGCGGCTTGCTCCAGCATTTCCAGGCGATTTTCCGGATACCCCATTTGCCTGGCGATAATCGCCGTGTAACGACCAACTCGAATCACATGATTGGCCGTGTCGTTGTCGCGATGTTCTGCGGCACGAGCCAGACACAGAATGAGTTGCTGACGTGTGGCCTCCAACTGGCGTGTGCGGCGTTCCACCTGCTGTTCCAGGCGAGCCGCTTCGCTCGAAGCCATGTCGTAGTATTTCCTGATCATAATCGCGTTGCGCACGCGGAGAAGTAGTTCGTTCGGTTCGATTGGTTTTTGCAGAAAGTCGCTCGCTCCCAGGTCCAGTGCCTGCCTTCGTGCCGCCGGATCAGCCGCCGCCGTCAGGATCAACACAGGGATGTGCTGCAGCAGGGGATCCAGTCCGATCACACGCAGAATATCCAGCCCGCTGATTTCGCCCATCCATATATCGAGCAGCAATACGTCCGGACGTTCATGGCGGATCAGGTGCAACGCAGCACGCGAGTCACTGGTGGTGACAAAATTCCCGTAGCCTTCCATCTTCAGATGCTGACGATACGTCACGACGGTGAGCGGATCTTTATCAACGATCATGATCTTTGCCGTTCGGTCGCTCCTTCGAATATTCGCAATTCGCGAAACTGAATACCTCGCATCAGGCGGTTTGATTGTTTCGACGGGAATGGCCGGAATGCTGCTACACGATGACATAACGGTGTTCCTGGAATCCTCGACACTATTGACTGAGGCATCGGAGCACACGAAACCAACGCAAAAGGCTGCCGACGACACTTCAACATCTACTGGTTCATGGAACACTAGGCCAATAATCTCCTTGACCTGAATATTCGCCTGCGGGTTTGTGTGTGTTACGGACGCAACACAACCCCGCCGTCTGCTGAATTGTTACGATTTGCAAAATCGTTACGACCGGTGGCGACAGTTGCAGTGATTGCCTGGTTGTTGAGTTGTCGCCTGTTCCTGCCGCCATTATGCTGCGCATCCTGAATGCTCAATACTTATCGTTGATATCGACCAAGGGGCGAAAAACATGTCTGACACGACCAACGGGAAATTGAATCGCAAGCTGCGAATGGCGCTTGTCGGCGGGGGCCAGGGAGCGTTTATCGGTCGAGTGCACGCCACAGCGGCTGTACTTGACAATCGCGCCGCGCTGGTAGCGGGAGCCTTGTCATCGGATGCCGCTCGAGCGAAAGCCAGCGCGCCGGCCTATGACATTGCGGAATCACGAGCGTACGGTTCTGTCGCTGAAATGATTCAGAAGGAAAAAGCGTTGCCTGCGGATCAGCAGATCGATTTCGTCAGCGTGGCGACTCCGAACCACACGCACTTCGAAATCGCCAAAGCCGCAGCGGAAGCCGGGTTTAATGTGATCTGCGACAAGCCCATGACCTTCGATTTTGCACAGGCGGAAGATCTGGTCAGAATTGTTGAAAAAAGCGGCGTCGTCTTTGCCGTCAGCCACAACTACACTGGCTACCCACTGGTACGCCAGGCACGCGAAATGATTTTGAACGGTGAACTGGGGGAAATCAATGCGATTCGTTCCAACTACATTCAGGGCTGGCTGCGGAGCCGACTGGAGTCTGACGACCAGAAACAGGCGGCGTGGCGCACGGATCCAACGAAGTCCGGAGCGGCAGGCTGCTTCGGCGATATCGGAACGCACGCCTTCAATCTGGGTCGCTATATGACCGGTCTGATTCCGGCAGACATCTCCTGCAACCTCAGGATCTTTGCCGAAGGACGGCGGCTGGACGACTACGGCCATGCCGTCGTGCGATTTGAAAACGGCGCACTCGGAACGGTGACTGCCAGCCAGATTTCACATGGTCGCGAAAACGATCTGTTTATTGAAGTCGATGGGACAAAAGGCGCGTTGTCGTGGCGTCAGGAAGAACCAAACCTGATGATCGTGCGCCGCAACGGTACGCCGCACCAGATGTATACGCGCGATCCAAATGCCTCCTGGATGAACAGCATGGGCAAGGCTGCGTGTCGATTGCCGGCTGGCCACCCGGAAGCGTTCCTCGAAGCCTTTGCCAACGTGTATCGGTTTGCGTACGACGCGATGGTTGACCGCGCCACAGGGATAGCCTTTGAGAAGAAGAATACGATCTATCCCAACGTGTACGACGGTGCCGAAGGCATGTATTTCATTCAACAGTGCGTTGCGAGCAGCCAGCAAAACGGAGCATGGGTGCCGATGAAATATGCCGGAGCTCGTCAATAATCACATCAGGCAAGCGGCAGGGCGTCAGCCCTCCGTGTCACCCGCAGTACGGCTCGACCACCATTTTTGAAACACGAGCGAGTTTCGGTCGCCAACGCAATCAGAAGGTGGTTCATCAGCAAATGAAATGCGCGGTGACATTTGTGCATGAAATGTGTTGGCGTTGATCGACGATATGAGTGCTGCGACTGAGCCTGAAAGGCTCGCGCAAATCAGCCTGGGGCAAGAGAATCCGCGAATGCGGATGAACGCCGCCCCAGGTTGATATCTCCCCCCAAGAGTCCGCCATTTTTAAGTCGCGCACTTCATTTGTCGATGAACGGAGAAGGTTGAACCCACTACGACTTCGAACGGTGTCGGAAGATGGACACATGCCTTGCGCCATGGGCTTCGCTACTTCTGCAGCATGCCAGGAGTCACGACACAACGGAAGCCCGTGTGGAATGCGCCGGTGTCTTCTTCGCCTTTCATACGGGCACTCACGCGGTAGCCGACACAGTATTGATCGCTGCACATGAATGATCCGCCGCGCTGCACGCGTTTGATGATGTCGGGTTCCTGCGGGTCGTAGCTGGATTCGGGGCCGGGTGGATTTCCTGACGGGCTGACGGCATAGTATTCCGGCTGATAATAGTCAGCACACCATTCCCAGACATTACCGGTAATCTCGTACAGACCAAAATCGTTCGGCGGAAAACTCTTCACCGGTGCTGTGCGCGTGAAGCCATCTTCGCCGGTGTCCTTAATCGGAAACTCACCCTGCCAGATATTGTGTCGCCACGTTCCGTCCGGTTTCAGGTCGTCGCCCCATGGATAAACTGCACCGCCGCGTTTCCCTCGAGCGGCGAATTCCCACTGCGCTTCCGTCGGAAGTTTTTTGCCGACCCAGTCGCACCAGGCTTTCGCATCCAGCCAGCTGACATGGACAACGGGGTGCTCCATTCGATCTTCGATCGTGGACTCCGCGCCTTCCGGATGCATCCAGTTGGCTCCCGGAACATACTGCCACCAACTGTATGCTCCTTTTTGCGGATCGATGTCATCCCGACTGGACAGCTGCAGGCTGCAGATGGACCCCGGCTTGTTAAATTCCGGCAGAATCTGCACATTCGCCAGTTCTGAATCCGGCTGAATGCTCCGCAGTTCCGGTGGTCGTTCGGCCGTGGTCACGTAACCGGTGGCATCCACGAACTCTTTGAACTGTCGGTTCGTGACCTCGGTCGAGTCCATCCAGAATCCATCAAGCTGAACGACGTGCGGCGGGAACTCGTCAGGCACGGTGTTCAAGGCCCCCATTTCAAATCGTCCGCCAGGTATCCATTGCATGTGGGTGACGCGAGGATCGTCGGTATTCGGAGCGGGCTGTGTAGAAATCGCGGTAGCCTGTGTCGTGAGATTTCCAGTATCCGACGGTGCAGCAGTGTCTGCCGCAGAAGACTTCTGATTATGACTCGCCACACCGCGCCGCGAATCGGGATCTGCGGTCGTTGAGATGGCGAGCACGAGGATCATGGCCGAGACGAGAAAGGCGAAGGCAGCGAAGACGACTTTGACCATGCAGTTGAACTTATGATGGAAGCATGTGCTGTCGTACGATTGGCAGCAATTGATCGTGCAGCAAACCATTTGAGGCCAACAGCGTTGTTTTTCTGATCGGCGGACGTTGACCGTCACAGGTGGTCACGACACCACCCGCTTCTTCGACGAGTAACTGTCCGGCGGCAAAGTCCCAGGGCGAAAGCTGGTACTCGAAGAACGCACCATACAAACCAGACGCCACATGCGCCAGGTCCAAAGACGCCGTGCCGAACCGGCGCACGCCGTGAATCTGCTGGCGGAAACAGTCACCGACCGCAGCCAGCGTCGCTTCCATCATCGCCCCACGATCGTAGGCAAAACCGATTCCCAGCAATACTTCGTTCAGATTCGTTTGTTCGCCTACCCGAATCGACCTTCCGTTATGCGTTGCGCCGTGACCGCGTCGGGCCACATACAAATCCTCGCGTATCGGATTCATGATCACGCCACACTCGGCCTTGCCATGATGCAGATATGCGATCGATACGGCAAAGTGGGGAATGTGATGAGCGAAATTTGTGGTTCCATCGAGTGGATCGATCACCCAAAGATGCTCGGCATTGATGTCGCCGAGATTTTCTTCTTCACCCAGAATTGCGTGATCCGGAAACGCTTCACGAATGACGTCCGCAATCCGACGTTCGGATGCAACATCCGCATCCGTCACCATATCGGCAACACCTTTCAAACGAATGGAAAATTCGTCGTCAAAAAAGCGTGAAAGAATACTGCCGGCTTCCCGAGCAGCACACATCGCCACATCGAACGTGTTGAGCATTTTGTTTTCTTGTGTGGAATGGATGTTATGCACCCATGCACAAATTATCGAGCATAATTCGTTTAACGGCGAGCCGTAGGCGTAGGTAATTTACCGGAAAGCCCACGCCTTCGGCTAGCCGTTAAACGAAGAAACTCTTGCATGGGTTCCTACGGTGCCTGTGCCACACTCGACTTACCGGAAATATCATCCAGCATCTTTTGAGATCAATCTTCACATATGGCATTTCAGCCGCTGGCTTGTGATGACTGGCATTGGCGACGTACAGCACACCATCAGCCGGAACGAACAAGACGTTGTGCAGATTGGAACTCATTGCCACAGGGCGACTCATCAGCCACTGCCCGACTTCGCTGTCGATCTGACCGTGCTTTTCGGTCACACGGCGTCGCAGTTCTTCCAGACGGCTGCCCGCCGATAATACGATGGCGTCTTTAATGCCTTCGCCCAATTGCTCGTGTGTCTGTCCAGGCTGAATGAATTCAATGGATTCCGGCGTTGCAGCGACGCCCACGGCTTCGTTTGTCTTCCCGTCGGCGAAGACGTAATAGTACTCACAGGTGCGTGGACTGTTCGTCCAGAGTTCCTGAACTTCCTTGAGCGTATGACATTCCTCCATCGCCCGGCGCATGAGAGTTGCCATCGGAGCTCCGTCCCATTGTCCTTCGCCGCGGCCTCCCATTTCGCCGAGAGAGATACCTTGCGCATTCATGCCACTCACGCTGCCGATGAAACCGGCATAGCCAACATTGGCAAACGGAATCTGACCTGCAGCACGCACGATAAACGTCGTCGCAGAATCCTGCAGCCCGATCGTGGTCATGTAATCCAACACGCGACCGTGGTACAGTTTGCCGTCCTTAGTGGCCGTGCCGAAGACCGCAAAGCCCGAACAATGAAACAGTTCCGGGAACACATTCAGCACCTGCACAATTTCCGGCTCCAGGCCCAGCGATACGGCAAGTGCCTGTGTCTCGCGCTTGTGGCGTTCCGGAATGTGCGGAGACAAGCGAGCATACGCCGCTTCCAGATCATGTCGGAACCAGCGACCGGTGCGAACTGTATTGGCGGTACCGAAACTATAGAGCACGGATTCAATGCAGCGACGTGACTCGTCGGGCAGGAGTTTTCCATGTGCTGTGCCAATCTCTTCCGGAGTGCCCCACAACGTCGCGACACGCTGCCCATCGATCCATGTCAGACTACCGTTCTCGGTGGAGCGTGGCGACTGCAATGGTTTTGTCAATACATCGCCAGGCTGCAGCACTTCCGTGGCGCGGCGTACGCCGCAAAGCAGAGTGCGTTCCAGTTCGCTGCGGGGCAGTTCGGTCACTTTCATGCCGGGCCATTCTTCGGCTGATTTAGCAGCACCGACTTCAGCTTTTGTGTTGAGCGATATGTCGATGTCATGCGCATTGACACTGATGCTCTGTTCTTTTGGGCAGGTGACAGTGGCGTCGCCGGACTTCCAGCAGCCCTTGGCCGGATCGTGGATGAAATTGGCGTTGGCCAGCAGACCACGCAGCGTTGCTTCGATGTCGCCGACTGCGAGCAGATTCAAGCCGAAGGACACTGTCCCGAGGCTTGAACTCTTTGAAATCAGGCGATCCGCGATTGCCATCGGCTTCAGGCTGTCGGCTGCATCGACGGAACCACGTCCGATGAATACAGTACTGTGCTTAGGCAGTGCCATCGCGGTCACATCAGCACGGCGCCGGATTTCGATTGCATAGTCGGCATGAGTCAACGCGAGGTCAAACGATTCCTCATCGTAACGCACCATCCGCACATCAATCGGTTGAGTGCTGCCATCAATCGGCACGGTCAGATGCCCGGTCACTTCAAACTGTGGCATCCGACCCGACAAGGCCGACGCCAGCGGAGTCAGCGCGCTGGCCAGATCCTTTGGTTGATCTGCCACCACCAATCCCTGACAGACACAGGGCAGGAGGGCAACCGCAACTACCAGAACACAACGCTTCATGGTGTGACCGAATCGCATAGCAGTGGGCTCACAATCAGTTGTTCAGGACGACAATCGGAGACGACAAACGAAACAATATTCCGAGATTCTACATGTTCGGTCGGGGAATTCCAACGTCGAGCTCCCCGGAATCTTCGAGTCCGAACACGAAATTTGTCACACGACAACGAGGCATTGGCGGCGCCAATGTTTCCTGATCGAACGACGGACATGAATGTCCAATTACGGTTTTTCTGTAAGTCGAGCGGCAGATTTCTGGTTATCGTCGAAAACCGGGGCTAACGCCCTGCGGCTAATACAACAGCCGCCACGCGTTACCGTCCGGTTGTTCGGCTTGGTAGTTCCTAATCTGCCGCTCGCCTAGTTGGACATCGCCACTTTTAACGAAATAGTAGCCCGAAGCGTAAGCGAGGGAACGAGTTGGGGGCAAGCCCTCGCTTACGCTTCGGGTTGCAAAAAGCGCTCGGTGTCCGCCAAAACTGGCGCTGTCCAACTCAGGATCGATTTCTGTTCAGATCTGTTATGCTGCGACCACTGCGTTGTTTCATTGTGCCTTGTGCCGCCGCGCTTCCGGGCCGTCGCAAAAAGGATTTGACGTTTTCCTATGTCCGTTCACTTCGAGCCCGTCTGGTCATGGATGTTGACGCTCATTGCCTGTGCGGCAATGTTGGCCGTGGTATGGCTGGGATACCCGCGACGAATTCGGCATGTGCCAACCGGATGGCGTAGAGTCCTGATCGCGCTGCGACTGGCGATTGTGTTCCTCCTGTGCCTGCTGCTGTTGCGGCCTCTGGTGGTTTTCGAAAGCCAGGATCAGTCGGACTCAGTACTTTATATTCTGACAGATATCAGTCGCAGCATGCAGACAGAAGATATCCCTGGCGGAGGAACGCGGCGTCAGGCCCTGCTCAAAATACTGGAAGCAGCAGAGTCAGATCTAAAGGTAATCGGAAAAAAAACCGAAATCCGATTCCGCGATTTTTCGGATTCATTGAAGACGGTTCAAGCCCCTGGCGCGACTGCTGACGGCACGATGACGGCGAACGGCAAAGTTTTGGAATTGCTGTCCGAAGAAATGGGAAAAGATCGAATCCTTGCGGTCATCTTTCTGGGTGATGGACGTCAGGCAGCTTCCGGCGCGCTTGATGTCGATCCGACCCAGGCCGCGCGGCTCTACGGCAAGCTGCAACGTCCGATTTATTCCCTAGGGTTCGGCAGCCCCGAAGCGTCTGCCGCATCGCTGGATTTGGCGTTGGATGAGCTGGATCTGTCCCGGGAAGTTTTTCAGGGCAATGTGCTGCCCATCCGAGTCAAGCTAAGAGCGAACGGAGCGCAAGGGCAGCCGGTGCGAATTCGTGTATCGCTGGAAAATCGTACCGGGAAGCAAGATGGGGAGACCGGCGAAATGGTTCCAGTTTCTGTCACAGACGAAACACGACCTATCGTCATGCATACACCGCAAACGGCATCCGAAGAATCGTTCATTCAGCTTCAGATCGCACCGGATCAGTTCGGCGATCTGAAACTCGCTGTCGAAGCCGAACCGCTTCCGGGAGAAGTTCGCAGGACAAACAATCGCGTGGAGACCATCATTCGAGTCCGGCGCGGCGGCATTCGCGTTGCCTACTTTGACATTGTCAGACCAGAACAAAAATGGATCAAGCAGATCAACGACAGCAGCCGCATCCAGTTGGATTATCAGTGGATTCGATCAGGCGAGTTTCAGGGTCGTAACCGGATTCCGGAACGGTTTTTTGTGCCTGGCAACTATGATGGATTCATTATTGGCGATGTCCCGGCAGACGCGTTCACGGCACAGCAGCTTCAGGAAATCGCGATTTGCTGCAACCGTGGCGCAGGTCTGATGATGACCGGCGGTCGGGAAAACTTCGGTCAGGGCGGCTGGGGGAAAACAGTTCTGGCACCGTTGTTCCCCATTGAATTGCCGCCAGAAAATCAACAATTGACCGACCCGCAAAAGATGCTGCCATACCGGGATGGCCTGAGCCATTACGTGATGCAGATCGCGGCACCGGATCAGAATCGAAGTCGGTGGAATCAGTTGCCGCCATTGTCCGGAGCTAATCTGCTGGTACCGCGTCAGGCTTCACTGGCACAAGTGCTGGCCGTTTCAGATTCCGGTCATCCGCTGCTCATCGGGCAAACGGTCGGAGCTTCACGGGTACTGGCGTTCGCGGGCGATACGACCTGGCAATGGTCAATGCAAGGCTATTCCGAAGAACACACCCGCTTCTGGCGCCAGACGATTTTCTGGCTCACCAGGAAAGAGACAGACGACGAATCACCCGTCTGGGTGCTCGCCAATCCTCGAGACCTGACACCGGGGCAACCGACGGAACTTTCGTTTGGAGCGCGCGACACTGCAGGTCAGCCGATTGCCGATGCAACATTTGAATTGTCCGTCACCGATCCCAGGGGCACCAGTATTCCGCTCACACCGAGGTCAGGCATTGGAATGAGCCTCGCTGATTTCAGTCAGACTCTGGATGCTGGCGACTACTGGGTTCGCGTCAAAGCGAGCAAAGACGGCCAACCAATCGCCGGTATCGCAACGACACGTTTTCACGTCAACGCACGCGATCCGGAACTTGATGATCCGTCGGCGGATTTTTCGCTGTTGCGTGAGATTTCACATTCCAGCGGTGGAGAATTCTTCACGCCGGATGCGTTCCTTAAGCGAATCAGTCAATGGGCTAACGACGGTCTGCCCGGAATCGCATTGACTCGCCAGGAACGCATGAGCTTGTGGGACAATTGGCCCGTATTGCTGCTGCTGGTCCTGTTGATGGCCAGCGAATGGGCGATCCGCAAGAAACGCGGACTGGTTTAGTCTACGGACTTGCCGTTTCAAGAGCTTCCACGCGAGCGGCCAGTGCATCCGCCTGAGCCTGGGCATCATCCGCCGAATTGTTTGCGTCCAGTGCCACGACGAGAGCACCAACTGAAGTGGCTAAGACGACGAACATTGGCAGATTGAAAGCGCCTAACTGGCCTCGGATCACTTCCGTATCAGACACTACGGCGGGAACCGTAGTCGCGGTCGGCGGAGCTGTATCAGCGTTCCACAGGCGACACGCCGTTGTGCCGGTGGGAGTCACAATAGCGTGAAGACCGGGACGCAGTCCACTGACAGCCGCCAGTCCGTTCTCATCACTGACCGCTGCGGCAATTTCTTTGCCGCGAAACATCACAGCCACCTGCTCGCCGACAACAGGGTTACCCTGCAGGTCGACGATGCGAGCCGTCAAGATTCCTCCCTTTGCCAATTTTACATCCTGCATGACGGATTCATGTTCGGGAGTCTGATCGTCTGAAACTCGCTGTTCCGCAGGCGACATTGGTCCATTGGCGACCAGTGCCATTGTCAGCGACCAGGCGACGAAACGAGTACACGATGTTTTGAGGAATGACATTTGAGGTTCCTTCCACAGATGCTACGACAGGATTGAGGAGGTTAAGGCGGTTGAGAATGGCCGTCAGAGAAAGAGACTCCGCGACAATTCATTCGTAAATAGCGCTTCGTCTTGGTTGAGTTTAGTAATCAGCCGCAGGGCGTTAGCCCCCGGTTTTCTCGATGAACCGGACGCTAGCGCGTTCCGGCTAATTGGTAAACTCGAAGTGGACAGACTACTAGACCAGAGAAGGCAGGAGGGAGACAGGTTCGCAGGCAGAGATTTGACGAGGATCGCAGTTCGTTGAAAATGCTGAATTTCGACGACGTTGGAAAAGCATCATCAATGACTTGAGTCCAAATCTAGCCGAATCTGCATTTTTCTGAAATAGGAGTTTGCCCTTGAAAAAACGCCTGAATCCGCTGCCTCTTGAAATTTGCTGAAGGCCCCGGGTGCCTCACCTTTGTGAATCACAGCCAGGTAGTCCCGCAGAGCCTGGCGGCTGGCATCAGACTCATTGAGCAACAGGCACGTCATGGCCCAACTATCGCGATATTCGTCAGCATTCATGCTCTCGGCATTCGGTATATTTTCCAGCGATTGAAGCGACGGAACCCAGCCCATGCGTGCTCTCCAGCGGGCCGATTTTGTGCGGGATGAATCGGATCGCTGAGATTCTGGCTCTTCCAGATACTCGGCCAGTCCCTCATCGATCCAAAGCGGCAAAAACGGCAGGTGCTGATGCAAAATGGCGTGGGTCACCTCATGCCGCAGATCCGTCGTCAGCGTCCGGCTTCGATAGGCGTACACCTGATATACATCGCCGTTCTGATAAAAGATTGCTCGTCGCTGTCGTGACTGCGGCACAGACGACGCAAGATAGCGAAGATAGCTACCCTGATCGCGAAACAGGATTATCTGAATCGGCTTGTCGGTAGGTTCGACCGCGACCAGGAATTTGAGTTCGCGAGCGACATCGTCCACGTGTTTCCACAGATGCTGAATCTCCGGATCGAACTCAGCATAGATTTCGATCGGGCCGCGTATTTCCTCTGTAACCCATCGCGATTCCTGCGCGTGAGCCACGAGTGGCAGACTGAAGAGCATAAGAATCCGGAGTGCTGATTGCAGCATGACCGACGACCATCCGCAGGGCACTCGAAGGATTTGTCTGTAAAAATGCATGGCAGGAATCGTCGCGCCTTCCGGAAATCTGGTCAACGGCAGTTTTGGATGGCCGCATTCCAAAGGCATCGAATGTCTGCGAGAATTCCGCACTGATGTGGCGCGTGCTTCCAGTGTGCGATGTCCACGCTGTTGGCAGGCAGGAAACTTGCCCCTCGTGGCAGGCCAGTCACGACTAGAGTGTTTTCAGTGACTGAGAGTTTATGCTTGATTTTCCTTCTGTCTCACGACTGTTTCTGGGCCTTGATCTGGGCGGCACCAATGTGAAAGCCGGGGTTGTCAATGATGTTGGGGCGGTGATTTCTGCCTGCACCGTGCCGACGGATGCGATTCAGGGGCCAGACGCCGGCGTCGAAAGTATTGTTGCCGCGGGGCGCAAGGCAGTCACAGCGGCAGGAATTTCGATGGATCACATTGTTGCCGTTGGTCTCGCAACTCCTGGCACAATGGATATTCCCAACGGGATGCTGCTGGAACCACCAAACCTGCCAGGCTGGACGAATTACCCGATCCGTGATCGAGTTGCTTCACAACTTCAACGGCCGACGATTCTGCAGAATGATGCCAATGCAGCAGCGTATGGCGAATACTGGGCTGGCTCCGCCAAAAATGTGCGCAGTCTGTTGTTCTATACGCTGGGTACGGGGCTGGGAGGCGGCGTGATCGTGGATGATCACATTATCGAGGGGGAACATTCTCACGGATCTGAACTCGGACATGTCATTCTTGAAATGGACGACGGTCGACTCTGCACTTCCGGCCAATACGGCACCGCCGAAGCCTATGTAAGTGCGACAGCTCTGTTAAAACGCTTTCGCGATGCGTTGGGCGAAGACATCGTGACATCAGTCCGAAATCGCATGGACCAGGGCGAAGAGCTGACGCCGCTGTTGATCGCGGAAGAAGCAGAACATGGCGACGTTCTTTCCGCAGAGCTGATTATGGAAATGGCTCGATATCTCGGAGCCGCCATCACAACGGCGGTGCATGTCATCGATCCGGCGATGGTCCTGCTGGGCGGCGCAATGACTTTCGGACGAAACGATACTGCTGTGGGTCGCGAATTCCTGCACCGCGTGCGTCAGGAATTTCGAAAACGAACATTCGCCACGCTCGCCGAGAAAGTTCACATCGAATACGCCGAACTCGGAGGCGCGGCTGGCTTCATCGGCGCCGCTGGTTGCGCCCGCCGCGCCGTGGATCTCGGACTATTGAAGGACTAAGCATCGAGCTGCCAATTAGTGTCGTAGTGGACTTCGCCAGAAGTCCTGCAAATGCATGGAATTCTGGCGAATCCCACTACTAGTCAAGACAGGTGTTTTCCGCTCGATGCTAAATACTAAAGTACCGGCAGGCTGACGCATGCCGCTCGCCGAACGCGGTGACAAAGCACTACATTGCGGCGCGCCGTGCGGGATGCGATTTCTCGATGTGCTCCGAACCACAACCGCCAGCGGTTGGCAACATCTTTCCCGGGCTGCAGAGTTGTTTTGGATTGAACACGTCCCGGATCTCTGTCATCACCAGCAGGTCCGTCGCTGTGAACAGTCGATTCATCAGGCTGATTTTTTCCACGCCGATCCCATGTTCGCCCGTGACGCTGCCGCCAAGATCAATGCAGCGATTCAGGATTTCATCGCTGGCCAGCATGACCCGTCGCACCTGATCCGCATCGCGTTCATCGAACAGCAGGATCGGATGAATGTTCCCGTCCCCTGCGTGAAACACGTTGACAATCCGCAGATTGTACCGTTGGCTGACTTCGTTGATGAATTGCAGAATCTGCGGCAGCTGCGTGCGTGGCACCACGCCATCCTGAGTGCAATAGCTGGGGCTGAGTCTTCCGATCGCCCCAAAGGCCTGCTTGCGCGATTTCCAGAGCAGGAGTCGTTCTTCTTCCGTCCGCGACTGACGAACCTCTCGCGCGCCTGTTTCCATGCACAGGTCTGTGATCAGGCGAGCTTCGTCATCGACGACACAATCGAGACCGTCCACTTCAATCAGCAGCACTGCACCGGCATCCAGCGGAAAGCCAAATTGAAACGCAGCTTCCACAGCCGACACAATGCCTTGATCCATCATTTCGAGCGCAGCGGGAATGATCCCGGCACCGATGATCCGGCTGATGGCCTGAGTCGCTTCATTAACCGTGTTGAAAATTCCCAGCATCGTGCGGTGTGCCGCCGGATCGCGTGTGATTCGCACCCAGACCTTTGTGACGACGCCAAACGTCCCTTCACTTCCGACAAACAATCCCGTCAGATCAAAGTCGCTGCCGCGTCCGCACGGACCACCGAACTGTACGAGTTCAGCTTCCGGTGAAACGAACTCCACGCCCAGCACATGGTTGACCGTGACGCCATATTTCAAGGTGTGCGGCCCGCCTGAATTGGTGGCGATATTGCCGCCGATCGTGCAGGCTCCCTGGCTGCTGGGATCCGGAGCGTAATGAAATCCGCTGCCTGCCAGCGCGCGAGTCAGACGCACGTTCACGACACCTGGCTCAACGACGGCGTATCGGTCCCGAAGATTGATCTCCAGAATTTTGCTCATTCGCGTGAGCGCGATCATGACGCCGCCGCCCACCGGAAGGCATCCACCTGCCAGACTTGTTCCGGCTCCGCGAGGAACAAAAGGGACTGACGCTGCGACGCATTCGCGAACAACCCGCAAAGTTTCGTCCGCCGATTGCGGGAACACGACGACGTCCGGAGTTGTCTTTTCAACAACGTATCCATCGCATTCATACACGAGCAATTCGTCTGCTGCGCTCAGCAGCCGATCAGGTCCGACAATCGCTGCCAGACGCTTTAAGAAGTCCGGCGTCACGGTAGCGCCTGAGCGTGAAGTTGAATCGACGGTATGAATCATAGTGCAGCTGATTGTAACCGCATCTCGCGAGTTCGAAAAGCGCCTCAAGACGTGTTGTCGTCGCTTTCGCTCTCACCAGGCGAGCGGCAGATTTCTGGTTACTGTCGAAAAGAGGGGCTGGCGCCCTGCGACCATTAAAATCAGCGGCCACGCGCTAGATGTAATGTTAAAAGTCAAGTGCGTCGACCAGTGGCACACTAAAATTGCGTCTTCATTGCCAACCCGGCGTACTGTTTCTGGCGGCGGCATAGTTTTCCATGATACGGGCGAGGTGGCACTGATAAGGCACGTGAGCTGAATTCAGTTTTGTTTGCCACTGGGTTTGCCAGTGCTGGGCTTTGTCGCTTAGACTTTCCGACATGGAAGTGAAGAACCGGAAGACAGTTCGACGTTTCGAAGATGCTCGGCACCTGCCGCTGCAGAACAGCTGTTGATTTCAAATGGTTCCGCGGGTAAATGTGCTTCGATGACAACGCACGGTGCAGAGACAACAACAAATCCTTTGACCAACGAACAGTTCTGGAATCTGTATCTTGCAGAACACCAGCAGCTTGCAAACTGCTGGCTGCATGTCATGGGCACCATATCGTCCTGGGTGGTGATGATTCTGGCGATTGTTTGGCAATTCTGGTGGCTATTAATTCTGGTACCGGTTGTCGGGTATGGCCTGGCGTGGGTGGGGCACTTACTAATTGAGGGCAATCGACCGGTTTCAATTCGCTATCCGGTCAGGTCTCTGCTCGCTGACTATCGTTTGACCTGGCAAATGTTAACCCGAGGGCGTCGCGGTGCGGTGACGTTGAACGCTACATCAGAATCGGACTCATTGACACCTGTTTCTGAATCTCATAGGGTGGATTGATGAAAGCATCCATTAAAACTGAGTCTGCGCTGTTTCCGTTGCCACTCACGGCCTTTGAACAGCTGATGCTGGCAGATGATAGTCGTCTTTATCCCATGACGTTTTTTATTCAGATCGGCCTCACCGGTGACCTGCGCCGGAAGGAATTCGAAGCTGCCTGTTCTGCCGCTGTGCAACGCCACCCACTGCTCATGGCCAACGTGCGATGGAAGTACCTCAGGCCATATTGGGTCCGCGCCACGCGGGAAACGGTAGTACAGTGGCATGATGCCTCGCTGCCTGAACCGTCACTGGAACAACGATACATAGACCTCAGGATACAACCCGCACTTCGTGTGTCGGTTGGGCATATGCCCGCCAAATCAACAATCCTGTTTCAGTTCCACCACGCCGCAACGGACGGCATCGGTGCCATGCAGTTTATTGGTGACCTATTGAGCCTTTACGGTGACGCCACCGCCGAGCCCGATGAGGAACGACCGCAACTCGTCCCGATTGAACCGAACTGCCTGCTGAGACGTGGTGAACGCTGGGAATCGGGCAGGCAACCACCGAAATTACTCCGGCGCTGGGCCTATCGCGCCGTGGAAGTGCTTGGCGTCCATCCCTGCCGCATCGTTCAGCGGTCGAACGTTCCTGAAGACCAGCAGCAGGGACGTCCGTTCTTCCTGACGCGGTTCCTCGAACGTGCTGAACTGAAGGCACTGAACCAAACGGCAGCCGACCGCGGTGTCACATCCAATGAATTACTCGCACTGGCGATGTTCCAGACACTGCATACCTGGAATCAGCACGCAGGCAGAAATGTTTCTCGAGACGTTTTTCGCATTGGGATTCCAGCATCAGTTCGCACTCCAGTCCACGACGACTGCCCCGCAGCCAATATCGTCAGCTATATTTTGCTGACGCGTCGTGGCGACCAGATTCA
>Ga0105048_10007090_pt1 | contig 18037 bp, 18 predicted proteins | sample MAT05_FD_78382 | JGI IMG/M metagenome (GOLD analysis project Ga0105048, IMG submission 78382) | Freshwater microbial communities from Lake Fryxell liftoff mats and glacier meltwater in Antarctica - MAT-05 | ecosystem: Environmental > Aquatic > Freshwater > Ice > Liftoff microbial mat | place...
CGCTTTTGCAAAAATTTTTGCATTAGCCACTCAAAACCAAAAGATTACTTAGTAAATATAAAAGTTGACTTCATCATTTCCCAGTCTTCAACATGGTTGATCGACTTCATTGGAAGATGCCAATTATTGTTTTTCAGAGCTTCTCCTATTGTTTCAGAATCTGCCAGCCCTAAATCTCCATTCTTAGAAATAAAAACTATTTGATCTGTGGCCAATTTCGAAACAGTCACATTGCTTTGTGTTTTTGCCGGAGAGCAATAATATGCAATTACACCATTGATTTGAGTATTAATAACATAGGTAACAGATCTGTAAACCGGCTTGCCATCTTGTATAACTTCTGCTAAAACATTTTTCCTCTCGGGAACAATTTTCCTCTAATCACAATTAAAAATGCCAAATCCGTTAATGCTCATGTTCCGAATAAATCTGCTTTGAACATTCTGCCGAAGTGATTCATTGGCATAATAGATTTCAATTTGATCCTTTGCATAACTCTTAAAATTCTTCTATCCCATTTTTTCTTTCTGCGTTAGTCATCAATTGAGAAGTAGAATTCTTGATTCTTTGAAAATCTCTGCGCTTATTTCTTTCCATTTTAAGTTAATCACGCTTGTTTTTTTTGTTAAAACGACTTGATCTTCTGCTAAGTAATTTAGCGTAAGAATTAAAATCAAAATCGTAATCTTGATAAATAACCCTTTTATCTACTTTAATTCGTTTACAGGAATTGCTTCAACTTCAACGATTCCTGATTCTGATTTAAGCAGCAAAGAATGATTTGAAGAAATTTTTATGATTCTAAAATCATTATAACGCTTTTTACCTCCAAAAGATTGGTGGAGATCATCGGCATTCATTGAATTATCAAGCCTCCAAAAGACAGAATTAATTTTGACCGCTTCAGGATTGAGCCACGAATTTGCAGACAATATAAAACACACTTCATCGTCAGCAATTGTTCTAATTGATTTGATTGTAGTTTTAAAACGTATTGATTGGCGGAATTTTTTGGAATTTCGACCTGCATGTTTTTGTAATATTCGGTTTCGTTGAATATAAAAATTAGGCTTTAAAAAATGATTATAATATTTGACATCATCAAATCGTTTTTCAAAGGAAGTCGTATCTATATTAGGATACTATGTTCTTCCATTTCCCAACTAGAAATTTACAGCATTTGACAATACGACTGCTTTCTCCAATCCTTCTTGCGAAATTGGATTTGTAGTCACGATGGTATTTAATTGATTTTGCGAGTCATTGAATTGAAGAAATGAATACTCCTCTTTATCGTCAGTTGATACAAATAAAACATCGATTTTGTTGCCTTCTTTCAAAAAAAGCTCCTCTCCATTTTAAGAGGCATTTATTTCAAACATTCCCGCTGATTTAAAATATGCCTTCTCCGTGCCGTCGTCAAAAGACATTGGAATTCCGCCGACAATAAAATCGAGCGGATCACGAAATTCTCGGTAATCGATATCCACATTACCACTGACTATATTTCCCAATTTGTCTATAAATGCATTCTATGGTATTTTTAAAACCGGTGCTGATTTTTCGGATTTGATATACCCGCCTGTTGAAGCTGGAATATTCATTATTTCTTTTTTAATTTCAAAACTTGCTGTTGGTGGATTTACATTCTCATATTTCCTCGTAAATCCAAGACATAATTTTGTTCGGTTGGAGACGTAATTTGGATCGTGATGCATCTTTTCCCAAGTCGTTTTTGAGACATAAACCACAGCATGTTGGTCTTTAATAGATTTCCGATTATTATAGAATGAAATATCAACAATAACTGACTCCGAAGCCTTTTCTTCTCCCCAACAAAGATGCTCATGAAGAATCAGTTTTTCGAGTTGGTACATTTTCAAAAGATCTTTTGGCAAATCATTGATGAGAGGTATTTCAACTTCTAGTTCGCGTAAACTCCGAATATCTTTCAAAAATTGGAAGGTTGTAGGTAAAATAATATCATTATTACCCAAAATGCTAATCTTACTTATGTTAGGAATCGTATTCAATGATTTTGGCAATTCTTTGAAATTGTTTTTAATAAATTGAATTGAAGTAAGCTCCTTATTATAAACAAAAAGCGATAGAATTTCATCGTATGTCTTCTCGTCACTATATCCATAAATCACACACTTTTCGATCACAGACATCGCCCCAATTTTGGTTTTGATCTGAGAGTTGGATTCGTAAGTAAAATCAATTGTGCATATATGTTCTTTAACTAGCGCAGAACAGAATACTGAAATAAATAATAGCAGGATGATCCCTAATGTTTTCATTTTTGATTTCGTTTTTAGGTAATTAAGGTGTTTAGACAATTAGACGAACGAAACGCAATTATGCCAAAAATAAATTGTTAATCCTGCTTTTTTTTTAAACAGAAGGCTCGATTAGACACCTAATGGCACAGGTAGTGGCTTCATTCCTTTTCTTGCTACTGGACTATAACAGCTACTCCTACTGCATTTAACTTAATAAAATTCTAAATTGGTTATCGGACTAATTTGAATTAAGAAATGGTTTTAGTTTTTAGTGAGGTAAACTGAAAAGATCAAAATATTTTTTGAGTTTTTTTTGAATCTAATATTTTTTGTTTTAAATTAGCCCCACTAATTCAAACCTTAATATGAAAAATAACTTAACACTTCTTATTCTAATTATTTCACTTTTAATCCTTGGAGGATGCAAAAATTCGGATGAAGTAATGTCCGGAAGATTTATACAAAAGCGGAAATACAACTCAGGATTTTATGTTGATAGTGGTTCAAAAATAAGGGTTAATAATTTCGTTTCAGAATCTCCGATAGCGGATAAAAATATTGAAGTCATCAATGATTTAAACAGCGAAATTATAGAGAAGTCCAAATCAGAAATTTCAATTGAAGTTACAAGTGAAATCTCTGATTTTCAAGAAATAAGTGTGGCAAATAAAGTAAAAGACCTATACTCTACCAACACGAACGATTTTAAGGATTTTCGTCAAAAACATAAGGAGATTAAGAAGGATATTCAAGCGAGTGTTACTACTAGATTCAGTCCGAGTGCTAGCATCTCGCCTTCTTTGAATGAATCGATCAGCGGTGATGGCAGCGGTTTTGGCATTGCATCATTTGTTTGTTCAATTGTAGGTTTATTAATTGCGGGGATTATTTTGGGTACCTTGGCCATTATTTTTGGGATCATTGGTCTCGGTAAAGGAGTAAATAAGGGATTTGCGATTGCTGGAATTATTATAGGTATAATAGACATTTTTATAGTGGCGATCTATCTTTCAACTTTATAGAAGACATTCCTTGGAACAATTTCAAATGAAACCGGAATCAATTGATCATTAAAAATTAAACCATCCTGAAATGACATATTAGCCATAAGGCTATTCTTCCTTTGCGTCCGCCATTTTCTGCAATGCAAACATGTCATCACGCAATCTAGCTGCTTCCATAAAGTCCATATCGCGAGCGGCTTTCTCCATTTTTTTCTTGGTTTGTTCAATTGTTTTTTCGAGTTGAGCTTTGCTTAGATATTGCATTACAGGATCTGCTGCAATTCCTGGACCTGTTTCTGGTTCTACATAGAATTGTTGTTTGCGCTCGTCAATCAATCCGCTTTGCTCGAAGATAGTGCTCTTTCCCTTTTTAATTTGTCTAGGAGTAATGCCGTTTTCCTGATTGTAAATTACTTGCTTTTCTCTCCTCCTACTCGTTTCATCGATTGTCTGTTGCATACTATCGGTGATTTTGTCTGCATACATAATTACACGACCATTGACGTTCCGAGCTGCACGCCCTGCTGTTTGAGTGAGGGAACGATTGCTTCTCAAAAAGCCTTCTTTGTCGGCATCCATTATTGCTACTAGGGATACCTCCGGCAGGTCAAGTCCTTCGCGCAAAAGATTAACTCCTACCAATACATCGAATTTTCCTTCGCGCAAATCGCGCAAAATCTCAACACGATCCAATGTTTGAACTTCACTGTGTATATAACGACAGGCAATGCTGAGTTTATCTAAATACTTGGCAAGTTCTTCAGCCATGCGTTTTGTTAATGTTGTAACTAAGACTCGTTCGTCTGCATCAATTGTTTTTCTTATTTCACCAATAAGATCATCAATTTGATTTTGTGATGGACGCACTTCTATCGGTGGATCTAGCAATCCTGTGGGGCGCACAACTTGTTCCACAATAATTCCTTCACTTTTTCTCAATTCGTAATCTGCCGGTGTTGCACTTACATAAATTACCTGTCCCAACATTGATTCCCATTCTTGCGAAGTAAGCGGTCTGTTATCCATAGCACTTGCAAGTCTAAATCCATATTCCACAAGATTTACTTTTCGCGAACGGTCACCGCCATACATCGCTCCAACTTGTGAAACGGTAACGTGACTTTCATCTATAATGGTTAAATAGTCCTTTGGGAAATAATCAAGCAAACAGAAAGGACGTTGACCCGGTTGACGTTTGTCGAAGTAACGCGAATAGTTTTCGATACCCGAACAATATCCAAGTTCTTTCATCATCTCCAAATCATAGCTCACTCGTTCTTGAAGTCTTTTTGATTCAATAAATTTCCCCTGTGCTTCAAACGATTTGGTCTGAAAAACCATCTCTTGTTGTATTTCCCACATCGCTTCTGTAAGTGTCGCCGGACTTGTGACAAATAGATTTGCGGGATAAATCTGAATTGATTCAAAAGACATTAATTTTTTTCCTGTTTCAACAGAAATAGTTTCAATGCTGTCAATTTCATTTCCAAAAAAAACAACACGCACTGCATAGTCTGCATAGGCAAGATAGACATCCACATTTTCACCAACAACTCTAAAAGTACCTCGAGTAAAATCATTTCGAGAACGGCTGTAAAGTGATTCAACAAGTCTGTGCAAAAATCCCTGACGACTAACTTTTTGGCCTCGATTAATTGAGATAACACTTTTATGAAATTCAACTGGATTTCCTATGCCATAAATACATGAAATACTAGCAACTACTATTACATCTCGCCTTCCACTAAGCAAAGCGCTAGTGGCAGAAAGTCTCAGCTTTTCAATTTCATCGTTGATGGCCAGATCTTTTTCGATGTATGTTCCTGAAGAAGGCAAATACGCTTCTGGTTGATAGTAATCGTAATAACTTACAAAGTACTCGACCTGATTACTTGGGAAAAATTGTTTAAACTCGGAGTAGAGTTGAGCTGCCAATGTTTTATTGTGACTGAGCACCAACGCTGGTCGCTGCGTGCGCTCAAGGACATTAGCAATGGTAAAAGTTTTGCCACTACCAGTCACCCCAAGAAGTGTTTGAAACTGATCTCCTCGTTCCACTCCACTTACAAGTTGTTCTATTGCCTGTGGCTGATCTCCACTTGGAGTAAAGGGTGATTCAAGTTCGAATTTCATGGATGCAAAATAAGACAATCGATTTGATGATTTAGAAATTTAAAGATTTATAAGGTGAGATTGTAAAAGGTACACCCAGTGCCGAATACCTTATGGACTAAAGTTGAAAATCAATCTTCGCTTTCCCCGATTGCTCTTAACATTTGTACTTCTCTACATTAATCCAAAAGAGATAAACTTTTTATTGGACTATCTATTTTGTATAGTCGGTATTATTAATTGGTCCATAAAACAATTTAATAAATGTTTTTGATAGACGACAACATTTCATTGAGGATGTTCATCTATAGGTAAAATAAAAAAAGTCGTTCCATTGGGACGACTTTTTTATTATTTAGTTTAAAAAACCTTCTTAGCTTTTGCTTTTCTTTTTATCTTTTTTCATAGGAGTATCAGCGAAAGCTGCTTTCCAGTCGAATCCTCCTGCTTCTTGTTTTGGAGATCTTTCAGATGAAGGTGAAGAAGATGATGTTCTTGGCTTGCGGTCATTATTATCGCGACCCGCAAAACTTTTCTGACCACCTCTAAAACTCTCGCGGTTATTTCCGAATGACTCTCTTCTGTCACCACCTCTTCCTCCGCGATCTCCGCCACGATCGCCACCACGGTCGCTTCTCTCTCCGCGATTGCGAGTGCGGGCAATTCCTGCATCTCTATTTCCGCGTGATTCGATACGAACTGCTCTTCCTTTATCCGAAGTACCGTGAACTGCTGCGATGATTTTATCCATCACTTCAGTTTTTACTTCCACCAAAGAGAATGTGTTTTTAATATCAACCCAAGTTACATCACTTGCACTTACACTTGCAGTATCAGCGATGAATTGTTTAATATTGGTATTGTCGAATCCTTCGAGTTGACCAACGCTCATATACAATTTTACTACTCCTGGTTTTACTGAACGGTCGAAGTTTCCAGCCGATGCATTTGCATTCAAATCAGGTGTATTGCGGTAGTATTCCAAGAATCTATTAAACTCTGTCGAAACAAAACGTTTGATTACTTCCTCTTTAGAAAGTTCAGCAAACTCAGCCATTGCAGCCGGTAAATAGCGCTCTATAGCTTTTTCATTTACGTCAACATTGTGAACTTTTTTCACAAGCGACATCAATTGAGCTTCGCAAACTTCTATTCCGGTTGGAACTTGTTGTTGAGCAAATTTCTGCTTGATGCGTTTTTCAATTTCGCGAATTTTGAATTGCTCTTTCATGTTGATGATAGCAATACTTACGCCTTTTTTACCGGCGCGTGCAGTACGTCCACTTCTGTGATTGTAGTTTTCTATCTCGTCAGGAAGTTGGTAATTGATAACGTGTGTTACATCGTTTACATCTATACCACGAGCTGCAACGTCAGTAGCAACAAGCAATTGCAGTGAACGACTTCTGTAGCGTTTCATCACAAAGTCACGCTGAGCTTGAGAAAGGTCACCGTGCAAAGCATCCGCATTGTAGCCATCTTTAATAAGCATATCAGCAACTTGCTGAGTTTCTGCTTTTGTTCGGCAGAATACAATTGCGAAGATGTCCGGATTTACATCAGCAATTCTTTTTAACGCCAAGTATTTATCTCTTGCGTGAACCACGAAGTAAACGTGCTCAATGTTGTCATTACCTGAGTTTTTGGTTCCTATAGTAATTTCAGCCGGATCAGACATGTAGTTTTTAGAGATACGATGTACCTCATTAGGCATCGTTGCAGAGAATAACCAAGTACTTTTTTCTGTCGGAGTTTCAGAAAGAATGCTATCCAAATCTTCTTTGAATCCCATGGTAAGCATTTCGTCTGCTTCATCAAGAACTACAAATTGAATAGGAGAAAGATTGATAACGCCACGCTCGATCATATCGACCATACGACCAGGAGTGCCCACAATAATTTGTGGTCCTTTGCGCACATCGCGAATTTGACCATCGATGCTGGCACCACCATAGATTGCTACAATATGGGCACCGGTGGTAAATTTAGAATAAGATTGCAAGTCACGAGTAATCTGCATACAAAGTTCACGTGTTGGGCAAAGAATCAATGCTTGTGTTTCGCGTGAGTTAAAGTCGAGCATCTCGACCAAAGGCAAACCAAAAGCGGCAGTTTTACCTGTTCCGGTTTGTGCAAGTGCAACTAGGTCGCGGTCGCCACCGATCAACACCGGTATTGCCTGCTCCTGAATTGGAGTTGGGGTTTCGAAGCCAAGCTCAGCTATAGCTTTTTGGATGGACGGATTAAGTCCAAGTTCTGAAAATGTCATTAAAAATTAATTTTGTTTGTTTGCCTGCAGCAATTACTGACGCACAGAAATACAATGTCAAGCTATCCAAGATTTTGTCTTGTGATCAGATTTCATCGATCTCTGAAAATCAGAAATACATTGCAGAAATATTGTTCCTAAATGCCGCGGTTGAGAAGAATTTTTCTTCAACCATTTTCGCGACAACCACACTGCTCACATAGACTAGTGAGAGGGAACCATGAAAAAACGACTGATAAAAAACTCGCCTCATTTTGAATGGGCGGCGCAAAAGTAGTGATACTCAATAGGAAAACAAAGAATGATTAAAGTCATACTCTAGGAACGGATGTAAAAATTTGAGAATTTAATGATTAAAAATATCTTCAATTATCGCCAGAAAGTTTTAAGTGAGTGAACACAAACGAAAAAATTGCGTGAGACTTTGCCCGTTGGTTCTTGAGGTCTTTGATCATTGCTATTTCTATTCTAGATAATACCAATAAGATTGATTAATTGGTCCAAAGAACTGATTAATAATATCCATTATACAAAAATTGATAGTGCAATTTCGCCAGTAATCTCATTGGACCATTATTTTATTATATCGGCATTAACCACTGTAATATTATCAAAATCTTTGGACTTGTTGACAATTACAAGAGGTGTAAATTGTTTTGTTAATGCCAAAGCTACATTTAAATAGTTCAATGAGCCAAAATCGATAGTTTACCAAGTGTTATTTATATAATGGTTTGTACCATTGTATGAGTTACAGTGGTAAATGCCGTTGTTATTGATGTTTAGTACAGAGCAAAGAAACGGAATTGGACTAATTCATAAATCTAAACGGTATTGGACTGTATTGAATGTGTATGCGGTGTAAAACAAAGTATGTTGATTTTATGAGTCGAAGACTCAGAGAATAGCCGCGCGAGTCGCAGACCTGTGCAATAAAAAAAATCCCCGCTTCTTGCGAAGCAGGGATTTCAACATTCATACTGAATTATTTCTTATTCAGCTACTACTTCGAATTTAACGACAGCAGTTACTTCCTTGTGCAATTTAATTTTCGCTTCGTACGCGCCCAACGTTTTAATGTGCTCATCAGAGATGCTGATACTCTTGCGGTCGATTGTAAAACCGGCTGCGTTGAGAGATTCCGAAATCTGTATTGTATTTACAGAACCGAAGATTTTACCTGTCTCAGAGGCTTTGGTACCGATTTTAAGTTCCAATGCACCAAGTTTGGCAGCTATTTCCTGAGCATGGGCAAGAATCTTGGTCTCTTTATGAGATCTTTGTTTCAAGTTTTCGCTAAGAATTTTTTTTGCACTTTCTGTTGCTGCAGTTGCATATCCACGTGGGATAAGAAAGTTGCGAGCATACCCAGGTTTTACACTAACGATTTCGTCTTTGGCACCTAGTTTTTCTATGTTTTCTTTGAGAATAATTTCCATGTGTTGTTCCTCCGATTATTATTTCATCATATCGGCAACGTATGGCATAAGTGCCAAGTGCCTTGCTTTTTTAACTGCCTGAGCTACTTTACGTTGATATTTCAACGATGTACCTGTCAATCTGCGTGGAAGCAGTTTTCCTTGTTCGTTGCAAAGTTTCAACAAGAAGTCAGCGTCCTTGTAATCAATGTATTTGATGCCGTGTTTTTTGAAACGGCAATACTTAGCTTGCTTAGTTTCAATGTCTATCGGACTTAGATAACGAATTTCATCACTCATTTTCAGAAGTTTTTTAATGGGTTAAACAAATCAGGCTTCAGCTTTAGTTTCGGCTGGTTTTTCCTTCTTTTCCTTGCCTTTCGCTCTGCGACTTTCAGCGTACGTAACGTGGTTTTTGTCCATGTTAGTTGTGAGGAAACGCAATACGCGCTCATCTCTGCGGAATTCGGTTTCGAATGGCCCGATGACATCACCGGCTGATTCGAATTCTAAAAGGTAGTAGAAGCCAGTTGTTTTCTTCTGGATAGGATAAGCTAATTTACGCAAGCCCCAGTTGTCCTCGTGCTTGATTTTAGCTCCTTTTCCTTTCAAAAACATCTTGAACTTTTCTACTGTTTCCGCTGCCTGTTCTTCAGACAGCACGGGAGTCATAATGAAAACAGTCTCGTAACGGTTCATTGATTTTGAATTGATTATGTTATAAAAAATTGGACGGCAAAAATAGGAACTTCTTGGTGTTTTCCAAACTGAGAAGCGATATTTTATATAATTATATCTGAAAGATATTTGAAACCCCTATCTAACTAAGGTTTCAGAATTGATAGAATCTTAAAAAAAGGAAATTATCAAAGGTCACTTATAGGTCGCCCCCAAGTCCAAGGTTTAAAAATATAGCTGTGTTTTCTCCAAAAATGAATTACCAAATACACAAAAACAGGTGACCCGAAAGTGAGAAAAGATAGATATATAAATGACAATCGCACATTGCGTTTAGGTAATCCCATTTTGTCGGCAATCCAAGTACAAACTCCAAAAAGTTGACGCTCCAGAACGGATTGAGTTTGCTTTATCATTTTTATTTAAGATCGAGAAATATTGCTACAACGCCAAATATACAAAAACAACGTACAGATTGTCAATATTGTCAATCTCTTAACAATTTGAGGCCGACTCTACATTGGAGACATCTTTTTGACTGGCAGTATGAATTATAAAGTTGAATTAGGCTTTGTGCATCGCCTGCATGTGCGCAATTCACATTTAATTCAGTCCATTTTCGTGTAATCGCATTTTCTTCTGGGCGGCAGGTTTCCAACATGGTTAGTCCCTTATCAATCAAAGTCTCGTTACTCATTATTTTGCCGTAAGCAAAAAGAATCGGTGCAACTGTATTGATTATTATATTCTCAACGGAGCTCTCCCCTAGTCTTCCCGTGCTTTTCGAAGTATTTCGAGATGACGATATTTGTTCATCGATGGATTCAATCTTGAGTTGAGGATCAATTACCTCGAATCTAAAGTGATTCTGCCAATAGGAATGCGCAGTAACTCGAAAAAGTTGTTTGATCTCATGGATATCTGGTTCTTCAAGCAATTTTGAAAACAGGTGCTCCGAACCACAAATTAACGCTGCAAACTGCGCAATTCTGATTGTAGGGAAATTTGAAGGGCGCATTCTAAAAAAATTCCAAGCAGCGACAGAAATCGGTGTCAAATGGTATTTTTTGCTCAGAAATTCATACTCGGTTTTAAGCTCAAGTCCATAACCGGTATGTTTCGCCGCGTGTAATAAGCCTGATTGTCCAAAAAGTAAAGCTTCAATTTGAAATGGATCACTTTTATGTTTGCCTAAAATACTTTGAGGCAATGACTCTGCGAGCATTTCCATTGCTTCTGCATTTACCTTAAAACCAAAATTCCTGGCCATAGTCCGATACAACGCTTCTGACCAATTGGAATTCGTTTTATCAAAAATTGCTAAGATTCGTTTTGATTTTTCCTCAAGGCGCTCAGGCAGGAGGTTGTCTTTCCAACTGGTCCATGTTAATTGGTCAACTTTGTGTAATTCATTCTGGCAAGGAATCCACGTTTTACTGGACATCCAGCGCTGGTAACTCTGCCATTGACTAGCAATGATGTATTCAGCCATTTCGAGAACTGGAAGATCACCCGGCTGATGCAGGTAAACATCTTTATTATTTTGGAAAACTGCGTGCAGAATCACATTTTTGTAGTGAATATCGTCTGTGTGTGTATGCTTGTGCCAATCGCCTGAAAGGATGTGAATCTCAACATTACCCACCCAAATTTGACCGCCTATCCTAATTTTGGCTTGAAGAAAATCGGGACCGCCATTTGAATTGTGAATTCCGGGATGCAGAATTTGAAGTTCCTCTCCCAAAGTAGACTTGAGTTGAGCAGTATTAAACAGCCTAAATTTCCAGATATAATGTAAAAAGTCTTCAGTCATTTCAGTCAAAAATAGGAATTATCATACAAATTCAACTAGCTAATTATTGTCATTTCAGCCAATTCCATGGTTCAAATTTATTACTTTTGTCAAAAGTTTAAATTTTTAATTAAAAAAATTTGAAATGAAACACACTTTATGGGTAGCTGCGATTTTTACTTCGCTGTTTCTTCTTCTTGGATGTGAAAAATTCAAAGAAAAAAGATTTTCGTCAACAATTCCTTATGATATTGAAATAGACCTTGCTGAAGGAGAGTCTACAACCATCGATATAACGGGCCAATTGTCTTCAATGATTAACAAAGAACTTGAAAAAGTCAAAGACAATATCAAGGGTTATGAATTAGTAAGTATAGAATACAAAATTTTTGAGTTTTGGGGGGCTACTCCCAATACATTTAATGGATCTATTGGATTTGGAAACGCAAACTCTACAGGTTCCGGTACAACTTACACTTTTAATGACATTGATCTTCAAGCAGGAGATGATAATCCCAATCGGATCAAAATGAGTTTAAACAGTCAAGACATTGCTAAAATTCAACAGTACTTTTTGGACACCAATGGACTAAAGCTGTATTTAATCGGAAATACTACAGAAACACCTGTTCATTTCATTATGCAAGTTGTTGTTAATATAGATGCAATTGCAGAAGTAAAGAATTAATTCCCAAACATATATCAATAGAAGAGGCCAATTTTATATTGGCTTTTTCTTTGCGGGAAACTAATGTAAATACATTGCTTTGGATAGCACAGTGGCTGTGTGGATTCATTCAATGTCTTATTTTAGCCGACTATGCAAGCAACAATTAGAAAAAGCGACACTTTCATTGGCGAATCTGAGTTGATACTTCGTGAAGATGGATCGTTGTACCATCTTGGTGTAAAGCCAGAGGATATTGCCAACAATATTATCATTGTCGGGGATCCTGAGAGGGTGCAGATTGTATCATCGCATTTCGATCAAGTGACCACGCAAATACAGAATCGTGAATTTGTTGTTCATACCGGTATTTATCATGGTAAAAGAATCACCGTTGTCTCAACAGGAATAGGAGTTGATAACATTGATATAGTGCTGAACGAGCTGGATGCGGCTGTAAATGTTGACCTAAAAAATCGCAGACCAAAGGCGGAATTGACTAAACTGAATATTGTTCGTTTGGGAACATGCGGATCATTGCATGCCGATATTCCAGTTGGAAGTTTCGTTTCGTCAGTTTTTGCTTTTGGTTTGGATGGCGTGCCTTACAGTTATGATGTTGAGTTGTCACAATCAGAAGCTGATTTACAAGAAAGCTTAAAAGAGGAATTTTATTGGTTAAGTGCCAATGCTAACCATTACACCGTTCAATGCGACATGGATTTGCTTGAACGTTTGGGCAAAGATACCATTCAAGGAATAACGGCAACTGCCAACGGGTTTTACGGTCCCCAAGGCCGTTCAGTTAGGTTGCAATCACATATGGAGTCGAGAATAGATCAGTACGCGGCCTTTACATACAATGGACTCCGTATCACCAATTTTGAGATGGAATGTTCAGGCATTTATGCTTTAGCGAGTATGCTCGGACACAAGGCACTTACCATCTGTGTCATTTTGGCCAACAGAATTACAAAAGAATTTCACAAGAACCCGTCAGCAAGTGTTGAAAGCCTTATCAGACAAGTACTTGACCGATTTTGAATACACCATTGTGAAAAAGCGGTAATTCTACCTCCAAAGTAGTGCCTTGCATGGTCTTAGATTTGAGTACTTCCTTAAACCAGCAAGTAATTTAAACCCGAACCATATGTATAATCCCGAAGTAAATGCGCTCATTGTTCTGATTGAAGATCCTGATGAAGCCATCTACAAGCAGGTGAAGAATGAGTTGAAGAATTACGGCGAACGAATTATTCCACAGCTCGAACAATATTGGGAGCTCAATGATTTTGGGCCACTTTTTCAGAGTCGTTTAGAAGAATTGATTTCGACCATTCAATACGAGGGTATTTATTCGCGCTTAAAAAAGTGGAAAAACTCTGAAGATCTTGATTTGTTAGAAGGGGCATTGATCATTAATCGGTTTCAATATCCTGGATATGATGAGGATGAATTGAGAAGAGCAATTTCAAGGCTTAGACAAGATATTTGGCTCGAATTAAATGACAACCTTACTGCATTTGAAGCTGTGCATGTTATGAATCATGTTCTTTACAAACTCCACAAATTCAAGGGAAATAGAGAACAATATCACAGTCCATCAAATAGTTTTTTCACTGACTTATTATTGTCTAAAAGAGGTAATCCTCTTTCACTAGGAATTCTTTATGCCTACTTATCCGAAAGTCTTGACCTTCCTATTTATGGAGTAAATCTTCCAAGTCACTTTATACTTTGTTATATGGAAGAATCGGTGGAATTAGATGAAGAGGGAAATATCAAACAGACATCAGAAGTGTTATTTTACATAAATCCTTTCAATGAAGGGGCGATTCTACACAAGGAAGAAATTGATGACTTTTTGACCAAACAACAACTTCCTAGAGATGAGCGATTCTACAAGCCGTGCTCAAATATGGAAATGATTAGTCGTATGTTAAATAATCTTATTCATGCTTATATCGCAATGAATAAGGAAGAAAAGGTTCGCGAATTAAGATCATTACAGAGTTTGTTATTGGAGAAAGAAGGTTGAGAATGACAATAAGATTTTTCATTTTGATGGAAAGAACATCCGATGTTTTTACCATAATTAAACCCCTTTGCAATTGTTAGTTCGTATACTATCACAAAACATAGTACCGTTTACACATTAAATATTGTTCAGAAACGGTTTTTTTCTGGTAAATCCCGAAGAATATGAGTGTGGCACAATCTCAAGACACAGAGCTTGATTTATTGCACTTGTCCATTCGGCATTGATCCCTAGGATATATTGAAAAGTAAATTTACAATACCTTGCTGAGTGTGAATCAGTATCGATCTCCTGCCTTATAAGAGCTAGTGCTTACTATTTCGTACATTTTAGACTTAAATCAACCTCGCTACTTTAGAGTTAGCCCTCAAATGTAAGTGATATTACAAAAGTTCTAGTTCGCAGACCTTCGATGGGACTGGTAAATTGGTTGTTGTCCTGAATAAGAATATTCTGCAATCCAATTGCAGTTTTTAATTCGATTCCAAATTTGAAATAAGGCAAAAAGAAATCAAAACCACCACCGGCATCGATTGACATATCTCTGCTTTGAAGTTTCACTACAATGTCGCCTGCTACTTGATTACTTACATCTTTTTGCGATTGCATGTCAAAACCTATTTTACCTCCAAAGAGTGCGTAAGCTGCAAAATTATTTATTCGATTGGTGCGCATTTTTAACAAAAGTGGAAACTCCAACCAAACGGAAGATGTTCGTTTTAAAAAAGATTCGGTGGTGCCATCTGATAGTAAGAATCGATAGTTGAGACCACGCTCTTGGAAGGATAATCCTGGAACAAAACGAAGATTCAGATTTTTGATCGGATTGTATGATGCGAGTAAGGCCAAATTAAATCCTGCCTGTGGAACATTATCAATTCCAAGTAACGAATCCTGAAAAGAAAAATCGGGATTGTAATCAATAAAAAAAGATGACTGATTGTATGACAATATAAATCCAAAATGGTATTGTCGCTTGTCAAAGGAAGGTATATTATCTCTGCCTTTAACCGTGGTTTGAGCACGGAGAGTGTTGTACACCATGCATGTACAGACAAAGAACAAACTTATTTTAATCGAATTCAGCATGAACTTTCAACTAGTTTGGTGCTGAAACGTGCTTTGAATTTTTTATTGCTTACAGTCGTTTGATAAACGATCTCCAAAAAAATACAGAAAGCAGCGAATAAGCCAAACTTACAGCCATCAAAGCAAGTGTAGCACCAAGCACCTGTGACTTCACGGATACAAATCTTTCAACATTCTCTTTGTTAGTGGCGCTAAGTTGCTGTGGTGTTTTTCCTACAAGATTAGGGTTTTGTGTCAATAGTAGGTTATAGCCCTCGGATGTATTGATTTCGGCATCGAAAGACTCAATTCGAATCTTACGAATTTCTTCAATGTCGTTGCTAAAAATACCGTAATAGAGTCCTATGAATAATACAACAGTAAGAACATATTTCATAGCAGCTACCATGCAATGTCTAAAGTCTTGAAAAAATGTCGGACGTTCGCCATTACTTCTCTTGTACTTTGTATAAACGGCAAGGAAAATTAGAATGAGAATCAGAAATACATTGCTGAGTGCACCAAAGGAAACAGCTTTATCAACAGCCATGAACTTACCAGCAATAAATCTGCCTACAAGCCACATAACAGCAAAAATGAATGGTAGATACTTCAATTAAAATTATATTTAAGTATAAGACTGAAAAATTATCCGTTCATTGAAACTAAAAATTCCTCGTTATTCTTTGACTTCTCAATTCTATCTTTCACAAATTCCATTGCCTCTACAGGATTCATATCTGCAAGATGTCTTCTAAGAATCCACATGCGCTGCAATACATCTTTATCGTGGAGCAAATCCTCTCTTCTTGTTCCCGAACTAAGAATATCAATCGATGGGAAAATTCTGCGATTACTTATTCTTCTATCTAGAGCAAGTTCCATGTTACCAGTACCCTTAAATTCTTCAAAAATTACCTCATCCATTTTTGAACCGGTATCCACAAGTGCAGTAGCTATGATAGACAATGAACCACCATTTTCAATTTTGCGTGCAGCACCGAAGAAACGTTTTGGTTTTTCTAGAGCATTGGCTTCTACCCCGCCCGACAATACTTTGCCACTAGATGGAGCAACAGTGTTATATGCTCTTGCTAGACGAGTAATACTATCAAGAAGAATACAAACATCGTGACCGCATTCAACAAGACGCTTGGCTTTTTCTAGAACGATATTTGCAATTTTAACGTGACGCTCAGCAGGCTCATCAAATGTGCTGGCTACTACCTCACCGCGTACACTGCGTTTCATATCCGTAACTTCTTCGGGACGTTCGTCTATAAGTAGAACGATGAGGTAGGTTTCCGGATGATTTTTTGCTATGGCATTGGCCACATCTTTCAACAAAGTTGTTTTACCTGTTTTTGGCTGTGACACAAACATTCCACGTTGACCTTTTCCGATAGGAGCAAAAAGATCCATGATACGCATGCTCACATTGTTGTTATCATCTGCTATATGGAAACGCTCGTATGGAAACAGTGGAGTTAAAAATTTGAATGGAACACGGTCGCGCACAAAGTTCGGATCTCGGCCATTAATAATATCTACTCGGATTAATGGGAAATATTTTTCACCCTCTCGCGGCGGACGAATTGCTCCAAGAATGGTATCACCAGTGAGCAAACCATACAATTTGATTTGTTGTTGAGAAACGTAACAATCGTCAGGAGAATTGAGATAATTGAAGTCAGAAGATCTCAAAAATCCGAATCCGTCTGGCATTATTTCAAGAACACCCTCGGCAATTACGATGCCATCAAAATTGTAACCATGTTCATCTGCCTGTCCGCGTTTTGATCGGTCAGGGCGGATTATATTGTTAGGATTCTGTTGATTCTGAGCATTGTTAGGGTTTGAATTATTGGCTTGTGCTCCCTGTTGATTTGGCTGATTTGGCTGATTTGGCTGATTGACTCTTGGTTGTTGTCCAGGTTGTCCTTGTTGACTTGGATTATCGGCCAGTGGAGGTTTGTTTGCGTATTTTATTCCGAATTTATCGTTTGGATTCGTTGGCTTGATCTGATTCGAATTTTCAGTTTCAGCAGGTTTTGATTGCTGAACATTCCCATCTTTAGGCTGTGAAATCGTCTCTAAATTTGGCCGTTGATTTATTGCATCACCATTCGGATCGTCAAACAAATTTGGTTGAAAACCCATGGCCGGCTCATCATTTTCCTTCTGGGGCTCGGGAGCCGAAGGATTTTCATCTCGTTTAAATCTTTCGCGTTTTTTCTTATCGTTAGGGAAACTTCTTTCTGGCTGTGCTTTTGGGGCAACAGACCCTCCAGTATTTACCAAAGTTCTATCATCAGATTGAACGACCGCGGGAGTTTCAATAGGAGTTTCCTGTTTAGGATTTCTGAGGGCTTGCTCATCGATAATTTTATAAACGAGATCTGTTTTTTTGAGTTTTTCTGCTTGCGCAATGCCCATTTGTTGGGCAACTTCTTTCAGTTCGGCCACTTTCATGGCGTTCAATTGCAATAGGTTGTACATGAATGACGTATTAAACGTAAAAAGTGAATTCTAATAAAATGTGATTTGCTGTTTTCGCAGGAGAAACCGAAAAATTTGTGGAATACACCTACCCGAATGGGCGATGCAAGTGTACGGTATTTTTTTCGTTTCTGAATTATTCAGTTAAAAAAAACGCAATCTATTCATTACCCGACAGATAACATTCCTAATGTTTAAATTCCGTCC
>Ga0105048_10007091_pt1 | contig 18037 bp, 13 predicted proteins | sample MAT05_FD_78382 | JGI IMG/M metagenome (GOLD analysis project Ga0105048, IMG submission 78382) | Freshwater microbial communities from Lake Fryxell liftoff mats and glacier meltwater in Antarctica - MAT-05 | ecosystem: Environmental > Aquatic > Freshwater > Ice > Liftoff microbial mat | place...
CTGGCACCTGGCACCTGGCACCTGGCACCTGGCACCTGTCGACAGTACGTCGAGAGGTACCGCTCAAGCTCCCACGGCGACACCCGCGTGCGGTATTCGTCCCACTCTGATGACTTGGCGGCGTGGAACCACTCGTAGATGTGTTCCCCGAGCGCTTCGCGGATCACGGTGTCGGCGGCCAACTCGTCCAACGCTTCCTTGAGCGTGCCCGGCAATGTCCCGACCGCGTACTTCGCCATCATCTGGTCATCGAAATGATACAGGTTCTCTTCAACCGGCCGGGGCGGCATCAGCTTGCGGCGAATACCGTCAAGACCAGCCGCCAGCATCACGGCGAAGGCCAGGTACGGATTGCAGCTTGGATCGGGGCAGCGCAACTCAATGCGCGTCGCCTCGGCCCGGCCTCGCGTGGTCTGTGGCACCCGAATGAGCGCCGACCGGTTGATGCGCGCCCAACTCAGGTGCACCGGTGCTTCGTAGCCCGGTACCAGCCGCTTGTACGAATTGACCAACGGTGCGAGGATTGCGGACATGCCGCGGGCATGGGCAAGCTGCCCGGCGATAAAGTGCTTCGCCAGGTCGGACAGTCCGTACTCATCTTCGCTGTCATGGAACAAGTTCTCGCCGGTCTGCGCGTCTGACAAGCTCTGGTGACAGTGCATGCCGGACCCGTTCACGCCGAAGAACGGCTTCGGCATAAACGTCACGTACAGGCCGTGCCGCTGGGCAATGGCCTTTAGCGTCACGCGGAAGGTGACGGCGTTGTCGGCGGTCTCTAGGGCCGGGCCGTACTTGAAGTCGATTTCGTGCTGACCCTGCGCTGCCTCGTGGTGGCTGGCCTCGACGATGATGCCCTGGTCTTCAAGGGCGTTCACCATCTCCTTGCGGACGTCGGCGGCAAGGTCGGTCGTCACATCGAAGTAGCCGGCCTGATCGTGCGGCAACGGCTCGACCTTGCCAGGACCGCTGGTCCGCAGCAAGAAGAACTCAAGCTCTGGGCCGGTTTGAAACACGAAGCCGAGTTCAGCCGCCCGGGCCAACTGGCGTTTCAACAGGCCACGGGGGTCGCCGTCGAACGGCTCGCCGTCGGGCGTGTACACGTCGCAAAAGACCTTCGCGGTGGGGTTCGTGCCACGGTCCCACGGAATGACCATAAACGTGGAAATGTCTGGCTGGAGGTACATGTCGCTCTCGTGGATGCGGGCGAACCCCTCCACGGACGACCCATCGAACCACAGACCGTGGTTGATGGCATCTTCGAACTTGTGGCTTGGGATGGAGACGGCCTTCACCAGACCCATAATGTCGGTAAACTGAAGGTTGACGAAACGGACGCCTTCGGCGGCGATGCGCTCAAGAACGAGACGCTTCTGCTCCGACGGATCGTCGTTAGTCGCTGGCATGGTCGGCAACTCCCCACTGAGGTGCGCCTCGGATTATGCGGTTAGGCCGGAGACTCCGTCGACGCCGCGCCGACCAATCACCCGGCCAATCTTTAGTGCAACCTGCAACGCGAGGCGTGTTTCGGCATCATCAAGGTCTACGCCTAGTACCTGCTTGGCGCGATCAAGGCGGTAGAGCAGGGTGTTGCGGTGCAGGTGCAACCGTTGGGCCGTCCGCACGTGATTTCCGTGGCACTCAAAGAACGCTTCGAGCGTGTTGACGAGCTCGGCACCCTGGCGCTGGTCGTGAGCCTGGAGCTTCCCAAGTAGATCGTCATAAAACGAGGCCAACTCGGGGTTGTCGCGGAGTTGGAAGAGCAGCCGTTGCACGCCCAGGTGTTCAAAGTGGACGGTGCGGTCGCCGCCGAGGAGAGCACGGCCAATCGCCAGCGCCTGCTCAGCCTCGCGGAACGAGAGCGCCAGCCCGACGATGCCGGCGTGGTGCCGGCCAACACCGACCGTGACGTGGCCGGTCGGGAGCAGACTGGCGAGCCGCAGCCGTAGTCGCTCGGCCAACTCCAACGCCTCTTCAGTTGTTGGCGGGCTGGTGCGTGGCAATGCCACCGCCAGCCGATCTTGCCGATCTCGGAGCAGGGCGCCGGGTGCGAGCCGTAGCACTTCGGTGCGAACGAGGTCGGCTGCCTGGAGCCGCTGGGTGCCGGCTGCACGGTTGTTGGGCTCTTCCAGGCTCACGGCCAGCAGCACGTGAGGCCGCCCGACATCGTGGCCCATCCAGCGTGCCCGTGCCAGCATGGCGTCTTCGCTCGGGTAGGCACCCGACAGCAGATCATCCAGGAAGTCGCCCTGTAAGCGTAGCTGCGCCTCGGTGACGGCCCGCTGCTTCGCCAGTTCGATGCCGAGAACACGGGCCGCGCGCTCGGCCACCTGGCGGTCAAGATCGGTGATGTCGCCACCGCCACCGAGCACCAGATACCCGGCCGGCGTGCCCCGCAGCCGCAGCGGCACCACCAGTGCCTGCCGCGAGTCATCGTCAGCCGACAGCCAGAAGGGCGCAGCCGGCCGGGCACCCAGCGCACGCGGGTCGCCAGCCGCCAGTGCCGCACCGACATCCTGGCCCGTCTGCATCGTCGCTTCGTCGTCGGGCACCGTCACCTGGACTCGGAAATACTCGTCCAGGACGATGGTCGGACGGCGGGCAACGTCGGCAACCTCGGCGGCCAGCGCCCCGATACCGGCGTCGTCCACCAGCGTCGCGAGCAGTCGCTCGTAGATCTGTTCGACGCGCCGCCGTACTTGCGACTCGCGGTCCACGATCAGGCTGATGATCGCCCGCTCAACCTCGATCAGCGACGAGTGCGCCGTGACCTTGAGGACCGGCATCCCCAGTTCTTCGGCCACTTCGAGGCCGTCCGCTGGCGGCTGGGTTGCCACCAGGATGGCTTCGACGCCGGCTTCGCCCAGGTCGCGCACCACGCGACTGAATGCGCGCCCGACGGCAGGCGCCGTCAACAGCACCATCTCGCCGGCCTCGCTGCCACTGAGGAGCCCCTGTCGGGCACCGAGCAGCCGTGCCCAGAAGATACCCCTGCCGAGGCTGCGCTCACCGGCGAGCACCACGGAGCCGGACGGCAGGGCGAGACGAAGGACTTCGGACACCGTGACGGCGTATGCAGGCTGGCGGCCAGGTGGCGACAGTGGTACGGTGGCGTGCATGGCCTCATTGTGCAGAGAGTACAAAGGCAAGCGCAACCGACTGGGCGACTGTTCCGATGCGTGACCGAACAGGTCGGTCCTGAATGGCTCTGCACCAGTGACGTAGACGTGCCGCTTGTGCTTGCCGATGGTGGGCCGGGCTGTGCTAGAGTTCTTACGGGTTCGTGGAGCGACGACGCACCCGCCACCTTTAAGACGGTCCAGCGAGGCCGGCAAGGAGGCTCCAGTGCTACCTACTATCATGCCGTCGTCAGCGAGCGTTGGCGCTTTCCTCCGTTGTGCGGAGGTTTTTTTGTGCCTGGCGTGGAACGACGTTCGATGAGCGAGCAGGGGACGGCCACCAGCCGCCGCTCGCTGATGTCCGCCGAGGAGATCCGCCGCGCCCTCTCGCGGATGGCCCACGAGATCGTGGAGCGCAACGGCGGCATTGAACACGTCGTGTTGGTCGGCATCCACACGCGCGGCGTGCCGTTAGCGCGCCGCATCGCCCGCCTGATCTCCGAGTTCGAGGAGCGCCCCGTGACGGTCGGCGGTCTTGATGTGACGTTCTACCGGGACGACCATCAGAGCCGCGTCAAGCTGCCGGCCGGGCCGTCCGACATGCCGTTTGATGTCGAGGGGCGGGCGGTGGTGCTGGTGGACGACGTGTTGTACACCGGGCGCTCGGTCCGCGCGGCGATGGACGCCCTGCGCGACTACGGCCGCCCGCGCATGATCCAGTTAGCGGTGCTGATTGACCGGGGCCACCGGGAACTGCCGATTCGCGCAGACTACGTGGGCAAGAACGTCCCGACGGCCCGAGCGGAGGTCGTTGAAGTGAAGGTATCCGAGGTCGACGGACGTGATGAAGTCGTCCTTGATAAGCCGGCCGGCTGATCGAGACGGGGGAAGATCACGATGACCGCGACTGAACGACCGCCCGCAGTGACAGCCCAGGTGCAGGCCCCTCCGGACGGCGTGCGCCCCTTTTGGCGCGGGCGAAAGCACATTCTTGACCTGGACGACTGGCAGCCCGGCGAGATCGTCCAGGTGCTCGACACCGCCATCGCCATGAAGCAGATTCTGGCTCGGCCGGTCAAAAAGGTGCCGACGCTGCGCGGCAAGACCATCGTCACCGCGTTCTATGAGTCCAGCACGCGCACGCGCATCTCGTTTGAGGTCGCGGCGAAGGTGATGAGTGCCGACGCCGTGAACATGACGGCCTCGACGAGCAGCGCCACCAAGGGCGAGTCGCTGCGCGACACGGTGCACACGCTGCGAGCCATCGGCGCGGACATCATCGTGATGCGGCACCCGCAGAGCGGCGCGCCGTGGGTGGTGGCCGAACAGGTCGGCGCGTCCATCATCAACGGCGGCGACGGCTGGCACGCCCACCCGACTCAGGCGCTGCTGGACCTGTACACAATGCGTGAGCGTCTCGGGCGCATCAAGGGGCTACAGGTGACCATCCTGGGCGACGTGCTGCACAGCCGCGTCGCCAGGTCAAATATCTGGGGACTGAGCCTGATGGGCGCAGACGTGACGGTCTGCGGCCCGCCAACGCTGCTGCCGCGCGACTGGGTGACGGCACCAGAGCGGCTACCCTGGAAGCTGCGCGTCGAAGAGCGCATCGAACCCGCCCTGGAGGGTGCAGACGTGGTGATGGCGCTCCGGCTCCAGAGCGAGCGCCAGCATTCGGGGCTGATCCCGAGCGTCCGCGAGTACTGCAAGCTGTACGCCTTGAACAGCGAACGGCTTGCGATGGCAAATCCGGGTGCGCTGGTGATGCACCCGGGGCCGATGAATGAGGGTGTGGAGATCGCGCCAGACGTTGCTCACGGTGTCCAGTCGGTCATCGAGGAGCAGGTCACGAACGGTGTCGCGATACGAATGGCGCTGCTCTACCTTCTCTCGGGCGGCACGGCCCGACTGGACGGAGAATAATCGGCATGGGCACAGAACGAATGCGGCTGATCGGCGGTCGGCTGATCGATCCCTCGCAGGGCATCGACGAACTGGCCGACATTGCCGTGGGTAGCGGTCGCGTCCTGGAGATCGTCCGCGGCTCGGAGCGCAACCGACGCAGCGCGGCGGCCAGCGGCGAACGGTTGGTCAATGTCGAGGGCATGGTGATTGCGCCCGGCTTTGTCGATTTGCACTGTCACTTGCGGGAACCCGGCTTCGAGGAGAAGGAGACAATCGCAACTGGCACGCGGGCGGCGGCGGCGGGCGGCTTCACCACCATCTGTGCCATGCCGAACACCAACCCGACCGTTGACACGGCGTCTGATGTCGAGTGGGTCATCTCGGCGGCGAGGCGGGGCGGCGTGGTGCGGGTCTACCCCATTGGGACGATTACGCGGGGCGAGAAGGGCCAGGAATTGTCAGAGATGGCCGACATGGCGCACGCCGGCGCTGTCGCCTTCTCGGATGACGGCAACATGGTGAAGAGCGCCCGCCTGATGCGGAACGCGCTGGCCTACAGCCGGGTGACCGGGAAGCCCATCGTGGACCACGCCGAAGACCCCGACCTTGTGGATGGCGGCGTGATGCACGACGGCCGGGTCGCCAGCATCCTGGGATTGCGCGGTGCCGCTGCCGAGGCCGAGGAAGTGGCCGTGGCGCGAGATATTGCGCTGGCGCGGGCGACCGGCGGCAAGCTGCATCTGGCGCACATCTCGACGGCGGCGGCGGTCGATCTAGTGCGGGCGGCGAAGGCGCGCGGCATCTCGGTGACGGCCGAATGCACCCCGCACCACCTGACGATGACCGATGAATGGGTCGCGGGGACCGGCGTCGGACACCCGCCGTTCAATACGAACTGCCGCGTCAACCCCCCGCTGCGGACAGACGTGGACCGCGCCGCGCTGCTCGAAGGGCTGCTGGACGGCACCATCAACTGCATCGCGACCGACCACGCGCCGCACACCAGCGTGGACAAGGACTGCGAGTTTGACCAGGCGGCACCCGGCTTGTCGATGCTGGAGACAGCGTTCGGGTTGTTGATGCGGCTGGTAGACGCCGGGCAACTTGATCTCCCGACGCTCATCAAGCTGCTGACGGTCGCGCCGGCCAGGGTCTTCGACCTGGAGGCGGGCACGCTGAGAGGGGGCGCGCCGGCCGATCTGGTGGTCATTGACCCTGGGGCCGAGTGGACGGTAGACGTACGGAAGTTTCATTCGAAGGGTCGCAACTCGCCGCTGCACGGCGAGCGGTTTCGCGGCCTCATCCGCACGACGATGGTCGGCGGGGAGGTCGTGCACGAGGTGGCACAGTGAGCACACGCGAAGCGGCCCTGGCGCTCGAAGACGGTACGGTCTTCATCGGCCGGTCGTTCGGGGCCGAGGTTGATGTTGATGGCGAAGTCGTCTTCAACACCGGTATGACTGGCTATCAGGAGATCTGCACCGACCCGTCGTATCGCGGTCAGATGGTCGCGCTGACGCATCCGCAGGTCGGCAACTACGGCATCTCGTTTGCGGCAGAGGAGGCCGCCCAGCCGCTGCTGACGGCGCTGCTGGTGCGTGAACTCGCGGACTTCCCGAACCACTGGGACAGCCACGACGGCCTCAGCGACTACCTGAAGCGCTGGAATGTCCCGGGCCTGGAGGGCATCGACACCCGCGCGCTGACCCGCCGGCTGCGTTCGGTGGGGACATTGCGCGCGGTGCTGCGGCAGGCTGGTCCGGACGGCTTCGGCGCGGACGACCTGGCACGTATGCGGGCGGAGGCCCGCGACGTGACGCCACTCTCCGACAAGCTGTTGATTCCAGAAGTTTCGGGCCTCAGTCCCGCGCCGGATCTGAAATCGACGTGCCAGAGTCGGATTGCCCTGGTGGACTACGGCTACAAGGCGAACATCGCGCGCTCGTTGCAGCGGCGGGGGGCGCTGGTCGAACTGGTGCGCTGGGATGTCGGCTTTGACGGCATCATGGCGACGAAGCCTGACGCCGTGCTGCTCTCGAACGGCCCCGGCGACCCGGCCCAGCTTTCCGATGCCGTGGAGACGGCCCGCCGCTTGATCCCGACCGGCTTGCCGGTCATGGGCATCTGCCTGGGCCATCAGATTCTTGGGCAGGCGGCCGGCGCGAACACGACGCGACTGCCGTTCGGGCACCACGGCGGCAACCACCCGGTCAAGGATCAGCAGTCGGGCCGGGTCGCCATCACCAGCCAGAACCACGAGTTCCAGGTGGAGGCCGGGCCGGCACTGGACGCCAGCGGCTTCGACGTGAGCCACCTGAGCCTGAATGATGGCTCCGTCGAGGGCCTGCGCCACCGCGAGCTACCAGTATTTTCGGTCCAGTTTCACCCAGAGGGCTGCCCCGGGCCGCAGGACAGCCAGCCGCAGTTCGACCTCCTGTTCGAGCTGATCGCCCGGCGTCGCGCCAGTGGTAGTGAGAGTGGGGTACCCGCGTGATCGAGCCGCGAAAAACGAAGACGCCGCGTAAGGTGCTGGTCATCGGGTCCGGCCCCATCGTGATCGGGCAGGCCGCTGAATTCGACTACGCCGGCACCCAGGCCTGCCGCTCACTCCGCGAGGAGGGCGTGCAGACGGTCCTGATCAACTCCAACCCGGCGACCATCATGACCGACACCGGCGTGGCCGATGTCACCTACATCGAGCCGCTGACTGTCGAGATGGTCGAGGATGTCGTGCGGCGCGAGCGGCCGGACGGCGTGCTGGCGACGCTTGGCGGGCAGACCGGCCTGAACCTGGCGGTGGCCTGCGCCGAAGCCGGCGTCTTCGAGCGCTGGGGCGCGGAGCTGATCGGCACGCGCATCGAGACGATCAAGACGGCCGAAGACCGTGACCTGTTCAAGCAACTCCTGATCCGCATTGGCGAGCCGGTCCCGACCAGCGTCACGGCCACCACAGTTGACGAGGCAATCGCGTTCGCGGCCACCAACGGCTACCCGGTGATCGTGCGGCCGGCCTTCACGCTGGGCGGCACCGGCGGCGGGCAGGCCCGCAACGACGCCGAACTGCGACGGGTGGCCGAGTCTGGGCTGTCGGCCAGCCCGGTCACGCAAGTCCTGGTCGAGCAGTCGCTGATCGGCTGGAAGGAGCTGGAGTACGAGGTACTCCGCGACGCCGCCGACACGTGCATCGTCGTCTGCAACATGGAGAACATCGACCCGATGGGCGTCCACACGGGCGACTCCATTGTGGTCGCGCCGAGCCAGACGCTGTCCGACCAGGAGTACCAGATGCTCCGCACGGCGTCGCTCAAGATCATCCGGGCGCTCGACATCACAGGCGGCTGCAACGTGCAGTTCGCGCTTGATCCGAAATCGCGGCAGTACTACGTGATCGAGGTGAACCCGCGCGTCAGCCGGTCGTCGGCCCTGGCCTCGAAGGCCACGGGCTACCCTATCGCGCGGGTGTCGGCCAAGATCGCCATCGGCAAGCGCCTGGACGAGATCCCGAACGCCGTCACCCAGCGCACCACTGCCGCTTTCGAGCCGTCACTCGACTATCTGGTCATCAAGATCCCGCGCTTCCCATTCGATAAGTTCGCGACCGGAGACCGGGTGCTCGGGACGCAGATGAAGGCGACCGGCGAGGTCATGGCGATAGATCGGACGTTCGAGGGCGCATTGCAAAAGGCGATCCGGTCGCTGGAGTTCCGGGGCCGCAACATGCTCTGGGAGGATGCTGCCTGGAGCGGTCCGAACGGCCTTGCCGCCATCTGGCCGCTGATCGAGCAGCCGAATGACGTGCGGCTGTGGGCGGTGCTGGCGGCGATCCGGCGGGGCGTCGGCCGCGACGAGATCCACGCGCGGTCGGGCATCGACCCGTTCTTCGTCCACAAATTGGAGAAGATCGCGGCCATGGAGCGGCGCATTCTGGGTGAGCCGCTCAACAAGGCTCTCGTGTGGGACGCCAAGCGCCTGGGCTTCTCCGACGCCCAGATCGGCACGCTCAGCGACCGCACGGCGATGCACGTCCGGGCACGCCGGCGCGAGTGGGGGCTGCAGCCGGTCTATAAGATGGTGGACACCTGCGCCGCCGAGTTCGAGGCCGCGACGCCGTACTTCTATGGCACCTATGAGCAGGAGAACGAGGCGCTGCCGCTGCCGGGTAAGAAGGCGGCGATCCTCGGCTCGGGGCCGATCCGCATCGGGCAGGGAATTGAGTTCGACTACTGCTCGGTGCGGGCGGCAGCGGCGCTGGAGTCGGCCGGATGCCAGAGCATACTTATCAACAGCAACCCGGAGACGGTCAGCACCGACTTTGATGCGTCGTCGCGGCTGTACTTCGAGCCGCTCGACGCCGAGAGCGTCCTCGACATCCTGGAGAACGAGTCGGTGCGCGGCGACGCGGGCGACACGCCGGTCGTGTTCCAGTTCGGCGGGCAGACGGCGGTCAACCTTGCCGATCCACTGTCGCGGGCCGGGGCCACGCTGATGGGCGGCGGCTCACGCAGCGTCGATCTAGCCGAAGACCGGTTCCTGTTCGAAGATCTCGTGACCCGTTTGCAGATTCCGCAGCCGCCGGGCGCGGCCATCCGCACCGTCGATCAGGCGCTCCGGATCGCCCATCGGGTCGGCTACCCGGTGCTGGTGCGGCCGTCGTTCGTGCTGGGCGGCTGGGGCATGGAGATCGTCCAGAACGACGACGACCTGGCAGGGTACGTCGGCTCGGCTGAGGAAATCTCGGACGGCAAGCCAATCCTGATTGACAAGTACCTTGAGGGCCGCGAGATCGAGGTGGACGCGGTCTGCGACGGCGAGGACGTGCTGATCCCTGGCATCATGGAGCACGTCGAGCGGGCTGGCGTCCACTCTGGCGACAGCATCGCTATTTATCCTGCACCGTCGCCCACCGAGAAGCAGCGCGACGACATCGTGGAGTACACGCGGCGGCTCGGCGTCGGCCTCGGGGTGCGCGGACTGTTCAACGTGCAGTACGTCATCTACCGCGACGACGTGTACGTCATTGAGGCGAACCCTCGTTCCAGCCGCACGATCCCGTTCATCAGCAAGGTCACGGAAGTGCCGATGGTAGACCTTGCGACGCGGGTGCTGCTCGGGCAGACGCTTCGCGAGCAGGGGTGGCGCGGCGGCCTGCACCCCGAGACCGGGCTGGTCGCCGTCAAAGCCCCGGTCTTCTCGATGTCGAAGCTCCCACAGGTAGATACCTTCCTCGGTCCCGAGATGAAGTCCACGGGCGAGGTCATGGGCATCGACTGGGACGCCGACGCGGCGATGGCAAAGGCGCTGCTGGCGGCCGGCACCATGATCCCGAAGCAGGCGCCGGTGCTGCTCTCCATCGCTGACAAGGACAAGGAAGAGGCGCTGCCGATGATCCGTGCGCTGGCGGCGGCCGGCCATCCGCTGCTGGCAACCGAAGGCACGGCCCGGATGATTGAGGGGCTGGGCCTGACGGTCCAGCAGATCACCAAGCGCCTGGACGAAGGCCATCCGAACGTGCTGGATGCCATTGAGCAGGGGTTGGCCGGCGCGGTGGTGAACACCGTGAGCGGGCGGCGCGGGCCGCTGCAAGATGGCTTCCAGATTCGGAGGGCGGCGGTGGAGCGGCGAATTCCATGCTTCACGTCGATTGACACGGCTCGGGTGGCCGTTGAGGTCGTGACCCGCCTGGGAGACGCCCTGCGCGCCCGGCCCCTGGCCGAGTACGTGGCCGGCCGGCCGAGCGCCGAGCCAGTCGTTGAACAGGGCGTCGTCTGATGGACCTGTACAAAGTGACCATCACGGCAAACGAGACGATCATGCCGGGAACGCATGTACTTGACCTGGACAGCCCCGCGCTCGGCAAATCGTCCCGACCGGGCCAGTTCGTCCACATCCGGACTGGCCCAACCTGGGATCCGCTGTTGCGCCGCCCGATGAGCATCTTTCGGATTCGGCCAGACGGCGTCTCGCTGTTGGTGCGAGCGGTCGGAGTCGGCAGCCAGATCATCGCAGAGAGTGCGGTCGGCACCGAGCTTGATGTGCTCGGCCCGCTCGGGCGCCCTTTCACCATCGACCCGACCGCCCGGCGGCTGGCGATGGTCGGCGGCGGTTACGGCGTGGCCCCGTTGGTGGCGCTGGCAACCGAGGCGCTCGGGAAGGGCTGTGAGGTCGTGCTACTGGTTGGCGCGGCCACGGCAGATTACGTGTTCCCGGCCGACGAGCTACCGCCCGAGGTCGAATATGCCTTCTCGACAGTTGATGGCACGCTCGGGCACCGCGGGCTGGTGACGGAGTTGCTGCCGCGCTACCTGGATTGGTGCGACGCCGTGTACGCGTGCGGACCGACGCCGATGCTGGAGGCTGTCGCGCGGCTGACCCGGCCGGCCCGTTACGGCGTCGCGGGGGCGATGCGCTCTGAGAAGCCGGTGCAAGTGGCGATGGAGCAGCACATGAGCTGCGCGATGGGCGTCTGCCTGGGCTGCGTGGTGAAGACGAAGAAGGGGTACCAGCGCGTCTGCCGCGACGGCCCCGTCTTCGAGGCCGACGTGATGGTCTGGGAGGGCAGCCATGCCTGAGAACGGCACGCACGCCAGCAGCGGTTCCTTGCCGAGGCTCCGCCCAACGCCGAGCCTACGGGTCAACCTCGCGCCGAACAACATGCACGGGCTGGAACTGGCGAACCCTGTTCTGGTGGCGTCCGGCACCTTTGGGTACGGCACCGAGTACCAGCCGCTGGTGGACGTTCAGCGGCTCGGGGCAATCTGCTCAAAGGGCATCACCGTGCGCCCTCGCGACGGCAACCCCACGCCGCGCATCGCCGAGACGCCGGCCGGGATGCTGAACGCCATCGGGCTTCAGAACGTCGGGCTGCGCGCCGTCGTGTCCGAGAAGGCACCGATGTGGTCGCGCTGGGCTGTCCCGGTGATCGCCAACATCTCCGGCGAGTCCATCGGTGAGTTCGAGCACCTGGCCGGCACGCTCGATGGTGTGCCGGGCATCGCGGGCCTGGAAGTGAATATCTCCTGCCCGAACATCCGCGACGGCGGCCGGCTCTTCGCCGACACCGCCGAATCGGCGGCGGCGGTGACGCGTGCCTGCCGGGACGTCTCCAGCCTGCCGCTGATGGTGAAACTGTCGCCCAACGTCGGCAACATCGTGGAGATCGCGCAGGCCGTCGAAGCGGCGGGGGCCGACAGCCTGTCGGTGGCTAATACGCTGCTCGGTATGCTGATCGACACGAAAGCACGCAAGCCGTACCTCGCCAACCGGACCGGCGGCCTGAGCGGCCCGGCCGTGCGACCAGTGATCGTGCGGATGGTCTACCAGATCACATCGGTCGTCTCAATACCGGTGGTCGGCGTCGGTGGCGTCACCTGCACCGACGACGCGCTCCAGTACCTGATGGCCGGGGCGTCCGCAGTCCAGGTCGGTACGGCGAACTTCGTGAACCCGCGCGCGGCGCTTGAAATCATCGACGGCCTGTCGGCGTACCTCCATCAGCAGGGCATGACCAGTGTCTCGGAGCTCATCGGCATCGCCCGTCCTCCTGCCGTGCTGCCGGCCGTTCCAACAGTGGTGTAGAACAACCGGGGGCCGAGCGCGCTCGTTCCAGAAAGCATCGGTTGCGCGAGCGCACCGGCCAACAGTGCGCGTTCAGCCAGTCTGCGTGTCGCCCGTAAACGTGCCGCTGGCCCATACTTCAGTTGCCGTTTCGTGGAGTCCTCGGCCCATGCAAGACCCTGCACCGCTGGTGCGCCGCAATCGCTCCCTGATCCTGTTGGTGGCCGTGGCGCTGCTTGCCCTGGTCGGGTGCGCGCCAACGGCATCGGCCGTGGTCGAGCGCGCCCACGCGGTAGGCCCGGCCGGTGCTCCGCCTGTGGCAGCGCTCAGCGTCGCCGCGCAGCCAATTCGGCAGGCTGCCGAGTCGCCGGCCGGGCGCATCCTGTTCGTGCGCGACGGCAACCTCTGGCTCTGGAACGGCGGCACCAGCCGCCAGTTCTCCGAGGGGCACACCTGGTTTCAGCCGGCGTTCTCGCCGGGTGGCAGAGAGATCGCCTACGTCTACTGGGCCGACAACTTCTCGGACATCTTCGTGATGGCCGCCGACGGCAGTACCACGCGCCGGATCACCAGGGGTCAGTCGGCAAGCCTGCCAGACAACATCTGGGCATTTCGGCCGTCCTGGTCGCCGGACGGTGAGCGCATAGCATACGTCAGCGACGCAACCTCGCAGTTCAATCAGGTGTGGCTCATCAACCGGGAAGGCGGCAACCGGCGGCAGCTTACCAGCGAGGCAAGCGGCTTCCAGTGGACCGATTCGCTGACCTGGGAGCCGAAGGGCGACCGCATCGCCGTGACGGCGGCCCGCGCGATGGGCGACCCGAGCAACATTTTCCTGGTGGACGTGGCGACCGGCTCGTCGGACAAACTGACCAATCACACCAACGGCGCATTCGACCCATCGTGGTCGCCGGAGGGCGACGCCATTGCCTACATCGGCCGGCCGACGTCGACGGGCGAACTGTGGGTGAGCAACATTGATGGCACCCAAACGGCGCACATTGACAAGCTCCAGTATGTGCGGTCGCCAGTCTGGTCGCCGGACGGTAAGTCGCTGGCGGTCCTGGCGACGCACTCCGGCATGTTTGAGATCTGGATCGTGCCGGTCAAGCGCACCGCCGCCGGCTTTGAGCTTGGCGAGCCGAAACAACTGACGCGCGAGGCCGCCGTCGATCCGATGTCCGGCCTGACATGGGCACCCTGACCTCGTGACCGCCGAACGGGCTGGCCGGAGCATGGGCGGGTCGTCACGGCGCGAACTGGCGGCGCGCCTTGCGGCCACGAAGCGCCGACTGTTCCTGCTCGGGACGGCGGTCGGCATGGTCGCGCCGCTGGTGCTGTGGGCCAGCGGGCTATCCGATGCGCTCTGGCATGTTCTGGCGCGGTGGCCGTCCTGGCTGGCTACGGTCGTGCAGACGGGCCTGCTGACGCTCCTGCTGCTGCTGATCTCGGCTCCGCAGGCGTACTACGGCGGCTTCGTAGTGCCACACCGGTACGGGCAATCAACCCAGACCTTCGGCGGCTGGCTGACCGACTGGCTCAAGTCGAATGTGCTGGCGCTGGTGCTGACCACCGGTGCCGCCACGCTCTTCTACGTCACCGTCTGGTACAGCCCGGCCTATTGGTGGCTGCTGTTCTGGCTCGAAGCGATGGCGGCCATTGTCCTCCTGACGTTTCTGGCCCCGTACGTCTTCGTGCCGCTCTTCTTCAAGCCGCAGCCGGTCGATGATCCCAGCCTGGTCACGCTGATTGAAGACCTGGTGCTGAAGGCGGGCACGACGGTCGCTGGCATCAGCCGGCTGGACTTCAGTCGCCGCACCAACGAGGCGAACGCGGCGGTGATCGGCTTCGGGCGTTCGCGCCGCGTGATGCTTGCCGACACCCTGCTCTCGACGTTCACGCCCTCCGAGATCCGCGCGGTCGTGGCCCACGAACTGGGGCATCATATCCACCGCGACGTGCCGAAACTGATGGCGATGCAGTCCGTCGGGCTGCTCCTGGGCGCGGTGGTCGGTGACCCGCTGCTACGGATGCTCGGGGCTGCCCCGCTCGCGTCGCCCGTGTCGTACCTGCTGCTCGTCCTCGCGGCGACGGTGTACGGGCTGATCTGCCTGCCGCTGGTGAACCTCGCGGCGCGCACCGTCGAAGCCCAGGCCGACGCGTACGCCTTCCGCCTTCTCGGGGACGGCCGTCCGTTCGCGGCAGCGATGCGCCGACTGGCCGACCAGAATCTTGCCGAGGAGCGTCCGCCGCGCTGGGCCGAACTGCTGCTCTACACCCACCCACCGATCTGGCGCCGCGTGGCGCGCGCGGAGGCAGCGACGCATGGCTAAGCTGCAATCGTCTTCCACGTCGCCCTGGCAGTTGCCGTCGTGGCTCGGGCCGGGCTTGATCTTCCTGTTTGTGGTGCCATTGCTGGTCTACGGGGCTTACTCGATTGGCGACCGCTGGTATCAAAACTTCATTCTGACCCAGCAGGAAGAGGCGATTCGCGCAGATGTCACCCGGCTCCGCGAGGAGAATGTGCGGCTCCAGCACGAACTGGTCGTCGCCCGCAGCGACGCCGGCATCGAGAAGATCGCGCGGGAGCAGCTTGGCCTCGTGCGGCCCGGCGACACGGCGCTGCAGATCGTCGGGCCGGGCGGGGCGACCGCCAACTCGGTGCAGGCTCCGACTGCGCCAGATTCGGCGGCGGCACCCGCCCAGCCGGCCCGTGAGCGGCCCGGCTGGCTCAAGTTCCTCGATGGCCTGTTTGGCCGTTAGCTGTCGTGGACGGTGAGGTCGTCGCGCGCGTCCAGCAGTCGACACGCGTCGCGCTAGACCGACTGTACCTGTTGGCGGCCGACGTGCCGCTGGTCGTGGCCGTCTCTGGCGGGGCCGACTCGACTTGCCTGCTAGACGCGCTGATTGCCGTGGTGCCGGACGCGCAGGCTCGGCTCGTCGTTGGGCACGTCGATCACCAGTTGCGGCCGGAGTCCGACGCCGACGCCGAGCATGTGCGCGCCCTCGCCGCTGGCTACGGCCTGCGCTGCCACGTGCTGACGGTGGAGGTGCCTGCGTTGGCCGCTGCCGAGGGGCGCGGCACCGAGGAAGCGGCGCGTCTCGGTCGATATCGGGCACTGCGCGACGGCTTTCCGGATCTTGCACGTGGCCCGGTCCCCTGCATCGCTACTGGGCACACCCGCAACGACGCAGTTGAGACGGTGCTGCTGCATCTGCTGCGCGGAAGCGGGGCGGCCGGACTCGACGGCATTGCGGAGTCGGAGATCCTCGGTCCGGCCGCATTGGGCGATGTGTCTTTTGATCCCGATGGAAGCGCACCAGCACTGCGGGTGGTGCGGCCTCTGCTCAAGGTCGGGCGCACGGAGACCGTGGCGTACTGCCAGGCGCGCGGCCTGACCTGGCGCGACGACGAGAGCAACGCCGACCCGCAGTTCCTCCGGAATCGGGTCCGCAACCACCTGTTGCCGGTACTACGGACCTACAATCCGGCCATCGACGACGCTATTGTCCGGCTCGCGACAGTGATGCAGGACGAGAACCGATGGCTCGACAACGTCGCGGCGCAGTGCAGCCGGGAGATCATCCGATGGGGTGAACGTCGCGCAACTGTCTCCGTTCACGCCCTGGCAGGTCAGCCGGTCGCGTTGCAGCGCCGCATCGTGTGTAGGATCGCAGCTGATGCTGGCTACACTGACATCAGTTTCGACGCCGTAGAGCGGGCGCTGGCAGTCAGCCGCACGGGCGGTCCACCCCGCGCCGAACTGGGCGGCGGCCTGACGGTGACTCGTTCCGGCGATGACCTGCTCTTTGCACCGCTCACGCTCTAATTTCCGCATGTGGAAGGACGTGACCACCGTGGCTGACATGCCCTGGAATCCCGATGCCGACATGGCCGAGGTGCTCATTACTGAGGAGCAGTTGGCCGCGCGGGTCGCCGAGCTTGGCGCGCAGATCACCGCCGACTACGCCGGCGAGCGGCTCTTGCTGCTCGGCGTCCTCAAAGGGGCCGTCCTCTTCCTGGTGGATCTTGCTCGCCAGATCAAGCTGTCCCTCGAAATCGACTTCATGGCGATCTCCAGCTACGGCTCAAGCACCAAGTCGAGCGGCATCGTCCGCATCCTGAAAGACCTGGAGTCCTCAGTAGAGGGGCAGCATATCCTGGTCGTTGAGGATATTGTGGACAGCGGCCTGACGCTTGACTATTTGTTGCGGTCGCTGGCGGCGCGCGGCCCGGCCAGCATCAAGGTCTGCGGCCTGCTGGTCAAAGAGCGTACGCGCGCGTTGAGCGTGCCAATTGCCTACACCGGCTTCACGGTGCCTGACAAATTCGTCGTTGGCTACGGCCTCGACTATGCCGAGCGGTACCGCAACCTGCCGTACATCGGCGTGTTGCGCCCAGAGGTGTACCGGGACACCGGTCGAGATGCGTCATGAGAACACAGACCTATCCAATACCAGGATAAGCGGACCGCTCTGCTATAATCGCAGCGCAGCCGCCTTCTCGCCGCGGCGTTCAGTGGTGAAGCCGGCAGGGGACCGCTCGGAGGCCTGAATGGATACGAAGTGGCTGCGTAACAGCTTCGTCTACCTGATCATTCTGGTAGCGATTATCGCGCTCTTCTTCACGGTGTTTCAGCCGGGAGGCATGGAGCGCGACAGCCAGCAGATCGGGCTGAATGAGCTTGCAGCCGCCGTCAAGCGCGGCGAAGTTAAGCGCATTGACGTGGCCGAAGATAAGCTGAGCATTGAGATTCCGGGGCGCGGCAAGTTCACCGCCCGGAAGGAGCGCACGGACTCGCTCCAGGCGCTGCTCGGCGCGTACGGCGTGACGGCCGAAGAGATCAGCCGGGTTGACTACCGCGTCAGCGACCCGCCGCAGTTCAGCAACTGGCTGAATATCCTGGTGAGTGTCCTGCCGCTGGTGTTCTTCGGCGCGATCCTGCTCTTCATGATGCGGCAGGCTCAGGGCAGCAACAATCAGGCGATGTCGTTTGGGAAGTCGCGGGCGCGCATGTTCATGGGGAACAAGCCGTCAATCACGTTCGCGGATGTCGCGGGTGTGGAAGAGGCCAAGCAGGAACTGTCGGAAATCGTTGAGTTCCTGAAGTACCCTGAGAAGTTCTCGGCGCTGGGGGCCCGCATCCCGAAGGGCGTCCTGCTGGTCGGGCCGCCAGGAACGGGCAAGACGCTGCTCTCGCGGGCGGTGGCCGGCGAGGCCGGTGTGCCGTTCTTCAGCATCTCCGGCTCCGAGTTCGTCGAGATGTTCGTCGGCGTCGGCGCGTCGCGCGTCCGCGATTTGTTCGACCAGGCGAAGCGCAACGCCCCATGTATCGTGTTCGTGGACGAGATCGACGCGGTCGGCCGCCAGCGCGGCGCGGGACTCGGCGGCAGCCACGACGAGCGCGAGCAGACCTTGAACCAGATCCTGGTGGAGATGGACGGCTTCGACACGAACACGA
>Ga0105048_10007097_pt1 | contig 18031 bp, 15 predicted proteins | sample MAT05_FD_78382 | JGI IMG/M metagenome (GOLD analysis project Ga0105048, IMG submission 78382) | Freshwater microbial communities from Lake Fryxell liftoff mats and glacier meltwater in Antarctica - MAT-05 | ecosystem: Environmental > Aquatic > Freshwater > Ice > Liftoff microbial mat | place...
ATTGTCAATGCTATATTCTACACCACTTTGTGTTGTGAAAACAATTGTTCCAGTGGGTACTGCACACGTTGGTTGTGTAGTGCTTGCAACTGTTGGTACGGCTGGTGCACTTGGCACTGCATTTACTACTACATTGGAAGAAGGAACTGAAGCACAACTTACAGAATTGGTTACTATAAAGTTATAAGTACCGGGTGCTAGTCCGGAAATAGTAGTAGAAGTTGTGTTTCCAGCAATGCTTCCTGGATTAATAATCCAAGTACCACTCGGTAATCCGCTTAAAAAAACACTACCAGAAGGTATTGCACAAGTAGGTTGGGTAATTGTTCCAACAGTTGCAGCAGTAGGAGTGGGATTAATCGTTAAATTAAAATTACTATATACCGCTTGGACAGATAATTCTTTAAGTGTTCCAACACAAGGGTCACCAAAATTTCCATTGCTGGCCAAAACAGAAAAGCTTATTTGACCAACCGCTACAGAGCTTATGATACTATTTGAACTTGCAGCATTACATGAACCTAATGCGAATGAACCGCAAGTTCCGGTTGGTGTGCCATAACTAGCAAAGTCAACACTAGTAAACTGACCAGAGGGAGCTGACAAATTTAATAGCGCGTCTTCTGCTACTAATCCGCAAACTATTCCACCAGCAACATTACTGATACAAGCTGGGAAACTGGAGTTTCTAACAAATATTTCAGCATAATAAGTTCCTGTAGAAGATATTAAAGAGTTAAGTGGAATATTTGAGCCTAATGCAGTCCACCCAACATCCGTTAGACCAGAAGAATTGGCACTAGCAGTCCAATTTATCATATACTCATTAGGTGAATTAGTTGGATTTGAATAATTTAGAATTGTAGAAGTTGTTCCTGAACAAATGGTTGGATTGGAAGAAAGTGTAATTGTAGGTACACTAATACCTGTTATTACATGATTGGCTGAAAGTGAAGTACAACCATTGCCATCAGTAACGGTTACAGAATATGTTCCTATTCCTTTTGTTACGGTTTGAGTTGTTTCTCCACTATTCCATAAATATGAAATTCCTGCATTGGCCGTTAACAAGGTAGTTGCAGAAGAGCAAACCTGTGTAGCACCTGTAATGTTGGCTGCCGTAACTGAGAAATTTGTTATCGTAAAATTAGCCGAAATTGAGCTACAACCATTGCCATCAGTAACTGTTACGCTATATGTTCCAATTCCTTTGGTTACGGTTTGGGTAGTTTCGCCACTACTCCATAAGTAAGATGTTCCTGCATTAGACGTTAACAAGGTAGTTGCAGATGGACAAACTTGCGTTGCACCTGTAATGTTGGCTGCCGTAACTGAGAAATTTGTTATCGTAAAATTAGCCGAAGTTGAGCTACAACCGCTGCCATCAGTAACAGTTACAGAATATGTTCCAATTCCTTTTGTTACAGTTTGCGTAGTTTCTCCTGATGACCATAAATATGAACTTCCTGCATTTGCTGTTAATAAAGTAGTTGCAGAAGGACAAACCTGCGTTGCACCTGTTATTGTTGCTGTTGTAACGGTAAATGTTCCAACGGTTTTATTAGTAAGGCTTGTACAACCATTTGCGTCGGTTACGGTAACTGTATAACTTCCTGCACCAGCAGTAATAGCTTGGGTTACAGCACTTGTGCTCCACAAATAACTAACTCCACTATTTGCAGTTAAGCTTGTTGTTGCCGAAGGACAAACATTATTATTTCCTGTAATTGTTGCAGCCGTAACCGAGAATACACCAACAGTTTTATTAGCAAGGCTTGTACAACCATTTGCGTCGGTTACGGTAACTGTGAAGCTTCCTGCCGATTGGTCTAATATGGTTTGCGTAGTTTCTCCCCCACCCCACAAATAACTTACTCCAACATTTGCCGAAAGACTTTGCGTAGCTCCAGGACATAAATTATTAGCACCTGTAATGGTGGCTGCGGTAACTGAGAAATTTGTGATTACATGATTTGCTGATAAACTATTACAACCGTTGCCATCAGTAACAGTAACTGAATATGTGCCTACGCCTTTGGTTACGGTTGATGTTGTTTCACCGCTACTCCATAAATAAGAAACGCCCGGGCTTGCAGTAAGCAAGGTGGTTGCACTAGGGCAAACTTGTGTATTGCCAGAAATTGTAGATTGTGTTACACTAAAATTTGTAATTGTATGGTTAGCGGAAAGCGATGTACAGCCGTTGCCATCAGTAACAGTAACTGAATATGTACCTGCGCCTTTTGTTACAGTCGATGTTGTTTCGCCACTGCTCCATAAATAAGAACTGCCCGAAGATGCCGTTAATACAGTAGTTGCAGAAGGGCAAACAATTGTGCTACCCGAAATGGTTGATTGGTTTACGCTAAAATTAGTAATTGTATGATTTGCTGAAAGTGATGTGCAACCATTGGCATCGATTACTGTTACAGAATATGTTCCAACTCCTTTGCTAACGGTTTGCGTGGTTTCGCCACTACTCCATAAATAAGATGAGCCTGCCAAAGCTGTTAATACTGTGGTTGTAGCAGGACAAATTTGGGTTGCGCCTGCAATGGTTGCTTGCGTTACACTAAAAGTGCCAACAACTTTATTGCTTGAAACACTTGTACATGCGTTGCCATCGGTTACGGTTACACTATACGTTCCTGCCCCAGCGGTAATAGCCTGTGTTACGGCACTTGTACTCCATATATAACTAGCACCACTATTAGCTGTTAATGGCGTAGTTTGTGAAGGGCACACATTATTATTGCCTGTAATTGTTGCAGCAGTAACGCTGAATGTTCCAACAGTTTTACTTGCCAACGACGTACAACTATTTGCATCAGTAACCGTTACTGTATAGGAGTTTGCGCCACCTATAATTGTTTGTGTGGTTAAGTTACCGGGCGTCCATAAATAGCTTACGCCAGATGATGAAGTTAATGATTGTGTTTTGGTAGGACAAACACTATTATTTCCAGTAATTGTTGCTGGAGAAACACTAAAATTTGTAATTGTTTTATTTGCAACAGACGAACATCCACCACCATAATTAACAGTAACACTGTATGAGCCTGCGCCTTTGTTAACACTTTGTGTGGTTTCTCCACTTGCCCAAACATAAGATATACCTACACTTGCGGTTAATAAAGTTGTAGAGCCGGGGCAAACATTGCTATTACCAGTTATTGTTGCTGCAGCTCCTGAAGTTGTAACGGATACATTGGTTGTAAGCACTACCACGCAACCACCAGTACCAGTAATATTTAAAGTATATAAGCCAGTTGCCGCAGTTGTTGCATTGCTTATGGTAGGATTTTGTAAGGTACTTGTAAAACCATTTGGACCACTCCAAGCCCATGATGCAACGCCCGTGCCTGTTGCGTTTAATACCAATGTAGAACTTACGCATATTGGTGAATTGCTACTTATTGATGTAGCACTTGGCGTGCCGCTATAATTAACAATTATCGGTGTTTTATCGTTTGGCTGGGTAGTGCTTGTATCGTCGCTGGCATCGGTAGTACCAAGGTAAGCCGACATATTAGCCAAGAAGGCCTGTGAGTAAACCGTTTCGCTTCCTAAAAAAGATGCATTTACAAGTGGAGTTACATCAACACTAAAATATTTTGCACCTAACGCAACGCTTAAACCTTGTATATTTAATAAATTATTTGTGCCACCATTTACACTTTGGTAATTAACGGAAACCCCCGAACCATAAGCTGCCTGTAAGGTTGCTTGTAATATGGAAGTTGGGGTTGTAAACGAAAATCTATTATCTAAAGTATCTAATAATGCTACTGAACTTGCCGAATACTTTGAATAGTTTTTTATTTTATAGGTATATTGAAAAGTAGGATTTGCACAGGGAGTTTTACTAATAGATGCAACCGATGTTTTTTTATTGATACTTAAACGATTGGGACATGAACAGCCATCATTGCTAGTCAGTGTCGTCATAGCACTAGAGTTGTACTGGGTTACAGCATTGTTTGACTTGTCGAGAAGTAAAACGTATCGCTGGGAAGCTGCTCCAGACTGAGAACCATAACCCCATACATCTCCATTGTCGTTAAACATAATAGAACCAACAGTGTTTGATGGTGTACCGGGTGTCATTTTGTTTTGTGTTTTTGTTGTGAAATTGCATAGCCACAAACCACCGTCGGTTGCAGCCAATGAACCATTATACCAAATGTACAACCCTCCACTAATTGGGTCGAAAGCAATGTCGCCAATAACGCCCGTAACACCCGGAGGTGGCGTACCACCAGTAACTGAAAGTTGAAGAGTATCAACCAATGTCATTGTGTTAAGGTTTATACGGTATATTGCAGTATTGGGGGATTGAAACTCCGCCAAATACATAATTCCATTTTTATCAACATCAGCATTGGTAAAACTTTTATTGCCAAATGTCCAACCAGTAACTTTATATCTGCCGTTTACGCCTGACGATTTTATTGAAATAATTGAATCACTTCCATTTTTCCAGCCCCAAGCAAAACCTGCGTAATAACCTGTGGATGCTATTGTTGCATTTGTTATGCCTGAAATACTTGTTATACTAGCAGTATTTGATGAAGTAAATTGTACGTAAGTTAAAAAACTATTGCTTAAAACACGGGTTTGGTATAGCCTATCATCGCAAGGTAACATGTTGGCCTCAGTACTTCGCCAATCGCGGTTTGTGCCACCTTCTACTAAAGGAAAAGATGTTGGAGTTTGTGTATTTGCCGATGCATAACTTACATTGTTCAAATCATAATTTGCTGTTAAACCATCGCCATCCGTATCAGTACCAACATTTAAAAGTTCTGCACCCGATAAAACATCATTTCCATTTGAATCATAGCCCTCCATAAAATCGAATTGCCCATCGTTATCAGAGTCTTCATCTGTGTAATCTGGACTATCTGTACCATCAGTATTTGTAGGTGTTACGTAAGTGCCGCCATTGCTTGGGTCATAATTATTATCTAGGCCATCGGCATCAGTATCACTACCACTTAATGCCAAATATCCTGCCGTTGTTTGTGCTTCAATAATATCTACAATACCATCGCCATCACTATCAATATCTAAATAATTTTTCTTGCCATCGGCGTCTGTGTCGGGGTTTGTAATGCTTGTGCCGCCATTGTTCACATCTACAATATTTGACAAACCATCTACATCAGTATCAACAATTGCGCCTGTGCCAATGCGTCCATCGCTATCGCCATCTGCGCCACCAGCCTCAATTACATCGGTTATTCCATCATTGTCAGAATCTATATCTACAAAATTCAATTTACCATCGCCATCAAAATCGCCAGCCGGCAAAGCAGTATTTGCAATACCTAATGTATAAACTGTGGCATCTACTTTATCGGGCCAACCGTTTCCGCCAACTGCGCCATCAACCCTGCCATCAAGGTTTGTATCAATGGTAGCTGTTACGCCGCCAGCTTCCACCAAATCAGTAATTCCATCATTGTCACTGTCTAAATCTATGCTATTGATAATACCATCATTATCAAAATCCAAATTGCTACAAACTCCGCTGCTGTTGAGTGCACAAAAATCTGGGTCGTGGTAATTTAATGTACCATCGGCATCAGCATCTTGGTAAGGGTCTTGGTTGCCTGCCGAACATGATGTTTGCAAACTACTTAAACTTATTGCAGTAAACACCGACATACCACCCGAAAGGGATGGATTATTTTCTTGAATAGCAAATGTGGCGGTTGTTTGCGCTGGGCCAGTAACAAAAAACACTTCCCTCCTATCCCACAAATCGTTGTTGTTGTGGTTTGATAAGGTATCAACCTCATCATACAAAGTAAAAGTGGCGCCAACTTGGGTACCATCAACAAGCACTTTAAAAATTGGGTCGGCAGGGTTTAAGCCGGGTTTGCGGGCATTTGATGTATAAAAATAAAATATGTAAGGCGTGTTTGGCGTAAGACCCGTTATAGCTTGCTGCCACAAAATATATGGCGTAGCGCTGATATTACTATTGCTAAAAATATAATCGTTTTGTGCGGCTACACCATAATAGGCATCGCCCGGAAATGGTACTTGTTGATATACTGAACCATCAGTAATTGTTCCTGTATTTTGAGAAATTTCATTGTCACTTACGCTTATGTTATTGCCCGTATAGCTTGCTGCACTTGTATAGCTGGCAATGTTATTACCAGCCGTAATTGGAAATGGCCCAGTGGGATAAGTGCTAAAATTTGGGTTTGCAATAAAGTTGCTGCCAAACATGCCAGATGCGTTGCCGCAAAGCTCGATGGCATCTAAAATACCATCGTTGTCATCATCAATATCTAATAGATTATTTATGCCGTCGCCATCAGTATCGGGTACTGACTGCGCTTTAACGTCAATAAAATTTAAACCAAAAAGGAGTAGAAATACTAAGTAAATTTGCTTCATAAAATTGTTTTCAAAGCGTATGAAATACACATCATTAACGCTTGATTTTTGTCGATAAATTTATGAAACAAAATTGTTATGAACAAATGTTTGTTGAATAAAAACTACATATGTTTTACTTTAAAGCATTCTATTCTTTGAATGCCAAACATTAGCCGATAGTGTGCTTAAATTAAGGACTTTAAAATACGGAGATTGTGGGTGTAATTTTTCTTTGATAAATCAAATATGCCTTGGTGGTCAAATTCATCAATGCGAACGTAGCCCGAAGCATGTATTATTTTGCTATTGGCGAGTACAATTCCAACATGTATTATGTTGCCTTCTTCGTTATCGAAAAAAGCCAAATCGCCGGGCTCCGCTTCTTCCACAAAATTCAAAATTTTACCTTGTGTGGCTTGCAAATTTGCGTCGCGCAAAAGTTTAATATTATTTAGTTTATAAACCATCTGCGTAAAGCCAGAACAGTCTATTCCCATTGGGTTGCGCCCACCCCAAAGATATGGTGAGTTTAGGTAAATAAAAGCGGCGTCAACAATTGATTTTCGTGTATCAGTTCCGAAATTTGTGTTGGTAATTCCATCAAAATAATACTCTATATTTTCAAGAAAAAATTGATGTGAATTTTGTTTCGTAAAACTAGAACCAAGCATTATTGGAATTATAGAATTTGTGGTTTTATTGTTCACCAATGAAAACAAATCGTTGCTACAAAAAATGGTGCTGTTTTTTATTTCACTAAATGCTTTTTGGGACAGTGTGAGGTATTGTTTGCTACCTATCCAACACTCATAACCATCATACTCAACAATAATTTTAACCCAATTTTTTTGAACTTCGGTAATTGTAAATAATTCGCCAAATAGCAATTGCGTAACCATTTCCGCTTTATCGGAAGGCTCAGCCCTACAAGGTATTACGCTTAAATTACAAATTCCGTACATTTTTTTTAGTATATAGTATTTGGTGTAAAGTTTTTAGTGTTTAATTTTATGTTTGTCGTAACGAGGCTTTTTTCCCTAAGGAATATCAACTAATTATTCATTTACATTACCACCAAAATTCTACATTTAAAAATTAGGTTTCAATAAATATTTAGAATAAAAGCTAACTATTTCGGCTACTGCATCTTCAGATGTGTCCACAATTTTGACCAAATCTAAATCGCTTTCATTAATGTTTTTTTCGCTTAGCATTGTTTCTTTTACCCAAGCCCAAAGCCCTGCCCAATATTGTTTGCCCATTAAAATAATTGGAAATTGTGCAATTTTTCTGGTTTGAATAAGTGTAATGGCTTCAAACAATTCGTCAAGCGTACCAAAGCCACCTGGCAACACTATAAAGCCTTGCGCATATTTCATAAACATTACTTTTCTAACGAAAAAGTAATCGAAATTAATTAGCTTGTCCTGGTCAATGTATACGTTATTAAATTGTTCGAATGGCAACTCAATATTTAATCCTACCGACTTGCCGCCACCCCTTCGAGCACCTTTGTTACCCGCTTCCATAATGCCGGGGCCGCCACCCGTAATAACTCCGTAACCATTTTGTGTGAGTTTAAAAGCAATATCCTCAGCAAGCAAATAATATTGATTTTCGGCGTGCGTGCGTGCACTACCAAAAATACTTACACAGGGCCCAATTTTTGCAAGTTTTTCAAAACCCTCAACAAACTCAGCCATAATCTTGAATATTTGCCAAGAGTTTTCAACCCTTATGTCGTTCCAATCTTTATTGGCAAATGCTTTTCTTATTTTTTCTTCTTCGTTAAAATTCATTTTTGTTAGTTTTTTATGGATAGTATTTAGCTTTTAGTGCCTGATTTTAGTATTTAGTGTTGCCTTCAAATATAACTGTTGGGTGCACTGTTTAAATGTAAATCGTTAATTATTAAATCGTTAATCTTCAATTATTTTTACCTTCATCATCATAAGCTATAATTATTTTTTTTACTAGTTTATGGCGTATAACATCACTGGTGTTAAAGGTAACAAAATCAATGCCTTCAATACCATTTAAAATGCGCATTGCTTGCACCAAACCTGATGGTTGTTTGTGTGGTAAATCAATTTGAGAAGGGTCGCCGGTAATAATAAATTTTGCAGTTTTCCCCATCCGTGTCAGAAACATTTTCATTTGACTTTGAGTTGCATTTTGTGCTTCATCCAAAATTACAAATGCATTGTCTAAAGTTCGTCCGCGCATAAATGCCAATGGTGCAATTTGAATAGTGCCATTTTCCATAAATGTATTTAATTTTTCGGGTGGTATCATGTCGTGTAGTGCATCATAAAGCGGTTGAATGTAAGGGTCTAATTTTTCTTTTAAATCGCCTGGTAAAAAGCCTAAATTTTCGCCTGCCTCCACTGCTGGGCGAGTAAGTACAATACGCTTTACTTCCTTGTCTTTTAAAGCCTTTACAGCCATTGCAACTGCTGTGTAAGTTTTGCCAGTTCCGGCAGGGCCAATTGCAAAAATAAGGTCATTTATTTTTACACTTTCATGCAATTTTTTCTGATTTTCGGTTCGTGCTTTTACAACCAAACCATTGTTACCATAAACAATTACATTATTATCTTCAAGCGTAAGTTCGGTGCTTGCATCATCATTGCTTACAATATTTGTAATTTTCAGAAAATCATCGTCAGTAATTTTATTGTATTTATTGTGGTGTTCCACTAATTTTTCGACCACTGTATTTACTATGCCTAATTCATCTTCAGCACCTACAACCTTAAGTGTGTTGCCACGCGCAATAAATTTTACTTTAGAAAATTTTAGTTCTAATTTTTTTAATCTGGTGTCGGCAACACCGTAAATATCAATCGGATTTATTGCCGCTAGTTCAATTATTATTTCTGTCAAATTTTTTAGATTTTTATTAATATTTTGTGCCCGAAAATAAAAATAATTTACCGTATGGCAATATTTACATTTACAACCGACCTTGGCACAAGCGACTATTTTGTAGCTGCCCTAAAAGGCCGTTTGTTAAGTGCATTGCCAAGTGCAAATATTGTTGATGTTAATAACTCGGTTCCAAAATTTGACCATTTAAAAGCTGCCTTCATTGTAAAAAACGCCTATCAATTTTTCCCGAAAAATACTGTACATATCATCGGAGTAAACAACTACAAAAACAACATAAACAAAGTGCTTATTGCGCACTATAAAGAACACTATTTTGTGTGTTTCGATAATGGTTTTTTTAGTTTATTAAACGATGAAAATCAAGAAATAAAACTATATGAATTTGAAGAAAAAAAGGTTTTTACAAATAATTTAAGTCCGTTTGAAAGCCTTGTAGATGCAGCTATTGCAATTGGATTAAATAAAAATTTACCCGCGCTTTATTCTATGGTAAAGGAATATAAAAAGCAGTTTGTATTTAAACCAATTTTAAACGAAAAAAGTATTCAAGCAAATGTAATTTACATTGATAGTTTTGAGAATGTAATTACCAATGTTACAATGGAAATTTTTGCAAATTATACACATTATAAAAAGTTAGCAATAAAGGTACACCCATTACGTCATGAAATAAAATCGTTAAGCAAAAGTTATGATGAGGTGGAAGCTGGAAATTTGTTGGCTATATTTAATTATACAGGCTATTTAGAAATTGCGATGAACCAAGCCAATGCTGCTAAATTATTAGGACTTAAAGTAGGTGATAAAATTTTTATTGAATTTAATTAGCATAATTAAACTCCATAATAGAATCAAAATAGTACAATCATGAAACTAAATTTTTGATTGTATTATTTTGTTTGATGCAAACAAATAAATGCTACCCAGCTAAGGCCGAATGGCTGATGAGCGGCCGTTTTAAAACAAATAAAATTTAAAACGCTTTAATATATTCACTGTGTTTTTGCAAATTCCAAGTTAATACAAATTCTTAATTTAAAATAGGGCCTTTAATAGAATGGTTAATGCCGTTAGCATGATTATTCTTTGAAGAGTTTTATTTATGCTAACGGCATAATTCATTCATGTAATCTTTAGGGTCAATTTATAATTTATCAATGTTGTGAGGGTATAACCGATATATTCAAGACCCATAAAAGTTATGTGTTCCGCAAAAAGCAAATTCTTATAGATATAACGTTCAAGTTTTTTTAACCTTGGTATTGATTGCTTGTGCAACACAACTCTAATCCCCATGCTATTTATGACATTTTGTAACTCAAAGTAAATGTGATACTTTTGCTAAATAAAAATCAATATCTAAATTGTTTATGACATCAACTCTCTCTACTACAAGATTAAACGACATTGTTAGTGATTTCAGAACTATTTCGTACACTGAAAAAAAAATGAGTTACGAGGATTCCGTAAATCGTTTTTTGGATGCAATTAACTCTGTAAAAAAAAGAATTGAAGAGAAGGTTTTTAATTTAAAAAAAATCACGGCTCAAATTCAAACTATTCCTTGGTTTGAAAATGTACAAATCGAAGAACTTATTATAATAAATGAACTAATTGTACTCTCAAAAGATGTAAAAATTAGCCTATCAAAACAATATATTTTTCTTAATAATAAATTAAAAATAAAGGGCATTGCAAAAGACGAAATAAAAAAATTTAAGTTAGCAATAGACGATTTTACTGGTGCTTACGAAAATGTTGAGTTTGTTTTTTTTGAATTACCACATGATAAAGAATTCAATGAAATTACTCAAAAATTAGCCAATTTATAATGATTATTTTTGCCACGAAGATTTCAAAATAGAAATGAAAAACTTAAAAAGAAAAGACAGCACAATTCTATTGAAAAAGAAATAATTGAATATTTTTTCAATAAAAATATTAGCGAATTAACTACTGGCGATTTAATAAATGGAAGTACTGAAACGCCCCTGCTTAAAAAGAGATTAGACAGCTCCGGCGGATTTAGAATTTATTTCTTAGTGCTGATAAAAAGCAACAATTTATATTTGATGTTTGTTCATCGCAAAACTACTTCGCTTGGGCTTTCGTCTTTATCAAAAGAAGAAATTAAAATGCTGTGCAAAAAAGTATTAAGTTCTATTGAGTTAGGTAATTTATATGTTTTAACTGTTTTAGACAATCCACTAATATTCAAAAAGAATAATTAAGTCAACGTTTTAGGTTAAAATTTTCGTAAAGTTTTTAATTAGTTTCAATCAAAACTACTCCAAACAAAAAAGGAATTGTCTCGAAATGAATTTGAAACTATTGAGAATTGTATAAACGAAAATCATCACAAACTAATACCCGAATAAAAAGAATAAAAAAGCGACTGTATAGACTTTTGATACAGCCTATTTTGATTATCTCAGAATTTTAATTAATGTGCAAATTACAAGGTTTGGCTAATGCGCAAATGTTTTGAAATTGCAATGTGAAATTTGATATTTTAGTAGATTAATGTTTCTTTGATTACTTTAAAAATAATCCCAAAGAAAATTTTAAGCCTAATACTTTTAATAAACTTATCGCTTAATTGCTTTTCTCAATCATTTGAAACTTTTAAAAATGATGGTTATGATAAGTTTGAATTGAAGGATTATAGAGGTGCAATATTAGACTTCACAAAAGCTATTGAATTAAACCCCAGTTATTCAGGTGTCTTTTATGGTAGAGGTAATGCTAAAATTAAACTTGAAGATAAGGATGCAGGCTGTTTAGATTTAAGCAAAGCAGCGGAATTGGGTGAAGCAGAAGCCTATAATGCTATAAAAGATTTATGTAAATAATTTCTGTTTTTGATTAAACATTTTTTAAAGTTGTCGATTAGACAACTTTAAATACTTTTGCACAATAAAATAATATGAGAGTTTTCAGTAAAAGTACATTGAAGGAATTTTATGAAAAACATAACGACTGCAAAGAACAATTGCTGACATGATACAAAGTTACAAACGGAGCACAATGGAAGGATTATAAAGATGTAAAAGAATATTTTAATTCGGTTGATTGCATTAGAAATAGCTTATTGGTATTTAATATTAAAGGGAATAGTTACAGGTTAGTGGCAGATTTTAATTTTAAACTTCAATGGGTATTCATCACCTTTATTGGCACTCATGCCGAATACAGTAAAAAGAAATTTTAGTTCAAAAAAGAATAATTATGGAAACAACCTTTAAAATAATTGAAACCAAAAAAGAATATGAAATGGCGTTGAAAAAATTTCAAGGTATTTTTCATGCAAAGAAAAAATCACCCGAAGCACAAGAGGCAAAGTTGTTAGCATTGTTGATTGAAGACTATGAAAGCAAAAACTTTCGTATTCCAGAACCTGACCCTATTGAAGCAATTAAATTTATGATGGAACAAAGTAGTTTAAGTCAAACGAATTTGGCCGAAATGCTTGGTAACAAAGGAAACGTATCCAAGGTGCTCAATAGAAAAAGGAAACTATCGTTAGAAATGATTAGAAATTTAAGTTATTCACTTCACATTCCTGCCGACATTCTTATTAGAGATTATAATTTAGTTAGTTAAAATGTCTCATAATAAAAAGTCAATGAACATTGCAGAAACCAAAATGAATGAACTATTGGCTATTGCAACCAAGAAAGGAGGCTTTGAAAACCTTACTAAAAAGGAACTTGCAGAGATTGGTAAATATACTCAAATAGTAAATGCTTATGAGAGTGAACATTACAAAGCACCATTGGCTTTACAATTAATAACGCAAATTTGGAGACAGGGTTTTTGCCAAAATCATCAGTAGTAGTATACGAAAAAATTGGTGTTATTGCCGCTACTTTATTGATAAAAAAATAGCAAAACTAAATAGCAAAACAGTAAGGAAAATAAATTTAGAATTAATAAATTTCCTATCCCCATAACATATTTTATTCTAGTTTTTTAAAGATACTACGAAATTGAAATTATAAACATTATTTTTACTTTGTAAAAAAAAGAAACTATGAACTGGAGAAATACAATTGTGTGCGATACGAATGTTTTGCTTGGTAAACCAATAATTAAAGGCACCAGAATTTCTGTAGAATTAATATTGGAATTATTTACAAATGGCTGGGACGAGAAAATGATATTGGAAAGTTACCCTGCACTAACCTCAAACCAAATAAAAGCCGTTTTTGCCTATTTGAAAGACTGTATTGTTGAGGAAATGTATTTCCCAATAAAAAAATCAGCGTAATGAAATTTTTGGCAAATGAAAATTATCCTTTTCCGAGTGTAAAAATATTGCGCGCCAAAGGTTACGATGTAACTTTTATAATGGAATTTGCGCAAGGAATTTCTGATAAAGAAGTAATAGAAATTGCAAGCAAAGAAGATAGAATTATACTTACATTCGACAGAGATTATGGCGAATTAATTTTTAGATATGGTTTAAATAAACCTCCATCGGTTGTTTATTTTAGAGACAAAGGAAAGAATCCTAAATCAGCGGCAAATCAATTGCTCAATGTCATTCAGAAACAAGAAATAAATATTGAAAATACATTTACAGATATTGAAAGTAAAAATATTAGGCAACGCAAATACAATTCATAAAGTAGCTTTTTGCCCAAAAACAAAAAAACTGCACCCAAGAAATTGGGTGCAGTTTTTTACTTATAGATTAATGGCAAGTGCTTATTCCTGTGGCAATTTAATTGAAATTGCAACTTTCACCGCAATGACAAAGGTGTTAGAAGTAATCATTAAAAAGCAATTATCTATTCATTACCAAACTCCATCAACACAAAACAGCACACAATTTCTTGGGTGTAGTATTAATTTGTACACTCCACTCATTTCAGCGAAAAAAAAATTATATTTGTATAAGTAACTTATAACAAAATGATAAGGCAAACAATAATTTCTAATACAGAAAACATAACATTTACAATACCTTTAGAGTATATTGGTAAAGAATTAGAGGTAATAGCCTTTGCTAAAAACGAAGTAAATGAAAATAACGTATCTATAAAACAAGCTACATTTAATGCACTATCATTAAAAACTAAAGGGTTTAAATTTGACCGTGATATAGCAAATGAAAGATAAAGTATTTTTGGATACAAACATCTTGGTTTATTCCTATTCGAATGACGAACCATCAAAGCGACAAGTTGCACAAAACTTAATTTCAGAAAACAATTCTGTTATTAGTACTCAAGTAATACAGGAATTAATAAATACAATTACACGCAAATTTAATTTTAGCTATGACAATGCTATTGTGTCGCTTCAAGAATGTTTAAATAACAATAATTTACACACCAATAGCAGTGCAAAAATAATTAAGGCATGTGCTGTTGCCAAGGCTCATAAATTTTCGTTTTTATGACAGTTTAATAATTGCTGCTGCTTTAGAAAGTAATTGCACAACACTTTATACCGAAGACTTGAATGATGGGCAAATAATTGAAAACAAACTAAAAATATCGAATCCGTTTAAATAGCTTTTTGCCCAAAAACAAAAAAACAGCACCCAATTGCTTGAGTGCTGTTTTGCTATTATTGATTAATGGCAAGTGCTTATTTTTGCGCCAATTCAATTGAGATTGCGGCTTTCACAGCAATGACACAGTTGTTAGAAGTACTTTAATCAAAAGTAGTATATCAATGTATTCTCACTAATTCACTAACAAAAAAACAGCACCCAATTACTTGAGTGCTGTTATCTTATTTATGAGGTGCATCATTCAAAATCCACCATTCAAAATTCAACATTTATTTAAAACGGTTTCTTGCGTCGTCCGCTTTCTGCGCCACCGCCGAAGCTAGGTGCGCCTTTGCTGCCAAAGCCACGGCTTCCGCCTCCACCAGCACTTCCGCCTGAACCGCCACGGTAACCACCGCCGCCAGAACCACCTGAACCACCGCGGTAACCGCCACCACCGCCGCTTCCGCCACGGTAGCTACCGCCACCACCTGAACCACCACGGTAGCCGCCTCCGCCGCCACTGCTGCGTCCGCCACCACCGCCGCCCATGCCGTCAGAAACTTCTATACGTACACGTCGGTTGTTGTATGCTTGGTTTTGGAATGCTTCCATCATTCGAGGTGCTAAACTAGGCTCTACTTCAAAGAATGAGAAGGTGTTTTTTACATCTATTTTACCAACATCGTTTTTATCAACGCCAGTGCAATGAACCACAAAATCACGCAATTCCATTTTGTCAAGTCCGTCCATTTCTCCAATATTAATAAAGAAACGCCCTGTTGCTTCGCCACGGCTATTGCGGCCATCAGCCGATGCACTTTCGCGGTTGCGTCCTTGCGAAATGTTCAAATCAGGTGCATCACGATAGTAATTTAAAAAGCGATTAAAATCGGTTGAAACCATTTTCTTAATCAACTCTTCTTTGGTTAAGTCTTTCAACATTTCAGTTATTGGTGGCAAATAATCCACAATATCTTCTTCGTTTACAGCAGCATCGTGTATTACTTTTACCAAATGAAACAATTGTTTTTCACATACTTCATCGCCATTAGGCACTTGTTTAAGTGTAAAACGCTTGTTTATTTTACGTTCTATTTCGCGTATTCTACCAATTTCTTTAGGCGTAATAATTGCCAATGAAATACCGCTTTTACCCGCACGGGCAGTACGTCCGCTACGGTGTGTATAGCTTTCTACATCATCAGGCAAATTAAAATTAATTACGTGCGTTACTGCATCCACATCAATACCACGTGCGGCAACATCGGTAGCAACCAATATTTGCAAGTGGCGTGTGCGGTAGCGGTTCATTACATAATCGCGTTGTGCTTGGCTCAAATCCCCGTGAAGGGCATCAGCATTGTAACCATCTTTAATTAATTTTTCGGCAATGTCTTGCGTTTCCAGTTTGGTGCGGCAAAACACAATACCAAATACTTCGGGGTAATAATCTACCACACGTTTAAGTGCCAAATACCTATCGCGGCCTTGCACACTGTAGTATTGGTGTTCAATATTATCGGCACCAGAGTTTTCACGTCCTACAGTAATTTCAAAAGGTTTTTCCATATAGTTTTTGGCTATACGGCGTACTTCTTGTGGCATGGTTGCCGAGAATAACCAAGTAAATTTACCTTCGGGTGTTTTACTTAAAATGCTGTCTAAGTCTTCTTTAAAGCCCATGTTCAACATTTCATCGGCCTCATCTAAAACCACAAATTTAATGGATTCTAAATTTACACGTCGGCGTTCAATCATATCCACCATACGGCCTGGCGTAGCAACAATAATGTTTACACCGCGGCGCATATCACGCACTTGGTTTTCCATACTTGCACCGCCATAAATGGCAACTACGTTTGAGTCTTTTTTGTACTTAGTAAAGTTTTGCAAGTCGCGTGTTATTTGCAAACACAACTCACGCGTTGGGCAAATAATAAGGGCTTCGGGGTTGCTGTTGCCAAAATCAATCATGTTGCAAATTGGCAAACCAAATGCAGCAGTTTTACCTGTACCGGTTTGTGCAAGTCCTACCAAATCTTGCGGTTGTGCCAATAACACAGGAATTGCTTCTTGCTGAATGGGCGTAGGGGTTTCAAAGCCAAGGTCTGTTATGGCTTTTAGGATTTCTTCGTCTAATCCTAATTCTTTAAATGTTGTCATTTAATTTTTTATTGTTTTTTGTGTGCTTATGCGTCTTGCTACGATAAGCCATGTTTAATAATTCTACAATAAGCGCAAACACTAATCCTGAATACACGTAGCCCTTATCCATTTCTAGATGGAGAGACTCAAGCACCAGCAACACTCCAATAGCAACTAAAAAAGTAAGTGCCAGCATTTTTACTGTGGGGTGGCGGTTAATAAAATCCGCAACTTTACCCGAAAACACTAACATTACAATCATTGAAATGATAACCGCTGCAATCATAATAGCTACATTTCTAATCAATCCAACAGCCGTCAATATTGAATCGAAAGAAAATATAATATCCAAAAAAGTAATTTGGATGATGGCACTTTGCAAGCTAAGCGCCGATTTGCCTTTTGGGTGAGGTTCCTCACCGATGTTATTTATTTTTTCAAAAATTTCTTTTGATGTTTTAATGATTAAAAACAAACCACCTACAAATAGTATCAAATCGCGGCCAGTAACGGCAATCGAAGCTATTGAAAACAGTGGGTGTTTTAAACCAATAATCCACGAAATGCTGAACAGTAGCGCAATACGAAACAATAACGCAATGGTAAGTCCTATGCCACGTGCTTTGCTTTGTTCTTTTTTGGTGCTTAGTTTTGAAGATACAATGGCAATGAATATGAGGTTATCAATGCCCAAAACTATTTCCATTAAAGTAAGCGTAAGCAGGCTAAGAAGTCCTTGCGGAGTTAAGAAAGCGGATACGTCAAACATTAGTCTTTTTTGAAAAAGTGCGCGAAGATAGTAAAATTTATTTAGTGGGTTTTATTGGGGTGGAGAGTAGATGGTATTTAGTGGATAATAGGCAGTGGATAGTTCGTCTTTACGAGAATACTCCCAACTAAGAAATTTAAACTATATTTTTAGTTCAACGCTTTTAAAGGTTATATAAATAGCAGTTTGAATATCGTAGATAGGATTATGTATTTAGTTTGCTATGCCTTATTTGACGGTATGTTACTGGCTGAAGTGCCATTGCTTTACCAATTAATTTGTCGAGTATAGTATCTAAAAAGCCACGTCTATTAAATCTAAAG
>Ga0105048_10007098_pt1 | contig 18029 bp, 14 predicted proteins | sample MAT05_FD_78382 | JGI IMG/M metagenome (GOLD analysis project Ga0105048, IMG submission 78382) | Freshwater microbial communities from Lake Fryxell liftoff mats and glacier meltwater in Antarctica - MAT-05 | ecosystem: Environmental > Aquatic > Freshwater > Ice > Liftoff microbial mat | place...
CGGTGCGTCTCGCCGACGTCGGCAATTTCGGGGAAGCGGGCGAGCAGACCATTGACCAGGGTGCCATCGGGGTTGCCGGCGCCAGGGTGCACGACCAGCCCCGCCGGCTTGTCGATGATGATCAGATGATCGTCGGCATGCACCACCGTGAACTCGACGGTGGGGTCGGGCTCCGGCGGTTCGGTGACGGGCAGAAACGACGGGTCGACTCGAACAACCTGACCCTCGCGAACACGGATCTTTCCGATGAGCTGCACTTCGCCGTCGATGAACGCTCCGCCAGCGGTCACCAGTACTGCTGCGTCGCTGCGGCTGCAGTCGGTGATGAGCGAGACGATTCGGTCGAGACGCTCGCCACCGAGTGCTGCCGGAATCTCTTCCTCGATCACGTCGCGGCCTCCTGCTTGCTGAACAGCGACCAGAGTACGAACAGCACGCCACCGACGTTCACCGCCATGTCGGCAACATTGAAAATCGGGAACCACTGGAAGTCGACGAAGTCGACAACCGACCCGTGCAACCAACCGTCACCACGCAAGAAGCGATCGGCCAGGTTGCCCAGTGCCCCACCAACGACGAAGCCAGCGGCGAGAGCAACCATCGGGTTCGAGTTCTTCCGAACGCCCAGCAGGACGACGACGACCACGATCACTGCGACGAGCCCGATGATCGGCCCGATTCCCTGGCCTTTCGAGAACGCCATGCCGCTGTTGAACGTGAGGTTCCACTGCAACGTCCAGATGACATGGATCGGCGGTTCGTCCGTCAACGCGTTGACGGCCCAGTGTTTTGTCAACTGGTCGATTGCGATCACGGTCAGCGCAATCGCCATCGTGAGCCGCAGCCGATGCCTCGGCTGGACGTCGTCGGTCATCGACGACCGATCCCGCCGACCTTCTCCTCCACCAACACGGTGGCCCACGGAATGGCTTCCAGCCGCTCTCGTGAGATGGGACGACCGGACTCGATGGAGTAGCCGTATGTGCCCACGGTGAGGCGCGCCAGCGCGGCATCGATGTCCGCAACCGTCTGGCGGGCTTGAGCGCTGAGGGCCAGATCGCGCTCACGCTCGACCACCATCGTGTCGCCTTCGCCGCCTTCGTCGTCGAACTGCACGTCGCCCATCTCCTGCTCGGTGATGAGCGCGAGTGCTTCGTCTTCCAAGCGAACTGCCTGGCCGATGAGCGACGCCTTCTCTTCCAACAGCAGTGCACGCTGGGCAGTGAGGAACTTGGCATCGAAGTCCTTGGTGTAGGAGATGCCTTCCTTCGTCACTCCACGCACTGGGGCCTTTTCGGGGACGATCGGGCCAACCTTCTTTGCAGCAACCTTCACAACTGGCTTCGCGACTGCGGGCTTCGCGTTTGCGGGCTTCGCGACTGCGGGCTTCGCGACTGCGGGCTTCGCGACTGCGGGCTTGGCGGCGGCCGGGGCCTTCGTCACTGATGTCGCCTTCACGGGGGCCGGCGTCGCTGGAGCCGCCTTGGCGGGGGCAGCAGCCTTCGCGACCGGCGCCCTCTTGGTCGGTGCCGTCGCAGGCGGGGCGGCCTTCTTCACGGCAGCGGGCGCGACTTTCTTCACCGGCGCCGGAGCCTTCGCAACGGGTGCGGGGGCAGCCTTCTTCATCGGCACAGGGGCAGATTTCTTGGCCGGGATGCCCGCCTTCTTCACGGGGGCCGCGGCAACTGCCTTAGCAGGGGCCTTCTTCGCGGGTGCCTTCTTGGCAGTCGCCATCGCGTTGAACCTCCGTGGTCCGGGTCGTCAGGCCGGGATGCTATCGGTCAAGGGCCGTTTCTGGGCCGATCTGGTCCGCCACGGCCACGTTGATGTGGATCTGCTCGCCGTCGAGGTCGGCGTTCGGCTCGCCATCTTCCCACGCGAGTGACGTCGCAAGTGTGGCATCGGTGAGCAGGTGCCGGAACGGCTCCACCTTGCTGCGTACCGCAGCCGAAACGCCCAGTGTGAGCACTATCCGGTCGCTGACCTGAAGCCCGGCGTCGCGCCGCGCCTGTTGCACCAGACGGACCAGGTCGCGAGTGATGCCTTCGGCCTCCAACGCCGGCGTGAGTTCGGTGTCCAGCACCACCACTCCCGCACCGTTGGAGAGCGGGGTGCTGGCACCGTCGCCCTGCACCACCATCTTCAGTGCGTACTCGCCCTCCAGCAGCGCCACGCCGCCGGCAACCACGCCCGCCTCGCCGCGTTGCCAGTCGCCTGTCTTGACTGCCTTGATGACCTGCTGCACCTGGCTGCCCAGGCGCGGACCGAGCGCCGCGGGCACGACCTGGAGATCGAAACTTGCCACGGCGGCTACATCATCGGTGAACTCGACTGACTTCACATTGACTTCGTCCGCGATCAGCTCGCTGAACGCAGCCAGGCGCTGCGCCCCCTCGACCGCAACGCGCAAAGAGGCCAGCGGCTGACGCACGCGGCGCTGATGCGCCTTGCGGAGGCGCAGCGCGCTGCTGCAGACATCGCGCGCCAGGTCCATCGACTCCACGAGTTCGGCATCGGCTGGCACCGACGCAACGTCGGGCCAATCGGTGAGGTGCACGCTGCGCTCACCGGTGAGCGCCTTGTAGACCGCTTCGGTGGTCAGTGGCAGCAACGGTGCGAGCGCACGACAGAGCAGAGCCAGCACGGTGTGCAGCGTGTCGATGGCGTCCTGGTCACCCGCCCAGAAGCGATCCCGGCTGCGACGCACGTACCAGTTGGTCAGCGCGTCGAGGAAGCTACGCACGGCACCACAGGCGGCGAAGAGGTCGTACTCGTCCATCGTGGTCGTGAGCGTGGCAAGTAGGTCGTGTGTCTTGGCCAGGATGTAACGATCGAGCACGTCGGTGCTGTCGGTACGAAACGTCCCCTGGGTGCCCGCGGCGTTGGCGTACAACGACAGGAAGTACCAGCTGTTCCAGATCGGCAGGATCACTTGCCGCACCGTGTCGCGAATGCCCTCTTCGGTGACGACGAGGTCGGTGCCGCGCAAGATCGGCGAGCCGAGGAGGTACCAGCGCATGGCGTCGCTGCCGTAATTGTCGAACACCATCATCGGGTCCGGGTAGTTCTTCAGGCTCTTCGACATCTTCTGGCCGTCGTCACCCAGGACGATGCCGTGACTGACGCAGGTGTTGAAGCTGGGCCGGTCGAACAGCGCCGTGGCCAGCACGTGCAGCGTGTAGAACCAGCCGCGGGTCTGGCCGATGTACTCGACGATGAAGTCACCCGGGTAGTGACTCTCGAACCACTCGGCGTTCTCGAACGGGTAGTGAACCTGAGCGAACGGCATGCTGCCGCTCTCGAACCAGCAGTCCAGTACCTCCGGGACGCGACGCATCATCGAGACGCCGGTGGGATCGTCGGGGTTGGGCCGCACCAGGTCGTCGACGTAAGGGCGATGAAGGTCGGTGACTTCAACTCCGAAGTCGGCCTGCAATTGCTCGATGCTGCCGTAGACGTCCAGGCGCGGGTACTCGGGGTTGTCGCTGCGCCACACCGGGATCGGTGAACCCCAGAACCGGTTGCGGCTGATGCTCCAGTCGCGAGCGTTGGCCAGCCACTTGCCGAAGCTGCCCTCCTTGATGTGCTCGGGCACCCAGCGAATCTGTTGGTTGAGCTCGACCATGCGGTCGCGAAAGGCGGTGACCTGCACGAACCACGAACTGATCGCGCGATAGACCAGCGGCTGGGCGCAGCGCCAGCAGTGCGGATAGCTGTGTTGGTAGCTGTCGTGGCGGACCACCACTCCCCTGCTCTTGAGTTCCTTGACCACCAACGGATTGGCATCGAAGACGTGCACATGCGCCCACGGCGCGACCTCGGCGGTGTAACGGCCATGTTCGTCCATCGGGCAGATGGTGGGGATGCCGACGGCGTTGCACACGTTCTGGTCGTCCTCACCGAACCCGGGAGCTAGGTGCACGACGCCGGTGCCATCGTCGGTGCTCACGAAATCGGCGGCGAGTACGTGAAAGGCGTTGGGTGTGTCGGCGAAGAAATCGAACAGCGGCGTGTAGTGGCGGCCGACGAGTTCGGCTCCCTTCAACGAGCCGACCTGTGTGGCACCGGCCAGTTCCTTCTCGTACGACGCCAGCCGCGACTCGGCAAGGATGTAACGCTGCGACGCGCCGTCGACGAGTTCTTCCATGACGGCGTAGTCGATGTCGGGGCCAACTGCCAGCGCGAGGTTGCTGGGCAATGTCCACGGCGTCGTGGTCCAGGCAAGGATCTTCTCGCCCGTGTCCAGCTGGAACTGCACCGTGAGCGCCGGGTCCTGGCGATCGCGATACACGTCGTCCATCCGCGTCTCGGTGTTGCTCAACGGTGTCTCGCAGCGCCAGCAGTACGCCAGCACGCGGAAGCCCTCATAGATCAGGCCCTTGTCCCACAGGGTCTTGAACGCCCACATGACGCTCTCCATGTACGACGTGTCCAACGTCTTGTAGTCATTCTCGAAGTCGACCCAGCGCGCTTGGCGGGTGACGTAGCGGTGCCAGTCGTCGGTGAAGCGCAGCACGCTGGTACGGCACGCGTCGTTGAACTTGTCGACTCCGAACTTGGTGATGGCTGGGTGGCCGCTGATACCAAGTTCCCTTTCAACGACAACCTCTGCGGGCAGGCCATGGCAGTCCCAGCCGAAGCGCCGCTGCACCTGCTTGCCGCGCATGGTCTGGTAGCGCGGCACCGCATCCTTCACGAAGCCGGTGAGCAGGTGGCCGTAATGAGGTAGACCATTCGCGAAGGGTGGGCCGTCGTAGAAGACGTACTCGTCGGCGTTGCTGCGTGCATCGACGGAGGCCTCGAAGGTCTTGTCGCCGTCCCAGAACGCGAGTACTTCGCGCTCCACGTCGGGGAACGACGGTTGCGATTGAACGGTGGGATATGTCACGAGCGGCTCCTGTGCTGGTTGCACAGGGACGAGCCGACCGGCCCGCGGTACCACCCTGCTTGCCCCGACTTGCACCCTCGTGCACTCTCGCGACCACTCGAACTACGCCAGCGATATCGGGCTGAACCCGTCCGGTTCTACTGGGCGCCACGACCGCTGGCCGACACGCTGTTCTTCCGGAGGCTCGGAGGTGATGGCCTCGTCAACGCCGTGTGAGCACTCTACCGTCGTACGGAGGGCGGACCGAGCGATCAGCGGAGTTCGTCGCCGCCGATTCGGAACGGGTCGGACTGCTCTGCCGGAACTGCGACGACCGGCACCTCAGCGGTGACATCGCTGAGTTCCAGCGAGGCCTGAGCCGCCTGTGTACTGGCGACTTCCTCGTCGAGCAGACGCCACACGTTGTCCTGGGCATCAGTGTCGCCGGACATGGCCAATGCACTGAGGCCGGCAGCATGGTCCGGCATCTGAGTGAACAACGGTGACGGGTCGGGGTCGGCAGCAACCTCCTTCGCTGCGTTCTCGGCGTCCGAGTGGAGGTCGGCAGCCGGACCCTCGGAATCGGACGAGTCCAACTCCGTGGGTGCGGGTGCTGCGTCCGGAGCGGGCGTCGCGGCGGCCGGCGACGACGGCGAAGAAGGAAACGGCTCGGCCGAGGCCGACAGCAGGGGGCGACGCATTTCGCCAAGGCCACCGGGAACACGGTCGACGAGCTCCTGCAACTGCACCGCAGCGTCTCGAAGGCGCTCGCGCTGAGATTGCAGATACTGCTCCAAATGGTCGACGTCGCCCAGCAGGAAATCGCGGCGGGCCAGCAGAGCCTGCACTTCGTTCTCCGCTCGCACGCGCTCGTCCTCGACGGCCTTGCGAGCATCGAGCCGAGAGTCTTCGACGGTCTTTGTGGCCATCGTGCGCGCACTGTCGAGCACGCGCGACGCCTCCTCGCGAGCCTGGGCAGTGATGCCGTCCGCCTCCGAGCGGGCCTCCATGATGGTTGCGTCGGCCGTGCGTTGGGCCAGCAGCAGCGTGCGGCTGATGACTTCGGTGTCGCCACTGTGGTTTGGAGCGGCGGCCTCGCGCGGGGTGCTGACAACCTGCTGCGACACCTCCTGCAGCTTCGCGACCGCGGCGCGCGCCCTGGCCTCCATTGCGGTGGCCTGGTTCTGCGCAGTCTCGACGGCGGAAGCTACCTGCGTGCGAAACGACTCGACTTCATCAGGGTCATACCCCTTCTTGACCGTCTTGAAGCCGGTACTGCGAATCGTCTGCGGGCTGATTTCCATAGTGCGATGCTAGGCGAATCGCGCGCTGTCATGACGCCCTCTGAAGTGATCAGCTCCCGTAACCCGATTCGTCATAAGAGTTCGACCGCCCTATGGGCTTGAGGAGGTAGACCCCTGTGGCCACCTTCTCCATGCTGCCGTTGAGGCCGTAGCAGAGTCCGCTCGCGAAGTCGATGAGACGACGCGACACTTCGCGGTCGGCTGCTTCCAGATTCATGATGACCGGCAGGCCCTCCTTGAACTTGTCGGCGATCTCCTGCGCCGAGTCGAACCGGCGCGGCCGCACGGTGTACGGGTCGGCGCCGACCGCTACCGGGGCCACGCGTGGCGCCGGCGCAGAGCGCGGGTTGCTGGGGCGCGGCTGCACCGCCGAATCGTCATTGGCGGGTACCGGGCGACGAGATGCGCCGTCGTTGACGGTGCTGGTCGGAAAGCTGGGGCGCGACGGAACGGAACGGACGGGCGCCTCCCCCTCGTACTCGGTTGCGTAGCCGCGCTGCTGTCGCGGCACCTCCTCGCGCGGTTGGCGCGCCGTGCGCAGGGGTCGCTCGGGTTCTGGCGCGACGTCGTATTCGTCGTAGGACTCGTCGGGTCCGAGACCCAAATAGTCCATTGCCTTCTTCCACATCGCCATTCGCTGTCCTCCTGCAATCGACGAGGCTACCGCACGAGCGCGCTTGCGGGTGGACGCTCGCCGAAGAGCGCTCCTCCGACGCGTACCTGCGTAGAGCCCTCTTGTACCGCAATCTCGAGGTCATCGGTCATGCCCATCGAACACACGCTGAGGCCGAGCCGTTCCATGAGCTGACGAACCGCACGGAAACCCTCACGTGAACGTTCGGGGCCGCCACCTGTCGGCCCGACCGTCATCAGCCCACGCACGTCGAGCCCGGCCTCCTGAGCGACTGCCACGAGGGCAGGCACCTCGGCGAGCAGACAGCCACCCTTGCCGGGCTCGGCCAACGCGGCGACCTGAATCAGCACCGAAGCACCCGGCACTCGCTTGGCGAGTTCGCTGACGAGCGAGGGCCGGTCGACCGACTCGTACATCGAAATGATGGGGGCCAGTTGGCGCACCTTGTTGGTCTGCAATTGACCGATGAAGTGCACGCCAAAAGGTCGATCGACGTCACCCAGCTTGCTGACAACTTCCTGCGCGTAGTTCTCCCCGACATTCATGCAGCCGGCCTCGTACACGGCGAAGCACGCCTCGATGCTGAACGTCTTCGTGACAGGCAACACCGTCACATCGGTTCCGCCGGCCAGAGCGATGCGCTCGCGAACTACGGCCAGTCGCTGTGCGACCGCCGACGAGTTCACTTCAAGAAGGAGGGCACGTCGAAATCGTCGTCGTCATCGAGCGGGTCTGCGCCGTCGTCGGCGAACAGATCCTTCAACGTCGATGTCGGCTTCGCGTCGGGGACCGACTTGATGGACGGCCTGCCGCTGGAACTAGGGGTGGCGGTACCGGTGTTGCCGCCGTCCCAACGGTCGAAACCGGCGGCGATGACGGTGACCTTGACCTCGTCACCCATCTCGTCGTCGATGACGGTTCCGAAGATGATGTTGGCGTCCTGGTGGGCTACACCGTGGATGATCTCGGCGGCCGCGTTCATCTCGAACAGGCCCATGCTGGACGGACCGGTGATGTTGAGCAGAATGCCGCGTGCGCCGTCGATTGCAGCCTCGAGGAGCGGGCTGCTGATGGCTGACTTGGCGGCGGTGACCGCACGGTTCTCGCCACTGGCCTGGCCGATACCCATCAGGGCGGAGCCGGCGCTGGACAGAATCATCTTCACGTCGGCGAAGTCGGTGTTGATGAGGCCGGGCGTGGTGATCAGGTTGGTGATGCCCGAGACACCCTGCAGCAGCACTTCGTCGGCCATCTTGAAGGCGTTGAGCACGCTGGTCTTCTCGTTGGCAACAGTGAGCAGACGGTCGTTCGGTATGACGATGAGAGTGTCGACCTTTTCCTTCAACCGCTGCACGCCGGTGTCGGCCTGCACAGCGCGTCGACGGCCTTCGAAACTGAACGGGCGAGTGACGACACCAATGGTGAGGGCATTCATGCTGCGCGCCACCTCGGCGATGATGGGTGCGGCACCGGTGCCGGTGCCACCGCCTTCGCCGGCGGTGATGAACACCATGTCGGCGCCCTTGATCATTTCTTCGATCTCGTCACGGTGCGTCTCGGCGGCGTTGCGACCGACATCAGGATCACTGCCGGCGCCGAGTCCGCGCGTGAGGTCGCGACCAATGTCGAGCTTGACGTCGGCATCGCTCATCAACAGCGCCTGCGCGTCGGTGTTGACTGCGATGAACTCAACGCCCTTGAGCCCTGCGTCGATCATGCGATTGACGGCGTTGACGCCGCCGCCACCGACACCGATGACTTTGATGACGGCAAGATAGTTCTGGGGTGCGCCGGCCATCAGAAGGACCTCCGAGATGAGAAAATGTGGTGGAATTGGTGTGTGGGCACTGAGGGACCTACTGGGGTTCGATGGTAGCGAATGGGCTGCTCAGCCGAGGTGATCCGCCTGTGGAAGACGGCACCGGACAAGGGTGAGTTGAGCACTGTCACTCAGTCTCGCACGAATCCGGTGGGTATCGGTGGAACTCTCGACTTCAGCAGGGAACGACGCCTGCGTCGGACGTGCTGACGTCGATCTGACAAGCCCCGTCCAGGCCGCTGCGAACCTGCCGTAGCAGCCGGGCCAGCTTCTCGTCGATGACTTGTGCGTTGCCCAACCGCACAGGAACTCCCTCTGGTTGGTCGTTTGCCAGCACCATCGTCAGCGTGCCGGTTCCCGCATCAACTCCGACCGACAACGTGACGTCGCGTATCTCTGGGGGAAGGCTGGACACCAACTCTGCGGCGGACGCGTAGGGCGCACCGGCGAACTGGCCGCGCTCCGTGTCGGGATGGTCACCGGTGATCAGGAGGTAGTCAGCGGGTTGCCCGGCGATCACATCGAGCACTCGACCCTGTACGTCGATGACCCGATACTGCCCGTCGCCGGCCTGGAATGCTGCAATCGGCACGCGTTCGCGAATGTCGATGACGACTCGGTGCGGGAAGTCAGTGGCCACACGGGCACTCTCCACCCACGGCACAGCCTCCAGTTTCTTCTGCACAGCAGCGGAGTCGACCAGCAGCACCGGCTCGCCCTCCAGCTCGTCGATCACGCTCTGCAACACCTCCGGGTCGGTGTACACCGCACCCTGCACCGAGACCGTGCGAACGTCGAAGATCGACGAGGCAAAGACGGCCACGGCGGCGACAGCGACCAGGAGAACACCAATGCCGATGCCGGCCCAGATGAGTCGGCGGCGGCCCTCTGCTCGACGAACCGAGATACGTCGGGCACGAATTCTGGGGTCGATGCCCACACCGCGCGACCTGGCCAACGGCGGTTCGGTGGACGTCGCCCCATCCAGATCGGCAATGACGATGGTCGATCTCTCACCCGAGTCGTCGACAGCATCGCGCCGCTCGTGAAAAGCTTTCTCTTTGTCTTCGTCCAGGTACACACTGTCGGGTCGGTCGTCCTCGGCGATGACGATGATGCGTCGTGGCGCTGCGTCACCCTCGGCTGTCGCGGCATCGGGGGGCGTCGGAGCCGAGGATTCCTTGGGCGCCTTGGGGGTCTTTGCGGCCCTGGGGGGCTTGGGGGCCTTGGGAGGCTTGGGCGGCTTGGGCGGCTTGGCGGGCTTGGGTGCCGGGTGCTCGTCGGTGATGCCGAGGATGCGGTCGATCGACGGATCGTCGAAGTTGTACTGCGGCGCCGACTCCTCGGAGAACGCCTCCAGTAGCTCCTCGAGCACATGGTCCGGCGGGTCGTCCGGCCCGGGCGGGTTCGGTCGGCTCACTCGACGCCGTCGTTCGCAAAGCCAACGAGGCGCACTTCGCTGCGGAGCTCGAAACCCGTCGACTCCTTCACCGCGGCACGGACGTGTTCCATCACTGCGCGAACGTCGGCCGCCGTTGCCTCGTCCGTGGCTTGGATGAAGTTGGCGTGCTTGTCGCTGACGAACGCGCCACCGATGCGAAAGCCACGAAGTCCCAGCTGATCGACGAGGACGGCGGCGGGCAGCTCACCTGGTATCGGGTTGACGAACACCGAGCCGGCATTCTGGCCGCCCGGCTGATGCTCGCGGCGCCATCGGACGACCTCCGACAGGTTCGCTTCAGCCTCGGCGACATCGCCGAGAGCGAGTTGCAAACGGGCCTCGAGCACGACCTGATCATCGCGCAGATTCGAGGAACGGAACTGAAGTCCCAACTCATCGACGGGGATCCACGCTCGTCGAGCCGTCCGCAGGTCGAGTACCTGTGCTCCCAACAACGAGGCGGCAATGTCGCTGCCGTGACCACCTGCATTCATTCGCACGGCGCCGCCGACCGAACCAGGCACACCCACCGCCCATTCGAACCCGACGAGGCCTGCCGCAACACAACGGCGCGCAAGGACCGGCAACGCGACTGCGGCGCCGGCAGTCACCGTGGAGCCTTCGAACTCGATCCACTCTGCGATCGCGGACAGCGAAACTGCAATTCCTGCAAAGCCTGCGTCGGCAACCAACAGGTTCGAGCCCCGTCCGACCACCAGCACCGCGAGCCCCGTGTCGCGCACGACGTCCGCAACCATTTGCAGCTCCTCGGCAGTCCTCGGAGTGACGAAGACCAGCGCAGGGCCGCCCACCTTGTACGTCGTATACGGCCCCAGCGGTTCGTCAGCCGTCGCGAACCCCGTCAGGCGCTGCAGCGCAGTCCGTTGGTGGTCGACCAGATTCATCGTGCGGCACGAAGTTCGCCACGGCGCACTTGCACCTCGTCCGGCAAGGCCGCAACATCACCGCATCCCATCGAGATACAGACATCGCCGTCGCGAAGCTCGCGCGCAAGGAACTCGACGAGGTCGGCCCGCCTGGGCATCCACACCACGCGGCTTCGCGGATGGGCATCCACGACGGCGTTGACGACCAGCTTGCCGGTGACACCTGGGATTGGTGTCGTGCCGGATGCATAGATCTCCGTGAGCACGACCACGTCGGCGTCGATGAACGAGTCGCGGTAGTCCTGCCACATGACAGCCATGCGGTTGAAGCGATTCGGCTGAAAGACGACGACCACACGCTGCCATGCATCGCCGCTACCCCGAGCCGCGGCGAGGACCGCAGCGATTTCACTGGGCAGGTGGGCGTAATCGTCGACGAGGGTTGCACCACCGTCGACCCCACGAATGTCGAACCGCCGCGCCACGCCCCCGAACTTGGCCAGGGCGGCGGCCGCGATCTCGAACGGCACCCCGACCGAGACCGCCATCGCAACGGCTGCCGTTGCATTGCGTACGTTGTGGAGACCGCGCAGTGGCAGGGCCACGGAGCCGAGAACCTCGCCGTGGTGCACCACGTCGAAGGTGAACGAGCCGGTCTCGGAGCACACGTTGGCAGCGACAAAGTCCGCGGCTGGGGACGTTCCGTAGGTGATGACGTCGTGACGAGCGGCCAGGCGTGCCGTCTCCGGGTCGTCCAGGCACAGCACCTTGGGCCCATCGATCTGCGACAGGTACTGATCGAAGCCGTCGAAGATTGCTTGCGGAGTGCCGTAGTAGTCGAGGTGGTCGATCTCGACGTTGGTCAGAATCGTGCCGAAGAGCGGTAGCTGCAGATGGGTACCGTCGCTCTCGTCGGCCTCCACCACCAGCCATTCAGAGCCCGTCCACTGGGCACCGGTGCCCATGTCGGTGACGTCCCCGCCGATGACGAAGCTGGGGCGCAGATCAGCCTCGGCGAGGATCAGCATCAGCATCGAAGTCGTGGACGTCTTGCCGTGAGTTCCTGCGACCGCGAGCGACTTGGCCAGCGCGCAGATCGAGGCCAACATGCCCGACCGGTGCAACGACGGCACGCCCACCTTGGCTGCCTCGTCGCGCTCGATGTTGCGTTCCGGAATCGCGGTGCTCCAGGTGATCGCGTCGCGACCGTGCACCAGCGAGCGTGAGTGGCCGACGTGCACATCGACGCCAGCGGCACGGACGCGGTCGAGTACCGAGCGCTCGCGCATGTCACTGCCGCTCACCGTGTGGCCCATTTCGGCGAGCACGATCGCAATTGCGCTCATGCCGGGGCCGCCAACGCCGACCACGTGCAGCGATCGTGGCTCGCTGAGATCCAAGGGTGCGACTGGAGTTCGACTCATGACGCAGCCACCCGTTCCACCACGGCGACGAGCTTGCCGCTGCGATGAACAGCACCCGCGGCGTGGGCAGCAGCGGACAACCGGGCCAGGTCGGCCGGCGCGGCCAGAAAGTGTTCGACGCGCGCCATCAATCGCTCCACGGTGAGGTCCGCCTGTTCCAGCAGCACCGCGGCCCCCTGGTCGCACAACACCTTGGCATTGTCGACCTGGTGGTTCTCCGCTGCACCAGGCCAGGGCACCACGATTGCGGGCGCGCCCACCGTTGCCAGTTCGGCGATGGTACCTGCGCCGCCACGGGTGACCAGCAGGTCGGCGGCGGCATAGAGCTGCGGCATGCGGTCCTCGTAGCCAATCACGCGGTACAGAATGCCCGCTTCACCGTCACGACTGGGCGCGGCATCACCGAGAAACCGGTCACCGACCACGTGATACACCGCAAGGTCGCGACGGTCGGCCCATTGCGCTACCGCGCCGGTCACGGCCCCGTTGACGGCAGCGGCACCCTGAGATCCGCACATCACCGCCAGCACGAATCGGTCGTCCGGAAGCCCGAGCTCCTCGCGGGCAGCGATGCGGGCGGACCGCCGATCGAGCTCGATCATCGCTTTGCGAACGGGCGCCCCGGTGAGCTCGGCACCAGGCAACGCCGAGCCTTCGAACGCGACGGCGACCGCCGCCGCCTTCTTCGCCAACAGCTTCGAAACCAGCCCCGGACGAAGGTCGTACGACACCACGACATACGGAATCTTCAGCCGGTGAGCAGCCCACGTGGCGGGAAAGCTGCCATACCCGCCGACGTTGACGACGACCTTCGGCTGCAGTTCGCGCAACAGCGCCTGTGCCTCGCGCACCGCACGAAACAGCTTGGGTATGAACGCCAGGTTGCGCCGGCTGAAGCTCCGCTGCAGACCGACGATGTCGAGGAACGTGTGCGGGTACTCGGTGGACGGCAGCAGACGCGTTTCCAACCCTCGTTGGGTTCCGACATAGTGGATCGACCCAGCCGAATGCCCGGCAGCCACCAAGGCGTCGGCGATCGCCAGCGCCGGCAGCAGGTGGCCAGAGGTGCCGCCGCCGGTGACGACAGCAAACGTCTTCGCGTCGGTCATCGCACGTTGCGGGCGACGTTGAGCAACAAGCCGGTGGCCGTGAGCGTGACGAACAGCGAGCTGCCACCTGCCGAGAAGAACGGCAGGGTGAGGCCGGTGACCGGCATCAAGCCGGTGACGCCGCCAACGTTGATGAGTGTCTGTACGACCAGCCAGCTGACGATGCCACCGGCCATCAACTGGTGAAAGCGATCGTGGGTGGCAATCGCGACCTGGACACCTGCGTATGCAAGCACCATGAAGCCACCGAGCACCGCGACCACACCGATCATGCCGAGCTCTTCCGCGACGACAGCGAAGATGAAGTCGCTATGTGCGAGCGGCAGGAACTCGCCGAGCTTGTTCTCCCCGCGCCCGACACCCGAACCGGTGAAGCCGCCCTGCGCCATGGCAATCATCGCCTGGTAGGTCTGATAGCTGAGGTGGTCCTTGTGGGCGGCGATGTTCATGAAGGCGGTGAACCGCGCTTCGCGCCGTGGGCTGGACACGACGAACGCGAGGGCACCGATGCCGCCCATGGCACCGGCAGCCACCATCGGCAACAGCGGAGCACCGGCGATGAAGGCAACGGCGAACACGATCGACCCGAGCACGATGGCCGAGCCGAGGTCGTTCTGCGCGAGGCACAGCAGTGCGCCGACGACAGCCAAGGCGAGGACCGGCAGCACCGTACGCCGAAGGTCGTGCATCTCGTTGTGCCGCTTCGCCAACAGGTTCGCACTGGCCAGCAATACAGCCAGCTTGAGGAACTCGCTGGGCTGGAAGTTGATCGGTCCGATGGCGACCCATGCGTCGGCACCGTTGACCTGATCCCCGATGCCAGGCATGAACGGCAGCAACATCAGCCCGCAACAGACTGCGAGTGCGGGGTTCACCAGACGACGCCAACGACGGGTGGGCACACGCATCGCGAACCACATGCTGACGACACCGATCACGGCCCACATCAGCTGTCGGTTGAACAGACGCCACGGCGAGTTGCCCTGATGAAACTGGCTGATCGACGTGGCTGACAACACCATGACCAGACCGAGCATGGTGAAGACGGTGACGACCACCGTGATGATGTAGAAGGCAGTAGGTGGCGGGGTGACGGGATGCGATACGTTGCGGCGCGTCGGATGCCGACGCATGGCATCTGAACGAGCCAGAGCTGCTCGACGGCGATCACCGATCAGTGTGGACGAAGAGGTCACGTGGGGGTACTCCTCGTGCCGCTCAATGCCCGTACCAGTTGTTTGAAATCATCGCCGCGAGCCGGGTAGCCGCCGCCCGGGTACCAGTCGAAGCTGGCGCACGCAGGTGACAGCAGCACGACATCGCCGGCTTCGGCCAGCTCGTCGGCGAACTGCACGGCCTGCGCCATCGAGGTGGCAATGCACGTGGGGCAGTACGCCTCGAAGGGCCCGGTCACTTCAGCTGCGGCCATTCCCAGCCCGACGACTGCTTTCACACGCAGGTGCTCGCTGGCCAAACTGGCCAGATCGAGGCCTTTGTTGAGGCCCCCTGCGAGCAGCACGATGTGGTCGAACGAGCGAATGGCGGTCAGCGCAGCGTGGGGTGACGTTGCCTTCGAATCGTTGAACCACCGCACGCCGTCGATGGTGCCCAGCGGCTCGATGCGGTGCGGCGGATGACCGAAGGTCGCCAGCGCACGTTGGATGTCCGCCGGCGTCGCCAGACCGGACTCGAGCACCAACGCCGCCGCGGCCAGGGCATTGGTCTGGTCGTGCGGCAACGTGCGCGTCATTCCCGAGACTGCGGCGATGAAACCCGCTGGCCCGACGAGGTTGCCCGCCTCGATCCGATAGTCGGCACCGGCCGCCGCAAACGTGCGAGTCGGGCCGCCGACTGTTTTGAGGTTGGCCATCACGGTCGCGTCGTCAGCCCAGCCGATGGCGACGTCGGTGGGGCGACGATGTGCCCACATTCTCGCCTTGGCAGCTTCGTAAGAGGCCATTGATGTGTGCCAGTTCTGATGGTCCGGGGCCAGGTTGAGCCACACCGACGCTTCGGCACGAAACGTCTGCACCCAGTTCAGGCGGAAACTGCTGCACTCCACGACAAAGACGTCGACGTCGTCATCGAGCGCTGCCACCAGCGGCACTTCCGTGTTGCCGGCTGCAGCCACACGATGACCGGCAGCCTCGAGAATGTGGGCCGTCAGCAGCGTGGTGGTGGTCTTGCCGTCAGTGCCCGTGACGGCCAGCATCGGGCGCGGGCCACCCGGCCGCTGCTGCTCCCACTCGTAGGCGAGATCGATTTCGGTGCGCAGCGGCACGCCAGCAGCAAGGGCCGCCAGAATCACTGGATGTGTCTCGGGCACACCAGGCGCCGGGCACACCATGTCGGCGGCAGCCACCACTTCGGCGATCTGGTCCGCTTTCGGAGCCTCGATCAATGCTGCCCCGAAGGTGGCGGCCATTGCTCGCTTGGCGTCGGAGCCGACGTCGTCGGCGATCACCAGTGCCCAGCCGCGAAGCGCTAGCTGCGCGGCCAGTGCGTTGCCCGCGTGCGCGATGCCGTAGACCAGGGCGGTGCCGGTCACAGGTTGTCCGTCACCCTCGTGAAATCGGCGATGAAGAGGGCCAGCGCGCCGGCGACGCAGATTCCGGAAATGATCCAGAAGCGAATGATCACGGTGGTCTCGGGCCAGCCGACCAACTCGAAGTGATGATGAATGGGCGACATCTTGAAGAGCCGCTTCCTGCGACCGGACGCTTTGAAGACACCCATCTGGATGGCAACGGAACCGGCCTCCATCACGTTGATGCCGCAGATCAGGATGATCAGCAATTGGGTGTTGGTGGTGATGGCCAGCAGTGCCAGGGCGGTGCCGATGGCGAGCGCTCCAACGTCGCCCATGAAGATGCGCGCCGGCGCAGCATTGAACCAAAGGAACCCGGCGCACCCCCCGGCAAAGGCGGCGGCAAGCACCGCCAGATCGAGCGGGTTGACCACGTCGCTGTAGACCGCAGGATTGCGGAACTCCCAGTAGGCGATGATCGTGAACGCGAGGAAGCCCATCATCGCCGAGCCTCCGGCAAGGCCATCGAGCCCGTCGGTGACGTTGACCGCGTTACTGGTCGCCCAGATCATCACGCCGGTGAAGACCACGAAGATCGGCGTGGCCAGGTGCCAGCCAGGGAAGGTCGAGCGAGTGATCGAGAGTGTTTGGCTGACATCCGTGGACGACACCAGCCACCACGCGAGCAGCATCGACAGTCCAAGCGTGATGTAGCTCTTCTGCTTCCAGAAGATTCCCCGGTTGTGACGCTTGCGAACCTTGATGAAGTCGTCGAGGAAGCCCATTCCGGCCATTACGACGATGCCCACCAAGATGATCATCGCCTGGTCGGAGAACGCAAGGTTCGGCCGCAGGTGAGCCACCAGCCAACCGGTCGCCGCAGCGACCACGATGGCCAGCCCGCCCATCGTCGGCGTGCCCTGCTTCTGCATGTGGTGCTCAGGCCCGTGGTCTTCCTTGCCGAGAATCGGCTGACCGGTGCCGCGCGCGCGGAAGAATGTGATGAGGTATCGCGTACCGATGAGCGAGACGAGCATCGCCACCGCACCTGCGATCATGACCGCAATCACTGTGTTGCCTCGCTCATCGTGTTGCCTCCAAGAGCTCCCGTGCCACGGCGCGATCGTCGAAGGGAACAACGGTGCTGCCGATGGTCTGCGTGGTTTCGTGACCCTTGCCGGCGATCACCACGACGTCGCCCGGCCGAGCCATCTGGAATGCCGCTGAGAAGGCTTGGCGTCGGTCAGGCTCGGTCACAACATGCTCACGGTAGTCGCCGGGTACCCCCTGAGTGATGGCATTGATGATCGCCATCGGGTCCTCCGACCGCGGGTTGTCCGATGTGACCACCACCCGGTCGGCCAGTTCCGCCGCGACCGCTCCCATCTCAGGACGCTTCTCGCGGTCACGATCGCCGCCGCACCCGAAGACCACGATCACGTTGCCGTCGCCTGCCGCATTGCGTGCGGCGGTCAGCGCCTCGCGCAAGCCGTCGGGCGTATGGGCGAAGTCGACGATCAGGTCGAAGCGCTGCCCAGCCATCACCGGCTCGAAGCGACCGGGTACCGATGGCGCTGTGCGCAGACCGTCCGCAATGACTTCCGGTTCGAGCCCGATGGCAACGGCCGCAGTCGCGGCCGCCAGGCTGTTCATCGCGTTGAAGGTGCCACCGATTCCGACCCGTACCCGCTCGCCGCGCCAGGTGTACTCGTGTGCGGTGGGCGTGACCACGAGGTCGCTCACATCCGCGCTCGAGAACGCCGTCATCGGGATGACCGCAGCGTCGAAGAGCAACTGGCCGTGCGGGTCGTCGACGTTCGTGATGCCCTGCGCGCTCAGCTGCGGAGTGAACAGAGCGGCCTTCGCTGCGAAGTATCGCTCCATCGTGCCGTGCAGGTCGAGATGGTCGCGACCGAGATTGGTGAACACTGCCAGCGCGAACCGAGTGCCGTCGACGCGGTGAAGGGCCAGCGCGTGTGACGAGACTTCCATCACCACGGCCACGCAACCCGCAGTC
>Ga0105048_10007101_pt1 | contig 18025 bp, 15 predicted proteins | sample MAT05_FD_78382 | JGI IMG/M metagenome (GOLD analysis project Ga0105048, IMG submission 78382) | Freshwater microbial communities from Lake Fryxell liftoff mats and glacier meltwater in Antarctica - MAT-05 | ecosystem: Environmental > Aquatic > Freshwater > Ice > Liftoff microbial mat | place...
CCGGGAGTCAAGGTTGGTGCCTGCACTACGTCTTGGACACGCGCTGGAGAAACGGCGCGAGGATCTCGACCAGACGCGAGGTCGCGGTGTGGTTGGCGTCGTCGCGCCGCACGTCGACCTGCGAGATGTCGAGGCCGAGCACCCGATCGATGTGCGGGAGGCACTGCTCGAGCGAGCGCTTGAGGAACTTCCACTCCAGGCCGTCGCTGACCGGATCGGCCACCGCGGTCATGAGGTGCGGATCGAGGCCGCGCGCGTCGATCGACAGCGCGATCGGGCCCTGCGTGAGGTGGCGGGCGAGCACCGCGCGATAGGCGCTCTCGCCGTCGAGCTCGAGGCGCTCCATGGTCCAGATCTCGATCGGCGTGACCTTGGCGCGCGCCTTCACCTGGGCGGTCTGCGGGCCGCGAACGCCGACCACGCTGGTCTGCGCCGCGACGACCTTGCTGGCCGCCATCGCCGCGCCGAGCTCGGTGCTCACCGACAAGTGCCGCAGCGCCGCCGAAAGGACCATGCCGTGGGCGTCGCCGTCCTTCGTGACCTCGGGATCGGACTTGAGCCGCTGCAGCTCGTCGTAGACCGGGATCGCCGGCAGCGCGAGATCGAGCCAGGCGTCCGCGAGGATCGCGAGGCCGATGCCCTCCGCGTGGCGCACCGAGTGGCCGAGGATCTGTCCGCACATCGCCAGCTGATCGCCGCCGAGCACGACCGGGAAGTGGCCCTCGGCGTTGATGCGGCCGACAACCTCGCCGAGCGCGCGAACGGCCGCAGCGATCGGCTTGTCTTGCTTCAGCGGCGTGAGCGGATCCTCCGGCGGCAGCGCCTCCGGGACCGCCACCACGATCGGCCGCGCGAGACGCACGCCCTCGCCCTCCAGCAGATCGAGGAGGATCATGTCGGCGCTGCGCTCGCCCGTCGTGTAGTGCGTGCCGCGCGTCGTGCGCCCGAGGTCGCACGGAAAGAGCACCGGAACGAGCTTCATCCGCGCGACATCCCAGGACAAAACCCGCGCGCTGGCAAGAAGGAAGTCCCCTCGAACATCAATGAACCGAGATCTCTGCGACGCAGGCTTCGCGCGCTATACCCCTGCCGGGCTTTCCGGGCTCGAGCTGACCGACGACGAAGCGCGCGGAGCGGATGGGCTGCTTGTCGCGCAGGAGGATCAGGATCTGCCGGCCGATCTCGGCGCCGAGCTCGTCCTTGATCGGGAAGTCGCCCACCGCGCGGATCGCGCGGGGAAGCTCGATGTCGTTGGTCTTGGCCCACGCGGCGCGGTCGAGATCGAAACGCACCCCCGAGGACAGCTCGACCGTGAATGCCCGCACTCGGTCGTGCTCGGCCCAGGCCTGGGCGCTGGCGGCGCACCCGGGGACGACGCGCAAGAGCTGGACGTCCTCGTTGCCCTTGAAGCTGACCTGCAGCCACTCGCCCGCGCCGGCCTTGGGACCGGCGACGGTCCAGGCGGTGGCGAGGTCGCCGTCGGATCCCCAGAAGGGCTGCGCGGTGCCCCAGATCTTCGGGACCTGCGCCGAAGCCTCGACGGTCCACGCGGCGCGTGGCGGGAGGTAGTCGACGACCGTCGGCTGCGGATCGGCCTCGAAGACGCCTTTTCCGCTCTGGTAGCGATAGATCTGCTCGTAGCCGCCGATCACCGCGGTGGCCGGCGCCTTCCCGATCGGGAACGCGAGCACCTGCGGGCCACGGACCCAGGCGAGATCGGCGAGGCCCTGGCCGCGATCGCGGATCGCAAAGCGCGGGGCGGCGTCGCCCAGCTCGACGAGCGCGGGATCCTTCTCCTGCCCGCGCGGCACGAAGAAGCTCTGCGCGAACAGCTCGCCGATGCCCGCGACCGTCGCCCCGAGGATGCGCACGTGCTGCACGGTCTCGTCGGGCGAGGACTCCTCGAGCACGGCGATGACCTCCAGGCCCTTCTTTCCGGTGAGCTCCTTGGCTTCGATGCGCAGCAGACGATCGGCCTTCCGGGGCGTGCTGGCGGCGATCGCGGTGAACGTCGGCTCTTCGACGTCGCCCCCGCTCCGCAGGACGCGGACGCGCATCGTCTTGTCCTTGTCGCGCTCGACGACGACGATCTCTTCGACGCCGTCGCCGTCGACGTCGGCGCTGATCTCGCGGACGACCTGCGTGCCGCGCTCCTTCTTGGCGTCTTCGGCCACAGCCGATCCCGTGTAGCGGACGGCGGCGTCCGCGAGGAGCGACACGAGGAGGATCGGCCCGAGCACGCCGGGCTCATAGCAGGCCCGGGCCACGGCGTCATGGGCCGAAAAAGCGCGTCACTCGTCCTCGGCGCCGAACAGCGTCTGCGTCTCGCCGCCTCCGCCCCGGGAAGCGTCGTCGGCGATGAAATAGACCGTGAGGCCCAGCGCCGCGATCCCGGCCGCGCCCGCGAAGATCGCCCCGTACAGCTCTGCCTGGCCAGCGCAGCCACCGCCGTCGCCGCAGTCCGCCGCCAGGGTCGCGACCCCGACGAGAATGAGGCCGCCCCCACCCATCGCGGTGTACTTTCCGGCCGAACGCATCGAGCTGCAGTTCGACACCATCAGCACCATCACCAGCATCGCCCATCGTCGCACGCGCCCGGAGGTGTAGCGAATCGCCACCCGAGTTGCACAACGCCACCGCGCAGCGCAGCACGACAGCGCAGCGCGTCGTGGGCGATGCCCCTGGCCCGGGCGTTGCATTCGAGCCGCGCATGTCGAACCGAAGAAGCTCCAAAAAAGCCGCGCGCACCGCCAAGGCCAAGAGCGCCCAAAATCCCATGAAGCCCCTGTCCTCGAAGGAGCAGAAGACGCTGGGCTCCCTCGATTCCCGCATGATCCGCGCGCCCGACGCCGCCGTTCGCCACGTCCTCGACGAGGCCGGCGAGCTCAAGGACGCCGCCACCTCGAAGGCCGAAGCGCTGCTGAAGAACAGCAAGCTCAAGGCGGGATTCGACAAGCAGCTCCACGCCGCGCAGGACATGCTCCACCGCGCGGAGACGATCTGGTCGATGACCCACACCAAGACCGCGTCCGAGAAGCTGATCGGCAACCGCAAGGAAGCAGAGACCCTCAAGACCGGCCTGATCGATGCGCTTCGCTACTTCAAGAAGGACGACGCCGCGCTGCTCGAGAAGCTCGACGCGATCGGGCACGGCACTGGCGACGCGGATCTGATCGAGGACATGCGCAAGCTCGCGGGCCTCGCGTCGGAGCACGCCGTCGCGCTGAAGAAGGCGAAGAAGCTCCCGCCAAAGGTGGTCCAAGCGACCAACAAGCTCGCCGATAGCCTCAGCGCGGCGATCGCCGAGATCCCGGCCGACACCGACTCGCAGAAGGCGCTCGAGCTCAGGAACCGCGCGTACTGGAACCTGCGCCTGGTCATGGACGAGGTCCGCGCCGCAGGCCGCTACGTGTTCAGCAACGACAAGCGCGCGCTGAAGCAGTTCCGGCACACGATGGCCGGCGCGACAAAGACAGCGTAGACCGAGGCGTTGTTCCAAGCTAAACCACGCGAGTGGCGGCTGGCATCCTCGCGGACCGCGTGCGCCATCGCTACGGCGATCACTGGGCGCTGGATGGGGTCTCGTTCGAGGTCCACACCGGCGAGGTGTTCGGCTTGCTCGGCCCGAACGGGGCCGGCAAGACCACGCTGCTGCGCGTCCTCTCCGGCATCCTCGCGCCCACCAGCGGTCACGCCGAGATCCTCGGGATCGACGTGCGTGCGGATCCGCTCGAGGCCAAGCGCCACCTCGGCTTCCTGAGCGGCGACACCGCGCTCTACGGCCGCCTCACGGTGCGCGAGGTGCTCGCCTACTTCGGTCGCCTGCACGATCTCGACGAGGAGACGCTCGAGGATCGCATCGCGTTCGTCACCGAGGATCTCCAGCTCCAGCCGTTCATCGATCAGCGCACCGCGCAGCTCTCGAGCGGCCAGCGGCAGCGCGCCAACCTCGCGCGGGCCTTCCTCACGGATCCTCCAGTCCTGATCCTCGACGAGCCGACCGTGGGGCTCGACGTCATCTCCGGCCGCTTCGTCGTCGACGCGATCGCCAGCGCGCGCGCCCGCGGCAAGGCGGTGCTGTTCTCGACGCACATCATGAGCGAGGTCGAGGCGCTCTGCGATCGCGTGGGCCTGCTGGTGCGCGGGCGCCTGATGCGGATCGGCACGCACGCCGAGCTGATCGCCGAGGGCGGGACGATGGCGGAGCTCATCGTGCGTCTCCATGACGAGGCGCCCGCCCCACTGCACGACGAGGCGCCGAAGTGAGCCGCCGCCCGCGCGCCGGCGTCGTCGGCACGGTCTACAGGAAGGAGATCATCGACACCCTCCGCGATCGCCGCACGCTCGCGACGATGGTGCTGGTGCCGATGGTGACCTATCCGCTGATGCTGATCGTCGCGTCCGAAGCGGCGCTGGTCGAGCGCGAGGCGGCCAAGAACCGCACCGGAACGGTCGCCGCGCTGACCGCGATCCCGCGCCCGATCATAGAGGCGGTCGAGGGCGACCCGTCGCTGCGCTGGACCATTCGCACCGGCACCACCGCGCCCGCCGATCGGATCGCGCACGCCCGCCACATCATCGACAGCAGCGCGGCGCTCGTCGTGATCGCCGCCTCGTCCACCGCCGCGCCTGCGCTGGACGGCCTCGGCACCGCGCGGATCGCGCTGTTCTACGACGAGACCGAGCCCGGGAGCCGCGACGCCGCCGAGCGCATCGAGGACCTGCTCGACAAGACCGCCGACCGGATCCGCGGCGAGCGCCTGGCGCGCATGGGCGTGACGAAGGAGTCGCTGCATCCGATCCTGCGATCGACGCTCTCGATCGCGACGCGGAGCGAGGTCGGCGGCGAGCTGGCCTCGCGCTTCTTGCCGATGCTCATCCTGGTGTTCATCGCGATCTCCTGCTTTTACCCGGCGATCGAGCTGACCGCCGGCGAGAAGGAGCGCGGGACGCTGGCCACGTTGCTCACGGCGCCGGTGCACGCCGCCGAGCTGGTTGCGGGAAAGTATCTGGCGGTGGTCACGATCGGCACGCTGGCGGGCCTGCTTAACGTGGTGGTGATGACGCTGACGGTGATGCGCGCGATGGCGGGCGTCAGCGAGCACACCGGGCGCGGGGAGATCTCCGCCCTTCCGCAGCCGACGCCGACGATGATCATCGGGCTCTTGATCGCGGTGCTGCTGGTCGCGGCGCTGGTCGGCGCGGTGATGATCGTGGCTGCGACCTTCGCGCGCAGCTTCCGCGACGCCAACAACCTGCTCACGCCGGTGCTGCTGGTGGTGATGATGCCGGCCTTTCTCGCCAGCTTCCCGTCGGCCGAGCTCGACGCCCGCTGGGCCGCCGTGCCGATCGCGGGCGTGGTGCTGTGGATGAAGGCGCTCTTGCTCGGGCGCGGCACCTGGGACGTCGCGGTCGGGGTGATCGGCGCGTCGATCGGCGCGTCGGTGCTGCTCCTGGGCCTCGCGACGCGCATCTTCGGCGACGAGCGCGCGCTGTTCGCGAGCGAGGGGCGGCGGGCCGACGCGCGCACGTTGTTCCTCGGCGCGCCGGATCTCGGGCCCGGATCGGCGCTGGCGTTCGCGTCGATGCTCTTCATCGGCAACTACTTCTTGAGCGCGTTCCTCTTGCAAGCGCACCCGCTGGTGGCGGTGGCGATCCTGCAGATCGGCCTCCACTTCGGGCTCTCGTACGCCTTCGTGCGGTGGACCAAGGCGCCTGACCTCTGGCCGCTGGGCCGGCCGTGGATGAAGGAGGCCTATCCGGCGGCGATCCTGTTCGGCCTGCTGACGTGGGTGGGCGTGTCGATCCCGCTCGCGTGGATCGTTGGGATGCTGGTCCCCGGGCAGGACGCGGCGGCCAAGGCCCTCGAATCGCAGCTCGATCTCTCGGGGGTCCCGCTGCCGCTCGTGCTCATCGCGCTGGCCGTCCTCCCGGCGATCGCCGAGGAGCTGGCGTTTCGCGGCGTGGTTCTGGGGGCGCTGCGGCGCCGGATGAGCACCACCGGCGCGCTGGTGCTGCAGGCGATCTTGTTCGGCCTGTTGCACGGGAGCCTGTTTCGCCTGCTTCCGACCGCCGTTTTGGGCCTGTTCCTCGGCCTGTTGGCCGTGCGATCGCGATCTCTGTGGCCCTCGATCGTCGCCCATGCTCTGAACAACGCCGTGCTCGTGACGCTGGATCGGCTGGCCCCCGAGGCCATCGCCGGCCTGGGAACGCCCAGCGCCGCGCCGCTGCCGGTGTTCATCGGCCTGATGGGCCTCGCGATCGTGCTCGCCCGGCGTTTGACCGATCAGGTTGGAGATCCGTAGAATGCCTCGAAATTCCGAGCATCGTTTTTTCACCAGGAGACCAATTTGTCTGACAAGCGGCGCATCGGAATCCTGACCAGCGGCGGCGACTGCCCGGGCCTCAACCCGGTCATCCGCGCCGTGGTCAAGCGCGGGGTCACGCAGCTCGGCCTCGAGGTGTTCGGGATCCGCGACTCGTACAACGGCCTGCTGAGCTCTCCGTACCGCGTGATGAACCTCGGCCGCGACGCCGTGCGCGGCATCCTCACCCGCGGCGGCACCATCCTCGGCACCACCAACCACGGCTCGCCCTTCGCGTTCCCGATGAAGCAGGCCAGCGGCGAGATCGTGTACGTCGATCGCTCGCGCGAGGTCGTGGAGGCCGTGCGCATCCTCGAGCTCGAGGGCGTGATCATGGTCGGCGGCGACGGCTCGCTGAAGATCGCGCACCAGTTCATGGAGATGGGCGTGCCGATGATCGGCGTGCCCAAGACGATCGACAACGACATCGCCGCGACCGACTACACCTTCGGCTTCAACACCGCGGTCGAGGTCGCCACCGAGGCGATCGATCGCCTGCAATCCACGGCCGAATCGCACGATCGCGTGATGGTGTGCGAGGTGATGGGCCGCGACGCCGGCTGGATCGCGCTCCACGCGGGCATCGCGGGCGGCGCCGACGTCATCCTCGTTCCGGAGCTGCCGTTCGACCTGGCGCGCGTCTGCGACAAGCTCAAGCGCCGCGTCGCCGCCGGGCGCCTCTCGTCGATCGTGGTGGTCGCCGAGGGCGCGGCCGAGTCGACGTTCGGCCAGAGCATCGTCGAGCACGGCGACGGCGGCGGGCGCATGCCGCGGCTCGGCGGCGCGGGCGCCTACGTCGCGAAGTCGATCCAGGAGCGCACCGGCATCGAGACCCGCGTGACCGTGCTCGGGCACCTCCAGCGCGGCGGCACCCCGTCGGCCTACGATCGCCTGCTCGCCACCCGCTACGGCTTCGGCGCGGTCGAGCTCGTGCGCGAGAAGCGCTGGGGCGAGATGGTCGCATTGAAAGGCACCGAGATCGTCGGCGTGCCGATCATCGATGTGGTGGGTCGCATCAAGACCATCGATCCCAACGGCCAGACGGTGCAGGCTGCCAAGGGCCTCGGCATCGAGTTCGGAATTTAGGTTCTTTGGCCCCTCCCCGGCTCCAGCGCTACGAGATCGTCTCGGAGCTCGGCCAGGGCGGGATGAGCGTCGTCTATCGCGCGCGCGACACGCAGCTGCCGCGCGAGGTCGCGGTGAAGGTGCTGCACGAGTTTCTCTCCAAGGACCCCGACGCGCGCCGGCGCTTCCATCGCGAGGCGGTCGCGGTCGCCAAGCTCCACCACCCCGGGATCGTCGAGATCTTCGATTATTCAGGTCCCGACGCGGCCGACGTCTTCATCGTCACCGAGCTCATCGACGGCATGACGCTGCGCGAGCTGGTCGACGCGAAGGGCCCGCTGGCGTTCCCCGAGCTGAGCGCGCTGGTGGTGCTCGCGCTGTGCGGGCCGCTCCATCACGCGCACCAGGCCGGCGTGATCCACCGCGATCTGAAGCCCGAAAACGTGATGGTGGCGCGCTCCGGCGATCTGAAGCTGATGGACTTCGGCATCGCGCAGATGGCCGACGCCGCGAGGGTGACGGTGACCGGCACGCTGCTCGGATCGCCCGCGCACATGGCGCCGGAGGTGATCGACGGCGCGCGTCCGGATGCGCGATCGGACATCTTCTCCCTGGGCACGATGCTGTACTGGCTTGCGACCGGGAAGCTGCCGTTCGAGGCGAACAACCCGTCGGCCTTGTTTCGCCGCATTCTCGAGGGCGAGTACGACGACCCGCAGCAGATCGATCCGCGCATCGGCAACGGGCTGGCGAAGATCATCCGCCGTGCCATCGAGCGCGATCCGGCGGCGCGCTACCCCGACGCCGCGTCGCTCGCCGCCGATCTCGCGAAGGAGCTCGAGCTCATCGAGCTGGTGCCGTTCGAGGCCCAGGTGAAGGCTTTTCTGGCCGACCCGGTGGGGTACGGCGCGCGCGAGAAGGGGCCGCTGGTCGATCACCTCACCGCGGCGGGCAAGGCCGCGATGGCCGAGGGCAACGTCGCGAGAGCGATGGATCGCCTGAGCCGCGTGCTCGCGTCAGCGCCCGATCACGCCGAGGCACGCGCGCTGGTGGCGCGGATGGGGGATCGCGAGGCGCGGCAGCGCGGGATGAAGCGGGCGGGGATCGCGGCAGCGTTGCTGGGGGTCTTGGGCGCGAGCGGATACTGGATCTCGCGGCGCGAGCGCATTGTCGAGCCGCCGCAGGTGCTGGTCGCCCTCGCGACGCGGGTGCCGTCGCCCGCGCTGCTCGTGCCGACGGCGACGGCGACGGTGGCGACGGCGAGCGTCGCGGTGATCGCGCCGACGCCGACGCCGGTGGTTGCGGCGCCTTCGCCGTCCTCCACGCGGGTGGCGAGCGTGCGCCCGACGACGCGGCCGACGCCCTCCCCCACCCGGCTAGAGCCGCCGCCCTCGCCCACCGCCGCGGCGGTGTTCGCCGAGCCCGAGGTGAAGATCGGCGGCGCGTTCGCCAACGTCTATGTCGACGGCGTCCTGGTGGCCGAGAACGCGTACACCGCGAAGCTGCGTCTCCCGCCCGGCAAGCACAGGATCGAGGTTCGGAGACCGAAGTACGGCGGCTTCGCTCCGAGGATCCTCGAGGTCGACGGCGAGGGCCGCGTGTTCGAGATCCGCGCCGGCCAGCGCCAGGCGATGCGCGCGCTCGACTTCAAGCTTCCGGCGAAGGACGAGAGGAGCACGAGCCCCGACTGGATCCCCGAAAAGGATGAGAGCGGCGGCGCCACCGCGGGCGGGGCGCGCTGATCGTCCTGATTCCTGCTTCCTAAGCCCTCTGTCCGCCGCGATACTCCCGCCCGTGCGCCCCAGCCTCGTCGCAGTCGCCCTCGTGGCGCTCCTCGCGACCCGAGCCGAGGCGCAGGACGCGCAGGATCCCGAGCGCGCCCTCTCGCTCGCCAAAGACGCGTTCGAGTACCGCGACTTCCCGCGCGTCATCGCCACGCTCGATCCGTGGGTCCACCCGCCGCGCATCGCCGATCGCAGCAAGCTCGCCGAGGCCCAGCGCCTGCTCGGCATCAGCCTGCACATCACCGGCGACATCCCGCGCGCCGAGCTCGAGTTCGCGCGCGTTCTGGAGTTCGATCCGGTCATCCGGCTCGATCCGTTCGTGGTCCCGCCGCCGGTGATCGAGACGTTCGAGCGCGTCCGCACGTCGATGCGCGCGGTGCTCGATCGCATCCTGGAGGAGCGCGAGCGCGACAAGCGGCGCCCCGACCCCATCGCCGCCACGAAGCCCGTGCCCGCGGCCACGCTCTCGCCGGTGTTCGCGTACGCGCCGCTCGGGCTCTCGCATTTTCTCACGCTGGAAGAGCCGGCGTGGGGGGCGTTGTGGTTGGGGCTGCAGGCGATCGGCCTGGCGACCAACATCGGCGCGTTTTACACGGCCGAAGGGCTTCGCAGCCCAACGAACGGCCTGATCCCCGGAGCCGATATCGACGCTTACCGATCTGCGTCGGGCGTCGCGATCGCCGGCCTCGCGTTCTTCGGCGCTGCCTGGCTCGGCAGCGCCCTGCACGCTCACGCCCGTTGGCCCGCTCCGGCCGACACCACGGGTTATCCGCCCACCCCGCCGACTGCCCGGGGCTTCACCTTGCGGTTCGACTGAGCGTCGCCGATACCTACGGGCGGTGCCCTCTCTCGTCCTCGACGCCGCCGGCCAACCCCGCCGGGTCGTGAAGATCGTCCGCCCGCTGACCACCATCGGCAGCGCCGAGGAGAACGACGTCCGCATCGACAAGGCGGGGCTCGAGCCGACCCACGCGCAGATCGCCCGCGAGCCCGACGGCTACTGGATCACCGGCATGACGCGCGACATGACGGTGAACGGCCGGCGCGAGAAGAAGAAGAAGCTCGCCGACGCGGACATCATCCGCATCGGCGACGCCACGCTCTCCTGGCAGGCCGTGGATCTCGAGCACTCCTCGCCCCCGACGCCCGTGGCGTCATCGCCCTCGCGCCCGGCCGGGTCGGCCGATCACGCCGGGAAGACGCGCGAGGTGGTCACCGCGTATCAGCGGCTCCACGAGTTCAGCGACAAGCTCCACAACAACGCCACCACCACCGCGCTGGTCGAGACGATCCTCGACTCGGTCGTCGAGCTGACCGGCGCCGACAAGGGCTTCTTGGTGCTGATGGACGCCGAGGGCCGCCCCGAGGTGCGCGCGGCGCGGCAAATCGACAAGGCCAACCTCGAAGTGGCGGAGGTATCAGACTCCATCTTGCGGCGCGTCTTCGAGACCAAGCAGCCGCTGGTGGTGGCGGACGCGCTGCGCGACGAGGCGTTCAACGCGTCGGCATCGGTGGTGAACCTCAAGCTGCTCTCGGTGATGTGCTGCCCGCTCCTCGATCGCGGCGAGCTCCTCGGCGCGATCTACGTGGGCAACAACCGCGTGGCGCACGTGTTCGATCCGGTCGCGCTCGAGGTGATGAGCGTGTTCGCCTCGCAAGCCTCGCTGCTCCTGTCGCAGCAGAAGCGGCTCGACGAGCTCCAACAGGCCAAGCTCGCGCTCGAGGAGCAGGTCGAGGATCTGCGCTTCGGCACCGTGGTCGGCGCGTGCGACTCCATGAAGGAGCTGTACAAGCGCATCCGCAAGGTCGCGACGACCGACATCTCGGTGCTCATCACCGGCGAGACGGGCACCGGCAAGGAGCTCGTCGCGCGCGAGATCCACGCCCACTCGCGCCGCACCAAGGGCCCGTTCGTGGTGATCAACTGCGGCGCGATCCCCGAGGCGCTGCTGGAGAGCGAGCTGTTCGGCCACGTGCGCGGCGCGTTCACCGGCGCGATCGCCACCAAACAAGGCCGCTTCCAGGCGGCCGGCGGCGGCACGCTGTTCCTCGACGAGATCGGAGAGCTGCCGCTCGCGCTCCAGGTGAAGCTGCTGCGCGCGCTCCAGGAGCACGTCGTCATCAAGGTCGGCGACAACCGCCCCGAGCGCGTCGACATCCGCGTGCTCGCCGCGACCAATCGCGTGCTGGAGACCGAGATCGCCGAGGGCCGCTTCCGCGAGGACCTGTACTACCGCCTCAACGTGGTGAACCTGCACCTCCCGCCGCTGCGCGACCGCGACGAGGATCTGGTGATCATCGCGAAGTACCTGCTCACCCTCGCGGTGCGCGAGCAGTCCTCCGCGGTGCGCGGCTTCTCGAAGTCCTGCCTCGCGGCGATGCGCGCGTACCGTTGGCCGGGCAACATTCGCCAGCTCGAGAACCGCATCAAGAAGGCGGTGGTGCTCACCGACCGCACGCTGCTCTCGGCCGAGGACATGGATCTGCGCCCCGAGGACGTGGAGGAGATCCTGCCTCTTTCTGAAGCACGGATGCGCTGGGAGGCCCGCTACATCTCCGAGGTCCTGGAGCGGAACGGAGGCAACCGCACCCAGACCGCCCGCGATCTGGGGGTCGACCCGCGCACGATCTTCCGCCACCTGGCCAAGAAGGACTCGCCGATACCCCCGGAGACGGGCGAGGTCGGAGCCGAGCTGGACGACGGGTCGCCCGAGCGGCCCTAGCGGATCTGACGTGGATGTCGTGGTGTCGGGCGGGACTGGAGTGGCCAGGCGCGGGAACAGAACGGCACGTGGTTTGCTTTTGTTTGTCGCAGTGCTGGGCTCGAGCGGATGTCTGGTTCCGGAGGGTTTCGTCCAGCCCGAGCTGAACGTCGCCCCTCGCTTCGCCCTCGACACGATCGCGCCCAAGGAATCCCTGTTCGAAGCCGACCCCAACTGCTCCTGCGTGAACGTGCGCGTGACGGTGTTCGACGACGACGACGACCGGCTGCTGATGCGCCTCGCCACCAACGTCGGCCGCGACAACGGCGACCGCACCCGCTGCGTGCGCGAGGTGATCATCGGCGAGGCCGCGCAGGGCCGCTCGATCGTGCAGAGCATCGTGCCGGCCAACGAGCTGGTCGGCTTCCCGGAAGAGAACGTCCACACCATCTCGCTGTACGTCACCGACGCGCCGGCGTTCGCAGCGCCGATCGACGATCCCGACGTCGGCAAGTGCGGCCTGGTGAGCGCCGATGACGCGGGCGTCGCGCCGGTCGTCATCGAGCAGCGCTGGGCCGTGCGTTTCATCCCGGATCTCGCCGAGTGTTACGGCTGCGCGCTGACCGGAGGCGGGCTGTGAAGCTGCACGCGATCATCGCGTTCTACGCCGGGGTCCTCTTCGCCTGCGCCGAGGCCAGCTACGTGAAGGTGCCGACCCCTCTGGAGTGCAGCGACGACCGCGAGTGCAGCGTCGATCAGAGCTGTCATCGCGGCCAGTGCCTCGACGTGAAGCCGGGCGTCCTGGCCAATGTCGACGTCGAGATCACGCCCCCCAGCACCGCGCTCGCCGCGCGCACCCAGCTCCTCGCACGCGATCTCGACACCAACACCGAGACCGAGCTGGTGCTGCCGGCGCCGACGCTGTTCGGCGCGATCCAGGTGCTCGGCGACATGGGCGAGCCGATCGCCGCGCGCCTCACCATCCGCGGCCACGACCGCATCCCGACGCGCGAGACCGACAGCATTCTCTTGCTCGACAGCAACCGCGTGACCGGCGTGAAGCTCTTGCCCGGTCTCTACGACGTGCGCGTGCTGCCGACCGACGCGGCGAAGTATCCGGGCATCGAGATCCACGACTTCGAGGTCCGCGCGGGCGCGATGGTCCCGCGCCGCGAGCTCACGGTGCCGACCCGCTATCGCACGCTGACCGGCGAGGTCACGCGTCGCACCACGAACCAGTACAAGATCCCCGGCGTCACCGTGCAGGCCACCTCGATCGGCTCGGGGCTGCTCTCGACGCGCGCGACCACCGATCAGGACGGGCGCTTCTCGATCCTGCTGCCGGAGACGCCCGACACGTCGTTCGTGCTGACCGCGGTGCCTGCCGCGGACTCGCTCGGCGCGCCGTCGTGGAGCTTCTCGCAGACGATCACCTTCGGCCAGAGCCAGCGCGAGATCGTCATCCCGCTGGAGGAGACCACCGCCGAGGTCCGCGGCCGCGTGCGCCTGCGCGTGCTCGGCGTCGGGCCCGACGGACCGATCGCGGTGGCGGGTGCCCGCGTGGTGCTGAGCGCGACGACCGGCCTCGACTATCGCTCATTCACGGTCCAGGCCTTCACCAACGGCGAGGGCTATCTGCCCGAGACGCCGCTCTTGTCGGCGACGTACCGCGTGACGGTCGAGCCGCCGGTCGACAGCCCCTTCCAGCCGACCGAGACGCGCCTCGAGCTGGGCGTGCTCAACAACAACCTGATCGTCGACAAGCAGCTCGAGCTCGCGCCGAAGACCGCCGTGCGCGGCGTCGTGCAGTCGAGCAGCGGCCAGCCGGTGGCCTCGGCGACGCTGCTGTTCGAGCGCGCCACGGGGGCGCCGCGCCCGGTCTCGACGACCACCGACGGGGACGGCAGCTACGCGCTCGCGCTCGAGGGCGGAAGCTACGTCGTCACCATCAGCCCGACCTCGAATTCCAGGGTGAGCGAGCCCTTGCCGGTGAAGACCGCCGCGGTCGAGGTGCCGATGGGGGACGCCGCGTTCGAGCTCCCGCCCTTCGCGCTCGACGCCGGGACGCTGCTCCGCGCGATCGTGCGGGACGCCAGCGGATCACCGGTCGCGCGCGCCGACGTCGAGCTGTTCGCGCGCGTCGCAGGCCGGCCGATCTCGCTGGGCCGCGCGATCAGCGACGAATCCGGCCGCGTTTCCTTGGTTGTTCCCTTCTGACCCTGCTAGATGTCGGCCGTGGCGCCGCCTACGGATGCCGAGGCCGAGTCGGTCTCGAACCGGCCGTACCGACGGCTGGTCGGCGTGCTGTTCGCGCTCGCGATCGGCGTCATCTGCACCAGCATCCTGCGCGGCGTGGTGCGGGCGCTCGACCGGCTGCCCTCGGCGGCGACGCTGGAGCGACCGGCGGTGGTCGACACGCGGGCCCTCCGCGCGTGTGGTGAGGACCTCGACAAGCTCGAGCAGAAGATCCGGAAGACGGCGGGCATCGCCCTCAGCGAGCTCCCGCCGGAACTGCCCACGTGGCCCGCCGCGCGCCGCGATATGGAGGTCGAGCGCATCACCATCGTGGCGCGCTGCCGGCTCGACGAGCCGACCGAGGACGCCGCCATCCAGGATCTCGAGCGCGCCGCCGAGCGCCTCGAAGATCTACTCCGAGCGTACGCGCTGCTCTACGACCGTCATGTCGACGACGGCGTCGTGCGATCGAGAGATGCGCGCGAGGCGCTCGATCGCGCCAACACCGCGCTCAAGTCGCGTTAAGAGAGTGCGCGGAAGTCCGCCAGCGGGGCGAAGATCTTCTGCACGCGCGACAGGAGGCCGAGCCGCTGCGCGCGCACCGCGAGATCGACGTCCATCACCATCACCGCCTCGAAGAAGCGATCGAGCTCCGGCCGGATCGTCGCGATCGCGTCGAACGCCGCGCCGAACTGCCGCGCGGCGATCGCGGCGCGAACCCGCTCCTCCACACCCGCCACCGCATCGAACAGGGCGCGATCGGCGTCGGTCGGGAGCTTCGCGCGATCGACCTCTCCCGGGACCTGGTCCTTCAGGATGTTCGCGACGCGCTTGAACGCGATCGTCAGCGGCTCCATCTCCGGCTTCGAGCGCAGCGACGCCAGCGCCTCGGCGCGCAGTCCCGCGTCGAGCGCGTCGTCGGCGCTCGCGAGCAGCGCCGCCTCCGCGACGTCGGTCGGGATGCCCGAGGTGGTGAGGAGCCCGCGCAATCGACCGCGGAAGAACTCCGCGATCTCGGCCCGCACCTCGCCCGCGTCCTTCTTGCCGCGCGCGCCGATGCCGGTCGCCGCCTGATCGATCGCGTTGCTCAGCGACAGGTGCCAGCCCCGCGCGCGCACCACGTTGAGGACGCCGAGCGCCGCGCGCCGCAAGCCGAACGGATCGGCCGCGCCGGTGGGACCTTTGCCCGTCGAGAAGATGCCGGCGATCGTGTCGAGTCGATCGGCGAGGCCGAGGATCGCGCCCAGATCGCCGACGGGCAGCGCATCACCGGCGTTTTTCGGCAGGTAGTGCTCCTCGATCGCCTTTGCGACGTCGGCCGGCTCACCGGCGCGCTCTGCGTACGCGCGCCCCATCACGCCCTGGAGCTCGGGGAACTCGAACACCATCGCGGTCGTGAGATCGGCCTTCATCAGGTATCCGGCGCGCGCCAGCGCCCACCCGCCGGCGTCGGCCGCCGGACGCGGTGCGCTCGCGAGCGCGAACGGATCACCGCTCGCCATGGCCGGATAGCCCAGCTCGCGCGCCAGCCAGAAAGCCAGCTTCACGACCCGCTCGACCTTCTCGAACGTCGTGCCGAGCGCGCGGTGGAAGGCCATCGTCTCGAGCCTCTTAACGCGATCCCACAGCGGGGTCTTCTGGTCCTCGGTGAAGAAGAAGCGACCGTCCTGGAAGCGCGCCGACAGCACCCGCCGGTAGCCCGCGACCGAGACCGCGGGATCTTCGACCTGCGTGTTCGCGATGACCACGAACTGCGGCATCAGCTTGCCGTGCCCGTCGAGCACCGAGAAGTAGCGCTGGTGCTCGCGCATCTCGGAGATCAGCACCTCCTGCGGGATCTCGAGGAACGCGGGGTCGAATGCCCCAAGCAGCGGCACCGGCCACTCCACCAGCTGCGTGACCTCGTCGACCAGCCCCTCGTCCGGGCGGACCGTGCCGCCCACCGACTTCGCCGCTTCGGTGGCCAGCGCCACGATGCGCGCGCGCCGCTCCTCGACGCTCGGGATGATCTTGTGGGCCGCCATCTCCTTCAGCCACTGGGCCTCGCCCTCGACGCCGAACACGCCGGGCGCGAGGAAGCGATGGCCGCGGCTGTCGCGCCCGCTCTCGACGTCCCCGTAGGCGAAGCGCACCACCTCGCCGCCGAAGAGCGCGACGATCCACTGCACCGGCCGCGCGAACGCGACGTCGGAGTTGCCCCAGCGCATCACCCGCGTGAACGGCAGCTTCCCCGGAAGCGCCGCGAGGATCTCTGGCAACAGAACGCGCGCGTCCTGTCCGGGCTTGTCGATCGTCGCCGAGATCACCTCGCCCTTCGGGGTCTGCTTGCGTCCGAGCTTGTCGACCGGGAGCCCGACCTTCTTGGCGAAGCCCTCCGCGGCCTTCGTCGCGACGCCGTCCTTGAACGCGACCTCGACGCGCGGGCCCTCGAGCTCCTCGCGCAGATCGGCCTGGCGCGCGTCCACGTCGGGGACCACCACCACCAGCCTGCGCGGCGTCGAATACGTGCGCGCTTCGCCATGGGCGAGGCGGGCCGCATCGAGCGCCGCGATCAGCTGATCGCGCAGCGCCGCCACCGCGGGACCGATCTCGCGCGCCGGCAGCTCCTCGGCGCCGATCTCCAGAAACAGCTCGTTCTTCACTTGGACACCCCCGCCAGCATCGGGTGCCCGAGCTCTTCTCGTAACGCGAGGTACCGCTCCGCGCAGAGCTTCGCGATGTCGCGCACGCGCAAGATGTAGCCCTGTCGCTCGGTCACGCTGATCGCGCCGCGCGCATCGAGCGAGTTGAACGCATGCGCGGCCTTGAGCAGGTGATCATAGGCTGGGATGACCAGCTTCTTGCCGCACAGCCGCTTCGACTCGCTCTCGTAAGCGTCGAACAGCTTGAGGTACATCGACACGTCGAGCTCCTCGAACGAGAAGCGCGAGTGCTCGATCTCGTCGCGGCGGAACACCTCGCCGTAGCTCACGGTCGGCGAGTACTTGAGGTCATAGACGTTGTCGACGCGCTGCAGGTACATCGCGATGCGCTCGCAGCCGTACGTCAGCTCGGCCGCGACCGGGCGGCACTCGAAGCCACCGACCTGCTGGAAGTACGTGAACTGGGTGAGCTCCATGCCGTCGACCCAGACCTCCCAGCCGAGGCCCCACGCGCCGAGCGTCGGCGACTCCCAGTTGTCCTCGACGAAGCGGATGTCGTGCTCCTCGGGGTGGATGCCGATGGCGCGCATCGAGTCGAGGTAGAGATCCATCACGTGCTTCGGCGACGGCTTCAGCAGCACCTGGAACTGGTGGTGGCGGTAGAGGCGGTTCGGATTCTCGCCGTAACGCCCGTCGGTCGGGCGCCGCGAGGGCTCGACGTACGCGACGTTCCAGGGCTCGGGCCCGAGCGCGCGCAAGAAGGTCTGCGGGCTGAACGTGCCGGCGCCCTTCTCGCTGTCGTAGGGCTGGGTGATCAGGCAGCCGTATTCGGCCCAGAAGGTCTGGAGCCGCAGGATCATCTCCTGGAAGGTGGCGGCGGGAGCGGTCCGCATAGACCGCTGTGCATATCTCAGATCACTTCTTCGAGAAACGCCGTCGAGCGCAGCGGGCCATCGACCAGCGCCCGATAGAAAGTATCCAGGCTCTTCCCCAGCTTGGCGGCCGCAGTGCGCGCATCGGCGGCGTCGAGGCCGCCCAGCGAATCGTCGATCGCGTCGAACCCTTGCGCGACGATTCCACCGGCCCACGCGCGCGTCTTCGGCCCGATGAGCGGCGCGCCCTGCCCGTGCTCGTCGCAGACCACGCCGCCTTCCACGAGGGACCAGCGCGCCAGGTCAGCCGCGGGTGTGCCGCACACGACGCAGGCCTCGGTGTCGGGGCGGTACCCGAGC